>FLNX01003852.1_pt1 | contig 19607 bp, 8 predicted proteins | sample 1140341 | NCBI WGS metagenome assembly FLNX01 (sample SAMEA3878208, study PRJEB12797) | bioreactor metagenome | biome: Moose rumen | place: Sweden | collected 2011-10
CCCTGGCGCTCATTGCGCTGGGGACAGTCCGTAGGGACCGACAGGTAGTTGGAGCGCATGCCCCATAAGGTATTGGATATGAGCTTGTTTACCAGCTCGTTACCGGTGGTGAGCGTGCCGGTTTCCAGCGCCGCGGTAAGGGAACTCACCGGGATGGAAGCAATGGCTTGGAACTGCACGGGGGCCGATGCTGTCAGGGAAATATACCGGTATCCCCAGAAGGAAGCGCGGGGCTGGAAGGAGACGAAACCGTCGGAAGCACCGAAAGTATAGCGGAGCCGGATCTGGTCCGGTCCCAAACGGAGGTTTCGGCGATGGGTGCTGCCCTCGGGACCGTCCATGCCCCGGGTTTCGGCACCGTTTCCGTCATTGAGGATTTCGGAGGGAAGGCATTCCAGCACCGTTCCCTCACAGGCCTTGAAGACAAAGGAAGGAACGGCTGCGGCATTCTGGCCGAAGTCCACCACCAGGGTTTCTCCGGGAGCCAGTTCCACCGTGTCTCCATCCGAATAATCCCGCAGGACAACCACCTTTCCGTATTCAGACTTGGTCCAGTCCCCGTTCCATACGTTTCCGGTAACGCCCTGCCACACATACATCTTCACAGGCCGAAGCCGGAGGTCTTCCCGCAGGTAGACTTCGGCCCCGCAGGTAGGGATGATTTCTCCCGGGAAATCCGTATTGACTACGGGAGTACCCAGCTTTTCCGGCGTTTCAAACCCCATCGGGATTCGGGCGTCATACTCCTCGCCGTCATAGATGCCGGCATGGGTCACGGGACCGGCGACACCCGCCCTCCAATGCTCCGTATCGGTTCCCAAGCGTTCCACCGTGCCGTCGGCGTAGGTGAGTTCCAGGACTCCCCGGAAGGCGCAGCGTTTTCCGAAGAAGCCGCCGGGGGCTACAATCTTGTCGGCCCACCAGCCCGGCGTCACCTGGACAGAAAGGACATTCCGGGCACCGGCCGCCCTGTCAAAGACCGGCGTAAGGTCATAGGTAAAGGAACGCTTGGTCTTTGCGTAGTGCGTGAAGCCCGGCTTCAGGACTTCCTCTCCGATGCGTTCTCCATTCAGGAACAGGTCGTATACGCCCAGCCCGGAAGTCATCCATACCGCCTTTTTTACCTTCTTCGCGTTGGTAACCGTGGAAAGGAACCAGCTGGCTCCGGGAAGGCTACCTTCGTCTTCCCAGCCCCGGGCCGCAGGAGCATCGGCCACGGAAATCCATTCCGAGACCTCCCAGGCATCACTTTCCAGCGCTGGGGCCAGCGTGAGGGACCCGGCTTCCTTCGCAGGGCGGACCGTGCAGGCCGCAGCCAGGAAAAGGGCGGTCAGTAAGAAAAACCTTCTCATAATAGTAGTGATGCGTTAAAAAGCCGCATCAAGCTTGTAAATGGTTAAACATTAATATTTTATAACAGTTCTTTGACAACCGCGATTTGAAATGAGTTCGTAATTTTGTGGCCTCAACCCACTGATTATGAACGAGGGCAAGTATATTTTCACTCAAGTCACCAGTCTCGTCCCCAGGCAGATCTTCCAGCGCCTCGTCAAGAAGTACAACGGCGATTACCGCGTCCGGGAGTTCAACTGCACAAACCAACTGAAGTACATGTTGTTCGGTCAGCTGACGCCCTGTGACTCATTGAGAGACATTTGTTTATGCCTCAGCCAGAACCGAGAGTTTCTCTATGGCTTGGGCATTACGGCCTCTGTCAACGAGTCATCACTGTCCAGAGCTAACGAGAGCAGGGATTACCGCATCTATGAAGGACTCGGTCAGGCACTCATCAAGATTGTCCGTCCAATGTACTCCAAACAGCGTATTGACTATATCTTCCCGCAGGATCATGACCTGTTCGCCTTGGATTCGACGACCATTTCATGTAGTCTCGCCTTGATGTCTTGGGCCCTCGGGAAGTACAGCAGAGGTGCAGTTAAGATGCATACACGCATAGATTTACGTGGAAGCATACCTGCCTTCATATCAATTAGCGACGGGCGCACCCATGACAGTAATGTGCTCGATGATATAGAGATTGTCCCCAGGGCCATCTATACGATGGACAAAGCCTACGTGGACTTTGAGGCCTTGGCCAGGTTCGACAGGGAAGGAGCGTTCTTCATCACGAGAGCCAAGACCAACATGAAGTACGAGATTGTATCCAGCAACTTCAACTTCGACTCTGCAACGGGCATTGTTGGTGACCATATCATCAGACTCACCGGCTACAAGTCCAAGAAGGCTTACCCGAAGGAATTGCGCCTTGTAGAGTCCCTTGATCCGGATTCCGGCGAAGTGATACAGTTTCTAACCAATATCACAGACCAATTGGAACTCAATGGGTTAGAGATTGCAAATATCTACCGTCACCGCTGGGATATTGAGTCGTTCTTCAAACTCATCAAACAAAACCTCACGGTAAAACACCTGCTCGGATGCTCCGAGAACGCCGTCAAGACCCACCTTTGGATCGCTATCATCGCTTACTTGCTACTCGCCAGGGTCAAGGCTCTCTACAAGAGCCCGTACTCAATCACTGAGATAGGCACACTGGTAAGGGTGTATGGCTTGGTGAGGATGGACCTCAAGCAGCTGGTGACAGAGCCACAACCACTCATTCTAAATCAGGATGTCAATGAACTAACTTTATTTTGAAAAAATTAACGCATCAGTAGTAATTGAGTCCAAAGAAACATAACCGGACATCAAAGACAACAAATCCTCATCATGTCCCTCAACCAGATGAATTGTTTTGCCCAATTGCAATGTGTATTTGTGCTCATCAGAATACGGTTTCCACTGGGGAAGCCCCTCGGAAACAGGAACCCCATTCCAAGCGAAAGAAATCCACAAATCACTCATTCGATGACCCAAAATCTGTGCATCTGCAGTTCCTCCGGTCAATGCATACTGTTTGGCGACATTGTCGAAGAAAAAAGGTATTTCCATATTGTGCGGGCAGCGGAGAGTCCCGGAAAACGATGGGGACATATACATGAACTGATACAAATAAACGGGACTTCCTCCCTGCGAGGCCTTGGCAGATGCCTGGGCGAGTGCATTGGGGCGAGCCCAAGTATCCAGTTCAAGATAATCGCGAGGTTCAGAATCAGGATAAGCCTTTTTGAATAAAGAAATAAACTCTTCCGATTTGTTCCCATATGTTGATTCCAGAGCAGTTCTGACCATATCCATATCAACTTTTTCATTGGAGACATCAACGGAGAACTCATTGAAATTCGACCCTATAATCATAGGGACGTCCTTTGATGCTCCTCTACGCAATGCTTCCTCAAGCTGCATTGGGATCAACGCACCATCAACATGAGGAGAGAATCTCATCACGCCACCGACTTTTTCCGCAACGGAAAACAGTGTATCATATGGGACTGTCTCCAGCCTCCCGGGATCCATTCCGGAAGCTTTCACGAAAGCCTCACCCAATTCTCGACTTTGAGCAGCATCCTCCGTATAAAGAGATGAACCGCTTTGGACACATGCTTTATGGAACAAACCTTTGGCGGAAGGCATGGTCAACAAATGAGAAACTTTACCTCCTCCCCCACTTTGTCCCATGATCATTACATTCCCCGGGTCTCCTCCAAACGATTCTATATTGTCATGGACCCAATTCAAAGCTGCCACAAGATCCATCAATCCCACATTACCGGAATACAGATACTTGCTGCCGAATGAAGACAAATCGAGGAAGCCGAGTACATTGAGCCGATGGTTGACAGTAATCACGACAACATTCCCTTTACGGGATAGATTCGTTCCATCATATGCAGGCAACTGCTGTCCGGAACCGGCGGCATATCCTCCTCCATGAATCCAAAGCATCACGGGCCTCTTCTTCCCGTCATTGATACCCGGCGTCCAAATATTAAGCCTAAGGCAATCCTCGTCAAAAACGCCGTCATTCCAACGGAAAGAGAATTCATCCTCATCACTGCCGATAGTATGATGGCCCTGAGGGCATGTCGGCCCATATTCTCTTGTCGACAGCACCCCATCCCATGAATCAGGTTCAACGGGAGGCATGAAACGGTCTGCCTTTGCATAACGTATCCCTTTATAGACATACGCCCCTCCATCGATATAACCCGCTACTATGCCGTGGGTTGTCTTCACCTCGGCAATTCCTTCTCCAAACAAAGGGACCTCTATGATCTCTGAATCTCTATTTGTTTCGACATGATTCGTGCATGCGGATGCGATAATCAGAATGAAAACAAGTCGGACTGCTCTATTCATCATGTGCAACTCAATAAGATAATCATTAACTTTAGAATGTGATCATATCCTCCAACTGGTCCATACTGAAGATCAGTTCTTGTTGTAGGAATATACTCTTGTCTTGTAGATTGACGGAGACTTTTGCCGAGCGGTCACAATATCCTGCCTTGCTTCACTGGAAGCGAAATTATGATGAGGGTACACCTCTTCCGGCTCAGGCGAGAATTCATCTCCGAAATCAACTCTTCCGCGAAGATATACCTCCTGGCCATGTGATGTCTGGTCTCCATTCAGAAGAACTTCCATCGCCCATTCTTCATCCTCATATCTGCCCTCCTGAACGAATTCATATCGGACATTGACTTTTTCATTCTTGCTTCTTATCGAAATCATCGCGCCGATTCCGGAAAGAAGAAAATCCTCAGGCCCTGTCTTTATCACCAGACCGAATGATCGTTTCTCCTCGGTCACATAACGGACATCAATGATATAGTCATCAATCTCAAACGACGTTCCTGTTTCCGTCCCTTCGCGTAGAAAACCTTTCATCAGACCAGTCCCCTGATATTCGGAGATGATCGGAAGCAACTCCTCAAGGGTCTCATATGTCCCGATATAATCTCTGTCCAGATATGCATCCTCGATAGCGAATGCCGAGAAACCGATACCATTGCATTGCGCGAGGGTATAGTAAGCCGCACTCGCGCTTCTTCCTGTTTCCGGGACGAACAAAGGATTATCTTTTCGCGTATATGCATCGGCAACGTCCTTGAATGCGGGAACATAGATATCCGGAGAAAAGAAATCCACACTTGGACAAAAGACATGATACATGTCAATTGCCTGAAAAACAGGGGCGCCTGAAGGGAACAAAGGATTGCCTGTTCCGAAAAGTGGTGCGGCGGGAACTTCTGAAGGAGCCTCATCGTCATGTTTTGATGGGCCCTGGACCACACCCGGGTTGAACATCAACCCTTTCGGAGGCATTGCCACAGTGTTCATGTACATCGGGATATCATACTGTTTTTTTCCGGCGGACGCCACCTTTTGTACGTATGAAGCATATGCCCATTGCATAAAGAAAGCAGGAGTGTACATATTGTCGCCGAAAACCTCCTCCCAGTCGCCTTTCATCTTGCGGCCATTCTCAACCCAGCAATCCATCATCGGTGAAGGCAAAATGGTTTCATTGGAACGAAGGAATGATATCAATTCCTCAGGTACTGCACTTTCATATGCCCTACGTGCTTGTGGGCGGTAGTCTATATCTTCCTGCCATAATCCCGTTTCGTTTTCCACTTGGACAAAAAGGACATAGTTGTTCCTGTCGCGTTCTCCTATATGACGCATGAGCGCGGAAAAGGCTCTTGAGTCAGCTTCCATGGCAGCGGTACAGAAAGTGGAAATATAATCCGTAGCTTCGCCTTTTCGGTCGACCGCCCTGAAGTATTTCTTCGTGTCACGCTTCATCCAACCGGGGATATAACTGGATACACCGTTTTTCCATGAACCGAACCAGGCAATGACAACAGGAAGATCATTCTTCTCCGCCAGTGATATGATCCTGTCAACACAGGTGAAATCATATTTCCCGGGTTCAGGCTCAAGTTGATCCCACTCGACGGTAACAATTACTGAATTCAGATGTTGCTTTTTTGCCGCAACCATTGCCGGTTCCAGATATTCCGCAGTCGTGGAAGTGGAATTGTGGAATTCCCCGGACAGCATCAAGAAAGGTTCGCCTCTCCAAATGAGACGCTCAACGCCATTGATTTCTTCCAGATATGTTTTTTGTGCTTGAGCCTGTACCATGTGGAATAATCCACAGAACACGGTCATCAGCAAACAAGCTACTATTGTTCTTCTTGACATAGCTAAAGTTCATTTACAAAAAAAGCTTCCCCCGTCTCCGGAGGAAACCTCCAACCAAATCAATTACCAGCCCGGATTCTGGGACATGTTAGGATTAACCATCAGCTCATTCGCAGGAATGGGAAGATACTTGTTCCTCTCCTTGAATCCATATACCGTATTTGTATAGGCATGTTCAAGGATCGTCCCTTTACCCGTTTCAGCATCCCAACTGAAATCCGGAACATAATGGCCCTGATCCGCAAGAACAGCGCTTGCGTCGCCCCAACGGACCAGATCCATATATCGCACACACTCAAAACATAATTCAATTCTCTTTTCCGTTTTTATGTCATCCATTGTGACCCCAGTCTTTGAAGGAAGTTTTGCCCTGGTACGGACCCTGTTCAGGTATTGGTCAGCCTTGCTCTGGTTGCCCGCCATATAATTAGCCTCGGCGGCACATAAAAGGACCTCAGCAAAACGCATGAAACTGAAATTCATATACTCAAATGCCTGGAAACCTGGGAAATCAAGGACGAGGTCAGAACGATGGACAGAGAATTTCCAGTTGAAAAGACCTTCGCTGGAATGCACGGTTCCCGTCTTGAGGTTAAGTCCATATGCTGTCAGCTGCTCAGGAGTCTTTATTGACTGGGTCAAACGATAGCCGTCGGCGCCTTCTTCAGCCACGAATGCATCATAAAGGTTTTTCGACGGTACGCAGAAGCCCCATCCGGGAATGACATCTTCATTGCTTCCTTCAAAATAATTATGATTCAGAGCCATTGAAATCCACAGCGTAGTGAGGGGAAGAGTCATGACCATGCTCGGGTCATTCCTCCACTGTGCCTCCAACATCGATTCGCAACTGTTGGAAGCGACAGCATGACGGACCATCTCATATTCCCCGGGTTCTTCCACTCCCCAGAGGCCATAAAGATTGGAATCAATCACCTTGTCAAAAGCTTCAGCAGATTGCGCATACTTCTTCTGCCAGAGATATGCCTTGCCCAAAAGTGCATATGCGAACTCCCTTGTCACACGGATAGCGCCATTCCTGTCGGTAAGATTCGATTTGGAAGTGAGATCCCCTGAAGACAACGCGTCCTGCAGGTCAGATTCTATGGAAGCCCAGAACTGTTCTGGAGTAGCATTGCTTACGCGGTATTCATCAGGACGGAGGACATGGTCCACCAATGGCGCATTTCCCCAAAGAGAGACAAGATAGAAATTAGCGAAAGCCCTCATCACTTTTGCCTCCGCGACAGCTCTCCGCATAACAGAGGTATTGCCTTCAACAGAATCCGTGATCAGATTGGTGTCATACAGGAAAGAGTAGATTCCCTTGTATAGTCTTTCCAGCCACTCATGGGAGGCATCAAAAGAATACTCATTGAATCGCTCCAAATTGGTGTTTTCTCCTCTGGAGTTTCCGCCGGTCCAGGAATCACCATCGAGAGAGTTGAGGCAATAATAAAAATCAATGTGTATCTGTTGCATGCCAAGATACATATTGGCGACAGCATTCTCAACATTCTCGTCCGTTGTATAAAATGTCTCTTTGGTGGAAACATTTCCATGTTGAGCTATATCCAACTGCTTGGAGCAGGATGACGAGGCCAGAACGGCACACGCAGTCAAAATGACAAGCGATATGGTATTTATTGTTTTCATGGTAAAATGATCTGAATGATTGATAACAAAACGCGTTATTAGAACTCAATGTTGATACCGAATAAGGCTTTCTTGGATGCTGGGTATCCTCCCATATCTACGCCCATACCGGTTGTTGAATTCGCGGAGACCTCGGGATCATATCCGATGTACTTGGTGAAAGTGAAGAAGTCCTCGAGTGAAACGTATAACCTCATACTGTTGATGTGAACCTTCCTCAGAAGTGCTGAGGGAAGAGTATAACCCAACTGTATCTGCTTGATCTTCAAATACGAGCCATCATACACCATTGCGTCTGAAAGGCAGTACTTGTCAAGATCATTGCAGTTTGAGCGCGGTGCGGTAGCATTCGTGTTGGTAGTTGTCCAATGGTTGTTATACCAGATGTCCACAAGGCGATTGGCTTTCGGCACAGTCATTTTTGTGAGGGCGCAATACACATCATTACCATAGCTGCCCTGGGCAAACAGAGTGAAATCAAATCCCTTGTATGCGGCATTGAAAGTGAGGCCGTATGTGAAATCGGGAATCGCATCACCGATATAATCCTTATCATTGGCTGAGATCATTCCGTCACCGTCCAAGTCTTCAAAAACAGGATCACCGGTCTTGGCATCAATCCCCGAGACCTTGTAGCCTCTCATATAATAAACGGGGTATCCCTTTTCGAAGAAAGTAAGAGGGTATGTATCACCTGACAAGTCAAGACCGATAACTCTTGAAAGAGAAGGATCCAGATATGTAACCTTGTTCTTCAGAGTCGCGAGATTGCCTTTGATGCTGTAATCGAAATCTTTTCCGATCTTGTCTCTCCAACCGATCTCGAACTCAAAACCTTTGTTCGAAACGTTTCCTGCATTGATCGGGGATATGTTTCCGCCGACAGACAGGGAAGGAGTGGTATTCCAAATCAGAAGATCGCGAGTCTTCTTGTCGAAGTAATCAACGCTGAAAGTCAATCTGTCGTTGAGCATTCTGAGGTCAAGTCCCAAATCAAGCTGCTCTGAAGTCTCCCATCTCATATCGTCATTTCCCATCGAGGATGGTCTTCTTGCAGGAGTGAATATATTTCCGGGAGTTAGGGGATAGAATCCGTTACCCACAATGGAGGTACCATAAGAATAACCACCCAAGGCGGAAAGAGATCCGTTCTGTCCCCAGCTTGCACGGAGCTTCACGTCATCGAAAACAGAACGCAGTGAAGAGAAGAATTCCTCCTTCGACACGGTCCATCCGGCGGAAACTGCAGGGAAATATCCCCAACGGTTGTTTTTCGAAAGATAACTCAAATCTGCCGCATCAGCCCTAAGAGATGCCTGGATCATATACTTTTCATTGTAGTTATATCCGACTCTTCCGAACCAGGAATACTGGGCAGTCGTCAGGTCCTCGCCGGCCACTATTTGAATTGCAGACGCACTCTTGTAATTGAAGTAATAGAAAGTGGGATCGTTTACCAGAACGGCATTCTCTCCATTGCCGGAAAGTTCTCCATTCACCGTGTCGACATTCCTCTTGAGGAAAGACATACCTGCCATTGCAGTCAGGGTGTGCTTTCCGAAGGTCTTACTGTAATTGGCGAAATTCTCCCACTGATAATACATCGTGTTCTGATATTGCTTGCTATAGTCCAGAAAGGCCTTCTTCTGTGTGGTAGCGTTTCCGAAGAAAGGAAGGCTGACGGTAGGTGCCCCCTCTTGGGAAACCTGATAACCTAACCTGGAAGTGAAGGTAAACCCTTTGAATGGGGTAAGATTCGCATAAGCGGAACCCGAAATGTGGAAACCCTTGGATGAAGAGATGTTGTTATCCCTTATGATAAGAGGGTTTGTGCTGTCCGCTGTCACAAAGGAAGAACCTGAATAATAATTGCCATTCCCGTCGTTCAGCAGGGGAATGCCGGCAGCTTCAGAATCAATCATGAACTGAGGAAGATTCTCCCTTGTATATGTCGGAGGAGTCAGAGGATCCATCTGAAGAATGGAGTTCGGAAGTCCCATCGCATAATTGTTGGACGTAACCGCCACTCTCTCGAAATGGTCCAACTGATTGGTCGTTCCAACTGTGAGCCAACTCTTGATTTTCTGCTCCGCATTTATTGATGCGCTCAGACGGCGGTAGTAGTCCTTCCGACCCGCAATAACTCCATCATTGTCCAGATATCCGAGGGAAACGTAATAATTGCCTTTATCTGTAGCATTGGAGAATGACAGGGAATGACGTTGGATCACACCTGTCTCATACATAACATCGTACCAATTGGTGTCAACGTTCTTGTTCCACTCTGAATCGATCTGCTGCTGGGAGATCAGATTACCCTCTACCATGTATTTCGCATACTGCTCAGCATTCATCACTTCCGGCAAGTGTGACACCTTCTGTAAAGTATACAGGAAACTGTAGTTGATTCTTCCGTCTCCGGCTTTTCCTTTCTTCGTAGTGATGAGGACGACACCGTTTCCTGCCTCTGCTCCATAGATGGCTGCTGATGCAGCATCCTTCAGCACTTCCATGCTTTCGATGTCATTCGGATCTATTCCCACTATGGAACGGAGCCTTACTCCATCAACGACAAAAAGAGGATCGGAGGTGGTGTTGGACGAATATCCCCTGATGCGCACCGTAGGAGATGCCCCGGGAGAAGATGAAGCCGAAATAAGCTGAACACCTGCAGTCTTTCCCTGAAGGGCATCTTCGACGTTGGCTATTGTTCTGTTTTGCATATCTTCACTTTTCACTGACGATATGGCTCCGGTGATTTCGCTCTTCTTCTGAACTCCGTATCCTACCACTACGACTTCATCCAACAATTCGCGATCTTCGACAAGAATGATATTCATGCCCGAAGCGGCAGCCGCTTCTTGTGTAATGTAGCTCACTGACGAGAATTCAAGTACAGCTCCTTGAGGAACCGCAATTGAGAAATTGCCGTCAATGTCAGTAATGACACCATTGGTGGTACCCTTCTGAACTACGGCTACACCTACAAGAGGGGCGCCTGCTTCATCCACAACCGTACCATTCGCCCTGGTGTTCTGTGCGAAAGAGTCAAAAGATCCGCACAGCAACAATCCGATGACTGAAATCAGTCCTAGAAAATGTGTGATTCTCATGCGAGATATTGGTTATTAAGTTAACAATGGATAGTGCGTAAGCGTCGAGTATGGCAGGAAGCCGGATTCTCAATCGCTCACAGTGCAAAAGACGCCAAAACAAGAAGAAAACGTTTAGCGCACTTATCATAAAGCAGCGCCCAAACAACAGTATAAAAACACAATCTTCAAATCATGCGCACAATCTTCAAATCTCACGAAAAACACTGATTTGTTGAAAAATAATCATATCTTCGTCAAACAAAATCAGTCACTAACACCTTTGTCCAAAGACAAAGCCCAAAATGCCGACGATGAAATCCGGAATCAAATCAATCTGTCTGATTCTTTTTTACATCAGCACTTCATTCCATTCCTTGGCTCAGGGAATAACAGAAACTGACCTGATACACCAGTCCATAGATGAAAAATCTGTTCAAGATTTCACAGAAGACGAGAACGGGAAGATATGGATTGGTACCAGAAAAGGATTATTCAGCTACAATGGAAGCACATTCCTAAGGTTCTTCCCTACGGGTACATCATCACTTTCAAGTGAATTCATCATGTCCCTATGCGCAGATGATGACGGTAGTTTATGGGTCGGAACCGACGGAGGTGTGAATCAAATCAAGGGATCAGAAGTCATCCACCAGGCCTCTCTTGAAAGAAAGTTCGTATATCAAATCAAGACATGGGATGATGCGCATCTGGTTTTCTCCGGAAGTGACGGTATTTATCTTTACAACAAGGAAGACCATACAGATGCCATTGTTTTCAAAGACCCCGATTTCCAGAATGTCACAGAAATTATGTGCACCGGTTCGGGCGTTTGGATAAGAGCTACCGACATGCATTCCGTAGCTGTACTGGACAAAGACTTCAATCTTGTCAATAAAATCAAATTCGGAGAAGAGTTTGTAAGCGGCATGTCGGTATTGAAGGACAAGGTATTCCTATGCACCGATCATGGATTAAGGATATACTCCCTCCAAGGCCAAGAACTCATCCTTCCTCCAGTTTTATCCTCACGGAAGAGAAAAGCATTCGCAGGTTCTCTTACAGAATCTTTCTCCGGGCATATATATTTTGCCGTAGCTCGGGAAGGCTTCTATTGCTATAATCCGGAAAACGATTCATTGACAGGCCCTCTTTTTGATGATGACCTGTCGAACGTCATCTTCATCAAAGGAATCATCACCAAAGACGTCGCCTTTGTTCAGGAGAATTTCCAATCATTGAAAATACTTCCTAAAGCAAAAGTCCAGAACTGCACGACATTCGATATCTTTCTGCCTGGGGAAGGGCTGATCAGTATTCATTCAGGTGAAGACGAGCGCATCATTGCCGTCACAAACAAAAGAATACTGACAACAACGACAAAAGGAGAGATTCTTTCAAAAGTATCACCCCCTGATTTGGACAGTCTCGGCCAGATCACATATTCTTTCATTGATTCCCATGGGTACATATATCTTACCGGAAGCAATGGGCTATTCTGCAAATACTCAATGGAGGGTTCAACGCTGACCAGGCTTTATTCATATGACACCGGGAGTTATTTCGTAAGCCCTTGGGAAGGCAATGACGGCAATATATGCATTATCTCGCAAGGGAAGATCATCAAATTCACGCCAGCCGGGCAGTATACGGAATACACTCCTGAAGAAATTCCGAACGGATATTCCAGCAGAGGCTCTGACGGGCATCTTTACTATATCGGCACCAACGGAATCTTTGTCTTGGATGAAAATGCAATTGCATTCCGGAAGCTTCCGGTAAACATATCCTATCCATCTTGCTGCACCGTAGACAAAGAAGGCACCATGTGGATTGGAACAGCACAGTCCGGGTTGTATTCCTATAACCAAAAAACCGGAGAAACAAAGCATTTCGGCCGAAGCGAAGGACTCCCCGATAATACGATCAGGGCAGTTGTCAAAGAAGGAGACAGTTTCATATGGGTATCAACTCCCAATGACATTGTCAGAATAAGTACAGATGGTGCAAGCATCACCAGGATGAACTACACTTCTGACGTTCAAAAATATGAAGCGCGTTGCGCTGAAGTTTTGGAAAAAGGTTGGGGAGGAAGAACCCTTTTATTCGGTGGAGACAAAAGCATAACTTTCATTGATCCGCATTTACAAGGAGTATCTCCGTTAAGGGGACTGTCTTTAGATGCCCTTTTCGTGAACAATGACAGAAGGGATCCCAATATTCAGGACATCACACTTCCTCATGATGAAAACCAGCTGGTATTTTATTACTCGGGGATGTGTTACGGTTTTGGCCCCTCATTGAATTATTCTTATTTCCTGAAAGGGTTCGACAAGAATTGGACAAACGCCGGACAACGGCGCAATGCCGCATACACCAACCTCCCTCAAGGGAAATACGTGTTCCAGGTCAAAGTCCAAGGGCCTGATGGGACTTGGAGTCCTTACGAAATCAATTATCCTTTCAAGATAAAGCCATCACCTCTGAAATCACCTGCGGCTTATGCAGCTTATCTCCTGGCTTTGGTTATTGCAGCCTTCTTCGCCATCAGGCAATACCATGAAATCAGAAAAAGCAAAATGGCCGCCCAAATAGCGGAGATGGAGAAAAAGGCCGCCGACAAGTTCTTCCAGGACAAAATCAATTTTCTTTCAAACATATCACATGAATTCAGGACCCCTCTTTCCCTTATTTATGGCCCCGCCATCGAGCTAGGGAAAGACCCTTACCTGTCCGACAGTTCAAAGAAACTCGTATCTCTCATAAGGGGGAATGTCCAAAGAATGCAGGACCTTTCAAAACAAGTGCTCGATACTTCTCGGGCTTTCAGCAGCGAGGAATCTCTTTTCGTAAAAGAGACTGACCTCACAGATGTTCTGGAAACAGCATTGAGCAATTTCTCTTTTATGCTTGATGAAAAGAAGCTGAAAGTGGCAACTGACTTCATACCGCATATGTCCGTCTGGTGCGACAGCGAAAAAATACTGAAAATATTCACCAACCTGGTAAGCAACGCCATCAAATACACTCCGAAGGAAGGGCAGATCAGTGTCTCCATCGCTCAACTGAATCACTCTCACGCGAAAGAACTCTATTCGCTTCCGGAGTCTGACTACAACGGCAACTATGCTGAAGTATCAGTATGTGATTCAGGTATCGGAATCCCGAAAGAAAAAGTGAGAATGGTATTCCAACGTTACGAACGGATCAAAGACAACATCAGCAAAGGTGAATTGCCGGAAGGATTCGGCATAGGGCTGAATTATGCGCTTTACCTTATTGAAAAACATCGCGGGAAGATAAGAGTGAAACCCAATATACCCGAGGGTTCAATATTCAGTTTCGTTTTCCCTGTGCAGGAAAACGCCTACAATAAAGAAGAAATCGTGTCAACTGTAGAGGAGCAAGGCATGGAAAGGATTGGCCAAAATGCATACACCCATCCTTCGGAAAGCATCCTTGGTAAATCAATACTCATCGTGGAAGACAATCCCCAGGTACGTTCTTTCCTTGTTGAACTTCTGAATGATGATTTCGCCATAGCGGAAGCATCTGACGGATTGGAAGCATGGGAGAGGATCAACGAAAAAAGCCCCGACCTTGTCATCAGCGATGTAATGATGCCACATAAGGACGGATTCACTCTTTGCCATGAAATAAAGGATAATCCGGAGTTCTGTCATATTCCTGTCATTCTTCTTACCGCAAAAGCGGAAGTGCAAAGCCAGATAAGCGGACTTTCAGCAGGAGCTGACGCTTATATCCCCAAACCGTTCGACCCTGACGTCCTCAAAGTACAGGTCAATACTATCCTGGCGAACCGCATTCGTCTACAAAACGCAATTCTGGACAAGAATTCTCTTGAAGAAGCCGCTTCTGACAATACTCTTTCTCCAAAAGACAAAGACTTCCTCGACAGAATTTATGAAATCGCGGAGCGGCATCTTGATGACGAAGAATTCGGAATCGCCTCTTTTGCCCAAGAGTTGAACATGAGCCAGACAAGTTTCTACATGAAAGTCAAAGGATTGCTGGGTGTCACTCCTCAGAATTTTCTTATTTCATATCGGCTCAACAAGGCAATGGAGCTTTTGAAGTCGCGTAATTTCAACGTCAGTGAAGTCAGTTATAGGGTTGGCTTCAGTTCCAGATCATCTTTTGCAAGAAGCTTCAAAAACAAGTTCGGAGTCCAACCCAGTTCCGTATGATACAGCGTCTGTGAAGAGCATAATCCGGCATTCCCCCGTTGTCGGAAGATTGCGCACAACAATTGTCGATAGTGTTTCCATTATACCGGTTGAGAACTTATATCTTCGCAACCGGTTATTCTTTGTACTGCGTAAAACAATTCAAACAAAGTGAACATGAAAAAGAAGAAAAAGACATCGTTGATTATTCTTTGCGCAATCTCAATCAGCATCATTTCCTGCAACGACCGGTCTCAAGGACTGAGAGTTTATGGCGAACCCGTATGGGGTACTGTCACCGAAGAAACACCTGTCGCGAAAACCACTTCGGGTTCCATTTCCGGTGAGAACAGAGACGGTATCGCAATATTCAGAGGCATCCCTTATGGAGGTCCATGTGAAGGAGATGCCAGATTTAAAGAGCCCCAGCCTCCAACTTCTTGGGACGGAGTGAGGGACTGCACCCAAAATGGTCCCTATGCAATCCAGACAGGCACGAGCATTTCAGGGGACCCGAGCGGACTGGGAACATACTTCAATGGTGGCCATCCTGAGCTATTCGGTGTGAAAGACGAGAAACAGGGGGAGAATTGCCTTGTCCTGAACGTTCTCACACCCGGACTCGACAAAGGAAAGAGGCCCGTCCTTTTTTATATTCATGGAGGCGGATTTGCAACCGGCTCCGGGACTCTTGTCCTTGGTGCAGACAAGTTGGCCCGTGAGGAAAACCTTGTGATTGTGGGTGTCAACCACAGATTGAACGTTTTCGGTTATCTTTACCTCGGTGCTCTTGATCCGGATTATGCATCTTCCGGAATGGCCGGAATGTTGGACCTTGTTTTAGCTCTTCAATGGGTCAAGGACAATATAGAAAACTTTGGCGGAGATCCTGACAATGTAACGATCATGGGAGAAAGCGGCGGAGGTGCAAAAGTGAGCACACTGCTCGCAATGGAAAAAGCGAAAGGGTTGTTCAACAAAGCCATTGTCGAAAGCGGCTCCGGCATTGTCGGGACATATTCAACCAGGAACGCCGCTGATGCGACTCTCCGGCTTCTTTCGAATCTCGGAATTGATCCCTCTGAGTGGAAACAGATTCTGTCTCTTCCCGCAAAGGACATTTTGGCGGCATCAGCATCAATTCCGATGACTCCGGTCGCCGACAACATCAATCTCACCTATTCGGACAACAACACATTCCAGGCATACGATGTTTCGAAAAACATCCCCTTGTTGGTTGGTGCTTCAGAAGATGAACAAGGCGTTTTTGTACAAGTTAACCAACTTGACGTAAACGAGAACAATTTGCGCGAACGAATCATCGCCGACATTCCTTCCGTAACCGAGGATAATGCAGACAAAGTACTTGCGGCATTTGAAAAGGCGAACATCAAAGGAGACGCTCCTTGGCACACGTATGTAAAAATTGAATCTCTTGGTGGATTCCTCGGAGGAGGTGCTTTTCCTCAAGCCCTGGCGAAAGCCAATCAGAATGGTGCCCCGGTTTACCAATATTTGGTAAGATACGATGCTCATTCAGTAGTGGATCCCAGCTACCGCTGCTCTTGGCATACGGCAGACCTCCCACTACAGATGAGAATTGTGCTCCATCCTGAAGCGGAACAAGTATCCAAGACGTATGCTCATGCCTGGGCAGCTTTCGCAAGGACAGGCAGTCCGTCAACAGAATCTTTGCCTTGGCCTGAATTCTCCGAAGAGAATCCTTACGTAATGGTGTTTGACGATGAGACCCACATCGAGTCCGACCCCCTCAAAGAGATCCGCAATGCTTTCAATCAATAGAGTAAGATATGAACAGGATAGTAAATTTGTGCATTTCCGCATTCACGGTTCTGATCATTTCAGAATCCTGCACGAGCCATTACCCCGGAACCGTCATTGCCGGTGAAGGAATAGCAGTCACTAACACGACACATGGAAATGTCGCCGGATATATTGACGACGGTATTTACACATTCAAGGGGATACCTTACGCCAAAGCGGAAAGATTCCTTCCACCGGAAGACCCCGATCATTGGGAAGGGATACTTCCTACGAGGCAATATGGTCCATCTTGCCCTCAAGGCATCTATTACAAATGGGAAGGACAGAGTGACAACGAATTCGCCTTCCGTTATGTCAAAAACACCTTCGATGAAGACAATCTTTTCACATTAAATGTCTTTTCCCCAAGTTTGGACAAAGGAAGCAAAAAGCCCGTCTTCGTCTGGCTGCACGGAGGTGGCTTTTCTTCCGGGAGCAGTATTGACTTGGAATGCTACAAAGGATATTCTCTGGCAAAGAAAGGAGATATTGTCGTCGTAACTATCAATCATCGACTTAATTGTCTCGGATTCACGGACCTTTCAGCCTTCGGAGAAAAATACAAGTACTCCGCCAACGCAGGAGTAATGGACATGGTCAAAGCTCTTGAATGGATCAGAGACAACATATCTAATTTCGGAGGTGATCCGTCATCCGTTACAATTGCCGGACAAAGCGGAGGAGGCGGCAAGGTCCAGACACTTTTGGTGACACCGTCAGCAAAAGGACTGTTCTCAAGGGCGATTGTACAAAGCGGACCTTATGGCGCAGGGCATATGAAGGACAAGGAGTCATCCCAGGAAATGGGAAGAATGATAGCAATGGAGCTCGGTCTGTCGGCTGACAATATTGATGATATCCAAACTGTACCATATGATGACCTGTTGAGGGCAAGCAGGAAAGTAACTTCAGCACTCAAAACAGGAGGCGACGGGCCCACATGTTCAGACCCCACACTTCCATATGACTTCTTTGACGAGAATGCGAAATCTTTGTATTCCGACATTCCGCTTCTGATCGGTTCAACATTCAACGAACTCGGACATAAATTACACTATGGAGAAGAGATAGATGAGCAGAAAGCCCTTTCTTTCCTGACAGAACGATTCGGTGACAAAGCAGAAGAATTCATGGAGGAATTCCCGAACGCTTATCCCGACGGTACTTTGAATGACATGGTATCGATTGATATCAATACCAGAAAAAGCACCATTGTCGTCGCGGACAAGAAACATCAGTTGAGCAACGCCCCTGTTTTTATGTACATGTTCACCTGGAAATCCCCGATTCTGGACGGCATCTACGGAAGCTGCCATAACATGGACCTTCCTTTCATGTTCAACAACATCTCACTTCAGAGAGAACTGACGGGATCCGGAAAAGACGCCTATCGCCTTGCGGATAAAATGAGCGGCGCGTGGATCGCCTTCGTCAAATCGGGCAATCCGAATTCAAAAGGACTTCCCTCTTGGCCGGAATATAATCCGGAAGAAAGGCCCCTGATGATATTCGACAACAAATGCAAAGTCATGAAAAACCATGACAGGCACCTTCTTGACATTGCCCCCGAAAAGGGGATGTTCTAAAAAAAACTTAATCCGATATAGCACAAATTCGGGGTCCCTCCGAGCACCATTTGAGACAAGCTGAAAGTTGTGCAAAACATTCGCATGAAGTGAAAAGGCCTCAGCCGTAATCTTTTGATAACTTGCGTCCGGTAACTACTCAGGTACCCCGGTCATAGACCGCAGGTCCTGACCACCGATATAAGATGATTCCCGCAATGCTGCTACACCAAAGCAACAGTCGCTATTACCCGAAGGACTTCGAAGGGGTTCTGCCCGTTCTTGACCGCCGTCTGGATGACGGAGGCAACGGTGGCGTAGTTCTCAACACCGTCCTCGGAGCGGAAGCATCCGCTGACCTTGAGTTTGGTCTTGGCAGGCCTGAGCGCTTTCTCACTGTCGTTGTTTGTAGGCGGAACATCAGGATTAGTCAGGAAGGTAAAGATGTAGTCCCGGTGCTTGGCAATGCCTTTCTTGAGTTTGTCCAGTTCGGTTTCCTTCCCATCATCGTTGATGTAGACAGGTGGCCGCGCGAGCAGCTCGTCCAGCCTATCCTCCATCTGCGTCCTAACTGCTGCCCCAATGTCGCCCTGATTCCTGTGATGGACGGAGTCCCGCAGGATATCCAACATGTCCAGGCTCCAGGCATCATCTGGGAAGGCTTGCATGGTATAGGTAAGGTTGCGCAACAGATGCGCTATGCATATTTGATGGTCTTCCATCCCCACATCCCCCATGAAGTAGGCGGGAAGCCGGTCGGTAACCCAGACTATTCCGCCCTGCTCATCCTTGGAAAAGTGCTTGTTGATCACGTCATGGCTGCGACTCTTGTCAAAGGCAAGATACGTTGCAACAGCGTTCTGGAACCCCCAGAGCCAGTTGTTCTTGCCGTTGACGTTGACACCGGACTCGTCTGCGCCGGCAACTTTCCCGGCGGCGACCTTCTGCCTGATCAGCTCATAGGGCGTCTTGGAGAGTTTGCGCATCGCATTCAGCATGTTGGATACGGAGCCCTCGCTGATGTGCAGCCCGAAGATGGTCTCATACAGGTGCGTGAGCCGCTTGAACGGTACGTTCTGATAGGTGCTCAAGTACGAGGTCATCGCCATTATGTTGGGTCCGTAGGACACCGGAGCGTTCACGTTCTCCGGGAACTGCCCCTTGCAGCA
>FLNX01002270.1_pt1 | contig 19596 bp, 16 predicted proteins | sample 1140341 | NCBI WGS metagenome assembly FLNX01 (sample SAMEA3878208, study PRJEB12797) | bioreactor metagenome | biome: Moose rumen | place: Sweden | collected 2011-10
TCTTCGGCGGCGGCTTTCGCGGCTTCTTCTGCGGCAAGTTTCGCGGCTCTTTTCGCGGCGTTTCTCGCAAGAGCCTTCTCGCGCATAATCGCTTTCGTTTTTTCCGAGTGCTTTTTGCCAAGGTGTGATTGACGCATTTGAGCTTTTGCCTCTTCTGTGTGCTTTTTGCCGAAGAAACCATTTTTTTCGCCACTATGTGAGACAGACATTTGCGCACGTGTTTCGTCAGTGTGCTTTTTGCCTTTAAACGGACTGGGCTTGCCGTAATTGGGATTTTTTTCGCCGCTAACGCCGATAGCAATTTTTGCACGCGTTTCGTCGCTGAGATGCTTACCGTAATTTGGAGCGTTTTCTCCGCTAAGTTTGGCGGACATTGCGGCTTTTGCCTCGGCTGTGTGATGCTTACCGTAAAAATAATTTTTTTCGCCGCTTACATCTCTTTCGGATGCTTTTTGACGAAGTATCTTGCGAGTATCTTCGGACACGATGGTATTGCCGATACCGCCATACGTCTTGTTGTAGCCGTTTGGAAAAACGCTGTTGAAGAAGGAGATCCAGTATTGCTCGCGCTCACTAATCAGTTCTGATGGCACGTTTTCTTCGACAAGCCACCAGTCCCAATTTCCGTCCCAGCCGATTCTTTGGATTTCCTTGTCGACGAATTGATCGCCCTTCTTGTGCTGATAAATGCGTCTTGTGACACGCCGTTTGGTGACGCCCACGTAGTGCATATTGGTAAGTCGGCACCAGAGCACGTAAACGGAAAAATAAATGACCGTTTGACAATCCTTTTCGTTTTTGCTACTATTCATGTGAAAACTCCTTTCTTGGGGTTTGAAGCTCCCCTTGCTATTTGTGATTTCATGTGAAGTTTAGCAGGGGGCTAAATTTTTGTCAATTACAAGGAGTGAAAAATTTTGTTAGATGAATTCAAAAAATTCGCTTTACGGGGCAACATTTTGGACATGGCAGTAGGTGTCATAATAGGCGGCGCATTCGGGAAGATAGTTTCTTCGTTCACGTCGGATATTCTCATGCCGCCGCTCGGACTTATGCTTGGCAAAGTAGATTTCTCAAATTTTTATATCAATCTTTCGGGCACCGAGTACGAATCATTTGCCGCCGCCAAAGAAGCGGGAGCTCCAATCATAGCTTACGGCGCATTTTTGAACACCTGCCTTGATTTCATGATCGTAGCGGTCGCGATTTTTATTCTCATTAAACAAGTGAATCGTCTGTTGCCGGCACCGCCTCCGCCGCCGGCACCCAATCCGCGCAAATGCCCGTTCTGCCGTGAAGTTGTGGCAGACGACGCGACCAAGTGCCCGCATTGCGCTTCGGACATCAAAGGGAAATAGTTTTCCGGACATAAAAAATTAACCCCGCCGAAATTTCTCGACGGGGATTTTTTTTGTTAGCTGATAGCTGATAGCTTATAGCTGATAGTTCTTGGTTGCCTTTCAGTGATGGAGCTTTTGAACTTCTTCCATAAGGTATTCGTTTTTGATTTTAATGTAAGTGCCTTTCATGCCGAGCGATTTGGATTCGATGACGCCCGCCGATTCAAATTTGCGCAGGGCGTTGACGATAACCGAACGAGTAATTCCGACGCGGTCGGCGATTTTTGACGCGACAAGAAGTCCTTCGTTGCCCTTCAACTCGCTTAAAATATTTATCGCCGCTTCCGCCTCCGAATAACTCAAAGTCGCCAGAGCAATTTGAACGGTAGCTTTTTTGCGCGCCTCAATTTCAACTTTTTCCGTGTGGTCACGCAACATTTCCATTCCGACAACCGTCGCGCCGTATTCAGCCAAAAGCAAATCGTCATCCGTGAAATTTTCTTCGTGACGAGAAATAATCAGCGTGCCGATTCTGCGTCCCACGCCGTAAATCGGGACGATTGTAAAATTTTTCCCCTTGACGGGCGAGACATAATTTTTCGGATTGGCTTGCGTGTCGTCGAAACGATTCAGCCACTTGACATAAGCTTCCGGGAATTTTCCCTTGCGAAGAACTTCATCAACCGCCGAATCATCAAAATTGACGAGCGAGTAGCCGTAAATGTCGCCGCTTTTGTTGGCGATGTAAATATCGGCGTCGAGAACGTTGCTCAAGACCTTTGAGATGCCGTCATATTCCACAGTTTCGGAACGCTGGAGCAGCTTGTTAATTTTCCTCGTTTTCTCCAAAAGCGTTATCATATTTCAAAACTCCCCTTTGAAAGATTTTTTGCCTTGCTCAATATCCTACGTTTATACTAACACGAAATTTTATAATGTCAATTTAGTTTTCAGAATTTTTCATGCAGTTCTTGACGGCGGGCGGCAAAAGTTGTAAACTTTCAAACAAACAGAGCAGAAATGCTCCGCGAACGTTTTTTTGTAATTAAGGGAGGAATGCCAAATGGGTAACCGCAGGAAAATTGTTGTCGTCGGAACTTCAAACGTCGGCTCGGCAGTCGTGAACAAACTCGCCGATTTCCAACTCGCTTCTGAAATCGTTTTGATCGATCTCAACCAAGACAAGGCATGGGGCGAGGCAACCGACTCCAGCCATGCAACCGCTTGCGTCTACAGCACAAATATTAAATTCCGTGCCACCGGCGACTACAGTGCCTGCAAAGGTGCAAATATCGTCATTATCTGCGCGGGTCCGTCAATTCGTCCGGGCGAAACTCCCGACCGCTTGAAACTCGCCGGCACAAACGCAAAGATCATGAACTCGGTCTTCCGCGCAGTTGCCGAACACACCAAAGAAGCCGTCATCATTCTTATCACAAACCCGCTCGACGTTGCAACCTACGTTGTCAGCAAAATTGCTGATGAGATCGGCTATCCGCGCAATTTGATTCTCGGCACAGGCACAATGCTTGAGACTTATCGTTTCCGCCGCATCCTCGCCAACAAATACGAAGTCGATCCGAAAAACATTAACGGCTACGTTCTCGGCGAACACGGCAACGCGGCTTTCGTTGCTTGGTCAACAACGGGTTGCGCAGGCTTCCCGCTTGAAAAACTCGACGAATATTTCCGTCACACCGAGCCGCTCGATAAGAAAGCAGTTGAACAGGAACTCATTCAAGTTGCTTACGACGTTATCAACCGCAAAGGCTTCACCAATACGGGCGTTGCAATGGCGGCTGTTCGTTTCGTCAAATCGGTTCTTTACGATGAACACACAATTCTTCCTTGCTCGGCAATTATGGAAGGCGAATACGGAATTAAAGACGTTGCGCTTTCGATGCCCCGCATGATCTGCGCTGATGGCGTTATGCGCGTCTTTGAAATCGCTCTTACCGACGAAGAACTTGAAAAAATGTATGCGGCTGCCAAATCCGTCCGCAGTGCTCTTGACGGCGCAGGAATCAAATAATTCTCGACGAACAAATTTTCTTGCATAAAAAAAGCCCCTCCGAACTTGAAGGGGCTTTTTGATTTTTAATGCGAAGTAAAAGCTGAATCAAAGTGAAGAACGGGCGCACAGGACGTGCGCCCGCCCGCAACGAAAACAGGATGTTTTCTTTGCGGGGCAAACGCCCTTTCTTTTTGGCAACGTGACGTTGCATCCAGATGTCGCGTTCCAAGTTTTTAAAGACTTAAAGTCAGTAGCCGCACCTTGCTGTTCCCCCGCTTTTTAAGCGGGTCTTTGGGCGTAGCAAAGAAAAAGTAGGTTAAAAAGCTTTTTCTTTGAAACCTTTCTTTAGTGCGCGAAAAGAAAGGGTTAAGCGTACTTCATAACGACGCCGCGAATCATGTCGCCGACTTTTTTTGTATGATCAAGAGCCTCTTCAACATCCTCCAAAATATCTTTCCATTTAATCAAGTGAATAACCGCCCGGCTCGCTCCGTGTTCTTTGGACGCCTCAACAGCTTCATCAAACAAAATTCCAATATCAGAACGATAAATCAAATCGCCGCGACTTTCATTGTCCGAAATTTTGTGAACAGCGTCGAGAATCTCGCGCTGATTTTTTTTCACGTCAGAGAGAAGTTTGAACGCCTTAACCAATTCCTCCGTGTTTTCAAGCAAAAGTTTCGTCAAGGCATGACTGCGCTTGGTGGCGTGCCCCGCATGATACATTATAATTCTTTGCAACGCGCCCTGCATCATGTCAACGCCGTTGGCAAGTTCGCCCGCTATCGCAAAAATATCTTCGCGGTCAATCGGCGTGATAAAACTCAAATTCAACTTGTTGATAATTTTTTCGTTGACAGAGTCGGCGGCAGACTCCAAGCCCAAAATGTCTTCAATCCTTTCAAGTGCCTGATTCGGATCTTTTATCACGTCGTCAAGCAACTCCGCGCCCAGATGAAAAAATTTCGCGTTCTCCAAAAATAAATCGAAAAACTCCGTGTCCTTGCGAGAGAAATTGAACATTTAAACCTCTCCTTTCCCGCATATGATACAAAAGACGGCGCGGCATGTAAAGCGGCTAAAAAATCGTTGACATTTTTTGGCGAGTGTATTATTTTGAGGAAAAATTTTTTGGGAGGAAAAAATATGGTTATCGGCGTATCGAAGGAAATTAAGAACAATGAAAATCGCGTAGGCTTGACGCCTGCCGGCGCGGATGCACTTGTTAAAGCGGGGCATAAAGTTTTAATCGAAAAGGGCGCGGGCATCGGCTCCGGTTTTGAGGACGAAGATTATTCTGCAACGGGCGCGGAGATCGTTGCGGACAAGAAAAAAATTTTTGACGACTCGGAACTTATCATCAAAGTCAAAGAGCCGCTCGAACCCGAATACGATCTTTTTCACGAAGGACAAACTCTCTTCACTTATTTGCATTTGGCTCCCGAACCTGCCCTTACAAAAGCTTTGCTCGATAAAAAAGTTACGGGCATTGCCTATGAAACGGTTGTCGGACGCGACGGCAGAACGTTGCCTTTGCTCGCTCCGATGAGTGAAATTGCGGGGCGCATGTCAATTCAGCTCGGCGCACAATTCCTTGAAAGTCAATACGGCGGACGCGGAGTTTTGCTCGGCGGCGTCAGCGGCGTTGCGGCGGGACAAGTCGTCATTATCGGCGGCGGAGTTGTCGGTACGAACGCGGCAAAAATTGCACTCGGCATGAGAGCGCGTGTCACTATCATTGATCTGTCGATTGAACGCCTCCGCTATCTTGATGACATTTTCGGCGGAAAAGTTTGTACCGTCATGAGCAATTCTTACAACATTGCGCAATGGACAAAGCAAGCCGACTTGCTTATCGGCGCGGTACTTGTTCCCGGCGCGAAAACTCCGCAACTCGTCACGGAAGAAATGGTTAAGAGCATGAAGAAGGGCTCGGTTATTGTCGACGTTGCGATAGATCAAGGCGGCTCGATTGCCACTTGCGATCATGTCACAACCCACAGCGATCCGACTTTCGTAAAACACGGCGTGATTCATTATTCCGTTGCAAATATTCCGGGCGCGGTCTCCAGAACTTCGACGCTCGCCCTCACAAATGCAACGTTGCCTTACGCTTTAAGAATCGCGGGCAAAGGTTGGAAGGCGGCTTGCAAAGAAGACGCGGGGCTTGCAAAAGGTCTCAACACCATTGACGGCAACCTTACAAATAAAAATGTTGCGGAAGCTCTCGGTCTTGAATATGTTGACTATGCAAAATTCCTTGCGTGAATAAATTTTTTCGGATAAAAAAATTGCCTGTCATAAGCGACAGGTTTTTTTTATTTGACAATGTAAACGGCGATCTGCTATAAAGAAAAAGTATTTTTTTGAAAAAGGATGATGCGTATGAAAAATGTTGAAGAGCACAAAAAATTGCTGGCACAAATTGCGGAGCTTGAGAAGGACAGTACCAATTTTTTTGACGTTGAGAAGGAATTTTTTCTGATTGATTCAAACAATCTCTCCGAAGTCAAAACGAAATTTTACGGCTATTCGATTCAAGCGACGGGCATTTACGAACAGGACAATTTGACGGAAGATGCCGTTAAAAATTTGGACGGGCGCGGTTGTTATGTCTATGTCGAAGTCAAGGACGGGCAAATTACAATCAAGCAAGACGTAAACGGTTGCTGGGGCATTTATCTTTTTCGACACGGAGATTATTTCGCGCTGAGCAATTCTTTTTTCCGTCTGCTTGATCATGTAAAATTTCTTTACCCGCTGACTGTCAATCGCGATTATTGCAATTATCTTTTGGTTAATAAAGTGAGCAGTCATTCTTACTTTGAAACCGCCGTCAATGAAATTCGGCTCGTCGAAAGAAACGCGGTTTTTTACATTGACACGGCGAAGAAACAACTTGAGATCGATCTGATTGATTATCGGGAGCATACACTTTCTTTAAATTCAAAAGAAGGCGTTGCAAATTTAGACAGCTGGGTTGATATTTGGAGTAACGTTTTACGCGGCGTCACTCATCATACAAAATTTTTTCAAGCCACTCTGTCGGGCGGCTTTGATACTCGTATCTCCTTTGTGTTTTTGTTAAATTCCGGAATAGATTTAAACAAGATTCGTATATATTCAAATGAAGACGGTCTCCATACCCATAAGGAAGATTTTGCCATTGCTTCCCAAATTGCCGAACACTACGGATTTAAACTAAATCAGCCGCTTGCCCGCCGCCAATTTTTGAACAACAGTATTTCAGATACGTTTGCTATTGATTTATATGTCAAGCAAACATTCAGCAATTTGCCCTATTACGGGAGCGCAAAAGCCATTGATAAATCATACTCTCTTGAAGGAGCAGGCGGAGAAATTATTCGCGGTAATTGGCTTCGCTTCGGCTCGATGGAAAAATTTTGGCAACGTGAACTGAGAATAGGATCGAAGTCGCGCATTTTGTCTCGTGAAATTTCTGATTCCGTAAAAAACATTCTTGAATCGGCTTTCAGTGCCTTTCGAGATAAATACAAAATTGAAGATCCCGATTCATTATGGCTTGCGCAATATTTGTATCAAGATACACGATGCAGACATCATTTCGGAAAGATGATACTGAAATCTTATTTTGCCAATGGTTTGACTTTCTCGCCTGCACTTGATCCCAAAGTGAAGACTTTAAAACTTGAAACTTCAGAATGTCCGGATCCAAAATTGCTGATAGCATTATTATTTACTCGCTATGCACCGGATTTGTTGAAATTTCCTTTTGAAGGCAAACGCTCCATTGCGCCCGAAACCATTGCCTGCGCCCAAAAATTAAACGAACGCTTCCCGCGTAATTTTTTATCCGATAAAGATATTGGGGGGGGGTTCCGTTCAATTTACAACCGCGAGATTTGCAAGCCGAGAAAATTTTTGCTTCGGGGAAAAACAATAAATCTTTTCCGAGAGAATTTCCTCAAGCTTGCTTGAAAGCGGTTTTTGAATCGAGCAGAACTTTCGGATTGTTCACCGCTTATTTCGACGAAGAACTTTATCGTTATGCAAAGGCTTATTATGAAAATCATGTTTTCGAGCGCAGTTGCTATATGTATGCCGTTTTCGGAGTCACAAAGGTTTTGGAGAACGTCGAGATCAGTCAGCGCAATCATTTGCCTTATCGTGACATGCAACGCTTCCTTGAACAAGATTTTGCGATAATTCATGAAGATAAAGATAAGCAACTTCCCGATAAGTTCAAACCTTATTTTACCGGCAGATTGGACGTTAAATTTATGTCGAAGGAACAAACGGATTTTCAAATTGTTTCCGCCTCTGACGAAGAAGTCAAGATAGAAAAGCCCGACTGGTTCAACAAAGACGGCGTCGGTTACGTGATTCAATCTTATATCGGAGAATTGGAATTCACAGCTAGAGCCAAAACCGCAGGGAAAATTAATTTGTATCTCAGAGGCTCGGATGTTCGCAGTCCCGAAGACAATTCCAAGCGCATTCCTTATTGGATTGACTTCACCAAGTTCATCGTGAACGACAAAATTATTTTCGACAAAGTTATTCCCGTTTGGCACGACAAACCTTATATTTATAAAATGGACGTCAAAGCGGGCGAAGAAATTAAAATCCAAGTGGAGTGGCTCCCGCACGGAAATAATTAGGAATTAGGAATGAGGAATTAGGAATGAAGAAATTTCTCCGTCGAAATTGCGGCGGGGATTCTTTTATTTAAATTTTTTCAGAATGATTTTCTCGGCTTCGTCGCGCGTCAAAACATTTTCGTTGAGATTGAGTTTGAGAAGGAGTTGAGTTAAAGGCGGAGGCTCCAAACCAGCGCGGAGTAAAATTTCTTCTTTGGCAAAAAGTTCACGCGGCGTGCCTATGAATAAAATTTTTCCCTGCGCCAAAACGACAATGCCGTACAAAAGCAATGAATAATTAAAAAAACTCCGTCGAAGTTTGCGGCGGAGATTTTTTTATTTAAATTTTTTCAAAATGATTTTCTCGGCTTCGTCAAGCGTCAAAACATTTTCGTTGAGATTGAGTTTTTTAAGGAGTTGAGTTATCGGCGGCGGCTCCAAACCTGCGCGGAGTAAAATTTCTTCTTTGGCAAAAAGTTCACGCGGCGTGCCGATAAATAAAATTTTTCCCTGCGCCAAAACGACAACGCGATTTGCAAAACGCGCAATGTCTTCCATGTTGTGCGAAACCAAAATTATCGTTGCGCCGGATTTTTTTATCGCGCCGAAAATTTCTCCGAGCAAATTTTCTTTCGCAAGCGGATCAAGTCCCGCCGTCGGTTCGTCAAGGATTAAATATTTCGGCTTGAGTGCCAAAATCCCCGCGATTGCCACGCGCCGCCGCTGTCCGCCCGAAAGTTCAAACGGAGAAACTTTTTTTAATTCGACAGGCAACCCGACTTGCCGCATTGCCTCTTCCACCCGCGCAGATATTTCCGCGTCACTCAATCCAAAATTTTTCGGTCCGAAGGCAATATCACTTTCGACAGTTTCTTCAAAAAGTTGGTGTTCGGGATATTGAAAAACAATCCCCACAAGGCGGCGAATTTTTTTGTCGGCGACGGGCAAATTGTCAATCGCAACGGAGCCGCTTTGCAAATCAATCAAGCCCGCGATAATTTGAATCAGCGTCGATTTGCCGCTGCCCGTATGCCCCGCTATCGCCAAGACTTCGCCCGCCGCAACGTCGAAAGAAATATTTTTCAGCGCGAGTTTTTCAAAGGGCGTGCCCTTCATGTAAGTGTAATCGATATTTTTTACCGAGATCATTTTAATTTCCTTAATGCGTCTGCAAGTTCGTCTGCGGTTAAAATTTTCGGCGGGAGTTTGAATTTTTTTCGGCGGAGTCGCTCGGTAAGCTCGGCGGCAACGGGAACATTGAATCCCAGCCGCCGCATTTCTTTTACGTCGGTAAAAATTTCTCGCGGTGTGTTGTCTCGAATAATTTTTCCGCTTTCCATTACGAAAACTCTTTGCGCCGCCGCCGCCTCTTCCATAAAATGCGTTATGTAAATTATCGTTTTGCCTTGTGCATGAAGTTTTTTCACCATCGATAAAATTTCGCGCCGCCCAAGAGGATCGAGCATGGCGGTCGGCTCGTCGAAGACAATTATTTTCGTTTGCATGGCAACGACGCCCGCGATTGCAATTCGCTGTTTTTGTCCGCCGCTGAGTTTGCTCGGAGCAAATTTTTTATAATCGCTCATGTTCACGGAGTCGAGAGCCAAATCAACGCGCTCACGAATTTTTTCGGGCGCAATGCCTAAATTTTCCAAGCCGAAGGCAACATCATCTTCGACAATCGCCGCGACAATTTCACTGTCTGGATTTTGAAAAACCATGCCGACATTTTTTCTGACTTGCCAAAGATTTTTTTCGTCGGAAGTTTCGAGCCCGTCAATAAAAATTTTCCCGTCCGTAGGAAGCAAAAGCGCGTTGAAATGTTTTGCCAGCGTCGATTTGCCGCTGCCGTTCGTGCCGATTATCGCGACAAATTCTCCTTCGCCAATCGAAAAATTTATTCCGTCAAGCGCAACTTTATCGCCCGAAGAACTTTTGTAGACGTGACGTAAATTTTCTGCGCGGATAAAATTCCCCATTTACTTTGCCGCGATTAATTCAATTTCGCAGAGTGCGCCTGCCGGCAAATCTTTAACCGCAACGCAACTCCGCGCAGGTTTGCTGATAAAATATTTTTCATAAACCGCATTGAACGCTTTGAAGTCGGCAATGTCGGCAAGAAAACAAGTCGTCTTGAAAACTTCGCTGAAGTCATAACCTGCCGCCTCAAGCACTGCCGCCAAATTTTTGCAACATTGCTCGGCTTGCCCTTCAATATCTTTTGCGACAATTTTTCCGACAGCAGGATCGATTGCAATTTGCCCCGATGTGTAAAGGAGCCCGTTGACTTTAATTGCTTGGCTGTAAGGTCCGACAGCCGCCGGCGCATTTTCCGTGTGAATAATTCTCATGTTGTTACCTCCAAAAAATTTTTCCGTAATAATCGGCATAAGCTCCTTTTGAATTTCGGATGGAACTTCAAGCGCGTCCAATGTTTCTTTCGCCGACAATTTCATCGTCTTCATAACAGCGAGTGTTTCTGCGACAATTCTTGCCTTGTAACTTTTAACGTAACTGTCTGCGTAACCTTCCGCATAAAGATCCGAATAAGCCGGCGAACAAAGATCGTTTAGTTTTTCATCATAAGCTTTTGCATAAGCTTTAGCCCAAATTTCTGAATGACCTTTAGCCATGAATTCGGCAACAAGTTTTTCTCGCAACTCATGACGATTAATTTCTTTTTCGATAAGCGGTACAAGTCTCTTTTGTTTTTCGGGCGAAATGCCGAGATTGTCCATCGCCGTTTCTGCTGACCAATTCAGCCGTTCCATCAAAGTACGAATGTTTTCGAGCAAGTTTTTGCGTTCGCCGATTATCAAACCTTCGGCTCTGCCGCTTTCTCTGACTCGCTCATTGTTTTTGGCGATTAATTCTTCCAAGATACTTGACACAATGTAACCTCCGTTAAATGAGCGGCTTAAATTCCTCTTGCTTTTCGGGCGAAAGCTTAAGTGCGTCCATCGCTTTTTCCGCCGTCAAATGCAAAGTTTCCATCAAAGCGCGAATGTCTTCAAGCTTAGTTTCGCGTTTAGTTTTGCGTTCAGTTTCAGTAACTAATTCTTCTGTAGCACTTGACATTTTAACTCCTCCTTTGTCCGGGTTTTTAAAAAATTTCGCGCAGTTCCCAAGCGTTTTATGTTTCATTTGCAAAGGGTCTCTGCAGAAAAAATCGTGCATCAAATCGCCGAGCGGATTCCCGCCGCGAATACTGCCGTTGACGTAAACAATATGCGTTCCGTCGTTGAAAAGTTTGCCGCTCTTTTGAATTCGGCGTTCGATAAAATAAATTTGTTCGCCGTCCTTGAGCACATCATTTTCCGTAATGAAAATTACGTATGTTTCAGGAAGTTTTTCGTAGCCCTCGCCTTTGTTGAGAATATGATAATCGAGCATCGCGCTGTTGTAGCGGGCGCGTTGAGGAATTGCTCCGGTATCCGTCCGCTGAATTTCAATGTCGTAAAGTTTGCCCGCGCCGTCTCTGGCGAGAACATCCAGCCGCACTGACCGCCCGAAAACTTTTTCAATGACTCGTTGACTGTGAACTTCTTCAACGATCAAATCCTGTTTGTCAAGGATAATGCGCAAAATGTATTGAACGCATTCATTGTTCCCGTCAAAGCAAACGCTGAAAAAAATATCGTCCATGAAACAATAATTCATAATTCGGGCGCGATGCTTTTCCCATAAATCTTCAGCCATTAAATCACTCCTTCAAATTGTTTTGTTGAAGTTTTTTGCTCGGCAACAGATTTTCAAGCGGCGCGTTGACGAATTGGAAAATTGCCGTCGAAGTCACGTCGTAATTGTCGAGAAAAGCCGTGTGCCAAGCTTTCGGGACGACGCACAGCCGAGAATTTTTAATCATTTGATGCGCTTCCAAAACCGTAATTATCGGCGCGTGATCATCTTCGTCTCCCGTTATCAGCAAGACGGGACATTTTATTTTTGAAAAAGTTTCTTCGCCGATATTTTGTTCGCTCCAAAATTTCATGTAGTCACTCAAAAATTCTTGCCAACGCTCCGACTCGGGGCGAATTTTTTTCTGCGCGGAGAAAAATTTTTCATCAAGCTTCTCCAAGTCGGAAAGATTTATTTCAGCCGAATAATATCCCGCCTGCAAAGTTCCCGCGCCTATCGCCGTGATTCTCTCGACGCGTTCGGGATAAAGCGCGGCAATTTCGTAAGCCGTATATGCTCCGTCACTGAAACCCAAAATTTGAATCGGCGCGGAAATTTTCAAATCGTCAAGAATTGCAAGCGCATCATCTGCTTTTTGTTTGTAAGTCAAAGGCGAATGTCCGATTTCCGATTTTCCGTGCCCGCGTGTCGACATGACAATCAGCTTGTGAGATTTTTTCAGCTCGTCAAGAATTTTTCCGAGCTCGTAAGGACTTCCGACTCCGCCGCCGTGCAAAATCAAAATCGGTGCGCCCTTGCCGTAAACTTCATAATAAATTTTCGCGTCGTCGGCTTGAACATAATTTCCGACTTTCAAATTTTCGCCGTAAGGAGTCGAAGAGCCGGGCTTGTCGCCTTGCGTGAAATATCTTGCCGCGTCAGCCGTCGTGTTTCCAAAAATCAAAGCCATTGCCATCGCTCCCGCCAAAAAAATTTTCTTCATGATAAAAATCCCTCCAAAAAATTTTGTGCACTTATTTTAACCAATCAGCCGCGCATGTTCAATAAAAGTTTTTCGTGATATAATCGGCAAAATATTTTTTGGAAAGGAATGTTTCACAGTGAGCGCGTTGAAATTTTTCGCGGCAATTATTTTTATCCTAAGTTTGCTCGCCTCGCCCGCGCAGGCGGAGAAAAAAATTTTTATCAACTCGGCAAGCCGCCTCATGCTTTTTTACGACGGCAACACTCGCCTTGCAATGTATCATCTCGGCTTGGGAAAAGTGAGTACTCCGACTCCTTCGGGCTATTACAAAATCACGGAGAAGGCAATTAATCCTTCGTGGATTGATCCTTCCGATCCCGAATACGAAATTCCTTCGGGACCCGATAATCCGCTCGGCTATCGTTGGATGCAAATTTGGGGCAACTATGGGATTCACGGAACAAATAAACCCGACAGCATCGGGCATTACGTTTCAAACGGTTGCATTCGCATGAACGAACGCGACGTTGAAGAACTTTTTGATGCCGTCGAAGTCGGCACGCCCGTCGAGATAACTTACAATCGCGTTGTCGTCGAAAAAAATTCTGAAGATGACGTTGTCTATTACGTTTATCCCGACGGTTACGGAATTCAAGATGTCACTGTTGAAGACGTGGCGAAATGGCTTGAGCCCTTCGGAGTTTTGCCTTTCGAGAGTGAATACGATATTTCTCAAAAAATCGAGGCGTCCGACGGCGAACCGACTTTTGTCGGCAAACCTTACAACGTCGAAGTAAATGATTTGCTCGCCGAGCCGACCGACGCGAACAACACGAGATTTTTTGCAAAAGCCGTTCTGCGCGACGGAATTTCTTATCTGCCCGTTGTGCCCATTGCAAAAATTTTGCGCATGAAACTCGAATGGAACAAAACCGAAGCGAGTTTGAAAAGTCGTTTCGGAAAAGTCATTTGCTACGAGCGGAAGGGACAACTTTATTGCAACGCCGATGACGCAATGATTTTATTCAATATTGAAGGCGGCTTGCAGACGGGAGAAGACGGCAAAAAAATTTTCCGCTTTAAATCCATGCCGATAACCGCGCCGCCCGTCGAAAAGCCTAAAGAAGAAAAAAAGCGCAAGAAGACCAAAACCACAGTCGAAAAACCTTTTGACGAACCCGAAGAAAAATCTTCGTCCGAAGAAAAAAATTCGGCTGAAGAAAAATCTCAAGCCGAAGAATCTAAATCCGAAGAAAAATCCAGACCGGCTTTGGATGAACAAAATGAAATGCAACCTAAATCCGGAGAGGAGCCGAGCTTATGAAAAAATTTCTGATAATCGACGGCAGCAGCATTTTTTATCGGGCATTTTATGCCATGCCCGGCTTGAATGCTCCGAGCGGCGAGCCGACGGGCGCGGTTGTCGGCTTTGCGAATATCCTTTTCAAAATTCTGCGCGAATGTTCGCCCGACTTTACGGCTGTTGCTCTCGATACCGCCAAAAAAACTTTTCGCAACGAAATTTTTCCCGAATACAAGGCGACGCGTCCGCCAATGCCCGATGAACTTGCCGCGCAACTGCCCCTGCTGAAAAAATTAATCGACGTTCTCGGAATAAAAACCTGCGCGGCGGCGGGCTACGAAGCTGATGACATTATCGGCACTTTGGCGACGCAAGCTTCCGAAAATTTTTCTGTGGACATTTTGACGGGCGACCGCGATGCTCTTCAACTTATTAATGCCAATACGCGAGTTTTTCTGAACAAAAAATCGGACGTCGAGATTTATGACGCGGAAAAATTTTTTGAGGAATACGGTTTTGCGCCGCCGTTGCTTGTCGACTTCAAAGGATTGTGCGGCGACGAGTCCGATAATATTCCCGGCGTTAAGGGCATCGGACAGAAAACCGCAACGACTCTGATTAAAGAATTCGGCGCGATTGAAAATGTTTTCGCCCGCCGCGCAGAAATTAAATCCAAAAGGGCACTCAACGCCCTTGAAAATTCTGAAGAAATTGCGACGCTCAGCAAGAAACTCGCGCAGATTGTTTGCAATGTCCCCGAAATTGTTTTCAACGCGGAGGAGTTTGAAATTGCTCCCGACATTGCTCGCGCAGATGAATTTTGCAACCGTTACGCTTTAAGGCAAATCAAGAAAAAAATTCATGAACTTTTTGTAACGCAAAATCTTTTTTCACTCGCGCCGAGAAATTTTATCGCCGTGCTCCAACCTTTGAATCACGAAGCTTTAAATGCGGCGGAAAGTTTGGCTGTTGCGGAATGGAAAATGAATCGTTTTGCAGTAAAAATTTTCGGCGGAGAAGTTTTCGCGGCGACATTTGAAGACATTCAGAAAATCTTTGATGACTTCGGCGGGCAAATTGTTTTGAGCGACTTGAAAAATTATCTGCGCGCCTTCAAAGTTCCCAACCTTGAAAAAATTTTCGATTTGGATTTGATTTACTATCTGCTTTACCCCGAACGCGAAAAAACAATTCGGAACGAGGAATTGGGAATCGGAAATGATTTGGCGGAGACGACTGAAACTTTTGAAAGGCTCGCGCCGCAATACGAAAAAAATTTGGCGGACGCCGATTTAATGAAACTTTATCGGGAAATGGAATTGCCGTTGACGGAAGTTTTGTCGAAAATGGAAAGGCGCGGCGTCTTCGTCGACAAAACTCAACTCAAAAAAAAATCAGCCGAGATGTCCGAAAGAATCTCCGCGCTTGAAAAAAATATTTACGAATTGGCGGGCGAAACTTTCAACATAAATTCGCCCAAGCAACTCGGCGAAATTTTGTTTGAGAAATTGAATTTGCCGTCCGTCAAAAAAACCAAAACGGGCTTTTCAACCAACGCCGAAGTTTTGGAAGAGTTAAAGCCGCTCCATCCCGTTGTTGCCGAGATTTTAAATTTCCGCACGCTGACAAAATTAAAATCGACTTACCTTGACGGGCTAAAAAAATTAATCGGCGAGGACGGACGAGTTCACACGAATTTTAATCAGACGGTGACCGCGACGGGCAGACTTTCGAGCTCCGATCCGAATTTGCAAAATATTCCCGTGCGAACGGAAGAAGGAAAAGAAATTCGCGCTTTGTTTGTGCCAGGCGAAGGTTACGATTGCATTTTGTCCGCCGATTATTCGCAGATTGAACTTCGACTGCTCGCGCACATGTCGGGCGATGAAAATTTAATCGACGCCTTCATTAAAGGACAGGATATTCATGCTCGGACGGCGTCTGAAGTTTTCGGCGTGCCGATTGAAGAAGTGACGCCCGATCTTCGCCGCAAAGCAAAGGCGGTTAATTTCGGAATTGTTTACGGCATGAGTGATTACGGTTTGTCGCAGGATTTGCACATCAGCCGCAAGGAGGCGGGCGAATACATTGTAAAATATTTCGAGCGTTATCCCGGCGTTAAAGATTTTTTGGACGCGACGGTTGCGCAGGCGCATCTTCACGGCTATGTTATGACAATGTTTGGGCGGCGAAGAAATTTATCCGCGATTAACAGCTTGAATTTTAATATTCGCTCTCTCGCCGAGCGCATGGCTATGAATACTCCGATTCAAGGGAGCGCGGCGGACATTATCAAGCTTGCAATGATTCATGCGGAAGAAAATCTGCGCGGGTTCGAGAGCCGAATAATAATTCAAGTGCATGATGAACTTGTTCTTGAGGCAAAAAATTCCGAGCTTGCCGAAGTCGAAAAAATTTTGCGCGAGTCAATGGAGAACGTCGTAAAACTTTCGGTGCCGCTGGTTGTCGACATTCACGGCGGAGAAAATTGGTCGCTTGCAAAATAAATTTTCGTTGAAAAAATATCGGAGCGGTCTTCACGGGCTGCTCCGTTTTCTTTGGGAATTTTACATTTAGATCGTATTGGTAAATTTAAAATCGTGATGTGACAAGGAATTTTTTTTCGATTGACGAGGAGAAAACAACGAAGCCATACGGAAAAATAACCGTCACTTGTAAAATGATTTCATGTTCGAGGTACCCTTTAAAAGATTCAGCCTTGCGGAAGTTACAGAACTTTATTCCGAACGAGTCGATAAAATCATTTTGAAAAACGAGGAAGACTGTCGTAAATTTGGAGCAGGTCGCTTTTATATTAACGTGATTAAGAACACGGCTTTCAAAACTTTCATTGAGATTTACTTTATCGACCTCGACAAATCTTACTCGGCGGCAAAAGAAGGCAACATCTTGATGACGATGTCCGAATTGACGTTCGGCGCGATTAGGGCTTGTTGGTAAAGTCAAGTAAAATAAAAACACAAGCAATTCCTTGATAAAATGATTTTGAAAGAAGAGGAAATGCTTATGTCAAATTCATTTTACCAAAAAGATTTAACGGATACGCAGCGGAACAAGATAAAATTTTTGTTCGAGAAGTCCAAGAAGGACGCCCGTCGCTTAAGAATTTTCGCCACATCGTTGCTCGTTTCGACAAATTATCTACCTGCTTTTCCAATTTTGTCTTACTTGCCTCTGCTGCCATTCACTTTTAATTTACCAACAGCCCCTGGGAATGAAAGAAATTATAGCGGTGCGAGAAAGACCGCCCGCCCAAGATGGGGGCGACCGCCGGCGTTTTTCACGTGACGCACGCGGCAAAAGAAAGTTGATCCTACATAAAAATTATTTTGAAAGAATCGAAGCGACGATACGCCGAGATGGTTTTGCGTTCCCACTTTAGGAAAAAGGGGGGGACAACTACTCTTTAAAATTTGTAAAGGTGCAAAGTGCTGTTGAGAAGCTCGACGAAAAAATTTCCTTCCTCAAAAATCAAAATGTTCAACGCCATGTTGTATTGATTAATCGCCCACATTTTGCGAATGGGAATGACCAATGCCGCACAGATTATCAGCCGAATTGCCGCGCCGTGACTTACGACGATAATATTTTTGTCCTCGTTGTCGGCAATAATTTCGTCAAGAGCATTCATAATCCGCGCTTGACTTTGCAAAAAAGTTTCTCCGCCGGGCGGCTGAACTTTGTCGGGTCTCGTAAAAAATTTTTCAAAGCCTTTGGGATTTTCCTTCGCCAACTCGCTTAAAAATCTTCCTTCCCACTCGCCAAAACTCGTCTCGCGTAAGCCGCGCTCCTTTATCACCGGCAAGCCGAATTTCTCCGCCAAAATCTCAGCCGTCATGACCGCCCGCAATAAATCGCTTGAATAAATCGCGTCGACCGCATGAAAAGGAGCATGTTCCGCCAACAAACGCGCTTGTTTAATTCCTTCGGGTAAAAGTTGAATGTCCGAACTGCCTTGAAGTTTTCCTATCGCGTTCCATTCCGTCTCGCCGTGTCGAATCAAAAAAATTTTCGTCAACAAAATCGCCTCCTTCAAAAAAATATTTAATCAAACCCTAACTTTATCCGAAATTTTTTTTAAGATAGCAAATATCGTTTTGAAAAGCAAGTTGCGTATCGGCAAGGAGGAAATTTCATGGGCGTAAAGGAAAAAATCAAGAGCAAACTCGGCGGTTTTGAAATTTCCACGAAAATAACTTTCGGCTACGCGGCGTGTTTTATCGCGCTGTTGATTTTGATTAATGGGGCAATGTGGTTCGGAGTCATGACCGCGCTTTATCGCCCCGCCAAAAATGTAATTCTCTACAGCATGTATCAGATTGAAGAAATGTTTGCGGAGCTTGAAGAAAATTATGATGGCTTTGACGCCGCCGATTTTCGCGGGGCTTTGGTTGCGGGAGTGGTTTTAAGAGTTGTTGACGAGAACGGCGCAATGTTCCTCGACACCGACCCGAAATATCCTTCGATTGAAATGTTTGAAGAAAATGTTTTGAGAAATCCGCCGCTTTTTGCTTATGACGATTTTGAAATTGCGCGAATCAAATCCGGTTTGATTTATTGCGGAAAAATGAATTACACTCACGAGGACAGGACAATTACGCTTTATTTTTTCCGAACGATAACTTCAGAAGCGAATCTTTTTGACGAGTTGGCGAAACTTTTAATCGCGTTGGATGTTTTGGGAATAATTATTGCGTTGTTTATCGGACACTATATGAGTCAAGGGATTTTGAAGCCGATAAAAACGATGAATGCACTTGCGCAGGAAATTGCATTTGAAAAAATGAACGGGCGAATTCCCGTCGGACAAGCCGATGACGAATTGAGCGAGCTGGCAAAAACTCTGAACAAAATGTTGGATCGTTTGCAGGGCGGAATAAAAAGGCAACAGCAATTTGTTTCCGACGCCTCGCACGAACTCCGAACCCCCGCCGCCGTGATTAAAGGTTACATTGAATTCATTGAACGTTACGGCACCGACGATAAAGAACTTTTAATGGAAAATCTCAGAATGATCTACTCCGAAGTGGAAAACATGCAGGCTTTGCTTGAAAATATGCTTTTCATTTCGCGCACGGATCAAAATCGCCAGAAACTCAACAAGAAAGATTTGGATTTGGATGATATTGTCGGCGACGTTATGCAGAAAATGAAAGTTGCGGTCACAACGCACGAAGTCGAGCTGATAAGAAATGATCCCGCAAAAATTTTCGGCGACGAGACGGCGATTAGGCAGATGATCAGAGTTTTTTTGGATAATGCGGTGAAGTACACGCCCGAAGGCGGAAAAATCAGTGTCAGTTCAAAAGTTGACGGCGGAAAAATTTTTTTGAGCATTTCGGATTCGGGGATTGGCATTGCGGCGGAGAATTTGGATAAAATTTTTGACAGATTTTTTCGGGTCAGCAGTGAGGATTTGGTACATGCGGCGGGCGGCAACGGGCTGGGCTTGCCCATTGCGAAATGGATTGCCGACAATCACGGGATAAAAATTTCTGTGGCGAGCGAGCTCGGCAAGGGCACAACTTTTACTTTAGAGATAGAGCCCCCTTTTTTCTAAAGTGGGCACGCAAAACCATCTCGGCGACTCCTTCGGTTGAGTCAATCATGAAATTTATTTTTTAAACTACTTTTTCTTTGCTTGTCCAAAGAAAAAGTAGCAAAAAGAAAAGCCCCCTCGCAGGGGCGTTTCC
>FLNX01000183.1_pt1 | contig 19500 bp, 14 predicted proteins | sample 1140341 | NCBI WGS metagenome assembly FLNX01 (sample SAMEA3878208, study PRJEB12797) | bioreactor metagenome | biome: Moose rumen | place: Sweden | collected 2011-10
GAGCCATACGAATGTCCGATGGAGCCGTTCGGGGGTATGGAGCAACTGGCCTGGAGCAACGACTCGAAGCAGATAGCCTATACCTGCCGCAAAAAAACGGGTCGCAACTATGCCATTTCTACCGACTCTGATATCTATATATATAATATAGGTACGCGCGAGACGAAGAACCTCTGCAAGCCCGAGGGATATGTGGAGCCTGAGATCGACCCCGCCAAGACGATGAAGTATCAGAAGGTGAACGCTACGGAGAACCTGAAGAACAATGTCGGCTACGACACCAACCCACAATTCTCACCCGACGGTAAGTACGTCGCCTGGCTCTCGATGGAGCGCAATGGTTACGAGGCTGACCGCAACCGCCTCTGCTGCTACAACCTTGCGACAGGTGAGAAGCAATACCTGACAGAATCCTTCGACTCCAATGTCGATGAGTTCGTATGGAGCGACACTAAGGACGCGATGATCTATTTCATCGGCGTCTGGCACGCTACGGAGAATCTCTACGCCATCAACTGGAAGGGTGAACTGAAGCAGATCACCGACACCTGGGCCGACTTCGGAAGCCTCCACCTGATGAACAACAAGAAGCAGTTGCTGATGGAGCGCCACAGTTTCACGGCACCTGCCGACCTCTACATCGTCACCCCCAACTTCAAAAAGCCCGAGAAGACGGCTGTCACACAACTGACACAGGAGAACAAGCATATCCTCGACCAACTCGGCAAGCCCACCGTACAGCAGCGCTGGGTGAAGACAACCGACGGCAAGGAGATGCTCACCTGGATCATCCTGCCCCCGAACTTCAACGAGACCAAGAAGTACCCCACCCTGCTCTTCTGCGAGGGTGGCCCGCAGTCGCCCGTCAGCCAGTTCTGGAGTTACCGTTGGAACTTCTTCATCATGGCCGCCCAAGGCTATATCGTCGTGGCCCCCAACCGTCGCGGACTGCCTGGCTTCGGTCAGGAGTGGCTTGAGGAGATCAGCGGCGACTGGACTGGACAGTGTATGAATGACTACCTGGCCGCCATCGACGATGCCGCGAACAACCTGCCCTATGTCGACAAGGATCACCTTGGTGCCGTCGGTGCCAGTTTCGGCGGATTCTCCGTCTACTATCTCGCCGGCCACCACGACAAGCGCTTCAAGGCCTTCATCGCCCACGACGGTGCCTTCAACCTCGAGTCGATGTACACGGATACCGAGGAAGTATTCTTCTCCAACTGGGAGTACGACGATGCTTATTGGAACGGCGACCAGACACAGAATGCCCGCCGCACCTACGAGAACTCACCGCATAAGTTTGTAGACAAGTGGGACACGCCGATTCTCTGCATCCACGGCGAGAAGGACTACCGCATCGTCTATAACCAGGGTATGGGTGCCTTCAACGCTGCCCGTCTGCGCGGCATCCCCGCCGAACTGCTCATCTTCCCCGACGAGAACCACTGGGTGCTGAAGCCCCAGAACGGCATCCTCTGGCAGCGCACCTTCTTCGACTGGCTCGACCGCTGGCTGAAAGAGAAATAAAAAGGAAATAATGAAAAAATAAAATAGCAATGTCACAAGCAATTCAAAAGACACTCCGCGATTCCGCCGGTATGCGGTGGACCGCCCTGCTGCTGCTCGCCCTGGCGATGTTCTGCAGTTACATTTTTATGGATATCCTCTCACCCATTAAGGACCTGATGCAGGAGACCCGCGGCTGGGACTCTACCGCCTTCGGTACGATGCAGGGCTCAGAGGTGTTCCTCAACGTGTTCGTGTTCTTCCTCATCTTCGCCGGTATCATCCTCGACAAGATGGGCGTCCGTTTCACCGCCGTACTCTCTGCAGCCGTGATGCTCGTCGGTGCCTGTGTGAAGTGGTATGCCGTCAGCGATTCGTTCATCGGCAGCGGACTCGAGACTTGGTTCAACAACAACCTTAACTACATCCCCATTTTCGACGAACTCGGGGTGTCACCCTTCTATGAGGGAATGCCCGCCTCGGCTAAGTTTGCTGCCTGCGGCTTTATGATTTTCGGCTGTGGCTGCGAGATGGCAGGTATCACCGTCAGCCGTGGAATCGTGAAGTGGTTCAAGGGTCGTGAGATGGCGCTGGCTATGGGTTCTGAGATGGCACTGGCCCGTCTGGGTGTGGCCACCTGTATGATCTTCTCGCCCTTCTTCGCCCGTCTGGGTGGTGAGGTGAGCGTCTCGCGCTCGGTGGCTTTCGGTGTGGTGCTGATGTGCATCGCCCTGATTATGACCATCGTCTACTTCTTTATGGACCAGAAACTCGATGCACAGACAGGTGAGGCTGAGGAGAAGGACGACCCCTTCAAGGTCAGCGACATTGGCAAGATCCTCAGCGACAGCGGCTTCTGGATTGTCGCCTTGCTCTGCGTGCTCTACTATTCGGCCATCTTCCCCTTCCAGAAGTACGCTGTCAATATGCTGCAATGCAACCTGACACTGACGGCACCTGATGCCGACTCGTTCTGGGCCAGTAACTCGGTGACCATCGTGCAGTATGTCATTATGCTCATTGTGGCTGCCGCCGGCTTTGCCTCCAACTTCCAGAAGAAGGCCAACCTGAGGTATGGTCTGCTGGCCGTATCGATCATCGCCCTGGTCACCTATTGTTATATGGGCTATATGCGCCAGTCGGCTGAGTCCATCTTCGCCGTTTTCCCCTTGCTGGCTGTGCTCATCACTCCGATTCTCGGCTCCTACCTCGACCATCATGGCAAGGCTGCCTCGATGCTCGTGCTTGGTAGTGTACTGCTGATTGCCTGCCATCTGACGTTCGCCTTTGTACTGCCCGCCTTTAAGGACAGTCCCGTTGGCGGCATCATCATCGCCTACGCTACGATCCTCGTGCTGGGTGCCTCGTTCTCGCTGGTGCCTGCCTCGCTGTGGCCCTCTGTGCCTAAGTTGGTGGATGCCAAGGTGATCGGTTCTGCCTACGCCCTCATCTTCTGGATCCAGAACATCGGCCTGTGGCTCTTCCCGTTGCTGATCGGCAAGGTGCTCGATGCCACCAATCCCGGCGTGACTGACCCGACACAGTTCGACTACACCGCCCCGCTGGTGATGCTCGCCTGTCTGGGTGTGGCTGCCCTCATCCTCGGCTTCGTGCTGAAGGTGGTGGACAAGAAGAAGGGCATCGGCCTCGAACTCCCGAATATCACAGAATAATGAGCGTCCAGCAGCGTCTCAACGACTCCCCCACGGCCCGATGGACAGTGCTCTTTATCGTAGCCACGGCTATGATGATGGGGTACTTCGTCAACGACGTGATGTCGCCCCTTGAGACGCTGCTGGAACTGCCGATAGAACAAGGTGGCCTTGGCTGGACACCCTCCGACTACGGTTTATTCTCCGGCGCAGGCAGTTTCATCAACGTGTTCCTGCTGATGCTCTTCTTCTCGGGCATCATCCTCGACAAGATGGGCATCCGCTTCACGGGCACCCTGGCCTGTTCGCTGATGGTCATCGGCACGATGATCAAGTTGATAGCCGTCACCCACCCCTCCACAGAGATTATCAACTTTTCACTTTTCACTCTTCACTTCGACCTACCACGTTCCGTCGCCCTCGCCAGCCTCGGCTTTGCCGTCTTCGGCGTCGGCTATGAGATGACGGGCATCACCGTCTCGAAGGCAATGGTACGCTGGTTCACAGGCCACGAACTGGCCCTCGCGATGGGCATCCAGTTGGCGATGGCCCGCTTTGGTACAGCCGCGGCCCTGAGCATTTCGGCCCCAGTCGCCCGCCACTTCACACTCTCAACGCCTTTGCTCGTGGCTCTGGCATTCCTCATCATCGGCCTACTGGCCTTCCTCGTTTTCTGCGTGATGGATCGGCGGCTGGATCATTCTAGCCGGACTAGCCAAACTAGCCAGACTAGAGAATCTAGCCAATCTAGAGAATCTAGCGACGACGAGTTCCATTGGAGCGACATCGGCGTCACTCTCCGCAATCCTGGTTTCTGGCTAATTACTCTCTTCTGCGTGCTCTTCTACAGTGCCGTATCGCCATTCCTGAAGTTCTCCACGAAACTGATGGTGATGAAATACGGGGTCGATCCCGACATCGCGGGCTTCTTCTCCAGCATCGCCCCCTTCGGCACGATGCTGATGACGCCGCTCTTCGGCCTCATCTACGACAAATACGGCAAAGGCGTTACCCTTGTGATAACTGGTGCCCTCATGCTCACCGCCGTCCACTTCGGCTTCGCCATGCCCATGCACAGCAGCGCCGTTGCCATCGCCCTAATGGTCGTTCTCAGCATCGGCTACTCCCTGGCTCCCGCCGCCCTTTGGCCCTGCGTGCCGAAGATCATCCCCTTGAAGTGTCTTGGCACCGCCTATTCGATGATCTTCTTCATCCAGAACTTCGGCCGCGCCATCATCCCGATGTTCGTAGGGCGTGCCAATGAGACCGACCCCACCTACACCACGTCGATGCTCATCTTCGGTTTCACCGCCCTCGGTGCTGCCCTCACCGCCATCGCCATGCTCTATGTAGACCGCAGGAAGCACTACGGCCTGCAACTCCCCAACATCAAGAAATAACCTCAAATCCCAGAGTGTATAGTAAAAGCATCAGGGGTCGCATCCCTGCGCCCCCTGATACTTTTACTAACCAATTAATAACTAACAATAACCTAATTTATGTATGAAAAAACTAACTTTCTTTGTTTGACGATGCAAAGGTACGACAAATAGTTGAATGCAGAAAATCCGTTCAACGAATTGCCCTTATTATTCTGCGAATCCGCCGATTTGTATTTTGTTAGTATTTGGTGAGGCTATTTCGCAAGATCGAAGCGAACGACAAGGGGGAGATGGTCGCTGTAGCCAGGTTGGTAGCGCATACCGTTGTAGGTGCGGCGGGGTCGGTAGCCACCGTAGAGTTTTTCTTCTTCGAGCAGGAAATTGGGGGCATGAATACGGGTGCTTTCCACCTTATTATATATATAAGGGCTGGCCAGGATATGGTCGATGCTCTCCCACTCGCCCTTATAACGGTACGTGCCTCTGACACCACCGGAGCCACGAGCCTCATGCGTGAGATTGCGGAGGCCGTGCAGACCTATCTGTTGGAGGACAGGAGTGTCTGAGCCATCGTTGAAGTCGCCAGCAATGAGGATAGGGGCATCAGGAGAGAGCGTACGGACGGAGTCGATCGACTGACAAAGGCGATCAGCAGCCGTCTGACGGAAGGGACGACTGTAGCGTTCGCCACCAAAGCGGCTGGGCAGATGGACGACGAAGACGTGAAGGGTGTCGCCATTGGCCACTTCGCCACAGGCATAGAGGATGTCACGTGTGGGACGCATCCCCTCAATCGGCTTAACACGAATGGGATAACTGCGAATGGGGGCAAAGGAGAAAGGCGAATAGAGCAGCGCCACATCGATGCCTCGAAGGTCGGGCGACTGGGTCATCAGGTATTCATAGCCCGCATTCCGCAGGAGTGATCGCTTTGTTAAGTCGCGCATGACCGAATCATTCTCCACTTCGCAGAGGGCAATCATATCAGGGATGCCATCATCAGAGCAGGACAGCAACTCCTGGGCGATGTTGTTCAGTTTGCGCCAATAGCGCTTCTTCGTCCAATGGCGCGTGGCTTCAGGCAGATACTCACCATCATCCTTGCCCTCGTCGTGGGTGTAATCGAAAAGGTTCTCGCAGTTCAGTTCGACAACGGTCAGCGACTGGGCAACGACAAGACATGGGAAAAGACAAAGGAACAGGAGCCTAATTCTCCGCATGGCGATGGATTTTCCAACCGATGGAAGCAATAAAGACACTCATCAAAGGCAAGAGATAGTTGAAGAAGCAGTAGGGCAGGTAGGTGAGCGTGGCGACACCAAGCACCGTGCTCTGCGTCAGGCCACAGGTGTTCCAGGGTACCAGCACAGAGGTCACCGTCGCCCCATCCTCACAACTTCGGCTCAGCAAGCGCGACTCGTACCCCCTTTCACGATAGGTTTCCTTGAACATCGAACTGGAGAGCATGATCGACAGATACTGATCCGCCATCGCAATATTGCAGAAGAGCGCCGTGCCAACAGTCGATGCCACGAGCGAAGCCGTGCCACGTACCAGGCGAAGGATGAGTCGCATCAGGTCCTGCAACTGACCAGTTGCAGTCAATGCGCCACCAAAGGTCTGGGCGCAGATAATCAGCCAGATAGTAGGCATCATACCCGCCATACCGCTGGTGTGCACCAGTTCGTTGAGTACGGGAATGCCCGTCTCGATATTGGTGCTGCCGTAGCAGACTTGCATCATACCCTTATAGGAAGCGAGGAGACTCCCAGATTCTCCGGAAATATCCCGGATTATTCCGGGTTGAATCAGCAGCGCCACGACCACAGCCAGCAGTATCGCCAGAAAGAGCACCACCATAGATGGCCAGCGGCGAGCAATCATCACCCCTGTCAGCACAGGGACAATCAGCAGCCAGGGCGAGATGACAAACGTATGCTGCAAGCCCTCCATAAACTCTGCCACGTTGCCATGACCTGATACATTCATAGTGAAACCGGCAATCAGAAAGACGGTCAACGAGATGCAGAACGTTGGTACCGTGGTATAGAGCATATAGCGGATATGCGTGAAGAGCGGCGTGCCGGAGACACTCGATGCCAGCACCGTCGTATCCGACAGCGGCGAGAGTTTATCGCCGAAATAGGCGCCGGTGATAATAGAGCCCGCTATCCAGCCATCGTCGAAGCCGTGCGCCTTGCCGATGCCCATCAGGGCCAGGCCAATCGTGGCCACCGTCGTCCACGAGGAGCCAATCATCAGACTGACCAGCGCACAGAGGAGGCTACTGCTGACGAGGAACACCTCAGGCCGGATGATCTGCATACCGTAGTAGATCATCGTGGGCACGATGCCCGACACCATCCACGTGCCGCCGATGGCACCAATCAAGAGCAGGATGATGATGGCGGGCGTGCAACTGGCTATCTTGTCAGTTATTTCCTTTTCAAGGTTCTCCCACTCCAGGCGCTTCGAGAAATGGCCTATCAATACGCTGACCGCCGAAGCCACCAGCAAAGAGACCTGCGAGGCACCATCCAATGTTGCGTTGCCGAACACGGCAACGCAACACGTGATGAGTACTATCAGTACCAGGAATGGGATGAAAGACATATTAGCAGACCTTCTCCAGGCGCTTCATCATCGCGAACATGAAGGCAGCAGCAATGATGCACACGGCAATGAACACAGCCCAGACCACAGTCAGGGAGATGTCACCCCAGAGATAGCCGCCTACGCCGACAAGTTTGTTGCCGATTGCCGTGGAGACAAACCAACCACCCATCATCAGGCCCTTGTACTTCGGAGGAGCCACCTTCGATACGAACGATATACCCATCGGTGAAAGCAACAACTCACCGAAGGTCAGAATCAGATAGGTACCTATCAACCAATAAGGCGACACAAACGTAGCAGCGTCTCCTGCAACTTTTTGCTCGTTCGGGGTAAGCAGGCCCTGTGAAGCAATGGCCATCACGACGAAGGCGGCGGCAGCCACCAGCATACCGTAGGCAATCTTACGCGGCGGCGTAGGTTCCTTACCCTTAGAAGCCAAGGCGCCGAAGATAGCCATCGACACAGGAGTGAGGGCGACCACGTAGAACGGGTTGAACTGCTGGAAGATTGGAGCCGAGATAGCCACATCGCCCGTAGCCTGTGTGTACTTATAGCCTAATACAGCAAGGGCGGCCACGATGACGGCGGCTGAGATGCCCTTACCCTTTGAGGTCTTGCTCTGGAAGAGGGAGAAGCCGGCATAGACGATGAAGATGATCATCACGAGGTTGACCACATCAAAGGGCATCGTATGGATGCCCGAAGCCGACTTGGCCGTGAACTCATCGGCAAAGTAGGTCAGCGAAAGTCCGTTCTGGTGGAACGCCATCCAGAAGAAGATGACCACGGCGAAGACAAGTACCAGGGCAACGATGCGCTGCGTGGTCTCTTCCTTTGTCAGTTCCGGTTCCGTGCTGGCAGCCTGACTCTTGTCGGCCTTGCCCTTGCCACCCTCCACATGACGGAAGGTACCGCGGAAAGCATAATAGATGGCGATGGAGAGAATCAGCGAAGCACAAGCCACGGCGAAGGCGAAGTGATAACTGTCGTTCACACTGGTGCCAAGATTCTCCTGTGCCCACTCCATAATACGCACGGCAGCCGTCGGAGCAAAGAGGGCACCGATGTTGATGGCCATATAGAAGAGTGAGAAACCGGCATCGCGCTTGTTGGCATACTGCGGATCGTTGTAGAGGTCGCCTACCATCACCTGGAGATTGCCCTTGAACAGTCCCGTACCGAAACCAATGAGTACCAGGGCTGCCAGCATCACGATGAGGGCGAACGTATCACCTCCCAAGGGGATGGACAGCAACAGATAGCCGGCAAACATAATCAGGATGCCGATGGTCACCATGCGGCCAAAACCATAGCGGTCAGCCAGCCAACCGCCGACAATAGGCAGGAAGTAGACCAGCATCAGGAAGTCGCTGTAGATTTCGCCAGCCCAGCCTGCATCCAGGCCATAGTTGGCACGTAAGAACAATGCGAAGACAGCGAGCATCGTGTAGTAGCCGAATCGCTCGCCGGTGTTGGCCAGAGCCAACGCGAATAAACCTTTAGGTTGATTTTCGAACATAACTATTTAATATTAGAGTTTTTAGTCTTGATGATGTCGAACAAGTAGGTGAACTTGACGACGATATTGCCGTAATTGGAGCGGGCGAAGTAGTCGCGCTTCGTCGAGCCGTAGATGTTGCCCAGGCCATAGTAGTAGCGTCCCTCCACGAGGAAGTGGCCCAACTTGCGATGGCTGAACTCCAGACCCAGGCCGGCAGCGATACCGTAGTCGAGTTTGTTCTCGATGGCCATCGTGTCCTGCGCCACCACGTCCGACACACGGCCCGACTTGTAACGGTAATTAGGGTTGGGATTGTCCGTCGGCCCCGGATTGTATTCCGACTGCCGCACGTCGAAGTTGGTTTCGGCCTTGTCGCTCATATAGATACCGAACTGCGGGCCGATCTGGAAGAAGAACTGGAAGCCCTTCCGCTCCCTACCCCATCCCATTCGGGCAAAGAGGGGAATCTGCACGTAGTTGATCTTCCGCGAATACTGCAGCATCTGCTCCGGGTCGTCGAACTTCGGGACGGGCTGGTCGTTGAAGTCCAGGATATTCTCCTTCCAGCCTATCTGCGAATAGTTCACTTCAGCCACGACGGCACAGATGCTCTTGAAATACTTCTCACAGGTATAGCGCAGGGTGACACCGCCCGTCAGGCCGCCGAGTTGCGACTGCGGCACCTTCGGCACGAAGGCGATACTGCTCATCGAATAGCCGCCGTTGACACCGAAGGCGAAATCAGTACGGTATTCACCGACTTGCGCAAAGGTCTTTGCGGCGACTAACGCCAACATCAGCACACAAAATCTCCGCATAGCCTAAAACTTTACCGTTTCCACCCGATGCTCCGGCAAGTAGTGCACGAAGAGCATGCTGCGGTTCTGCAAGCCGCCATTGCCCATCCGATCGAATGCCAGCGGCGTCTGAACCGGCGCATAGCCGAACATACCGGGCGCCCCATTAAACGACTTGCCGTACTTATGCAACCCCTTCAGGAAGAAGAAGGCGTGGTCGAAGCCCGTCAATGCAAATCGGGGCAGGGCCTGCATCATATCCGAATGGAAGTTCCAGCGGTACTTCTGCTCCAGGCGCTCTGTCTGACTGGAGAGCGGATTGTAGTAGAAGACCGAGGGGATATAGGTATTATACTTATAGAAGTTGTCCAGGTGGGTGCGGGTGTACATCAGCCACTCCGTATAGCCGAACATCGTAATGTCGATGCTGGGGAAGTTGAACTTCAGGCCGTTGATCTTGGCAAAGGCCACGCCCAACTCCGGTGAGCGGGCTGAGTTCAAGATGACGATGTTGCGCTTGCTCTGGCTGAATGCCTTGGCGAACGCCTCCTCACTCGACTTCAGGTTCGTCACGTTGTACTCGATGTGGCGACCCTCCAACTGTCGGCGAAGCCCTGAGGTGAACGGCCCTTTCTTGCTGGTGGAGTCGTTGCAGTCGATAAAGACGGGATGATAGTCCTTGAACAGTTCCAGATAATGTACGATGGTGGCATCGTTGATATTGGTGGGCGACTGCCACACCTGGAAGATGTTCCTGTTGGTCAGCAGTTGCGGGGCACTGATGGAGAAAGGAATCACCAGGCGGATGTCGTTCGCCTGTACGAATTCCGACATCGCATTCATCTGGGCGGAATAGAGCGGACCGAAGATAATGTCGCACTTGGCGGCATCCTTGTCGGCCAGTATCTTCGTGATGTCGCAGTCCTCCGCTGCATTCCAGGCGTGAATGTCGAAGGAGAGGCCCGTCTTCTTCAGGCTGTCGCACGCCATCAGGATACCCCGATAGTACTCCACCATCCTGCGCCCGTCACCATTGATATTGTGCAGCGGCAGCATCACGCCGACACGGATGGCCCGCTGGCGGATATCGTCAGCCACGGCATTCGTCGCGGGTGCAGCAGTTGTGGGTGTAGTGGCAACGGTGTTCGTCGCAGGCTGGGCCTTCGCTGCAAAGGGGATGCGGAGGATGTCGCCCTTCTTCAGTTCATAGCCGGGAGCCTTCATCTCCGGGTTCGCATCAATCAGTTCCTCAATGGTGAGTTCATACAATCGGGCAATGCCGAAGATGGTTTCCTTGCGCTTCACCTTGTGCATCCCGCGAATCTGAGAAGTTGCCTGTGCCAATGCCGTATCAACGGCAAAGGACACGGCGACGAACAGCAATAAATATCTTAAAAACCGTGTCATAAATTCAAAATTTAGTCAATTACCGTGCAAAAATACAAAATAATTATGAATTATGAATTATGAATTATGAATTATTTAGTATCTTTGCACAAAAATACGAAGCAAATGAGAATAAGAGTCATCATTATTCTGCTGATTGCAGCACTTTCGCCTGTCCTCGTACAGGCACAGGACGTGGCAGAGAACGATACCGTGGCCACCGACTCTACCGACGTGGTCCTGACCAGCACGCTGGCGTTCCCCAATGCCTTCTCGCCCAACGGCGACCAGATCAACGACGTCTTCAAGGCGAAGGAGTGCCAGAATATCGTGGAGTTCCACGCCTACATCTTCAACCGCTGGGGCCAGCGACTCTATGAGTGGAGCGACCCCGAAGGCGGATGGGACGGCACCTATAACGGCAAGGACGTGAAGCAGGGCACCTACTTCGTGCTGGTGAAGGCCAAGGGAGCCGACGGACATAAGTTCAACATCCGAAAAGACGTCAACCTGCTCAGGGGCTATACGGAGGGAAACACAACTAACACCCAATGAACAGAGAGGACGAAAAGATTAATGTATACGGTGCGCGCGTACATAATTTAAAAAATATAGACGTAGAGATACCGCGCAACACTGTCAGCGTCATCACCGGGCTCAGCGGCTCGGGCAAGTCGTCGCTGGCCTTCGACACCATCTTCGCCGAAGGGCAGCGCCGCTATATCGAGACCTTCTCGGCCTACGCCCGCAACTTCCTCGGCGGGATGGAGCGACCCGATGTCGACAAGATCACCGGTCTCTCGCCCGTCATCAGCATCGAGCAGAAGACCACCAACAAGAACCCGCGTTCCACCGTTGGCACTACGACGGAGGTCTACGACTATATGCGACTGCTCTATGCCCGTGCTGGCAAGGCCTACAGTTATATGACGGGCGAGCCGATGGTGAAGTACACCGAGGAGAAGGTGCTCGATATGATCCTGCACGACTACGAGGGCAAGAAGATATTCATCCTGGCCCCGCTGGTACGCAGCCGCAAGGGCCACTACCGCGAACTCTTCGAGTCGATGCGGCGCAAGGGCTACCTGAACATCCGTGTCGACGGGGAGATGAAGGAGATTGTGCGGGGAATGAAGGTGGACCGCTACAAGAACCACAATATCGAAGTGGTCATCGACAAATTAGAGGTGAGAGGTGATAGGTTAGATGTGAGTAACGACCGTCTGAAGAAGTCGGTGGGCATCGCGATGAAGCAGGGCGAGGGCCTGATTATGATCCTCGACAAGGAGACGGGTGCCATCAAGCACTTCTCCAAGCGCCTGATGTGCCCCACCAGTGGCATCAGTTATAATGACCCAGCACCCAACAACTTCTCGTTCAACTCACCGATGGGTGCCTGTCCCCACTGCAAGGGCCTGGGCATCATCAACGAGATCGACCTGAAAAAAGTCATCCCTGATGACACACAGAACATTCACGAGGGGGGCATCGTGCCCCTTGGCAAATATAAGAACCAGATGATCTTCTGGCAGGTAGACGCCCTGCTGAAGAAATACGACTGCGACCTGAAGACCCCCATCAAGGACATCCCCGAAGAGGCGATGCGCGAGATCCTGTACGGCTCATTGGAGAATGTACGGATCGACAAGGAACTGGTGCACACCACGAGCGACTATTTCATCGCGTTCGACGGTATCATCAAGTACCTCCGCAATGTGATGGACAACGATGAGTCGACTTCCGGCCAGAAGTGGGCCGACCAGTTCCTGGCTGAATGCGAGTGCCCCGAGTGTCACGGACAGCGGCTCAACCGCGAAGCCCTCTCCTACCGCATCTGGGACAAGAACATCTCCGAACTGGCCTCGATGGACATCACGGAACTGCGCGAATGGCTCGACCAGGTGGAAGACCACCTCGACAACCAGCAGCGGCAGATTGCCAGCGAGATCCTGAAGGAGATCCGCACCCGCCTCGATTTCCTGCTGGAGGTAGGCCTCGACTATCTGGCCCTCAACCGCCAGTCGGCCAGTCTCTCCGGCGGTGAGAGCCAGCGCATCCGACTGGCTACGCAGATCGGCTCGCAACTCGTCAACGTGCTCTACATCCTCGACGAGCCCAGCATCGGCCTGCATCAGCGCGACAACGAACGGCTCATCCATTCGCTGAAGGAACTGCGCGACTTGGGCAACACGGTCATCGTGGTGGAGCACGATCAGGATATGATGCTCAATGCCGACTATATCGTCGACATCGGGCCAAAGGCTGGTCGCAAGGGCGGCGAGGTCGTCTTTCAGGGAACGCCGGCCGAGATGCTCAAGACCAATACCATCACGGCCCAATACCTGAACGGACAGCAACAGATCGCCATTCCTGCCAAGCGGCGTGAGGGCAACGGCAAGAGCCTCATCCTCCGTGGCTGCACCGGCAACAATCTGAAGTATGTCGACGTGGAGTTCCCGCTGGGCAAACTGATCCTTGTGACAGGCGTCAGCGGCTCCGGCAAGTCAACTCTCATCAACGAAACCCTTCAGCCCATCCTCTCGCAGCACTTCTACCGCTCGCTGAAGCGGCCGATGCCCTACGAGTCGATCGAGGGCCTGGAATATATAGATAAGGTGGTGAACGTCGACCAGTCGCCCATCGGACGCACGCCCCGCTCGAATCCCGCCACCTATACAGGCGTCTTCGCCGACATCCGCTCGCTGTTCGTCAACCTGCCCGAAGCCAAGATCCGAGGCTACAAGCCCGGACGCTTCTCGTTCAACGTGAAGGGCGGACGCTGTGAGACCTGCGGCGGCAACGGCTACAAGACCATCGAGATGAACTTCCTGCCCGACATACAGGTGCCCTGCGAGGAGTGTCACGGCAAGCGCTACAACCGTGAGACGCTGGAAGTGCGCTTCAAGGGTAAGTCAATCGCCGACGTGCTCGATATGACCATCAACCAGGCGGTGGAGTTCTTCGAGAACGTGCCGGAGATCCTGCGCAAGATCAAGACCATCCAGGACGTGGGCCTCGGCTACATCAAGGTGGGCCAGCCCTCCACTACCCTCAGCGGCGGAGAGAGCCAGCGCGTCAAACTGGCCACCGAACTCTCCAAGAAGGATACGGGCAAGACGCTCTACATCCTCGACGAGCCGACCACTGGTCTCCACTTCGAGGACATCCGCATCCTGATGGACGTGCTCCAGAAACTCGTGGACCGTGGCAATACCGTCATCATCATTGAGCACAATCTCGACGTGATCAAACTCGCCGACCACATCATCGACATCGGCCCCGAAGGCGGTCGTAAGGGCGGTATGATCCTCTCCACCGGCACACCTGAGGAAGTGGCCAAGAGTAAAAAAGGCTTTACACCAGCCTTCCTAAAGCAAGCACTGAAGTAAGCCCAGAATGTCCTAATAAAGAACAATTGTGGTCGAATGTGGCATATCACATCTACTATCGGCATTTTTTTCCGAATAATTTGTTTATTATTCAGAAAATATGCCGATATTTGCATACCGAAATAGCAACCTAAATGACATGAAATCGTACATAGGTCTGACTGAGCACAACTATCAGCAACTCGACTACGACGACGGGGAATTAGCGATCATCAACCATTTGACTTTCACACCCCGTATGCACTCCACGCAGTTTGACATGGTCTTTATCGCCATGTGCAATCTGGGCACGTTCACTTTCGATATGGACGGTACCGAATACACGCTGGCGAAGGATGACATCTTCATCGGCTATCCAAACGCCATCTACAAGAACTTCGTGATGAGCAGCGATCTTGACTGTCGGCTGATCTGTATCTCCCGTCCGCTACTGATGGAGATGCTCTATCCGAATCAGGGCATCTGGAACAAGACGCTCTATCTGAAACGCCATCACATCTTGCACCTCACCCCCGAAGAGGCTATTCTCCGTGAGGGTATGAATGCCTTGATTATGTACGATCTGGAACTCGGCGATACCCTGTTCAGAAAGGAGATTATGCACTCGCTGGTGCAGACCATCGTCTATGCCCTCTGCCGCACACTGTCAAAGGAAACAGTGTCACAGAGCAGCCGCGAGACCAACCAGAAAAAAATCCTCTTCGACCGCTTCATCTCCTTGCTCTCCGGCAACGAGATCAAGAAGCACCCGCTGTCATACTATGCCGACATCCTCTGCGTCTCGCCCCGCTACCTCTCGATGGTCTGCCGCGAGATCAGCAACAAGACGGCCTACGACTGGATCTGCGAATACGTGCAGAACGACGTGCGCTACCATCTGCTGCACACCAATCTCTCGATCAAGGAGATCTCCATCAAGTTAGGCTTCTGCAACCTCTCCTTCTTCGGCAAGTACGTACGAGAGAACTTCGGCAAGTCGCCCTCCGACTTCAGGCGGGTGACCAAGGAAAAGTAGCCGTTATCCGACCAGTCTCATCCCAATATGGACCGTCCTTATTCAAACAATTCATCCATGGTTATCTCCTTCTGTACCATGTTGTAGTTGTCGTTGTGGGCAACACCATTTGTCGTTACCATGACAAGGTGAAGTGTGCGTGTGTCTTTTGACAATTCCTGGTATGCACTGAGTTTGTTTTGCAAGTCCTTTGCATAATCATTGTCTATGACGAAGGTGCTTACAGAATGTTTCATCTCGCAGATGTCCGTAAATCCGTCGGCTCGTTGCATGACCAAGTCTATCTGTGCCCCTCGACGCTTAACTGTGCCACGGGCAAACCAAGAACATACGTTTGTCTGAACACCAGCGATGCCAAGGGCTGCTTTAATCTGGGGGACGTGCTGTAGGCAGACGCGTTCAAAAGCATGCCCCTTCCATGTGTTATGAGCAGTCGATGTAAAGGTGTTCAACCAATAGTGCTCGTCACTGAAAGCATTCTTCTTGATGCAGAGGTAATAGAACAACGTATAGTTGTCTATCAACTGATACACTCCATTTGCCTCTGCTGTATCGGCAGAGGCGAAACGGCGGATGAATCCACATTCTTCCAACTCCTCCAGTATGGTGGAGAATGTACCTCCGTCTGTGAGTTTACTCGCTGTCAGGATTTCCTCTCTTGTCATGCCGGATCTCCTGCCATCACTCAAGCACCCGATGACCTTAAGATAGTTCTCCGGACGCTTGAACAGCGTAGCATAAAGAGCCTCAAACTCATCTCGCAACTGGGCAGTCTCAGTGAAGAACATCTGGTCAACATTCTGTGCCACGCTCAATCCCTTCTTCAGGAAACTCCAGTAGTAGGGTATGCCTCCAAGAATCATATAGAGTTCCAGCACGTCCTTTCTGCCAAAGACAAGGTTGGCCCCCTTGGCAAAAAGTTCGCACTCGCGGAGTGTGAATGGAACGAGTTTTATGCGTAAGGTAAGTCTTCCACGAAGCCCTCCCTTGTCTTTCAGAAGTTTCTTACTAATCCATGAAGTAGCACTGCCGCATACTATCAGCACAATATCTTTCTCCCGACGTGCAGTTGCCCACCCGTTCCAGAAGTTTTCCAAGGCACCTATCAGATTCCCCTTTGGGGTATCCATCCATGGGAGTTCATCAATAAACAAGACCTTTTTCCCTGTCGGGGCATTGTTGATGAGTTGCTTCAGCAATTCGAATGCCTCTATCCACGTTTTGGGTATACTACATTTGGCCATGCCTGCTGCCATCAAGGAGTTCCTGAAAGCAGTCAATTGTTGGCGAAGATTCCCTTTGGCTACTCCTGTGTGCTGGAAACAAAACTGGTAATTAAAAGTCTCGCGGATGAGATACGTTTTGCCTACACGCCGCCTTCCATAGACAGCACAAAACTGCGACTCATCTTTATCGAGGAGCCCCAGCAGTTCACGCTGTTCTTTTTCACGCCCTATAATCATATACTACTACTTTTTCCAATTCCGCTGCAAATATAACAAAAATATTCGTATAATCAGCGGAAAAAACAATTATTTCTTTATGTTTCCGCTGAAAATAACGTATTTTTAACGATATTCAAAGGTAAACGCAGAACCAAACCAATAACGGTGAGGCAGACCAAATACCCATTTCCCTTTACGACGGCGGCAGATTGTCGCCAGCACCAGGCTCTCTTTGCGTATCTTCCTCCTTTGCCCTCTGAATCACATTGATGGTCAGAGGACTCACTTCATTTCCACTTACCACGATGGTACCTGAGCGTTGGGCCGTGTCTGCATTCGCATCAGCAGTAACGGTAATCGTAGCATCGCCACTGCCCGAGACTTCCGAAAGCGTGCACCAATCAGGTTTTGATATAGTCCAACTGGTATTGCTACTGATAGTAAATGTTTGGGCACCACCATCTGCGGAAAACTCCAGAGTCGACACACTCACTTGCAGTGTGTTGCTTTCCTTCTGAGAGTCCGAAGACCTTGACTGCGTTATCGTAACCATCCTTGTTGGAGCAGAGCCACCTCTAATGGTCAGCACAGCAGTCCTGGCCTGACCAGTCGAGTTTTTCCCTGCTGATATTGTAATGGTCTGATTGTTCGTCCCTGATGTAGGCGTTACTGAGAGCCATTCTGCATCTTTCGCAATAGTCCAGTTGCAATTAGCCGACACGTCAATCTCCTGGGTCTGCCCATCTCCAAGCAGTTCCACGTTAGGTACCACGTTGATGTAGTCTCTCGTTATGTTTGGCTCATCCGGATCATCCTCTCCCCCACCACATGACCATATCATCGCCATAAGTAATAATAACCAAATCTGCTTCTTCATATTTCCCTGATTCTAAAAGAAAATCATTAAACCTACATTCAAGTTAATTCCGTCAGTCCAACTCTTTAGTTTACTATCTTTGTCTGACATCAGTTTACAAGTATTGTTCTTGTATACGTCAAAGTCGTACTCCGGCGTGATCTGAAGTCTGAAACTATCATTCAATTTCGCTTCGAGTCGGACTGCACCAAACGCAGACATAGAGTTAGCGTTTTTATAATTGCCGCTGTTTGCAACTACTCCACTGACAGCCTTTCCGTTTATCAGATTATAGGCTGCACCTACCTGAGGGGTAACGCTGATATAATCCCCTAACTCCAGTTCATAGCCATATCGCAGTTGCAAACGGATGGCCTGATAACTGTAGGCTGCAGTCGCATTGCCGCTGCTATCATAGAAATACCATTCATCCGATTTATTCAGGCCATAGACTGCACCCAACTCTATGTTGTGCTGATCAAACCTAAAGCCGACAGCCACGGATGGTCCCATAATGGAGAGTACATTAAATCCCAGTCCAACATAAACGTGTTTCTCGTCAGGTGGAGGAACTATCATCGTCTCAATATCTGCAATATAGTCTGTCTTTGGCTCTATCTGTACAGGAATCTCGTAGCCTACGAGTGGTTTCAGCCCTTTATGGCGGATTGTCACCCTTTTCGTCCCTTTAGGCACCCAGAGTAGGAGTTCTCCTGATTTCACCTCCTTTTTTACTACGCCTAAATTAGGTTCAATGTCGTAGTCTTTCCCTCTGAAGTAGAACTTAATGACAGCGCAAGCCTCACCTGCATTGTCATAAGCAGGATTCATCCTGGCCACAAGTCCCGTATAGTCCCTGTCGAACCTCTTCACTTGGATGTCCTGTGCCATCAGTTCCCCCGCCCATAAGAGCAGGAATGGCAACATTAACAATTTTCCGATCTTTTTCATCTTATCTGATAACATATTTCTTTCCTTTCTTGATGTAGACACCTTTCTTCACCTGTCCGTTTGTAGGTATAGCGATCTTACGACCCTGCAAATCAAAGACTGACGCGTCTTTATCCAATAGCACTTTGCAAATCGGCCGATCATCAATCGCCGTTGTCATATCATCGAAGATACCGATTGAGCGGGCCGATGCTGAGGTTGTCATATAAGCCTCAAACGGATGTACTGCCCTGCTATTCAGCACAAATCTACTTCCCTCAGTCATTCCACTTTTGTTGGTCTCCAGATTATTTTTGACATTCAGCGCAAGGCAGCCAGCCCCGATATCCATCACGGCGAAGTTTGGCCAGAAAGTCCGGTCTCCATACTGCTGCGGCTCGGCCTCATCAGTTTTTCTCACCGTCACATTCTCCGCCGAGAAAGTCACGCTACCAGCCAAGATATAGTCCGACAGATAATCTGTATGGTTCGGCATACTGATAATATAAGGTAAATTAGCCCTGATACCATTAGCCTCAACAAAGCCGTTCTCTCCTAACCTCATCAGCCAGAAAGGTTTCTTTGCCTCCCCACGCTGCCACAGAGCAAAGGGCACGATTTCTCCCTTCTCTGAATGAGAAATCTTCTGCACATCGAAAGGCAGTGCAATGGTTTCCCATCCTCTTGCTTCACCCACGCCAGTAGTCATTCCATAACTATGGGTATAACTGATCTGCTGAGTTGTAAATTCATACGGACAATAGAATCCGTTTCCGCTGGCAGCCTCAGTCAATACGATGCTGTGAGCCTGTCTTCCTATTACCACGTTCTGGATAGTTGATGGAGCATACTCCTCCGATTTCACGTATCCTGAAATCCGCAGATAGTAGCCATTAAGAAGAAAGCAAGTGCCTAAGTATAAAATACTTATAGGACACTTGCCCATGTCAGGAAATTCACTTACCTTTGTGAGTGGATAAAAAAAAGATGTGAAACTGACATTATGGCTACAAAAGTACAAA
>FLNX01003853.1_pt1 | contig 19472 bp, 18 predicted proteins | sample 1140341 | NCBI WGS metagenome assembly FLNX01 (sample SAMEA3878208, study PRJEB12797) | bioreactor metagenome | biome: Moose rumen | place: Sweden | collected 2011-10
ACGGTGATGTTCACTTTCACGCCTTCGGCCGGCCCGTTCACGGGTTCGCTGCCGGGTTCGTTCGTTTCAATCTTGTTGCAGGATGCGGCGAGTGCGAAAGTGGCCGCGGCCGCTGCGAATATTGCGTAAATCTTTTTCATAATCATGGTCATTTAAAAGTTTACCATTCAAGTTCTTCTAATCCGGAGAAAGGATCGGATATGGGATCTGCCATGACGCTGGCGCAGAGCACGCCCTCCTGCCTCACCTCGAAAACCGTAGTCGAGGGGGCTTCGTAGAATTGTTTGATTGTTTGTTCCATAAGTATGATGTTTTTAGATTCTTCGCTTCGCTCAGAATGACATGGGCAAGACCTGAATGAAAACACGCGACCATCCCGAAGGACTCGCGCAGTAATGCCATAAGTTATTGATTATAACCTTGTTATCACCCCCCCCCAGACAGACAGGAGAGCGCGTCAGCAAGCATGATATTTGGGAATGCAGCCATCAGTGCCGACCTCTTAAGCGCTAATTTACGCATAATCCACAGAAAAACAAAATCCAATCTGGTCTTTGACCAGTCAGCCCTCGCGGCTGGAACCGCAACCCGTGGGACAACTCCCGGCCGTTGCTGCACATCTGGAAGGAGAAAATCGACCCCGAGGCCAAACTGCAAGATGGGTGTTTGTCTTCAATGACACCCCTGTAAGGATCCGCCCTCCGGCGGGCGATGGTCGGGTTCACATTGGCGACTCAATGCCCGCGAAGCAAAATTACTATGGCTGGGGTGGTTTATAACACTACGGCTCATAGGCATAATAATCGTACCACACGTTTAACTCCCGGACCAGTTTGTGGACTCTTGTATCAGGATTCCGCTCTATGGGAGTAAAACCTTTGTTCTCTTGTTTGATGTCAAGTGCTTCGGCCCTTTGAATCGCCATTGCCTCATTTCCGTATTGCTGAACATAATTCAGCACCGCAGCATTTCCGTGCTCATACTTAAACTGCGGATCGGCACATTTGCGAATCATGGCTTCAAGCTTGCATACAAATCCTTACGCGGAATGGGTTGCTCATCTGAGACATCGGTAAAATGCAGCAGAAGCCATAATTCAAAACACTCGTTGCTGTAGGCGATACTCACGCCGGCAGACTCTCCCACCTTGAAAGCATCCTCAAAGTTTGAGCGGTTCCCGGGACTGAGGTCCAGGTCGTCCTTATCGAAGACTGCCCAAGTCTGCTCGAAAGTAATATTTTCATCCTCCCACATCTTCTGACGCATCTCTACGGCGTATTTCACTACGCCCAAAGAATTGCGCCCGGTTCCTTTGGCAAAAAGAAAAACCGTTTTCTCGGGAAGTAGCTGCTCAAACTTATCCTTGAAACGACCGAAATATGTCGGCTCTGTATTCTCATCTTCACAGACAATGAGAATATGGTACTCATACTTACGTGGACGAAACGGTCGGGCTACCGCTTCCTCACGGGCATGAGATGACTTTACCTTTCCTCTTTTTGCCATATCAGCTGCTTCATATAGTCACCAAATGCCCCCAGTGCGGGAATAGCCCCATACCGTCCCTCAATGTAACGCTTCTCTTTGTCCGTATCGGGACGCTCTGACTCGGAAAAAGGCACTCCGTCTTTTTCTCCGATGTATTTGAAATCCGACAGGGAGAACAGCTCACTGCTTTCCCAGTCATTTTTCTCGACGAAATATATCTGGTCCCGGCGGAGTTTTGCGTAGGTGAGGAGATTCGTATCATGCGTTGCAAAGATAAGCTGGGCGTCATTTTTATTACTCTCTTTGCTCAAGAAGGTTTCCACTGTTTTCAGTGTCATGATCGGATGCATGGATGCCCCGATTTCGTCCGCGACCAGGCAGCCGCCCGTGGCGAGAACCCATAGCACGGGACCGCTCATCATCAGCGCCTTGGTAGATCCCGTCGATTCGTGTTCGTCCCAAAGCCACTGTAGCGTCTTTTCCGTAGGCTTAGCTTTCTCGTCATACACCACATGCCGGGCAAGCACTTTCTCGGCACCGCCAACCTGCGTCAATGACAAATCCAAAATGTTCATATCCAATGAAGACAAGAAGCCCGATATCTTCTCCTTATAGCCCGGTCTCTTCATCATGGAGATTGTATCCTGCTGGAACTGTTCCGGATGCTGGGAGTCAATAACAATCAGATTATTCAGCCAATCCATCACCTTTTTGGCCGATTCTATATTGAACATGTCGCATACAGAAAGGAACAGGGAGTTATCCTTGGTGGCTTCTATAGCAGTATCTATCAGGCGGCCATTCCCCTGAAAACCATTGCTGGTTTCTATTGTTTCATCTTCGCGTTCAAACAGCGACGTCTCCCTGCCGACAGCTTTCCTGCAAAGCCATTCTTTATGGATAGCAGCGTTGTTGTACGAAAAACCGTAGCGGTATCTGTTCTCTCCTTCTGTGAAGGTTAGCTCAAACTCGGTATCCATCTTATCATAGCCCTCCCGCAGGAGAAAAGGCTCGTATGGAAGCGCGTCCGTGGAAGACAGTTTCGCTGACTCAGCAATGATGCTTTTCATCAGGCGGATGGCTTGCAACAGGTTCGATTTGCCGCCACTGTTGGCACCATATATGGCAATGGCTCCCAAGACCGGCCACTTACCCTCTGATAAGATGTTGTCGGGATATTCACTATGCCGGGTGGACGGCAGGAGACTCAATACCTGATTGTCTCCTATAGAGCGAAAGTTCTTCGCGCGAAATTCTAACAACTTACCCATTTTCGTAGAGTTTTCGCAAAAATAAACACTTTCTTTAAAAAATCCAAGACTTATCAGATATTTATGATTCAATCATCTCCAAATCATCTCCAACCTTATACTGCTCCTCCCCAAACGCCACGCACATCAGGGCAAAACGGTCCTTGAGTTCCAGCATGGTGTAGCGCTCCACGGCCTTGCTGCCCTGGCGGACAACAGCGGGGCTACCCCGCCGGGCCGTCATTTGGCGGCGGGCGAGGCCCGGAAAGAAGCAGTCTTGTTCATTTTGTCAGATGCCGGTCTGTGCAGATAATAATATATCATCCAGTTTTCAATAAACGCGAAATGGGGGGCTGAATTCGCAAAAGAAGGTGCGGCATTCATCAAAAATGACTAACTTTATCCCTGGAAAGAACCGCTGAATATGATGGACAAACATTTCACCCTGCCCTACGAAGGGGCCTTGATCGAAAAGAATCTCCCGGACGGGATCTTGCACAACTATGAAAAGATTTGGACGGACATCTATCCCGAGCCGCAGGCGGCATCGGAAACGGTGGCGGACCTCATCGTCTCGGCCATTCGGGAGAGCGGCGACCGGCTGTTCCGCCTGGGGCTGACCACCGGCGCTACGCCGGTGTTGCTCTATGACAGCCTCTCCCGCCGCTGCCAGGCCGGCGAAGTCTCCTTCCGCAACGTGGAGATCGTCTCGATAGACGAGTATTACCCTTCGTCCGTCGATGAACTGCAGAGCCGCAACCACATTCTTCACGAGGCGCTGCTGGACCGGGTGGACGTGCTCCCGGAGCATGTCCACATCCCGGACGGAGCCGTCCCGCAGGAGCGGCTTTCCGGGTATTGCGCGTCATTCGACAAATTGGCCCGGGGGCTGGACCTGCTGGTGATCGGAGTCGGTGAGGAAGGACAGGTGGGTTTCAACGAAGCCGGCAGCAACGAAAAGACCCGCACCCGCACCGTCCGCCTGTCGTACCAGTCCCGCAAACGCCAGGCGAAGCATTTCAATCACGACATCAACGTCACGCCGCAGAGCGCCATCACGATGGGCATCGGCACGATGCTTTCCGCTGGGCGGATCATCCTGATGGCCTGGGGCGAGGACAAGGCCCGGGCCGTCAAGGACATCGTCGAAGGGGAGATGACTTCCGCCTGTCCGGCCTCCCTGCTCCAGCGCCATGACCATATCCGCTTCTTCACGGACGCGACCGCGAGCAGCTTGCTGACCCGCGTGGTTGCCCCCTGGCTGGTCGGCCCCTGCGACTGGACGCCGAAACTGGTCCGTAAGGCCGTCGCCTGGCTCTGCCGGACGGTCGGGAAGCCGATCCTCAAGCTCACGGAGCAGGACTATCTCGAGAATTCCCTCGGAGAACTGCTGGAAGTGTCAGGCCCGTTCGACAAGATCAATATCGATATTTTCAACGAGCTGCAGCACACCATCACTGGCTGGCCGGGCGGCAAGCCGAATGCCGACGACAGCACCCGTCCGGTGCCCGCGGCGCCCTATCCCAAGACCGTGCTGATCTTCTCGCCGCACCCGGATGACGACGTGATCTCGATGGGCGGTACGTTCATCCGCCTGGTCTCCCAGGGACACAACGTCCATGTCGCCTACCAGACTTCCGGCAATGTGGCGGTACACGACGACGTCGTCCTCCAGCACATGGATGCGGCCAGGGAATTGGGTCTTGCCGACCGCTTCGACGAAGTGGAAGCCCTGATCCGCAGCAAAGTGCCGGGCGAGCCGGAGCCCCGGAAGCTCCTGGATATCAAGGCGGCCATCCGGCGGAGCGAAGCCCGCGCCGCCGTCCGCTCCTTCGGGCTGGACGAGAGGAAGAACGTGCATTTTCTGAATCTGCCGTTCTATGAGAGTGGCGGCATCCAGAAGCTCCCCTGCACCCAGGCCGACGTGGACATCATCCGGGATCTGATGGAGTCGCTCCGGCCCGACATGGTCTTCCTGGCCGGGGACCTGGCGGATCCGCACGGGACGCACCGGGTCTGTACCGAAGCGGCGCTGGAAGCCCTGGAGCAGCTCCGGAGTGCGGGCCGGGACTGGACTGCCGGGACCCATGTCTGGCTCTATCGCGGCGCCTGGATGGAATGGGAGCCGGGCCAGGCGGACATGGCCGTCCCGCTGAGCCCGGGCGAAGTGATCATGAAGCGCCACGCCATCTTCCATCATCTCTCGCAGAAGGACATTGTCCCGTTTCCGGGCGCCGACTCACGGGAATTCTGGCAGCGGGCGGAGGATCGCACCCAGGCTACGGCCCGGCTCTATGACAGCCTGGGCATGGCTGAATATCAAGCGATAGAATTGTTCCTAAAGTTATATTGACCATGCAACTGATGATTCGTGACTCCGCCGGGGAAGCCTCCCTGTGGGCGGCCGGGGTCGCCTAGAGCTTGTCGAACCGGATCTGATAGATCCGCGAGGTCGTGTCGTCGCCGATTGCGATGACTCCTGGTATCCCGATGCCCACAATCCCGAGCAGATGTTCCACATCAATGCGTCGAAATCCAGCCACAAATACAACTACCTGAACATGTATTGCGGCCTGCGTACTTTCGACAGCGGCGATTATAAACCGGTGTTCCCGATGGACCGCGGCTATGGTTTCGGCACGGTCAATCCGGATCTCTGGGAGAATTGGGATCCTGCCGACATCCGCCGCTACGGCAAGGCCTATTGCATCGCCGCCCTCGAGAGTCAGCTGGGCAGGAAGATCTGGAACAACGGCGTCGAGACGGAGATGAAGGACCAGGGCCCTGGCTACCGCAAGCGTTACGAAGACACCTACGGTTTCCGTCCCTATCCGCAAACCGAAATCAGCCTCTCGAACGGGGTGCTGAAGCAGAAAGACGGATGGGATGCTTCTTCCGCACTCTTCACCAGTTGGAAATAGGTTTTTGGTTATTGAATAATGGTTAGTCGAAGGGGGGGAGCCTGTCGTGAGACAAGCTCCCCTTTTCAGCGCCGTGCCAGTTCGAACCCGCTCAGCCAGAGTCCCAGCCAGGTCAGGACGGCGGCAGTGTGCCTACTGTCCCAAAGACTGGGACATCGGGAGCGTTTATGCCCGTTTTTTGCGCCCGATGTCCCGGATTTTGGGACGTTGGGAGCGTAACTAACTTGTTTACATCCTGTTAAGCCATTGATAAACTGTTTATTCCAGGCTGCCCACTGCCACCCAAAGTTGAACACTTCTTTCCCGCGCCAACTTCACTACCACGAACCGCAGACTGGAGAGCTGGAAAGTCGAAGAATAACTGTCAGCCATCCATCGTGCAGGCCGGCATGGTTAGCGTAGTACCGCTGAAAACATCGGCGGTGCCCGGAGGTCTTCTTTTTTGGGAAAAATAGCTATCTTTGCGCCGTGTTTTTGCAGCGAGGGCATATCGGCTTCCTGGTCAGGGCTGTCATTCTGCTGGCACTGCTTTGTGCAGGTCCGCTTGCCACTGCGCAGGAGGACACGCTGGATATTTTCCATAACCACTTGGAACTGCAGGAGATTGTTGTCACCGGCCTTACCGGGGACAGCCGACTCAAGGACACGCCTTCTCCCGTTACCATCATATCGGCCCGGGAACTCAAGGCAAGGGCTTCCTCCAACATCATTGACGCGCTGGCCGGAGAGCCCGGCGTAAGCCAGATTTCCACCGGCGGCGGCATCTCCAAACCCGTCATCCGCGGCCTGGGCTACAACCGGATTGTGGTGGTGGCCGACGGACTGAGGCAGGAAGGCCAGCAGTGGGGCGACGAACACGGCATCGAGATAGACGGAAACGCCGTCCATTCCGTAGAAATCTTCAAGGGCCCCGCCAGTCTGATGTACGGATCGGATGCGCTGGCCGGCGTTATCATCTTCCACTCAGACCCAGTGGCGGCCCCGGGCACTTTCACGGCCGACCTGTCCTCTGAATACCAGAGCAACAACGGCCTTGTGGGCTATACGCTTTCCCACGGGGGCAATCAGGGCGGCGTGGTCTGGAACCTCCGTTTCAGCGACAAATACGCCCACGCCTACAGGAACAAGGCCGACGGTCCTGTCCCCGGCACCCAGTTCAGCGAGAGGGCGTTTTCCGGCCTGGCGGGCCTGAACCGCAGCTGGGGCTACACCCGCCTCCGGCTGGGTTATTACCATCTTGTCCCGGGCCTGGCCGAAGGGTACGAAGACGGCGTCCTGGAAGGCCCCGTGGGCTATGCCAGGGAGATTCCCTTCCAACAGGTGCATCACTACAAGGCTGTATGGGACAATACCTTGCGGGCAGGCAGCGGCCGGATCAAGGCGCTGGTGGGCTTCCAGCAGAACCGTCGGCAGGAATACGAGGAATCGGCCGATGAAGCCGGGTTGGACTTCCGCCTGAACACGCTGAATTACGACCTCAAGTACCAGAACGACAGCTGGGGGGCCTGGAAAGCGGCCTTCGGCGTGGGCGGAATGGCGCAGCAGTCCGAGAACCAGGGCGACGAATTCCTGATTCCGGCGTACCGCCTGCTGGATGCCGGCGTTTTTGCCACGGCCTCCCGCGCCTGGGAAAGGCTCACCCTGTCCGGAGGCCTGCGCTACGACTTGCGGGCGCTCCGCAGCGAGGAGCTGGAAGACCGATTTGCCCCTTTGGAGCGCTTGTTCCAGGGGGTGACCGGCAGTGTGGGGCTGGTGTGGCAGGCCGCGCCGGAATGGAATATCAGGACCAATGCCGCCCGCGGCTTCCGGGCGCCGAACCTGAGCGAACTGTCGTCCAACGGCGTTCACGAGGGGACGGTCCGCTACGAGCTTGGAAACGCCGGCCTGCAGCCCGAATTCAGCCTGCAGGGAGACTTGGGAACGGACTTTTCGTCCAGGTACTTCTCCGTCCAGGCGGCGGTCTTCTGCAACAGTATCCGGAACTATATCTTTGCCGAAAAAACGGGGACGCAGCTCACCGACGAGGACGGAAACCTCTATGATGCCTACTTTTACACCTCCGGAGACGCCCTGCTCTACGGCGGAGAGGCCCATCTGGACATCCATCCCTTCCACAGCCTCCACATCGGCAACACCTTCTCTTATGTCCGGGGCACGGCCGACGGAAAAGACTTGCCGATGATGCCCGCCCCCAGGCTGCGCAGCGAGGTGAAATATGAAATCAGCCACGACGGCAGGCTGTTCAACAACAGCTACGTCGCCTTCAATGTGCTCTGGGTGGGGAAACAGGACCATTTCCTCCCGGGGACGGAGACTGCCACGGAGGCCTACACCCTTATCGGCCTGAGCGCCGGCACGGACCTTTTTATCAAAGGCAAGCGCCGGGCAACGCTTACGCTGCTGGCCGACAACCTCACCGACCGCGTTTATACAGACCACCTGAGCCGCCTCAAGTACGTGGGCATCCGGAACATGGGCCGCAACATCGCCTTAAAGCTGGACATTCCCCTGTTCTAGTTTTCCACGGCAAGAGCATTTCGTGCGCAGGATGTAATCTCGATTTAATTTTGCTCTTTTAAGGAAGAATCTGTACTTTTGTATACCTTATGAAAGCAAATAAAATCGACGTGGTTCTCGGGCTCCAGTGGGGCGACGAGGGCAAAGGTAAAGTAGTAGATGTATTAACTCCTGACTATCAGATTATTGCACGCTTCCAAGGCGGGCCCAACGCCGGTCATTCCCTGGTTTTCGACGGAGACAGTTTTGTCCTGCACACGGTGCCGTCCGGCATCTTCCGCGAGGGTACGGTGAACATCATCGGCAACGGCGTTGTCATCGATCCGGTAATCCTGATGGAGGAAATCGGGCAGATTGCAGCCCGGGGCGTGAATGTGGACGGGAAAATCCTCATCTCCAAGCGCGCCAACCTCATCCTGCCCACCCACCGGGCGCTGGACGCCGCCAGCGAGAGCGCCATGGGCAAGTCCAAGATTGGCTCCACGCTCAAGGGCATCGGCCCGGCTTATGCCGACAAAACCGGACGGAACGGCCTCCGGGTGGGGGATATCCTGCTGCCGGACTTCGCCGCCCGCTACCAGGCCCACAAACAGCGCCACCTGCAACTGCTTTCCCAGTACAAGGACTTCAGCTTCGACGTATCGGACTACGAAAAACAGTGGCTGGAAGCCGTGGAACAGCTCAAACGCTTCCAGATTGTAGACAGCGAGCGCTTCGTGAACCAGGCGCTGGACGAGGGCAGTTCCATCCTGGCCGAAGGCGCCCAGGGCTCCATGCTGGATATAGACTTCGGCACCTATCCTTACGTAACGTCTTCCAATACCATGACTGCGGGCGTTTGCACGGGCCTTGGCGTGGCTCCTTGCCGCGTGGGCCGCGTTTTCGGCATTTTCAAGGCCTACTGCACCCGCGTGGGCGGCGGTCCTTTCCCCACCGAGCTGCTGGATGCCGAGGGAGAGCGTCTGCGCCAGATCGGCCATGAGTTCGGCGCCACCACCGGACGGCCCCGCCGCACCGGCTGGCTGGACATGGTGGCCCTCAGGTACGCCGTGATGATGAACGGCGCCACAGACCTCATCATGATGAAATCGGACGTCCTGGACAGCTTCGACACCATCAAGGTGGCTGTGGCGTACAAGATTGGCAATGAGACGTTTGACTACTTCCCCTACAGCGGAGGAGAGGAGATTGTCCCGGTGTACAAAGAGTTCAAGGGCTGGAAGACGGACCTCACCTGCATCCGCTCGGAGGAGCAGTTCCCCAAGGAGTTCAAGGAGTACATCGCCTTCATCGAGGCCCAGACCGGATGCCATGTGAGCATCGTTTCCGTGGGTCCCGACCGCAATGCTACCGTCCGCCGCTAGCGAAAGAGATATCGAAAAGGACTTGCGAAATCTTTGCCGAATGAAACGTTATTTGATTTTACTGGCAGCAGGCCTCCTGAGCATGGCCTGCGCACAAAAACAGGAGCAGCAGCTCCGCTCCGGCGACCTCATTTTCGTCGGCATTCCCCTGGATTACCAGATTGGAGAAGGCTCCATGGGCGAGGCCATCTCGGCCGCTACCGGAAAGGGGGAACTCAACCTCATCCATGTGGCCATTGCCGACGTGGCCGACGACGGCGTCTATGTCATCGATGCAACCCTGAAGCACGGAGTGGACCGGCATCCGCTGGACACCTTCCTTACAGACTTCACCCTCAAGGACGGGAGCTATCCCACCTTCCTGGTGAAGCGGCTCAAGGACGGCGTGCAGGCGCCGGACTGCATCGGCCACGCCCTTTCTTACTGCGGAGAAGCCTACGATATGGCCTTCCTTGAAGGCAACGACGCCCACTACTGCTCGGAACTGGTGCGGGACAGCTATCTGGCTCCGGACGGCAGTTATCTCTTCCCGCAGGTGCCCATGAACTGGAAGGACCAGGAAGGGGAAATCCCCGTTTACTGGACGGAACTGTTTGGCTTGCTGGGCATGGAAGTACCTCAAGGAGAGCCTGGTACGAACCCCCAGGAAATGGCCGAAAGCCCGCTACTTGTCCCCGTGGACATTCAGCTCGTCAGCCACGCAAAACACTAAACATCCTGGGGCAGTTCAAAATCTTGAAGCCCCAGGACATGCTTGACATTTACAGGATGGCTGCGAGACGCTAGTCTTCCTTCTTCTTGCCGATGTCTTTGATTTTGGCCTTGGCCTTGTCCATCCACTCACCGGCGTTTTCTTTAGCTTCCTCATAAGCCTCTTTCACTTTGGGAGAGGCTTTTTCGTACATTTCCTTGGCGTTTTCCTTCATTTCGTCGGCCACCTCGCTGATTTTCTCGTTGGCTTTGTCGGCCGCATACTGGACGCGCTCTCCGAAGCTTACTTTGCCGTCTCCGTTGAGGTCCCTGGGGTCTTTGGTTTCTTCGCTCATGATGTATATTGTTTTTGGTGTCATAAAAATACTGATAATTCCCCTTATTTGCAAAGCATGATATCCAAAATCATGCGGTCTGTGGTTTTCATGCCGGCCGAGCCGATGGCGCCTATATTCCGGATGGTCTTCTCCACGTCGTCCTCCACGATGCCGTCCGTGGAAGGGATGCAGGTGCCTCTGAGCGCCAATACTGCCGATTGCACCGCGCTGGACACCCCGGAAGCCACTTTCATGGCGCAGCCCACCTTGGCTCCGTCGCACACCATGCCGGTGATGTTTCCGGCCATGTTCTTGATGGCGGCGCAAACCTGTTCGTAGCTGCCGCCCTGCAAATAGACCATCCCGCAGGCGCTTCCGGTGGAGGCCACCACGCAGCCGCAAAGGGCCGACAGTTTGCCCAGGTAATGCTTGATGTGGATGGCCACGAGGTTGCTCAGGATGAGCGCCCGGGCCAACTGCTCGTCTTCCACGCTGTATTTGAGGGCAAAGGCTATTACGGGCATGCTCACGGTGATGCCCTGGTTGCCGCTGCCGCTGTTGGACATGGCCGGCAGGGTGCAGCCCGCCATGCGGGCATCGGACGCGGCTGCGGTCATTCCCATGGCAAAGCTCATGAAATCGTCGCCGAACACCTCCTGCTGGTTCTCCCGGATGGCCTTCCCCACCCGGAGCCCGTAGTCTCCCCGGAGCCCTTCGTAGGCCAGGGCCAGGTTCAGCGTGCGGTCTTCCAGGATGAAGGAAATGGATTCGTACGGGGCATCACGGGCGAAATCATAGATGCGCCTCACCGTGAGGTCGTATTCCCCGGGAGCGTGCTCCGCCGCAGCGGCGGCACTTTCCGAGGACATCAGGATCCGGTCGGCAAAACTGGTCTCCACTATGCGGTCGTGGTCGTCTTCTATCACCGCGTAGGCATGCGGGGCCACCTCGGCACTGGCAACGGCACCACCCGCTACGGAAACGGTAGCCTTCACGTAAAGCAGGTGCTCCGTATCGGCCACGGAGATGTGCACCTTTCCGTCCGCCACCAGCTTCTTGGCACGCTCCACGGCCGCAGGAGTGAGTTGGGACAGCACTTCCAGGCCCAGGGAGGAACGGCCGCAGACGGCACCCAGGGCCGCCGCCACAGGAAGCCCCACCATGCCGGTTCCGGGGATGCCCACGCCCATGCCGTTCTTGAGGATGTTGCCGCTCACCGCCACGTCCAGGCCGAAATCGGCCTTTAGTCGCCAGTCCGGGCAGCAGGAACAGTTTTCACTGATAATCTCCGCCGCTTTGGCCACGGCCAGCGCAACGGCGATGGGTTCGGTACAGCCCAGGGCGGGCTTCACTTCCCGGTGAATGAGGGCGATGATTTCCTGGTTTGTCATAACTTATAGGAAATTCCTATCCTGTAATGGGTGAAGGGCCAGTCGTGCAGGCCCTGCTGGTAATAGAAATAAGGCTCGAAATGGCGGAAGGCGTGAAGGCCTACGCGCAGTTTCACCACGATGGGCGCGTCTCCGTCATGCTCCCAGCCGGAGTAGCCGCCCCACTGCCCGGTAAGGCTCAGCAGGCGGGTGTCCAGTTCGCCCATGATTCCGTACATGTGGGCGTCGTTCTGCCGGCCGTTGTCCGTCTGCCAGTAGAGGAAACCCAGATCCACCCCCGCCCGGACGCTTCTTAAAAAGTGCCCGGGGGCAAACTGACGGCTCTTGGAGATGATTACGTCAAAATAGTAGCCGCCGGAGTCGTAGTGACGGGCCCGGCCGTAGTCGTCCCCGGCCGCCGTCTTCAGCACGGCCCGGACCATCACTTCCGGGATCCAGCGCCGCTCCTGCAGGAGATTCACGTTGGTGGCTATGTAGAGGTCCCCGGTATCGTTCCCTTCGCCGGCCCGTTCTGCGGGAAGGCGGCGCGCTTCGGCCACCGGGACCGACATCTTGTACCATTCCCGGATGGGGCCCCAGAAGGACATGCTCACCCGCTTGCTCCAGAGAGGGATTTCCACCAGCACCAAAGGGTCCCAGGTGTAGTCCTCCCCGTCGGCCAGGTGCCCCCTGTAGTAATCGCCCGCCACTTCCACCCTCAGGGTGCCGGAAGGACGCACGGGGAAGGCGTCGGGCACGGGGAAAGCGTTGGGGCCGAAGTAGGCCGGTGCAATTTTGGTCTTGGTGGAAATGTCGGCCTGCTCTATGGGGGTCTGGGCCTTCAGGAAGGATCCTGAAAGCAGCATGCCCAGCAGCAGGACTATGGCGTGTCTGTAGGTCATACGATTTGGTTTCCGGTGTAAAGCTGGTAATACTTGCCCTTCTGCTCCAGCAGTTCCCAGTGCTTGCCCCGCTCGATGATGCGGCCGTGGTCCAGTACCATGATATAGTCGGCGTTCTGCACGGTGGAAAGCCTGTGGGCGATGACGAAGGTGGTCCTGCCCTTCATGAGGGAGTCCATCCCCTGCTGGATGAGCCGCTCGGTGCGGGTGTCGATGGAGGAGGTTGCCTCGTCCAGGATGAGCACCGGAGGATCGGCCACGGCGGCCCGGGCAATGGCCAGGAGCTGCCGTTCTCCCTGGGAAAGGTTGCCTCCGTCGGCCTGCAGGACGGTGTCGTAGCCATGGGGCATGCGGCGGATGAAATTGTCGGCACAGGCCAGCCGGGCGGCGGCTTTGCACTCCTCGTCCGTGGCGTCCAGCCTTCCGTAGCGGATGTTCTCCATCACCGTTCCGCCGAAGAGGTGCGTCTCCTGCAGCACCATGCCCAGACTGTGCCGGAGGGAATCTTTCCGGATGTCCTTTACGTCTGTGCCGTCGAAGGTGATGGTGCCGTCCTGGATTTCGTAGAAGCGGTTGATGAGGTTGGTGATGGTGGTCTTGCCGGCTCCGGTCCCACCCACAAAGGCTATCTTCTGGCCGGGATAGGCGGTGAGGGAGATATCGAAAAGCACCTGTTTCTCAGGCACATAGCCAAAGTCTACATCCTTGAGGGAAATCTCTCCCTTGATGTCTTTCAGTTCCACTTTCCCTTCGTCCGTTTCGGGATCTTCGTCCAGCAGGGCGTACAGGCGGTCCGTTCCGGCGGCGGCCATCACGATGGAGTTGATTTCGTTGGAGATGGAAGACACCGGACGGGTGAAGTTGCGCTGCAGGGTGAGGAAGGAGACCAGCGTACCCAGGGTAAGGGCCGCCCCGTCCAGGCCGTTCAGGAACCAGGGGGCCGACGCCCCGGCGAAGCCCGCCAGGGAGGAGATGCCGGCCGTGGGGGTGTATCCCAGGGCGATGATGGCGCCCACCAGGGCCAGCAGCACGTAGGTGAAGTTGCCGATGTTGGAGTTCACCGGCATCACGATGTTCCCAATCTTGTTGGCATTGTAAACGCTGGAGCGGAGCTCTTCGTTCAGCTTTTCGAAAGACTGCAGGGCCTCTTCCTCGTGGCAATAGACCTTCACCACCTTCTGGCCGGAGACCATTTCCTCTATGAAACCGTTCACCTTGCCCAGGTTCTGCTGCCGCTGCACGAAGTATTTCTTGGACAGTTTGCCCAGGCTGGTAGTGACCTTAAACATGACCCAGGCCATGACCACCGACACCAGCGTTAGCGGCAGGCTGAGCACCAGCATGCTGATGAAAGTGGCCAGGATGGTGATAAGCGACTTGAAGAGATTGGGGACGCTGTTGCCCACCACCTGGCGGAGGGTATCCACATCGTTGGTGTACACAGACATGACATCTCCGTGGGAATGGGAGTCGAAGTAGCTGAGGGGCAGCTTCTCCATGTGGGAGAACAGGTCTTTCCTGAGGCTCAGGAGCGTTCCCTGCCCCACGTAAATCATGATGAGGCTCTGGGCGTAGTCGGCCGCGATGCCGACCAGCAGGATGCCGGCCAGTTTGAAGAGCGCCTGCGCCAGCGGGCCATAGTCCGGGAAAGCCGCCGCGGAAAGCGGGGCGATAAAGTCGTCGATAAGGGTCCTGGTGAAGAGCGAGGTGGCCAGGGAGATGACGGACGAGGCTACGATGCACACCAGCACAATGCCGATGTTCACCTTGTAGTTACGGAAGATATACTTGAACAGACGCCACACCGTGGAATCTTTCTTGAGGTCTTTGAGGCTGGCCCCCGCCCTGGGACCGCGGTCGGCTCCGGGGCCGCGCATGTTGAATCCTGGAGGCATGGCTAGGCAGTGTTAAGGGGTTCGTCGAAGTCGGCCTCGGCACCGGAGGCCTGCATCTGGTTGATCTCGCGATAGATCTCGTTGGTTTTCAGGAGATTCTCGTGGGTGTCGAAGCCGTCTATCTTTCCGTTTTGCATCACTATGATGCGGTCCGCGTCCTTGATGGAAAGGATGCGCTGGGAGATGATGATCTTGGTGGTTCCGGGGATGCGCGTGCGGAAGGTTTGCCGGATGGCCGCATCGGTGGCGGTATCCACGGCCGAGGTTGAGTCGTCCAGGATGAGCACCTTGGGATGCATCAGAAGGGCCCTGGCAATGCACAGGCGCTGCCGCTGGCCACCGGAGACATTGGTGCCGCCCTGTTCGATGCGGGTATTGTACCCCTCAGGGAAGGCCTGGATGAATTCATCGGCCGATGCCAGCCGGCAGGCCTCCACGCATTCTTCCAGGGTTGCATCGGCCTTTCCCCAGCGCAGGTTTTCCAGGATGGTGCCGCTGAAGAGGGTGCTTTTCTGGAGCACCATGGCCACCTCCGAGCGGAGGGCCTTCATGTCGTAGAGGCGCACGTCTTTCCCGCCCACCTCCACGCTGCCCTCGGACACGTCGTACAGGCGGGGAATGAGGCTCACCAGGGAGCTCTTACCGCTGCCTGTTCCGCCTATCAGGCCGATGGTCTCGCCGGGCCGGATGTCCAGGTCGATGTCTTCCAGGGCATAGTCTCCGCCGGCCTTGTAGCTGAAGGAAACGTGGTTGAAGCGGATGCTCCCGTCGGCCACCGCGGTGAGCGGCTGTCCGGGGTTCTCCATATCCGGCACTTCGTCTATCACTTCGGCCACACGGGCTGCACTGGCGGCGCTCCGGGTAAGCTGCACGAAGATCATGGACAGCATCATGAGGGAACTCAGGACCGTCATGATATAGCTGAACAGGGACGTGAGCTGGCCGGTGGTGAGCGACCCTTCCACGATGTAGCGGGCGCCCCACCAGCTGAGGGCGATGATGCAGGCGTTCACAATCAGGCTCATCACCGGGCCGTTGAGGGCCATCAGGGTCTCGGCCTTGATGTTCAGGGTGTACAGGCCCAGGGCGGCTTTGTCGAACTTGGACAGTTCGTGGCTTTCCCGCACGAAGGCTTTTACCACGCGGATGGCCGACACGTTCTCCTGCACCACACCGTTGAGCCGGTCCACCTTCAGGAGGATTTCCTTGAACAGACGTGCGGCACGCATGATCAGGAAGGTGAGGAAGGTGCCCAGCGCCACCATGGCCGCCAGGAAGATGATACTGAGCCGGGGATGGATCACAAAGCACATGGCCAGGGCCGACACCAGGTTGAGCGGTGCCCGGAAGGTGGTCCTGAGCAGCATCTGGAAGGCGTTCTGGATGCTGGAGACGTCGGTGGTCATGCGCGTAACCAGACCCGCCGTGGAGTATTTGTCGATGTCCGAGAAGGAGAAGCGCTGGATGTTCCGGTACATGGCCCGTCGCAGATTGGCCGCCAGCCCGGTGCTGCTGTAGGCAGCAAAGCGCCCGGCCAGGATACCGAACACGAGGCTCAGGGAAGCCAGGCCCAGCATAATGCTGCCGTATTTATAGACGTCCGGCAGGGAGCCGGAGCCAATCCCCTTGTCGATGATGGAGGCGGTGGCATAGGGGATGAGCACGCCCATGATTACCTCCAAGGTAGTCCAAAGCGGCGTCAGAAGAGCCGCCGCTTTATACTGCTTTACCTGTTTGAGAATGGTTCTGAACATGGGGGCAACCCCCTCCTTGCTAGAGTTCTGTTACAAACTCTTCTTTGGCCTGGCGTTTGTCGTGCTTCTCGCCGGGTTCTCCGACGGGAACACCCACTGGGAACAGGGCAACAGGCTCATAGCCGTCCATCTGCGGGAACTGTTCCAGTACCTTGGCAGGGTCGAAGGAGCCCACCCAGACGCAGCCCAGGCCCAAATCTGCCACTTCCATCATGATATGGGTGCCCACGATGGCGGCATCTATTTCCGCGCCGTTTTTCCCGTCGTACTTGCGTACCCAGGCTTTATCTGCAGCACAGCCCACCACGAACACCACGGGGGCATCGTACAGATATTGAGTGGTCTTTTTCAGTTTGGCAAGGGATTCCGGCTGTCTGACAACCCACACGTGGACCGGCTGCTTGTTGGCGGCCGTAGGGGCTACCCGGGCGGCTTCCAGGATTTGGTCTATATCCTGGTCAGAGACGGCCTTCTGGGCAAAACTGCGGCAGGAATAACGCTCCTTGGCCAACTTCAGGAAGGCGGAAGTCTTGGGAGCGACCCGGTCTTTCACATCCACAAACGCCGCACGGTGGTGGATCCGGGTGATGTCGCTGATTCGCTGGAGGAACTTATTTTTCATCTGAAAAGGCTTTATAGTTATACATCCATCGCAATATAATAATTTTTTTTTGCTTTCTGTGCAACTGAAACAGGTTTTTGCACCACAGTTTGATTTTGAAAAAACGCATGCTTGTCTTATCTTTGCATACGAAAATACAACTTTCCTATGTTATTACTAATCTTTGAGCTGCTCGGCTCCATCGCCCTTCTCATCTATGGAATGAAGGTGATGAGCGAAGCTTTGCAAAAGATGGCCGGACCTCAATTGCGCCACCTGCTGGGAGCCATGACCACTAACCGCCTCTCCGGTGTGGCCACCGGCGCGCTGGTTACGGTCGCCGTTCAGTCTTCCGCCGCCACCACGGTCATGACTGTATCCTTTGTCAACGCCGCCCTGCTAACCCTTACCCAGGCCATCTCGGTCATCATGGGTGCCAATATCGGTACCACCATGAGCGCCTGGATCATGTCGGCCGGTTTCTCCTTCAACGTTACCATGCTGGTGTGGCCGGCTTTCTTTATCGGCATCATCCTCATTCAGACGGGGAAACAGCGGTATCTGGGAGATTTCCTATTCGGTCTGTCGTTCCTGCTCTTCGCCCTTGGAATGCTCAAGCAGGTGGGTGTCGACATGGACCTGGCCAGCAAGCCGGCCGTAGTGAATTTCTTCGCCTCGTTCGACTCCGGGAGCTATCTCACCATCCTGCTTTTCCTGCTAATCGGCTCGGTGCTCACGGCGATGGTCCAGTCATCGGCCGCCCTGATGGCCATCACCATGGTGCTGTGCTCAACGGGCGCCATCACCATTTTCCAGGGTATCGCACTGGTTATGGGTGAGAACATCGGCACCACCGTCACGGCCAACCTGGCCGCACTCAATGCCAATACCCAAGCCCGCCGTACGGCCCTCGCGCACTTGGTGTTCAACCTTTTCGGTGTTATCTGGGTGCTCATTGTCTTCTTCCCCTTTGTCCGTCTTGTCTGCGGCATCGTGGGGCTGGATCCCTATGCAGAAAGCCAGTCTCCCACGCAGCTGTCCTTTGCCCTTGCAGCCTTCCATACCGGGTTTAACGTCATCAATACGGCCATCCTTATCTGGTTCATTCCCCAGATCGAGAAACTGGTATGCGCCATCATCAAGCCCAAGATTACGGAAGATGAAGAAGAATCCCGCCTGCAGTTTATCCGTGGCGGTATCATGAAGACACCGGAAATTTCCGTGTTGCAGGCGCAGAAGGAAATCAACGTATTCGGCTCCCGGATGCAGAGGATGTTCGACCTGGTTCAAACCCTTACGCCCGACAAGGACGATGACGAATTCCAGAAAATATTCGACCACATCGCCAAGCTGGAGGATATCAGCGACAACATGGAGAACGAGATCGGCCGTTACCTGGGAGAAGTAGGGCAGGCACACCTGTCCGACGACACCAAGGCAAAGATCAGCGGCATGCTCCGCCAGATCGGCGAGCTGGAAAGTATCGGCGACAGTTGCTTCAATCTGGCCAGAATCCTCCGCCGCGGACGGGAGAATAAAGTGGTCATCACGGAAACCCAGTCAGAGGGTGTCCGAGAGATGTTCTCCCTGGTGAGCAAGGCCCTGGAACTGATGAATACCTCCCTCACCCATCGCCGGGACGAGTTCGATTTCGCGCTCTCGGAAGGAGTGGAAAAACAGATCAACGAAACCCGGAACCAACTTAAGCAGCATAATATCCAGGATCTGGACAAGCGTGTGTACAGCTACGACAGCGGCACCGTCTACATGGATATTGTGAGCGAATGCGAGAAAACCGGCGACTACATTATCAATGTGGTAGAGGCCCGCATGATGATCTCACACCATCAAATTTAACTTTTTCGGACGCAACGCTTGCAGTTCCCGAAAAAAGTCGTAAATTTGCAGTCCCGTTTGGGAAATTGAGATATGGTGTAATGGTAGCACTACAGATTCTGGCTCTGTCAGTGAGGGTTCGAGTCCTTCTATCTCAACTAAAAATCAGCCTGTTTCAAGCTGGTTTTTATTTTGAAAAAACGGTATGGCGGGGTAGCTCAGCTGGTTAGAGCGTCGGATTCATAATCCGGAGGTCGTGGGATCGTGACCCACTCCCGCTACTCCAAGACATAATAAGTAAGCCGGGCAAGTACGATGCCCCTTACGCTTAAGAAACACACCATATACCTCCGGCGCTTTGCACAGCGGCGGTTTTTTCATTTATAGGGACCACTTGGGCCGCATCCATGAAAATGCAGTCTTTTCCCCGGGCTAAAATGCGACAGGCCCTACGGAAGTGTCCTTCCGGGCGCACTTGTCCCGGATGATACGCTCCAGGGCAATGTAGGGGGCCTCTTCCTGGTGCCAACTGGTTGGAAACGCACT
>FLNX01003854.1_pt1 | contig 19446 bp, 19 predicted proteins | sample 1140341 | NCBI WGS metagenome assembly FLNX01 (sample SAMEA3878208, study PRJEB12797) | bioreactor metagenome | biome: Moose rumen | place: Sweden | collected 2011-10
TGGACAGGACCGCGAGGCTCAAGCGCTTCCTGCGCTGCTTCGTCATCGTCCCCGCGAAGTGGATCAAGTCCGGGCGGCGGGACGTGCTCAACCTGTACACCAAGCGACGAATCTACCTTGAACTCGCCTGCTGAGGCGCCCGAACAAGAAGCCTATCCTCTATAAATTGCCGCTCCGGACACTCCGGGCGGGGCCTTAGCGTGGTTCGCACTTTAAAAAGTCGCCTCATCCGGGGCGGAATCCTGCAGACTATGGACCGATTGACCGGGCTGACACCCCGCCCGGCAGCAAAACCGGGCATCACCGACCGCCGTCAGGCGACATCAGGCAAAATAAGTTTTGCTTTTTGCGGAATTTAGGATTTATACGCGCACGGCCCTTGACTGTTTCAAAGTAAAATCTTATCTTTGCAGAACTTTGGAAATTATTTCCATAAGGCCCCCTTCCGGAGCGCATTTCTGTGCAGCCCCGGCGGCGGAGCCTTTGTAAGACGCCATTAACTATCGTTTCTTTCATACCATGAAAAAAGCACTTGCATGCGCACTCCTGCTGGGATGTGCGCTCGCGGCGGCGGCCCAGTCAGCCACAAGCCACGAAAACCGCTGGTACGTCTCGGTGCAGGGAGCCGATGTGCTGAACCTCTACGAGAACGCCTTCACTTACCGGGACAACGGCGTGGACATCGACCTGTTCACCCTCCAGGCGGGAGCAGGTCTCGGCTACAACTTTTCCGAGGTCTTCGGCGTCCGCACCCAGCTGAGCTTCGGCAGCGACAGCGGCGCCGCAAACTCGGCGCAGACCGCAGGGGGCGGTTTCTTCCCCTACAGCTTCCGTCACCTGGACCTCTTTGCGGACGCCGTCCTGAACCTGAGTGGCCTTGAAGGGCGCGTCACTCCCTTCCGCACCCTGCTGTATGCGGGCGTCGGCGGGGCGTACACCTTCGGCTTCACCGACTCCGGACATCCCTGGCAGGTCATCAACGGCGAGAACTTCGCTCCCGGCTTCCGCATGGGCGGCATCGCCCAGTACACGCTGCCGTCCGGGGTGGGCTTCTTCATCGACCTGGGCGGCGAGTTCTACGGCGACGACTACAGCGGCCTCAAGCCCTACGAGGAAGACCAGAAAGCCTTCAACGGCTACGCCGGATTTCCCTTCGACCTGCGCGGCGTCCTGACGCTGGGCGTAATGTATTTGTTCAAACAGCACAAACGATGAAACGGATCATTTTAATTCTCACCCTCCTCGCCGGGGCCTCCCTGTTTTTGGCGGCCCAGGACAGCGGCCGGCGCACGGGCGTCGTGGTGGGCCTGGGCACGGGCATCAACCTGGGCCTCGACGGTCTCCAGTACGACGAACGGGAAACCTCCCACCGCGGATCCGGCTATGCCATGGACGCCTACGTGGGCGGCTTCTTCACCGAAGCGGCGGGGCTGAGGGCCGGCTGGCAGGGGCTCAGCATTTCGGACCGGTATACCGATTTCGGCAGCCTCCCTTACAATTACATCCACGGCGACCTGCTCCTGAGGCCCCACAAGAACATCATCCTCTACGGGCACGCCGGCTACGTGAAAGTGGTGAATCCCAGTTTCGGCCTGGGTGCGGGCCTCATCCTTCCCATACACCTCGGGAAACACGTGAGCATTGTCACCGACCTGCGGGCCACGGGCTACAACAGCCGCGCCTTCGCGGTGAAGGAGCGCAATGTAGCCGCCACCGTCAGCGGCACCATAGGCCTTTCCTACCGCTTCGGAAGCCGCGGCAGGCAGCCTGAACCCGCGGTGGAACCGCTCCAGGCAGTGCCCGTTGAGCCGGTGGTCACCGTGGTGCACGACACCGTCACCGTCACCGTGACCGAGTTCGTCAACACTACCACCGTGGTGCGCGACACCGTGTACCTCACCCAGCCGGCCGACACCGTGTACCTGCATCCCGAGAGCATCAGCGCCCTCGCCATGTTCGACTCGGGCAAGTCCGACCTCAGGAAGGAAGCCTATCACGACCTCGACAGGATCGTGGCCTGGTTCTCCATCCATCCCAAGGCAAGGGGCGTCATCGAAGGCCACACCGACAACCAGGCGTCGCTATCCTATAACCAGGCTTTGTCGGAGAGGCGCGCCAAGGCCGTCTACGACTATCTGGTGAGCCATGGCGTGGAGGCTTCCCGGCTCAGTTGGGTGGGTTACGGCCCCACCCGTCCGGTGGCTGCCAACGACACTGCGGAAGGCCGTCAGCGCAACCGCCGCATAGAAATTCATGTCGAAGAGGAATGACGAAACGGCCTGGAGCACGGTCATAGAACCCCGCTCCAGGCTCCTTTCCGTGCCGCTCGGCGAGCTCTGGCAGTACCGCGATCTGCTGGTGCTGCTTGTCAAGCGCAACATCGTCGTCCAGTACAAGCAGACGGTGCTGGGGCCGCTGTGGTATCTGCTGCAGCCCGCGCTCACGGTGGTCATCTACATGGTGGTGTTCGGCGGCATCGCCGGCATCCCCACCGACGGCATCCCGCAGCCTCTTTTCTACCTCGCGGGCGTGTGCATGTGGCAGTATTTCGCCGACTGCCTGAGCAACACTTCCAACACTTTCGTGACCAACGCCAACCTCTTCGGCAAGGTGTATTTCCCGCGCCTGCTGATGCCGCTGGCCGACACGCTGAGCAACCTCCTGCGCTTTGCCATCCAGGTGGGGCTATTTCTGGTGGTGTATGTGGTGTATGTGCTTATGGGCGTGCAGGTTACGCCCAATGCGTATGCCTTCCTCTTCCCGCTTCTTGTGCTGATGCTTGCGGGCCTCGCGCTGGGTTTCGGGGTGCTGATTTCGTCGATGACGACCAAGTACCGCGACCTGCAGATCCTGTTTTCGTTCGTCGTGCAGCTGTGGATGTACGCGACGCCCATCGTGTACCCGCTGAGCGAGGTGCGCGGGAAGGAGGTGCTGGGCATCGACCTTTATACGCTCATGTGCATCAATCCGGTGACGTCCATTATCGAGACCTTCCGCTATTCGGCCCTCGGTGCCGGCAGTTTCATCGGCTGGGGCTGGCTGGCCTACAGCTTCGTGTTCATGCTGGTGCTGCTCTTCGTGGGGGTGGTGGTCTTCAACCGGGTGCAGAAAAGTTTCATGGATACGGTATGAGTACGGCCATCGAATTCGACCACGTGTCGAAGCAGTACCGCCTCGGGCTGGTTTCGACCCGCACGCTCTCGCACGACCTCAACCGCTGGTGGACCGTCCACGTGCGCGGGAAGGAGGATCCCTACCTGAAGATAGGATCGGTCAACGACCGCACCAAGGCGGCCGACAGCGAGTATGTGTGGGCGCTCCGGGACATCGATTTCAAGGTGGAAGAGGGCGACGTGGTGGGCATCATCGGCAGGAACGGGGCGGGGAAAAGCACGCTCCTCAAGCTCCTCTCGCGGGTGACGGGCCCCACTACGGGGATAATTCGGGCCCGCGGGCGCATCGGCTCGCTGCTGGAGGTGGGCACCGGTTTCCACCCCGAGATGACGGGGCGGGAGAACATCTACATGAACGGGGCCATCCTGGGCATGACGCGCCGGGAAATCACCCGCAAGCTGGATGAAATCGTGGATTTCAGCGGCTGCGAACGCTATCTGGACACTCCCGTGAAGCGCTACAGCTCCGGGATGATGGTGCGCCTTGGCTTCGCCGTCGCCGCCCACCTGGACCCGGAAATCCTGGTGGTGGACGAGGTCCTCGCCGTGGGCGACGCCGAATTCCAGAAAAAGGCCATCGGCAAAATGCATGACGTCAGCCGCGGCGAAGGCCGCACCGTACTCTTCGTGAGCCACAACATGGCCAGCATCCGGGCGCTGTGCAGGAAGGGGGTCCTTCTTGACCGGGGCATGGTCCAGGCAATAGGAGAAATCAACGAAATTGTCGACAGTTACACATTGGCCCTTTCTTCTGAAGTCACTGACAGCAAAATAACCGACCGCATTGAATGGGTGGACAAATCATTGGAAATCAAGAGTATTTCCATCAACAATACAGAAGCAGGTTTATCTGTCATTCACAGCGGACAGGAAAGTCTTCCTTTCAGAATCGCAGGAAGGGCCTCTGCTCCGTTGGATGTTGACATTTCTTTGACTTTCAAGAATCAAGACGGGTTAAACCTGGCATCTTATTCTTTATGCGAAGGGCGACGGGCCCTGCTCCGGCTGCGGGGGGACTTTGAAGTTTCTGCAAACATTGCACTGCCTCCCACGCTGTTCAGCGGACCTCTGTCCGTCGGCGTTTTCATACATCAGCCTAATGTGGCTTTTTATCTGAAGGCACCATCCTGCTGCCTTCTCCAATGCGAAGGCTTCACGAACACATTTGGAAACGTGCTGCAAATACGGCGCTCGGGCCTTTTACAGTTGGAGGATTTCCGGTAATGCGCTTTTTGACACTCTGCAAATCGGCGAACAGCCTTTTGGTATCCGTCTTTGGCTCCCGGAGACACCGTCCGCATGTCTTGCAGATGCCTGTAACCTCCAGATGCAATTCCCGTTGTCTTACATGTAATGTGTGGAAGGAGACGACAATAAAAGACATTGACCCGGTCAAACTCGAGAAAACCCTGGCCGATCCTTTTTTTTCAGAGGTCCGTACTGTCGGAATCAACGGCGGAGAATTCACGTTGATTCCTGATTTTCCCCGGATTGTCCAGGCAATCCTGACACTGCCTTCGCTGCAAGGCATCTACTTGATCTCCAATGGCCTGTTCCCTGACAGATTGTTTGAATACCTGCAAACGACTAAAAAGATTTGCTGGGAGAAGCATGTGAACGTACACTTTTGCCTGTCGGTTGACGGCGCTCGCGAAACACATGAGAAAGTCAGGGGAATACCAGGCTCTTTCACCAGAACAACTTCCATACTGCAGCAGTTAAAAGCCGATTCCAGCCATTACTGCGACAGCTGGAGTATTGGTTGTACTCTTTCAAGACACAACATACGCCAAATTCGGGAAACCGAAGCCTTCCTGAGCTCCTTTGAAGTTCCGGTTGAATATCATCTTGCCGTACCCAACAAGCGTATAGGGACATTCGGGGACGCTCCTTATTCCGTCCTTGAAGATGAGCAGAGCAGATTGTTGGCCGCAGAGTTTTTCTATTGCAAGTATCTGGAAAATGGAGATTCACCCGAGGGGCACCGGTATTTTTCATCATATTACTATCTGAAAAACAAAGGGAAGGGGCGGTTGTGCTCCTGCTCATACCGAAAGAGGGACGTTACGATTGACGAATCGTTGGGATTGTCCCTCTGCGCAACGGCGAGCGACAGAATCGGGTTTCTTACGGAGAATTCAGCTTCGGACTGCGCACGGAAAGGCCTTTTGGACGCAATGGAGAAGAAAGTAAGAAATAACTGCGACACCTGCATCCATTATGCTTATCATCCTCTTACCGTTTCAGGAAGGTTCATTTTCCTGAAAGACCATATCCGGCACAGGGACGCACTAATGTGGTACAGGATAAAGAGCCTGCCGAAAATGCGCGTCCGCATCAAGGAGAGTATATCTTTGTGGCTCAGTGAACGGAAATATATGACCAAGGGACTTCTCGTATATCATTACGACAGATGACGGTCACTATAATCGGCTGGTATGGGACTGAGACGCTGGGAGACAGGGCCATCCTGGCCGGCATCTTCCACGTAATCTTTTCGATGGACTCTTCCTGCCGTGTCAGGCTGGGGTCCCTTCATCCTGTCCTGACGGAACGGACGCTTCTGGAAGACAAGGATTTTTATAACGAGTGTGCGGGCGTTGACTTTGAGATTGCCATTTTTGATTCATTGTCTGAAAAACAGCTGAGGCTGAATATCTCGGACAGCGACCTTGTCGTCGTAGGAGGAGGCCCCCTGATGGATTTGCAAGAGATGAACATGCTGGGATATGCCTTCCGCTACGCTTCCGTGAGGCACAAAAGGTGTCTGCTGCTGGGTTGCGGCTGGGGCCCTCTGACACAGCCGGACTCCCTGTGCACAGGCAAGGAGCTTGTGAGGATTTCGGCCATGTCCATTTTCCGCGACGATATATCCGGGAAACTTGCCGAAAATGCATCGCCGGACGCTGCAGACAGAATCATTCCAATCATAGACCCTGCCTTTCTGAGCTGCTGCGCCTATCGTAAAAAACGCTCCGCAGCATCTCCGGAAGAGTTCATAGCCGTCAATTTCAGGGACCTCACCGCGGAGGGAGACCATTATTCGCGTTCCCGCATGGATGATTCCATGTTTGTGGGCATCATTCGGCAAGTGTTGTCTTCCACGCAACTTCCGGTACTGCTGGTCCCCATGCATACCTTCGCCATCGGCGGTGACGACCGGATCATACTGGAAAGAATAGCGCAAAAAGTGAAAGATGACAGGATTGCCGTCCAGCATTCTCCTCTTAGCCTCGAACAAACCATGGATTGTTTCAGCTCTGCAAAGGCATGCATCGGAATGCGCTTCCATTCCGTTTTAATGCAGACAGCCCTCAACGGGAACAATTACATCGTGGATTATACACATCCCAGGGAAGGAAAAATCGGAGGATTGATTCGGCAATTGGGAATGACGGACTTTTATGCAGGCAGGTATTATTCGCTTCAAACTGGGGGCGACTATTCTCATTGGGATTTCTGCAGCGACTCCACGTTTGAATGTGTTTCAAAGTATGAAATGTTCATGGGGCGTTACATCAAGGCACTGACGCCTTTTTTCAAGTAATGAACGTTCTTCACATTACGTATATGGACTCGCATGGCGCAGGATTGGCCGTGCTGAGAATTCATCACGCACTGCAAGACGCCGGCGTCAACAGCCGTATTCTGGTTGCCGAAAAGCAGTCAGGCCTTGACGATGTGTCTTTGGTGGAAGGAGGGGTTATCAACACCACGCATTTGTCTTCAAACGGCGCAATAAGGCTTGTCCAGAGGATTCTCCGGCGTGCGGGGATTTTACAGACGGAAAAAGAACGATTGGAACGGAAAGCCGGAAAGATCAACAGCGACCTGCAACTTACTTATACATCGCCACTGTCTTCTTTCGAAGTAGCCGAACATCCCTGGATAGGGTGGGCCGATATCATTCACCTTCACTGGGTGGCCAATTTTGTGAATTATCCGACCTTCTTCAAGAAGGTAAGCAAACCTGTCGTCTGGACGTTTCACGACGAAAATCCAGGCCTTGGAGGGTTCCATTACAGAAGGGACAAAGAACGCCATTATGCCGAGTTCAAACAGATAGAAGACAGATATCTTCGAATAAAGTCCGAAGCCCTTGCCGGAAAGAACATTCATTTTGTCGCCCTGTCACAGGAGATGAAACAGTATGCCCAATCGGCTCAATTGCTGAACTCTTTCCCGGTCACCGTTATCAACAACAGCGTAGATACTGAAATTTTCGTCCCCGGGGACAAGAAAGCTTTAAGGAAATCTCTGGGCATTCCTCCGGAAAACCATGTCCTGGCTTTCTGCTGCGTCCAACTCAGGGATCCGAGAAAGGGGCTTAAAGAACTGCAGGCGGCCGTCAAGGAGTTGCCTCATAAGGATATGACCATACTCTGCATCGGGGACGCCTCAGGCTTTGAACCGGATCCCGACCTTCATTTCGTATTGGCAGGAGCAATCCGTAATGAACGTCTTCTTGCCGCCCTCCTGTCAGCTTCGGACCTGTTCGTCATGCCTTCCTATCAGGAAGCTTTCGCCCAAACCCCCCTTGAAGCGATGGCCTGCGGCATTCCGGTTGTCGCTTTTCCCTGCAGCGGAACAGCCGAGTTAATCAACGCCAAAAATGGGATTAGATGCGATAGTTTTACCATAGACAGCCTGCGGAAGGGATTGACGGAGGCCCTTTCAACAAAGTTTGATCCTTCGGCTGTCAGGGAAGATGTGAAGGAAAGGTTTTCTCCCGGGAAAATTGCATCCCAGTACATGGAGTTATATGAATCCATTCTTGGATAAAGGTGGAACTTTCTGTCATCATACCAACTTTTAACAGCGGGAAAGTCATCCGGCGCTGCCTGAAAAGCATATTGTCGCAGACTTTCAAAGACTTTGAAGTACTGGTTATGGACGGCGGCTCTGCCGATGCGACCGCCGAAATCGTTCAATCCTTTGGAGACAAACGGGTATTGCTGTTTTCAGAGCCCGACAAAGGCATATACGACGCCATGAACAAGGGGATCATCGCATCTTCCGGGAAGTGGTTGTATTTTCTGGGAAGCGATGACTATCTGCTTGGTCCAGACGTTTTTTCACGCGTCTTCGTTCCGGACAATCAGGTATATGACGTACTGTATGGAGATGTCGAAGCATCCTGTCTGCCACCATATTTTCAGGGAGAATGGACTATGGAAACCATTTCCTACAACCGCTGTCATCAGGCCATTTTTTACAGAAAGACGGTGTTTGAAAAACTGGGGCACTATGATTTGAGATACAAAGTTTACGCAGACATGGACATGAATCTGAAATGGTTCTTTTCTCCTGACTTGTCCTCCAAGTATATCCCGGTAACCATAGCCCACTATTCTGAAGGTGGATTCTCTGCCACGCATAAAGACGATGTCTTCCTTGAAGACTTATCCAGGAAACTTTTGGATTTGGGAAGAAAGCGGATGAACTGGGAACAGAAACGCTTTCATGCGAAACGGGTGGCAATGAATGAAAAGAACATTTTGCCCAAAATTAAATGGTGGACTCTGTTTCTCGTTTGGTCCGTCCCGTTTTATTTGGGCAGAAATAATAAATGAACAAGCAATTGACTACGCAAATGAAAAAGGCGCTGATAACCGGAATCACCGGACAGGACGGTAGTTTTCTTGCCGAGTTCCTGATTGAAAAGGGTTATGAGGTTCATGGTCTGCTTCGATGGAGCAGCAGTTTCAATACCGGCCGCATTGAGCACCTGTATCTGGACGAATGGGTACGCGACATGAAGCAAAAACGTCTGATAGAGCTGCACTGGGGTGACATGACGGACAGTTCAAGCCTTATTCGTCTCTTGAACGTAATTCGTCCCGATGAAATCTATAATCTGGCGGCTCAGAGCCACGTTAAAGTATCTTTTGAAGTGCCTGAGTTTACGGCCGAGGTGGATGCCATGGGCGTGTTGCGCCTTTTGGAAGCCGTCCGGATAACCGGACTCTCAGACTCCTGCCGTATTTATCAAGCTTCCACATCGGAACTTTTCGGGATGGTTCAGACAACACCTCAGAATGAGACAACGCCATTCTATCCCAGAAGCCCGTACGGTGTGGCGAAACTCTACGGTTTCTGGATGATGAAAAATTATCGGGAGAGTTACGGAATGTTTTGCAGCAACGGCATCCTGTTCAACCATGAGAGTGAGCGGAGGGGTGAGACATTCGTCACACGCAAAATTACGCTGGCGGCGGCCCGCATCGCCCAGGGGGTACAAGACAAACTCTATCTGGGCAACTTGAACGCATTGAGAGACTGGGGTTATGCGAGGGACTACGTTGAGTGCATGTGGCTCATTCTTCAGCAGGAAAAACCTGATGACTTTGTCGTTGCAACCGGTCAGAGTCACACCGTACGCGAGTTCTGTACGCTCGCCTTCCGAGAAGCAGGAATAGAGATTTGTTGGAAAGGCGAAGGAGTGGATGAGAAAGGGATTGACGCAAGGACAGGAAAAGTTCTGGTGGAGGTCGACAGCCGATACTTCCGTCCTGCTGAAGTTGACAGACTTCTCGGCGATCCGTCCAAGGCCAAGGATCTTCTGGGGTGGAATCCGCAGAAAACCAGTTTCGAGGACCTTGTAAAAATTATGGTCCGTCATGACATGAAAAAGGTACGAAAAACTATTTTACGCGATTCTCCTGAGGGTTGATTTCACATGAAAACAAACAGTAAAATATACGTTGCAGGGCACTGTGGGATGGTGGGAAGCGCCATCGTGCGGGAATTGCAGCGGCAGGGCTATGCCAACATCATTACCCGTACTCATAAAGAGTTGGACCTAACGCGTCAGGTCGATGTGGAGCGATTTTTTGCCGAGGAGAAGCCCGAGTACGTTTTTCTCGCAGCAGCAAAAGTGGGGGGCATTGCAGCCAACCAGAATGCCCTGGCCGACTTCATGTACGACAATATGGCCTTGGAAATGAACGTCATTCATGCCGCGTGGCTCAATGGCTGCAAGAAGTTGGAGTTTCTGGGGAGCAGTTGCATTTATCCCCGCATGGCCCCACAGCCAATGACGGAAAGTTGCCTGCTTACCGGCGAATTGGAAAAAACCAATGAAGCCTATGCCCTCGCAAAAATCAGCGGATTGAAGTACTGCGAGTTCCTTAACCGCCAGTATGGAACGGACTTTATCAGCGTGATGCCGACTAACCTTTACGGTCCCAATGACAATTATCATCCGGAGCACAGCCACGTACTTCCGGCTCTTATCCGCCGCTTTCACGAAGCCAAGGAAGAAGGCATAAAGGAAGTAACCTGCTGGGGAGACGGTTCCCCGCTGCGCGAGTTCTTATATGTTGACGACCTGGCCAACCTGTGCGTGTTTCTGATGAATAATTACTCCGGCAACGAAACTATTAATGCTGGAACGGGCAAGGAACTTACAATCAAAGAGCTAGCCGAAACTGTGGCTTCCATTGTAGGCTATGAAGGGGTAATAAAATGGGATCCGACACGCCCGAACGGTACCCCTCGCAAGCTGCTGGACGTCTCCAAGGCCGCCGAACTGGGCTGGACGTACAAAACGGAACTGAAAGACGGCATCCGCCTGGCCTATAAGGATTTTCTTGAAAGATTGAATGCCGGTTCTTTGCGCCATAATTGTATTTAATCCGGACCACGAACGGCTGAAAGAGAACATCCTGGCTATAAAAGACCAGGTGGACAAACTGGTGCTGTACGATAATGGCGGGCTGGATAAAGACATTCTTCCGATGGGAGTGGACATTTTGGGCGATGCAAGCAATATCGGAATGGCGTCCGCCATGAATTCCGTGTTTGAATATGCCCAAACCGGCGGTTTTGACCGGGTTCTGACGCTGGATCAGGATTCCGTGTGCCCCCCGGGACTGATTGAGGAATATGAAAAGGGCTTCATGGAACCGGACGTTGCCATGATATCGCCCTGTATTAGTGACAGAAATTACGGTTCCATGGATTATGACAAGGGACAGGCTTCTGTTCCTTTCGAGGAAATTGATGCCTGCATCACTTCCGGAGCAATGCTCCGCGTGGATGCATGGAAACAAGTCGGCGGTTTTTGGGACGAGCTGTTCATCGACATGGTGGACTTTGATATGTGCTGGACACTGAAAGAAGCAGGATTCACAGTAATGAGAGCCAACAACGTCACGCTCCTGCACGAAATCGGTCACTCCAGACGAGTCAGGTTTATGGGAAAGGATGAGGTGGTGTACAACCATGCTCCCGAAAGATGCTATTACATGACCAGGAACTCCCTGGCCGTAGGACGAAAACACAAGCGTACTTCCCAATGCGTCCGATGGCTGATAAAACGCTCGCTTCTGATAAACCTCTTTGAGAAACAACGTCCAGCAAAAAACAAAATGATTGTCAAGGGTGTGGCGGATGCGCGCCGTTTTTATCATGGCGCATAACGAGTTTGAGGTGCTGCACATCGAAAGATTCGGCTATGCCATCCGCATGCTTAAAGAATACCTTTACCGGTGAAATTAAGTATCATTATTCCAGTTTATAAGGTCGAAGCCTGGGTGGGGGCCTGCCTTCGTTCGGTATTGTCCAGCACATCCGATGACTATGAAGTCATTGTGGTGGATGACGGGTCGCCGGACCATTCGATGGAGGTTGTGCGGGATGTAACCGGAAACGATTTGCGCGTGCGCATCTTTTCGCAAGAAAACGGCGGGCTGTCTGCAGCCCGGACGACTGGTTTGTCGCTCGCCCGGGGAGAGTTTGTCTGGTTTATCGATAGTGATGATTATCTGGAAGAGAGCGGAGTGGACACTGTTTTGTACGCACTCCGGACCGAGCACCCCGACGTACTTGCCCTACCGTTGCACTGGACTTGGTCGGACGGGATAAAGAACTATAACGACATTGTTGTGGATACACCCATCCGTCTCGACGGCAAGACCTGGCTTCGGGAAGGACGGTATGTCGTCTGCGCCTGCCCGCGCTACATCTTCCGACAATCTTTGTTAAATCCCGAATGGACCTTTTTCCCGAAACATCTGCTGCACGAAGACGAGTATTTTGCGCGGACACTGCTTTATCAATCACGCTGCGTCTGCATCTGGCCCCGTCCGTTATATCACTACCGCCAGCGGGAAAATTCCATCATGAGCGCCGGTTCAATCCAATCCTCCTACGACATTGTAAGCATTTATCGTCTCTTGAAGCGTTTTTGCAACGAGGTCGTCGCCCCTGAAGACCAGTACTGGTTTAAGCGGCGCTGCGTAGAGGTACTCACGTTGAGCTACAACCACAACGCCGACCGTGCCGAATCGGATGAATTCGCTCTCTTTCTCAAAAAACACCGGCGCTTCATCCTTAAGGAATACTGCTCCTGTGCCTCTGGAAGGCCGCTGAAAACGCTTGTAGGCGATCTGGTATTCCTGGCGGCTCCCAGTTTTTATCTGCGGCGGCATCCATTAAGGTATATCTCTTTTGGACAGCTCTAAAGATGCGAAATGGTGCCGGAGATGTTTAGGATGCCCCCCTTCTCGGCTGGAAAATGAAGATTCTTATGTGGCTTGTTGCACATCGGGGATTCTTTGCGGCCAGAATTGCCCTCTCTTTATCACGCCTTGGACGCGCAAAAGTTTGAAATGTCCCACGCCTGGCTAATCATAGCGCACAACGAATTCGAGGTGCTGCAGCGGCTGATTGACAGCCTGGATGCGGCAGAGAGCGATTTCTATGTGCACATTGACAAGAAAGTCAAGGAGTTGCCGGAGCTGAAAGTGACCAAGGGCCGGCTGTTCATGCTTCAGGACAGGGTGGACGTGCGCTGGGGACATTATTCGCAGATTCAGTGCGAGTTGCTGCTTCTGGAAACGGCTCTTTCTGGCGGGCCATACAGCCATTACCATATCCTGTCCGGGACTCACCTGCCGCTGAAACCTCTTGATGAACTCCTCGGTTTTTACGATAGCCACAAGGGTGAAGAAATCATGAGAATATGGGACGCGGATGAAGGTGATGCCGATTTCAAGCTGCGCAGGTACCATTTCCCTATCCGTTACTTCAAGAGCAGCGGCCATCCTGTCCGTCAAAGGCTGGACAATTGGGCCTGGCGGCTCAATCTGAAAGTACAGAAGACATTCGGGATTCGGCATCACTGCAGCGAAACTTTCCGCAAAACAGACAACTGGCTGAGTCTCAGTGAAAAAGCCTGCGCCCATTTGGTTTCACATAAACAGGAAATCCTGAAGAAATACCGCCGGTCCTTCTGCGGGGACGAATATTTCGTGGCAACAGAGCTGGGCAAACTGCCGGAGTTCCGTATCCTCGACTGCAAGAATCTCCTGCACGTTGAGTTCCAGGGCGATACGCCCCGCACTTTCCACACAAATTCCATCCCCCGCCTCCAGGCGACAGGCTATTACTGGGCACGTAAGTTTTCTTCCGTCTATGGCGACTGATTGGCAGTCCATACAGTCCAGGACCATTGATTGGCTGCGCTTCCCCATGGCAGTGGCAGTGGTGATACTACACCACGGAACTACGCTGATTCAGGATGCGACCGGCCCTCTCCGGGTGCTGTGCATCCTGTTCCAAGAGGGAATCTGCCGCCTGGCCGTGCCCTGTTTCTTTTTCATCTCGGGTTACCTGTTTTTCCATCAGCTCCAAATCTGGGATTGGGATATCTGGAAACAAAAGATATCACGCCGTGCAAAGACCCTGCTGCTCCCTTATATCCTCTGGAACATCATTGCATTTCTGGCTTTCTGGGGCTACGCCAAGTTACAAGGGAACAGCACCACATTGATGCAGGCTTTTTTAAATTACGGAGGAATCAAGATATTCTGGGGCGTAGACGGCGGGCTCCCGCTTGGCGTCCGCTCGGCACCCATAGACGGACCATTATGGTTCATCCGGGACCTGATGATCTTCACCATTCTGACCCCGCTGCTTTTCCAGTTCATCCGAAAGACCCGCTTCTACGGCGTTTGCGCCTTGATTGTGTTTTTCCTGTTTGTGCCTGGAATCATCCCCGAAGGGTTCATCTTCTTCCTGACCGGTGCTGCTGTCCAGTTGTCCGGAAAAAATGTGGTGCAAAGCTTGTGGAGCAAGAAAGTGTTCCTATATGTGGCATCCGGTATATTGCTGATAGCCATGCTGGTACTTTTCGACTACGAGTACTGGCATCGGCTGGTCAAGAACATGTTCCTGTTTTGTGGAATCGGGGCTGCTTTCTGCGGCGCAGCCCAACTTCTGGATAGCCACAAAGTGTCGGTAAGCCCCTTTCTGGCCCAGAGCAGTTTCTTCATTTTCGCCACACATGAGATTCTGATTCTTCCCCAGATCGCCCAGCCGCTTATAGGGTCCATCCTGCCGTCCGGGGGAAGTTTCTGGCCCTGCCTGGAGTTTTTCCTGACGCCAGCTCTGGCCGTCGCCATATGTCTTGGGCTATTCTTTATCCTGGATAAGCTTCTGCCTCGCACCACCAGCCTGCTCACCGGCAACAGGAAGGTTCAACCCGCCAGACAAACATAAGCCCTATGACCTTCAAAGAAGAATTCTTCAAATGGTGAATCCCCTTGTTTCATTCATCCTTCCGGCATGGAAGGCTGTGTTCCTGAAGGAGGCCATTGAGAGTATCCTCGCCCAGACCTATTCAAACTGGGAGCTGGTTGTAGTCGACGATTGTTCTCCTGAGAATCTGAAAGGAATCGTTGACCTGTTTGACGACGCCCGCATCCGCTACTTCCGCAATGAAAAGAACCTTGGCCGGGCAAATCTGGTCCGGCAATGGAACCACAGCATCTCCTTTGCCGGCGGCGAATGGGTGGTCCTGGCCGCTGACGACGACATTTATCGGCCCGCTTTCTGCGAAACTTGTGTCCGACTTGCCGAAAAATATCCCGCAGTGGATTTGATCCATTCTTCCGTGGAGCAGATTGATGAAAAGGGTGCACATCTGTGGGACGACAGCATTCTTCCGGAATATACCAGCCGCTATGAATATCTCAATGCGTGGCTGCGCGGCATATCTTTTACCTGCATCGGCAACTTCATGTTCCGTAGGAGAGCCTTGCTGGAAAAAGGCGGTTTCATCGATTTCCCCTGTGCCTTCGGAACGGACATCGCTACGCCCATCCGGGAATCCTGCAACGGCGTCGCAAATACTCAGAAGATGTTGTTCTGCTTCCGTCAGTCCGCCCGGCACCTGTCCGCTGACAACTCGCGTTTCAAAGAAAAATTGGAGGCCATATCGCAGTTGTCTGAATGGTTGCAGGCCATTGACTACGAAGTGCCGGACAATCCCGCTGACAAAGATTTTTACTCCATTAAAAATCCTGTCTATCTGCACCGTAAAGCCATATACGACTACTTCAATCTGGTGATTCAATATCTGCCATTCAGCAAGTTGCCATCCTATCTGAAACTTTGCCGGCTCGCCACTCCTGCCGATAAAGGAATGATGGTCCTGCGCTGGATAAAGAAACGTTTGATATAGTAGTGCAAACGGAACTCAACACCCATCAAACCGAACTCATCAAGGCTTTCCGTTTCCCGCTGATTGTCCTTGTAGTATTCATTCATCTCCTTCCCTTCGAAGGCGTTGCAATCGAGACGTCGTGGGGCGGCGAAAACATCTTCCACTTTTTCTCGGAAATGATTTCGCACAATCTGGGAGCCATTGCCGTTCCGTCATTCTTCGTCATATCGGGATTTCTGTTCTTTTACAATCTCGAAGATGGCTGCATGTCATGGAAATGGGTGGCAGGGAAATGGAAATCAAGGATTCGGACACTGCTTGTCCCCTATTTGCTATGGAATGTACTGGCTATCCTGGCTATCTTGCTCAAGACCAGAATCAGTTTGCTTACCGGGATAGGGACTGACACTGTTAATGAACAGTTGTCGGCTTTTCAGGAAGGACCGTTGTATTGGTTCTGGAGAGGTCCGGCAGATTATCCTCTTTGGTACTTGAGGGATTTGATGGTCGCGGTATTGGCTGCTCCGATTCTGTATTATCTGTTCACCTGGTCGCGCATTGCGGCATGGGCCGTTTGGGGCGCTTTGTGGGCGTTCACGGTTTTCAAGGGTGGAGCCTATCCCTTTTCGGCAGCGGCAGTATATTTTACGCTCGGCGCCTTTCTGGGCCTTTCCAAGACAGATTTCCCGGCAAAATGCCAAAAAGTAAAAGTTCTGGCATATATCATTGCCTTCCTGCTGCTGATGGCTTCAACCACTATGAACGGCCGTCCGCCCCATGGGCCAATCCTGCAACTGTTCATTCCCTTTGGCATCATTGCCTTTACGAACATGGTCCAGGCAGTCATCAGAAACCGCAAAGCCAAAGAATGGCTGATTCATTTGTCGCCAAGCGTGTTCTTTATCTATGCAATTCACAATATCTATATCATCAACTGGGAAAAGGCCTCTTTGCGAGGATTTCCATATCGGGAATCTGGTGGCGCTGGACGGGTTATCTCCTTACCCCGCTGATTGCCATCACCGTATGCCTGCTCCTATTCCGGCTCATGAACAGACTCCTTCCCAAGACCACCGGAGTCCTCTGCGGCCAAAGAAATGCTCGCTGAACCGACAATTGCAATGACTTTCAAAGAAAAATTCCTCGAATGGTGGATCCGCCCGGAGGGGTACTATACATGCCGGTCCCTCTGCGGAGATGAACTTCTCCCGTACTCTTTTCTCAGATTTGCTTGATGGTGATACTTGTGTGTTTGAACGTAAGCTTCTCAGCGCTTCACGAGACAGTGTAAGCGAGGTTTTTTAAGAGGAGTTAAATGCGAAAATTGCAAAATTTTGCAAAAAGTGACTGGAGAAGTAGCGTTTTTTGAGGAATAAGCAGTATATTTGCACCGGATGGCGGTATCAGTAATAGACGTCCAGGCCGGTGACCATATAAAACGAACAATATGTTATTACAGTTTTCATTCAGTAACTATAAGTGCTTCAAGAACGAGGCAGTGCTGAACCTGACGGCTCCGCTCGGGGAGAAGACCAAGGGGTTCGTCAGGGCGCTGGAGGGTCGCACGGGGCTTCTGAAGGTGGCGGTGGTGTATGGTGCCAACGCCAGCGGCAAGACGAAACTCTTCGAGGCGTTCCGTTTTCTGAAGTATTTCGTGTGCCCGCCTACGCGTGAGGGCCGCCTGCCGGTGCTCGACTACTGGCGCAGGCAGTACGACGCCTTCCGGCTCAGCACATCCTCGCCCCGCGAGAGTTCCTTCTTCGAGGCGGTGATGGTCATCGATGGCGTGCAGTATCGTTACGGTGTGGAACTCAGTGCCGACGAGGTTCTCTCCGAGTGGCTTTACCAGAAGCGTCAGCGCGAAATCAACATCTTCTCGCGCGAAGGCGCCTCCATCAAATATAACAAGGAGCAGTTGAACGTGAAGGTGGCCTCCAGCATCCTGTCCGCAGGCATGGTGTCGCCCACGTCCAGCTTCTTGGCTATACTGAAGACATTCAACGAGCCGCTGGCCACCCGTGTGGCGAGCTGGTTCGAGGGTGCCGTGGTCATCTCTGCCAACGACATCCGTCCTGCAGCAGGTCTCGACTATGTTGGCGAGGAGCACCGCAAGCAGCAGATAACGCGGCTTATGAAAGCCTTCGACTTCAACATCGAGGACATGCGCCTGCAGGAGATGCGCACGGGCGACGTGCCCGACAAAGTGCGCTCGATGGTGGGCGAGGATGCCCTGCAGGGCAGTGTCTATGAGGGCATCAGTACCGCCCACCGCCGCTATAACGCCCTCTATGAGAGGGTTGACGACGTATGGTTTTCGCTGGAGAAGGACGAGTCCTACGGCACCAACCGCCTGTTCTGGCTCAGCTGGGCCATCGTGACCGCGCTGGAAAAAGGCGTGCCCCTTTTCATTGACGAGTTCGACAGCGGCATGCATCCCTATATCGCGACACAGATCGTGGACCTGTTCTATCGCAGCGACAGCCGTGCCCAACTGATTGTGAACACCCACAACGCCTCGCTGCTTCGCTACAAGCGCGAAGATGGCGAGCGGCTGCTGACCAAGCATCAGGTCTATCTGGTGGATAAGAACCGCTATGGAGAATCGTCACTGACGGCCCTGACCGACTTCAGCGGCGATATGCGCTCCAACCTGGAGAACCTCTATCTGGAGGGCGACTTTGGTGGCGTGCCGTATATCTCGCAGAACGGACTGAGCGAAGTGCTTGGCAAAGAGGAGTAGGCGATGGCGAGAAATCATGCGAAAGCGGTGACCACCCGCCGCACTCAGGGCACGAGGCAGATGAGCCGGTTCATCCTGTTTGTAGAGGGGCGCAACACCGAGCCCGGCTACTTCGAGCTGCTTCGCCGCAGCAACTGCAAGGTGATACCCGTGGTGGTGCCCGGCAAGGGCATAGGCTCCTGTACTGAGTTTGTTCGCGAGGCCTCCAAGCGCTACGGCAGCTTGCCCAGGCAGGTACGCGACAAGTACTCCCAGCGCTGGCTGGTGTACGACTGCGACGGTCACGACGACTTTACCCAGAGCGTCCGTCTGGCCCGCGAAAGCGGCTTCCGTGTCGCCTTCTCCAATATGTGTATCGAATACTGGTTTGCGCTCCACTTCCACGAGCTCGACGGCAGTCCCATTCCGATGAAAGGTGACAGCCATTCGCAGGCACAGATTGACCTGATAAACCGTGCAATAGAACTGTACAACCGGAAGGCCGTTGTGAAAGTGGCCCCTTACGACAGCGGCAGCAAGGCCGTGACCGAGGACTTCTTTGACCTGCTGATGGCCATTTCACCCGAGACTCACCGCCCCCGTGTGGTGGATGCCTATGTGCGGGCACGTAACATCCACGAGGTCAAGAAGGCTCAGGGTGCCGAGACTCGGGAGAGCGTGACCACGATGTACGAGCTCATGCACGAGCTGGGAGTGGTGACCGAAGATGTTACCGGCGCACTGACATCAAAAACGGTAAGACCCGAAACGGGTTTATCAGCCTCTCCATCTTTAAAATGAACGAACGCAGCTCAACGTTATGACTTTCAAAGAAAAATTCCTCGAATGGTGGATCCGCCCGGAGGGGTACTACATCCGGCGGTACATAAGGTTCCTTCGGAAGGAGGAGCGGTACATGGGACATAACCAGCTGCTGAGTCTCTGGTATCGAGGCCGGAAGAACCGGCTCGGGAGCCGCCTGGGGTTCATTATCAGCGCCGGGTGCTTCGGGGAAGGACTCCAAATCTGGCACTACGGTTCCATTATCGTAAACCCCGAGGCCCGAATCGGCAGGAACTGCCAGATACACGGCAACTGCTGCA
>FLNX01000184.1_pt1 | contig 19443 bp, 16 predicted proteins | sample 1140341 | NCBI WGS metagenome assembly FLNX01 (sample SAMEA3878208, study PRJEB12797) | bioreactor metagenome | biome: Moose rumen | place: Sweden | collected 2011-10
CTTCAGCAGGTTGACGCGATAAGCCCGCATCAGGTGGATGCCCGTCAGGAAGATGAAGGTGGGAATCATAAAGGCGGCAATGCCGAAGCAGCGCTTGATGAAGTACCAGGCCAGATAGGCTCCCACGCTGCCGCAGGTGTTGCTGAACTCCTGATGCGCATTGAGGAACTCACCATCGCGAGGTGCCTCGATCATCGACTGGTCAGCGGCTCCCGTCGTGAAATACGAGATGAAGGCCAGCGTCAGATAGACGGCCAGCACGAAGAGCAACACGCCCAGGAAGAAATTGAGACGCTCGTTCTCGAATATATTCTTGAAGCCGATAGTTTCCAGGAAACCAAACGACTTTTGCTCCTTCTTTTTCTGTTTTTTCTTTGCCATATTTGTCTGTATCGTATAAATTCTGTGCAAAAGTAGCGTAAAAAACTCACATTTCATCATCTTTTCGGTTTTTTTTTGTAATTTTGCACCTTAGAATGAAAAAGATCATCTATAACAGGTTCAATAAGGCCTGGTTGGCAGAACTGCCAAGAGTGAAGTATCAAGGCAAGATATTCGTCATCGTCTCGCCCGAAGGGGCAGAGAGGGCGGTGGAGTATCTGCTGACCAGACCCATTCTCGGTGTGGATACGGAGACACGCCCCTCGTTCTCGAAGAAAGTCAAATACAAGTGTGCCCTGCTTCAGGTGGCCACGCACCACAACTGCTTCCTGTTCCGCCTGAACATTCTCGGTATGTCGCCCGCCGTCAAGCGTTTACTCGAGGACACGACGGTGCCGAAGGTGGGGCTTTCGTGGCACGATGACATCCATTCGCTGCAGCAATTAGGTGAGTTTACGCCTGGTAACTTCATCGACTTGCAACACCACATGCGAGAGATCGGCATCGAGGACCTGAGCCTTCAGAAACTCTATGCCAACCTGTTCGGTGAGCGTATCAGCAAGGCAGACCGCCTGTCGAACTGGGAGCGTGACATCCTTCAGGATAAGCAGAAGACCTATGCCGCCATCGATGCGTGGGCCTGTATCCAACTCTACGAAGAGTTGATGCGCCTGGAAGAGACGGGCGACTATGAACTGCACGACGAACAGACGGAATTGGAAATCGAAGAAGAATTCAAACTATATGAAGAACTTGCTGCTCAAAAGGGGGAAGGAGGAGAGCCTGCTGCGCTTTCATCCGTGGGTATTCTCAGGTGCCATCCAGAAAGCCGATGAGTCGCTGGAGGAAGGTGAAGTGGTGCGCGTTATGACCAGTAACGGCGATTTCATCGCTGTGGGGCACTATCAGATAGGCTCTATTGCCGTCCGTGTGCTCTCTTTCCACGATGTCGAGATCGACGACCAGTTCTGGTACTCCCGCCTGAAGTCGGCCCTCGAAATGCGCCGTTCCATCGGCATAGCCGACAATCCTCAGAACAACACCTATCGCCTGGTACACGGCGAGGGCGACCTATTGCCAGGCCTCGTAATAGATGTCTACGGTAAGACGGCCGTGATGCAGGCGCATAGTGTGGGCATCCACGTGAGCCGGATCCAGATCGCAGAGCAACTGATGGCCGTGATGGAGGGCAGGATAGAGAACGTCTACTACAAGAGTGAGACGACGCTGCCCTATAAGGCTGATCTCGGTCAGGAGAACGGCTTCATCTTTGGCGGCTCTGACGATAATACTGCTGTGGAGAATGGACTGATGTTCTACGTAGACTGGCTGCGCGGCCAGAAGACGGGCTTCTTCGTCGACCAACGTGAGAACCGTTCGCTGCTTGAGAAATTTGCAAAGGACAAGAACGTGCTGAATATGTTCTGCTATACGGGCGGCTTCTCGTTCTACGCGATGCGAGGTGGTGCACGACTGGTGCACTCTGTGGACAGCAGCGCGAAGGCTATCGAACTGACCAACCGGAACGTGGCCCTCAACTTCCCAGGCGACAACCGCCATCAGGCGTTCTGCGAGGATGCGTTCAAGTATCTGGAGCAGGCTGGCGACCAGTATAACCTGATCATTCTCGACCCGCCCGCCTTTGCCAAGCACCGTGGGGCCCTGCATAATGCGCTGAAGGGCTATACCCGCCTGAACCACAAGGCATTCCAGAAAATCCAGCCAGGCGGCATCCTCTTCACGTTCAGTTGCTCGCAGGTGGTGACGAAGGACAACTTCCGCAACGCCGTCTTTACGGCTGCTGCCCAGGCTGGCCGGAAGGTGCGCATCCTGCATCAGTTACACCAGCCTGCCGATCATCCGATCAACATCTATCATCCTGAAGGCGAATATCTGAAGGGACTGGTACTCTATGTGGAATAAAATCAGCGATTTCATCGCCCGTCACCACCTTATTAATAATAAAGGGCTGCATCTGGTGGCTCTCAGTGGTGGTGCCGACAGCGTGGCTCTCTTGCTCATTCTCGATAAGTTGGGCTATCACGTAGAGGCGGCTCATTGCAACTTTCGGCTGCGTGGCGAGGAATCAGACCGCGACGAGGCTTTCGTCCGTCAACTCTGTGCAGCCCATCAGATCCCCCTCCATCTGGCTCATTTCGACACCCGCGAATACGCTGCCCTCCACAAGGTGAGCATCGAGATGGCGGCACGGGAACTACGCTATCGCTACTTCGAACAGTTGCGCCAGGACATCGGAGCCGAGAGTATCTGCGTGGCCCATCATCGCGACGATGCCGTAGAAACGCTGCTGATGAACCTGATGCGAGGGGCGGGCATCCACGGACTGACGGGCATCCGCGCCAAGAACGGCTACATCGTGCGACCGTTGCTCTGCGTGAGCCGTCAGGAGATAGAGGCATACCTGCAGGGCATCAACCAACCTTATGTAACGGACTCTACGAATCTGGTAGATGACGTGTTGCGCAACAAAATCCGTCTGAACCTAATCCCGCTGATGCAGCAGATTCTCCCCAATTCATCGGAGAACATTTCGCATACGGCAGCGTATTTAGGGGAGGCAGAGAACATCTACAACAGCGCGATTCAATCGGCCTTGTCACAACTTGTCAAGCCCGAAAAGCCTCAGACCGTGCTGTCGAAAGGTGAAGAAGTTGAATCAGTCAATATCGAAATGCTTCAGACGATGCCCTCACCAGAATGTCTGCTCTACGAATGGCTCTCGCCTTACGGCTTCACTTCCGCACAGATTCAGCAGATCTATACACGGCTCGATGAAACCGATACGGGCAGGATGTACCTTTCGCCTTCACATCAGTTACTCGTGGAGCGAGGCGAACTGCTGCTGGCTCCGCAACAAAAGCCGATTCCATCGATTAAAATCCCAGAGACTGGTACATACGTCTTTAATGATAGCCTGAAGTTCAGATTCGTGGAGTCTGCCGATGTAGAAATCTCTAAATCAAGCAATTGTGCTACTTTCGATAAAGGAAAAGTTTCGTTCCCGCTCACTATACGGGCCATACAGGAGGGCGACCGTTTCCACCCCTACGGAATGAAAGGCTCCAAGTTGGTAAGCGACTTCCTGACCGATCAGAAAGTATCGCTTTTGGAGAAGCGCCGTCAACTGGTGGTAACTGACCGTCAGGGAGAAATCATCTGGCTGGTTGGCCGACGGACTGATGACCGCTACAAGGTAGATGCCGACACCCAACAGGTGTTAAGCATCACCCTTCTTTGAGCCTTCAGCACCCTTATTGCCGCCCTTCTTACCCTTGCGCTTATGATTGTTCTTGCTGCCGTTGCCCTTACTGTGCCAGCGTCCGTGTCGGCGCGTGTTGTTGCGCTTCTTCTCGCGCTTGGTGTATTCAGGGGCTTCGCCAAGGCCGTCGGGTAGGGGTGTCTTCTCCACTTCCTTGCCCAAGAAATGTTCAATCTGCTGGAAGCGGTTGATATCTACGTCGCTGACAAAGGTGATGGCCTGTCCGTCGCGGTCAGCACGGGCCGTACGACCAATTCGGTGCACATAGTCCTCAGCATCGTGGGGCACGTCGTAGTTGATGACGATGCGGATATCGTCGATGTCGATGCCTCTGGCCACAATATCAGTAGCCACCAGCACATCGGTCATGCCGGCCTTGAAGCGATACATCACCTCGTCGCGCTCCTGCTGGGAAAGGTCGCTGTGCATTTGGTCGCAGTTGATGTTCATCTGCTTGAGTTGTCGGGCGACATCCTTCACCTTGTCCTTCTTACCTGAGAAGATGATGACGCGCTGCAGGTCACCAGCCTTGAAGAGATGCTGGATGATCTTCAGTTTCTGAGGCTCGTAGCAGACGTAGGCCGACTGATGGATCTTCTCCGCAGGCTTCGAGACGGCGATCTTCACCTCCACGGGATCGTGAAGCAACGTGACTGCCAGTTCGCGGATCTTTGGCGGCATCGTGGCTGAGAACATAATACGCTGACAGTTGGCGGGCAACTGCTTTACGATCTTCATAATATCGTCGATGAAACCCATATCCAGCATACGGTCAGCCTCATCGAGTACGAAGAAGGAGCAGCGCGAGAGGTCGAGATTGCCCACCTTCAGATGGCTGAGCAGTCGGCCTGGCGTCGCAATCAGTACATCGGCTCCAAGACGCATGCCCCGCAGTTCCTGTTCATAGCGGCCACCGTCGTTTCCACCATAGACGGCTACCGATGACACCTCGTCGAGATAGTAGCCGAAGCCCTGCATCGCCTGATCAATCTGCTGGGCCAGTTCGCGGGTAGGCGACATAATCACGCAGTTGATGGCATCCTTGGGATAGTTGCCGTCATCGAGTTCTGAGAGGATGGGCAGCAGATAGGCTGCCGTCTTGCCGGTTCCAGTCTGGGCCACGCCCAAAACGTCGTAACCGTCCAGGATTTCAGGGATGCATCGCTCCTGGATAGGCGTCATCTCGTCGAAACGCATATCATAGAGCGCATCGAGTATATTATCATTCAGATAGGTCTCTTCAAATTTCATTTAGTTCGGTGCTTGTCTGTAACAGAAGTACGCAATAAAGACATATATCAAATTAGGAATCCAGGCAGCCAGCATCGGCGGCGTATCGGCATTGATGGCGAACGTCGAACTGATGGTCTGCAGCAGGATATAAGAGAAGGACAGCGCCAGGCCTATGCCCAGATAGAGCCCCATACCGCCCTTACGCTTGCGGCTGGAGAGGCTGACACCGATGATGGTCAGGATGAACGAGGCAAAACTGGTGGCGATGCGCTTGTGATACTCCACCTCGTACTGTACCACATTGCCCGATCCACGGTCTATCTGCTTCGAGATGTACTGGCGCAGTTCCGGCGAGGTGAGCGTTTCCTGCTGCCCCTTCGAGAAGACCAGGTCCATCGGCTCCATCATGATCAGCGTGTCGATGGAAGCACCGGATTGTATCTCTTCCTTCAGTCCCTTCAGCGTGCGGATCTTGTAGTTCTGCGCCTTCCAGTGATAGCGGGTGTCGCTGATGGAGTCGTAGCGGATCATCGAGGCTGTCATGTGGCTCACCAGTTTCTTGTTCTCAAACTTGTCGAGCGAGAATCCGTAGGCCGTCTTTGAGCGGTCGTCGTACTGCTGCATATAGGCGATGATGCCCGGGCCAACCATCAGTTGCACGTTGGTAGCAGACAACGTCTTCTTCGAGTTCTTGTACTTTGCCTCGAAGTCTTGTCTGATGATTGTTCCCTTGGGAATCACGTAGGCACCTAACAGCAGGTTGACGACGGCGATCAGCGCTGCCGAAATCATATAGGGACGCAGCAACCGCTTGAAACTGACACCTGCCGCCAGCATCGCAATGATCTCCGAGTTACCCGCCAGTTTCGAGGTGAAGAAGATGACGGCGATGAAGACGAACAGCGGCGAGAACAGGTTGGAGAAGTAGGGCACGAAGTTGGCGTAGTAGTCGAGCACGATGGCCTTGAAGGGTGCGCCGTACTGTGAGAACTTCGCCAGGTTCTCGTTCACGTCGAACACGATGGCGATACTGATAATCAGGATGATAGAGTAGATGTAGGTACCGATGAACTTGTTGATGATATACCTGTCGAGCCGTTTCAGATAGCGGAACGGATTCAGGTATTTCACGACACGCAGCCATCCGAACCACTTCTTCATAAAGCGGCTGAAAGCGCCCCATTTCCTGGCAACGGCCCTGCGACGGTGATACCGCTTGTAGTGGTGCCTCAGTCGGCTGAAGTCTTTCTGCTTGCTCTTCATCGTCTCTGTCCTAACTGTTCTATCACGGAGCGCTTCCACGACGTGAAGTCGCCATTAATAATATGTTCGCGTGCGTCGCCGACGAGCCTGAGGTAGAAGGCCAGGTTGTGGATCGAGGCTATCTGCATCGCCAGCAGTTCCTGCGCCTTGAAGAGGTGGTGGAGATAGGCCTTCGAGTGGATGCGGTCGATGTCGCAGCCGTCGGGATCTATCGGCGTGAAGTCGTCCTCCCACTTCTTGTTCCTCATGTTCATCGTGCCTTCGTAGGTAAAGAGCATGGCGTTGCGGCCGTTACGGGTGGGCATCACGCAGTCGAACATATCCACGCCGCGCTCGATGGCTTCGAGGATATTCTGCGGTGTGCCTACACCCATCAGATAGCGGGGCTTGTCCTTCGGCAGTATCTCATTGACCACCTCGATCATCTCGTACATCACCTCCGTAGGCTCTCCTACAGCCAGACCGCCTATGGCGTTACCGTCGGCTCCGATATCGGCCACGTGCTTGGCAGCGTCACGTCGGAGATCCTTATAGGTACAGCCCTGAACAATGGGGAAGAGGCTCTGCTGATAGCCGTAGAGGGGTTCTGTCTCACGGAATCGCTTCACGCAGCGCTCCAGCCACCGCTGGGTCAGTCGCAGGCTCTTCTCTGCATATCGGTAGTCGCTCTGTCCCGGCGGACACTCATCGAAGGCCATCATGATATCGGCACCGATGATGCGTTCTGTGTCCATCACGTTCTCTGGGGTGAAGAAGTGGCGCGAGCCGTCGATGTGGCTCTGAAACTCACAGCCTTCTTCCCGTAACTTGCGGATGCCTGTCAGCGAAAAGACCTGGAAGCCGCCTGAATCGGTCAGGATCGGACGGTCCCACGTGTTGAACTTGTGCAGTCCCCCCGCCTTGCGCAGGATGTCGAGTCCCGGGCGAAGGTAGAGGTGATAGGTGTTGCCGAGGATAATCTGGGCCTTCACCTGTTCGCGCAGTTCAGCGAAGTGTACGCCCTTCACTGAGCCCACTGTTCCGACGGGCATGAATATAGGCGTCTGTATCTGTCCGTGATCCGTCGTTATCAGTCCCGCACGGGCATCACTTGCTGTGTCTGTATGTTGAAGTTCGAATGTCATTTATTTCTTTTCTTCTTTCTCTTCGGGAATGGTCAAGTTGAGCGGGTTCTTCACGATTTCATCGGTCAGCGCGAAGTTCCACACGTCCTGCACGTTCTCCACATAGTGGAAGGTGACACCCTTCAGATACATATCGGGGATTTCAAGAATATCTTTCTCGTTCTCACAGCACATCAGGATATCCGTGATGCCTGCACGCTTGGCAGCCAGGATCTTCTCCTTGATGCCGCCCACGGGGAGTACCTTGCCTCGAAGCGTGATCTCACCCGTCATCGCCGTGTTCTTGCGGACTTTGCGCTGGGTGAGGGCAGAGGCGATACTCGTGGCGATGGTGATACCTGCCGAGGGGCCGTCCTTGGGTGTGGCGCCTTCAGGCACGTGGATATGGATATTCCAGTTGTCGAAGATGCGGTAGTCGATGTTCAGCGTGTCGGCGTGGGCCTTTACGTATTCCAGCGCGAGGATGGCTGATTCTTTCATCACGTCGCCCAGGTTACCCGTCAGCGTCAACTTCGCTCCCTTGCCTTTCGAAAGTGAGGTCTCGATAAACAGGATCTCGCCGCCAACGCTCGTCCAGGCCAGACCCGTCACCACACCTGCGTAGTCGTTACCTTGATAGATGTCTCGATAGAATGGCGGTTTTCCGAGCAGGTCTTCCAGTTCGTCGGGGGTGATCTTCAACTTCGAGGGGGTACCGTTCAGCAAGTGCTTGTAGGCAATCTTGCGCAGCGACTTATTGACCATCTTCTCCAGTTGGCGCACGCCGCTCTCACGCGTGTACTGCTCAATGATCTTCTCGATGGTAGCCTTGGTGAATGTCGGCTTGCCGCCCTTGATGTTCAGGCCCGTGTTGTCGAGTTCGCGGGGTATCAGGTGCCGCTTGGCGATCTCGATCTTCTCCTCGGTGATGTAGCCGCTCACCTCGATGATTTCCATTCGGTCGAGTAGGGGCTTGGGGATGGTACTCAGATTGTTTGCAGTAGCCACGAAGAGCACTTTCGACAGGTCGTAGTCTACGTCGAGGTAGTTGTCGTGGAAGGCGTTGTTCTGCTCAGGGTCGAGCACTTCGAGCAGGGCTGATGCAGGGTCGCCGTTGTGGGTCATCTGCGTCACCTTGTCGATTTCATCGAGGATGAACACCGGGTTGCTGGAACCAGCCTTCTGGATGCTCTTGATGATTCGGCCAGGCATCGCACCGATATAGGTGCGGCGGTGTCCGCGTATCTCAGCCTCGTCGTGCAGTCCGCCAAGGGATATCCTGACGTACTTGCGCTTCATCGCAGCCGCAATCGATTTGCCGAGTGAGGTCTTGCCTACTCCTGGAGGCCCGTAAAGGCAGATGATAGGACTCTTCAGGTCACCGCGCAGGGAGAGCACGGCCATATATTCGAGGATGCGCTCCTTCACCTTCTCCATCCCGTAGTGGTCCTGATCCAGTATTCGCTGGGCGCGGCTCAGGTCCAGGTCGTCTTCGGTAAATTCGCCCCAGGGCAGGTTCACCATCGTCTGCAGATAGGTCAGTTGCACGTTGAAGTCGGGACTCTGCGGATTCAGGTTGTCCAGTTTGTCAGCCTCCTTGTAGAAGGTGGCCTTCACGTCGTCGTTCCACTTCTTGTCCTTCGCCTTACGAAGCAGTTCTGCCTTCTCGGGCGACGACTCACCGTTGCCGATCTCAGCCTGCAGGTTCTTGATCTGTTGCTGCAGGAAGTAGTTGCGCTGCTGTTCGTCGATGTCCTCTCTGGTCTTGTTGCGGATGTCGGCCTTCAGGTTCTGCAGGTTGATCTCACGGTTGATGATCTTCATCGTGTTGAAGAGCCGCTCCTTGATGTCGTCGATGCGGAGCAGTTTCATCTTCTCCTTCACGCTGAAGGGCATGTTCGAGCAGATGAAGTTCAGGGCCATCACGTTGTTCGAGATGTTGCGGATGGCGAAGTTGGCCTCGTCGGGAATGTCGTCGTTCACGTCGATATAGTGGTTCACCAGGTCGCGCAGGTCCGTCATCGCCGTCTTGAACTCCTTGTCCTTAGCCTCTGGCTCCGGGTCGAAGACCGGTTCCACCATACACTCCAGATAGGGGATGCTCTGTACCAGGCTCTTGATGCGCAGCCGCCCCATAGCCTGCACGATACACGTCAGGTTGCCGTTGGGCAGGGTCAGTATCTTCATCACCTTCGCGTAGACACCTGTCTCATAGAGGTCTTCCTGAAGCGGATTCTCCACTTCAGCGTCACGTTGGGTCACCACGCCGATGACGAGGTGCTTCTTCTCTGCCTTCTGCACCAGCACCTTGCTCGTCTCACGGCCTATGAGGATCGGTGTTACGACACCTGGGAATAAGACTAAGTTGCGCACCGCCAGCACAGGAACGGCGTCTGGCGCCTCTGCATTCAGGATGTCCTTCAAGTCTCCGTCGATATCAGCAATCATCTGAAATGCTGCATTTTTGTTATCACTCATTGTCTTTCTTTTCTCTTCTTTTATCCAAATTCGGCTGCAAAGGTACTAAATTTAAGCCACAGATTTCACAGATTAACACAGATTAATATATTATATCAACTTATTTTTGTACCTTTGCACCCGAAATGGGTCGTGAATACTTCGAATTCCGGCAGTTCATCGTGCATCAGGAACGCTGCGCCATGAAGGTGGGTACCGACGGGACACTCCTCGGGGCCTGGGCTGATCTGCGTGCAGAAGAGGGCAGGGTGCTCGACATCGGTACGGGTACGGGACTCATCGCGCTGATGATGGCCCAGCGGTTCCCAAAGTGCCGGGTGGTGGCCATCGACATCGATGAGGCGGCTTGCCAGCAGGCCCGTCAGAACGTCAGCACGTCACCCTTTGCCAACCGGATCCAGGTGCTGCAGCACGATGTGGCAGCCTATACCGATGAAGCCCGAGGGTTCGATGCCATCGTTTCAAATCCGCCCTACTTCCAGCAGTCGCTCGAATGCCCAGACAATCAGCGTACGACGGCTCGCCACACGACGACACTCAATTATACTCAACTGATGCAATCCGCTTGGCGACTGCTCCGTGACGACGGCCTCCTGTCGCTGATAATTCCTGACGATTGCCAATCCTGTCTCGATGCCGAGGCCCGGCTGCATGGGTTCTTCCTGACCCGTCTCTGTGCAGTCAGGACAACACCGCGTAAGAATCCGAAGCGATACTTGATGGAATTTCGAAAAAGTCCTGTTGCCGAATTGGATAGGCAAGAAGGCATACTGGAGATTCTGCCTAACGTCCGAAGCCCGTGGTACCAGTCGCTGACGAAGGACTTCTATATCAAATAATGACAGCAGTATGAAGGTTACAATTTTACAGACAGACATAGCGTGGGGTGATCCCTTCGAGAACATCCGACGTGCTGAGGCGCTGATGGCCAGCCAGCCCGCGTCCGATCTCTACGTATTACCAGAAATGTGGGCCACCGGATTTGCCACCGATCCCCACGGCATCGCCGAGGATGAAGCCACGTCCGTATCCCTCCATTGGATGCGTGAGACAGCACGGAGTCGGCAGTGCGCCCTCTGCGGCAGCCTTGCGATATCCGTCGACGGCAGTTTCCGTAATCGCCACTATTTCGTTGACGGTCGTAGCCCTCAGGAGGCCTATTATGACAAGCACCACCTCTTCTCCTACGGCGGCGAAGACCGCTTCTACACCCCCGGCAGCCAGCACACCGTGGCCGACTATATGGGCTTCCGCCTGCTCCTCGTCACCTGCTACGACCTGCGTTTCCCCCTGTGGAGCCGCTATGCCGATGCCCTCCAGTTCGACGCCATCATCTGCGTGGCCAACTGGCCCGAGAGCCGCCAGAACGCCTTCCAGATCCTCACCCGCGCCCGGGCCATCGAGAACCAGGCCTATCTCATCGCCTGCAACCGCGTCGGCAACGACGACTACAGCCACTACCGAGGTTGCAGTTGCATCCTGAGTCCCATCGGCAAGACCCTCGCCGCCTGCCGTCCCAACCTCCCCGACACCGCCACCTTCACCCTCGACCTCGACCTGCTTCATCAGAAGCGCCAGAAGTTCCGCGTCCTCGACGAGCGTGACCTGCCATAATACCTATTCGCGTACCTATATTTTAAAGATACCCCCGTTCGGCGAACGAACGCGAACGCATGAACGGTCAGAAGCAGGGAATATTCATAGCAGTTGCACCATAATTTAAATGTATTTATACTTTACGATGGAAGGAGACAATAAAAATGAAGAGAAAGTAGGGCGTTCGGTTTTGGAAGAGTTGACCGAAAAGTACAACCGTGAGACCGACAACTGGAAACGCGCGATCATACTGATGGAAACCACAAAATATGAGATAGCGGAACAGACCAAAGCACTCCGCGAGCAATCAAAGGACGCTATTCAACATGAACTTTACAGGTGGTCAGATATTCGTAAAGACGAGGATTATCAGGGATGGGGCGCGTTTTTCTATAAGACCCTGAAAGCGGAATATGAACAGGGCAGATTCCTGAAATTCCTGCATCAGACAGGGCGCCTCAGGACAGATGCGCATCACGGCTTCATCGGACATCCTGACCTGTATTCGTTCTACTATAATATCAGCAGCGCACTTCATTCTGTCGAGTCGAAGTACAAAATTATCGAGACTCCTAATGACTATGCCGACTATGCACTCCAGCATATCAGTGCAGCAGATGAGGAGAAACCAAGAATACTCAAGAATATGCTTAACAGCATTTACTACGCTGGTATATATGACAAGCGGAAGGGAGGCTTCTTGGAGCGGAAAGACAACATGCTGAGGTTTGATAAGCAGAAAGGCCAGAGTGTGAATAAACTCGTGATGACTATGCGGGGAATCATCCTGTTCGAGGCGATGACGATATACGATTCGCTTCAACTTGGTGACGTTTCAGAGGATCTTGAAGACATGCTCACAGACCTTGTAGGCCAGATGAGGGAGAAAGGGATATTCCGAAACATGAATCAACGGCATGGCGTTTCTTATCCAGCCTTCCGGATCTGGCTGGGGGAGACTTTCGGCCTGTACCTGACGGATAAGGAGTATGCGAGAAAGATGGAGGAATGGCAGTCGAAGGCAAGTGTTTCGAATCCGATCAGTGGTAGATCCATCGAGAAGACCTTAAATAGGAGTTATAAGGAAACGGTTAACGACTCGTGGGAACACATTACGAGTTGTATGTATTTGCGACTGATGATAAAAGATATACCAGCGGTCTACAAAAGAATTACCACTTACATCGTTATCTACAATGCTGTAAAAAGAGCAGAGATCGGAACTGCCCGTTCGTTGATTGATGCCATGGATTCTAAACCCACGGGGATGCGTGCAGAAGAATGGCAGTTTCTGATCGACACGAAGGCGATGATGAAGGATTCACTCAATCTCATTTAATACCCTGCACGTAGGTGTTTATCCATTTTAGTGGGGGGGGGACTCGGTATTATAGCGCGAATCAGATAACTTAGTCCATCTTGTTTTCTGAAAACCCTTAACTTTGCATTCGAATTCCAGAGAATCATATCTGAATTCGAATAAAAAAAAATGAAGAAAAACAAAATTAAAAATGCCGCTTCTAAGCGGTTTGAGAAAAGGGTTTCAACCCTGGAGGAGATTAAGGGTGAGTTGAGTGTTGAACTGAATGGCCGTCATGAAACGGTTTTCGGGGCTATGTTTTTTACGCCAGATGGAAGGTTAACGTTCTGTCGTGCCTGCTTTGCCGACTGTATCGAGGATTTTAGGATACTCTATACTGGATTGTGTGGCATCGCTGACGAACTGGGTCTAATGGAGAAATAGAGCAGGAGGATATGAACTTCAGAAGAAAACAAATCCTTTATGGAGGTGTTATCACTTCGGGCTTAGGGCTTATCTGGTTGATTATCTGGCAAAGCCGGAATGATAAGAACGATGATGCAAGACACAATCGCAAGTTGGAGGAGAACCATCAGAAGCATGAGCATAAGTTGGAGGAGACCGAAAAAAAGAGCGAGTGCAAGCAGGATGAGATCCACGCGAAGGGTGATGAGAATCGGCGCAACTTAGAGAAGAGGGGCGAAGAGGATCGGGAGACCATCCAGGCCAAGGCCGACGCTGAATGCCAGAAGATCAACTGCAAGGCAGAGGCTGAAATCCGGATTATCATGGCCAGGAGCGAGGCCGCTGTCTCGAGGCAGGAAAGAGCCGCTGCTGACAGGAAGTCGATGGCGGAGAGACTGGTCGAGCCTGCAGAGACCTGCGTGCCTCATCAGGAGGTCAGGATCACCAACGAGACGATTGCGGGCTATGCTCGTCAGGCGGCCCAGCCACTCGTCGGGGGATGGCTCTATCCTAACGAGAACGCCATGATGTTCGGCCTTGAGGGTGAGAAGAAGTCGATACTTGCCGTCCAGATTGCCATCAGCCACTGTGATAGCGGGGCAGATGCCCTGGCGCTCTATTACGATGTCGAGCCAAGAGGCGCTGCCTTGTATGAGCGGTATCTCGAACACGGATTCACGTTCCCCGGCAATATGTGTATCATTGATGCCCTGTCCACCTGTCCGAGCCAGGACTCTCTGCTCAGCCACATCAGGGAAAAACTGGCGGAGGCTCAGAGACTGGGGAAAAGTAATGTGCTGGTGGTATTCGACAATGCGTCGGACAAGAACTACGATTTCGACCGCAGGAAGGGTGCATCGCGGTTTGTCAATGAACTCAAGAAACTGCGGCATGAGTTCGAGGCCCTGACCTTCACCGTTCTGCTCGTGGCCCACTCGAAACTGAAGTTGCAGGGCAATCTAAGGGATGCCGACGTGGAGAAGTCTGTTCACCGTGATTTCACCTTGATCATGCGACTCAGGAGTTGCACGGATAAGGCGACGCTGGTGACTGTTGAAAAAGATTCACACGGCAGGATGAAGAAGCACACCCTGATGATTACGTCTGGCAAAGGCTATGTTCACCTGAAGAAGTCGGATAGCCACAGTTCTCAGGCACTGCTGAACCACAATGAGCGCCAGCGGCTGATTGAGGCACTTGCCGGGAAGCCTTTCAACTTTAGTCAGGCAGAAATCGCGAATCTGATCGGGATTAACAAGTCGAACATAAGCAGGTCTCTGAAAAAACACGGAAAGCATCGCAGAAAGCGCACCAAACTGCCTGCTGTCAAAGAGATTACTGCAAATGAAGAGCGCAACGAAGTCGCAACTTCCGCGCAATAGCAGAGCAACAGCGGCGCAATTTCTTCGCAACCGCCATTCAGCAAGAGGAGTTCTCACCCGAGGACTCCTTTTTTTATGTCTCAAACCGAAAAAAAGGGGGATTCAGAAGCCGTCAAATCCTTAGAGATGGGAAAGAGTATTCCCAGGCGTTGTCGTGCACGTCTGAGAGAGAAAAAGCACGACTGAAAAAATAGTATTAAAAAATTTTAAATTTTTATAATTATGAATACTCAATTTGAAACTCCCGTTCTGGGAGTAATGACAGAGAAGGGCTTCGTGAGTTTACTGGAGATTCCCTATGATTCGTTTTTGTGGATGAAGATACAGCAGTCGGCACGCTTCTATTGCGAGAAGTGGTATGCGACGACGGCTAATCCCTACTATGATGAGAGCGGTAAGGCTCAACTACAACAGCACCCGATCTGGGAGCAGTTGAACAAGTTAGATCAGGAATCTGCAGAAAAGGAGGCCGGCAATGCAGAGGTATAAGATTGCTTTCGCGGACTGTGTTCGGTCCACTGAGGTCACGTTCGTCTCGAATGAGGCGGATCTGAAGCGGTTGCTGTCGAGTACGGCGGCGGCCTACAACGACTGCGTGCAGGCGAGGGAGCGCGTGCGTAAGGGCACGATGTCTGAAGCAGACTACGACGACCTGCGCAAGCGCTGGAAGATATCGCTGCTGTGCATGCTGCCTTTCTACTCGGTGGAGGCCGACGGGGTGCAGCCCGATACCTGCGAACTGATGGATGACCGCGCCAGGTATAACCACCTGGGCGGCATCGACTGGGAGGTGAAGGATATGGGCGGACAGTCGGCATTTGAGATCTACAGGCGCTACCTGAAGGGCCGCGAGGCGGAACTCGGCGTGGTGTTCGTACAGGAGTCGCTGGGAGCGGGGCTGCACGTGCTGTTCTCACGCCCGCGTGACATCTCGATGGAGGAGGCGCAGGAGCGCTTCTGGCAACGGATGCTGGGCGATGATGCAGCGAAGTACCGCTATGACCCCTCGTTCTCTGACCTGAGGCGCAGGTGTGTGATGACGCCCGATAGTGCGATCATGTATGCAGACTGGAACGGTCTGTTTGCGGAGTACACGCCGGGTGCGCGCGACGGTGCTGCCTATCAGTCGAGGACCGCCGAAGGGCAGGATAGGAGAGTGGTGGCCGAGGATGCTGGCCGCGAGAAGCGGATGGCGGTGTTCCGCCAGTCGATGGCAAAGGCCGGTGTCAGCGAAGCCGACATGAGCGTGAAGGGCGGCCGTCACCAGGCGCTGCTGAGGGTGCTCTCCACGGGTGTGGCCAGGGTGCTCAGCCGCGAGGAACTGGCGCAGTGTGTCGCCGAGATGTCGCCTGACTATGCGACGCGCGACCGCAGCGACATGATGAACCTGCTGCGTGACTTCTGCCAAGGCGGGAAGTACTACGACGACATAGCCTGCCAGATAGCCGGGAAATACGCCTGGCTACCGCGACATGACGACTACAGTGACCCGGCGCTGTTCCAGCCGCTGGCCAAGTACTGGCCTTCGGGCCTGCTGCAGGCGGCGAAATGGCTGGGGGATCCGGCGATGGTGCTGCCGGGACTGACGATGTGGCTTCCCGGTATGGCGGCCTGTATCTCGCGGAAAGTCGTTGCCAAGGATCCGGGCGGATGGATTCAGCCCCCGCTGATGCTGGCAGCACTGATGGCTCCCTCGGGCGGTGGCAAGTCGAAGTTCAGGAAGTGCAGTGAGCAGTTCGTGACCGTCCTGGAAGAGGTGTCGAAGGAGGCCTTCGAAAAGCGTAAGGCTTATCGGGAGGCGTATAGGAACCGCGCGTCGAACGAGAAGATCAAGGCGCCGCACGACCCGATCCTCACCATAGGACTCAACAGCACGCCCAGTGCGTTCGCTGAGCGACTGGAACTGGCTGGTGGCCAACACTTCATCTACTGTTTCGATGATGAAGCGGGCTACACCATGGCCAATATGGAAGGCTGGGGAAACGTTGCGAAAATGATTAACAACTCGTGGGGCCTCGAGAGGCTCCAGGTGGCGCGATCGTCTGCCGACTCCGTAGAGGCTGACGTCACTTGCACGCTCTGCTGTGCGCTGATGATGCAGCCGATGTATAAGCCAATCTGGGAGAAACTTCTGGAGCAGGGCGCTACGAGTAGGGTAGTGTGGGCATCGCTGCCGAAGTATATCGGCCCCGTCAGGCCCATTGCCCCGATGAAGGGCGACGACGTGATGGCGATGCAGGAGTTAGGCAGGCGACTGTACAATATGGAGCCGCGCGACCTGAGCAACGAACTGAAGCCTCTGGCCGACCGACTGAAGCAGTGGGAGGAGGAGCGCGTGGCTGAAGCCATCCGTGAGGGCGACGAGGTGATGATGGACTCGGGATTCCGATTCCGCATCTGTACCAACGCGTTCCGCGCGGGGGTGATACTCTACTGCTGCTGGCAGTCGCAACAGGAGAAAACAGGTCAGAAAAAGACTATCTCGCTTCGACTTTTGGGCGATCAGTGTCTCTATCTTGCCGACTACTGGGCTGACCAATTGAGGTCGCTCTTTGGACAGGCCATCGTCAAGAAGCGACACGCTCAGCCGGTTTTTGGAAGTCCGACGGTCTCTGCGGCGAAGTCGAAAAGCGAAGACCTGCTGGGCCTTTTGCCAGCGGAGTTTTCGAAGAAGGATATGAAGGCTTTTCGCCCGGATGCCTCTGATTCCGCGCTGAGAGGGATCGTGAAGCGATGGCTCGATGCCGGAAGGATTGAGGAAAAACCGGGGAAAACGTATCTCAAAGTTGCATAGCGTTCGCGTTCGTTCGAACGAACGGGTATGTCTTGAAAAAAATGAAAAATTTATGATGCTTTTTCATATATATAGCCCGTTCGTTCGATGAACGCGAACGTTTTTGTTAGTGCGGCTAAACGCTGGGATAGGCGTCACTAATCGGGTGGTTTAGCCGCCACTGGAAAGCATTAACCATTAAAAGTTTATTTATAATATGTCAAACATCTTAACTCCGCAGTTCCCGCTCGTACTGAGGCAGAACCGCAACACTTATAGCAATGCCTATGGCAAATTCTATGCTGAGCGCGCACAGGTGAAGACCATCTCACTGCGCGGTCTCTGCGAGCACATGGCTGGTCACCAGTCGATCTACTCACGCGACGTGATCGAGGGCGTGATCACCAAGATGACCAGTTGCTTGACCGAACTGCTCGCCGAGGGTAATCCGATCAAACTCGACGGGCTGGGCACGTTTGAGCCCGTGATCGAGACCGTGAAAGGCGGTATCACTGAGGCCGACCTGAAGGCTGGCAAGTATAATCCGCTCACGCTGGTGAAGGGCGTACACATCCGCTTCCTGCCCGAAGGTTCAGAGAACGACAAGATCACGAGCGTATCGTTTAAGGATCATTGCGACTTCTCGACGCTGGGTGTGCTCGAGCCAATCGACCTGACGCCTGAGGAGACCGCTCCGGCGAAGAAGAAGTGGGGCTACAAGACGGTGCCCCTCGACGTGTGGATCAGCCAGCAGGCCAGCAGTTCTGAAGAGAGCGGGCCTAACAACGGCGACTAATCTGACGGCATACGGGGGGCTCACGCCCTTCGAGTGTCCTTTTCGGTTCTCACAAGGTAATCACGCCTTGTGAGGACTTTTCTTTTTTCTTCTATTTATCATAATGCTGATTCTCGTAAAATCAAGGAATCAGCGGACGGTCATGTGGAAGCAGCCTTGCTTAACCTCGTACTTGATATAGCAACGGTTCTGCTGGCGCATGTCGCGGAGCACTTCGGAGAGCACCCACTTGAGCGTATCGTTCTGAACCTGACGGCGATGCGGGCCTTCGGGATCCTCGACGGTCTTGTAGCGGTTATAGCAGATGTCGAACGTGGTGCCATAGAGATGGCATGAGTTCTCGGTGGCATTGCCGTTGCGGCGGCGCAGTTTCACCACGTCGTCCTCAGAGCGCAATACGCTGGTGACGATGAGTCGGTGGAGCGGCACGCCCTTGACGTAGAGGCTGTCGTAGAAGGCTCGGCCGATGTCCTGGAGCAGCACGGCGGCGCGAGGCACGAGATACGGGATGCTGCTGTAGAGCGGATCGACGTGATAGTAAGGACTGGAGCCGATATAGACCAACTCACGCTTGCGAGCCTCGGCATCCTCGCGATTCTTCACCGGCGAGACACCCCATTGGCGCGCGGCCATCAACTGGACGGCATTGGTATCGGGGAAGGCTTCAGCGTAACTGGGCACGCTGTTGATACGGTGCCTGGTTGAGCGCGGTGCATAGCGTGTGGGGATCGGTGCGCTGTCCTCGGTCTCTGGCTCGGCGGCATCCTGTGCTGTCGGTCTCGGCTCAGCCACGCCGGGAAAGGCCCAACGGACGGCGGCAAGCAGCAGGACAACGGCCAAAAAGGAGCGCAAATATATCTTTTTTGTCAGTCTCATGAATAATTTTCTGATTTCGGCTGCAAAGTTACGAAGATTTTTTGTAATTTTGCACGCAAAAATAAAAAATTGCAAACAGATTGATCGAGAAGCATATAGTTTTAGAAGATATCGACCCCGTAGTATTCTATGGTGTTGGAAATGCGAATCTGCAGATCGTCAGGTCGCTCTATCCCAAGTTGCGCATCGTGGCAAGGGACAACGTGATCCGCGTGCTGGGCGACGACGAGCAGATGGCCGCCTTCGAGGAAAGCGTGGAGCGGCTTCGGCAGCATGTGATCCACTTTAATTCGCTCAAGGAGCAGGACGTGCTCGAAATCATCAAGGGCAGGCTTTTACACGAGCATGTCCCCGAGGGCGTAGTGGTCTACAGTATGTCGGGCCGCCCCATTAAGGCGCGCACCAAGAACCAGCAGCGGCTGATCGAGGCATACGAGCAGAACGACATGGTGTTCGCCGTAGGCCCCGCCGGAACTGGCAAGACCTACCTCTCGATCGCCCTGGCCGTGAAGGCGCT
>FLNX01000185.1_pt1 | contig 19397 bp, 20 predicted proteins | sample 1140341 | NCBI WGS metagenome assembly FLNX01 (sample SAMEA3878208, study PRJEB12797) | bioreactor metagenome | biome: Moose rumen | place: Sweden | collected 2011-10
TGCAATGCCAGCATCACACTGACAGCAACGGCTGAACGCTCGGTCACGCTCTGTTCATCGGCGTAGGTGCGCAACAACTGGTCGTTGCATTCGTCATCCCACGCCAGCAGGAACGGCTCTGTGCGCAGGCCTTCCATCCGCAGTTCTACGGTTGAGGGATGGCCGCTGTTGTGCAGGGCGACGATGCAGTTCTCATAGAGGTTGGCTCCCTCTATGGGAGAGATGCCCGGCATTCCCTGCTTAATGTTCGATAGTCTTATAGTGTCCAATGCAGTAGTGTTTTGTTATACTGCGTGCAAAGGTAAGCAATTTCCGTGAAATGGCAAAGGATTCCGCAGATTTTTATCCTTTTGTCTCAGTATGTCAAAGAATGCTGGCTGCTCTTTTGATGACTTCTGATGCTGGTGCAGGTGACAGATGGGGCTGAGATGAGATAATGACGGTGAATTTAGCCCTTATTATTCTCACTCTCCAGATCCCAAGGCGTTGTCTATGACTAAGAAAAATGAGACAGGGTCGTCTTTTAACTTGTTCTTATGTATGGATTTGACATAGTTCTTGATGGTGGGATAGCCTTCGAACTCATCACATAGCGTCGCTCTGCGCTTGTCAGTTAGTTTCTTCCCCCTTCCTGAAAAGCGCTTTAGCATACTCCATACCAGGTGCCTTATATAAGTAGAAATCACCTAACGCCAAGTCCCAGCCCTGATAGATAGTGACATTCTTGCTTCGATAGAGCACGTAGCACATGCTTGGATAACCGTACTCCATAGGAGTTTCGTTGCCATAGTAGTAATAGATGGGAACCGCGTGGCTGATCAAAATCAAATCAGGCTCCGTATCAAACCATATATACATGCTGTCGATATCTTTAGTGGCGTGTGTCCTGTTTTTACTGAAGAGTTTATCCAGGTTATTCAACACAACTGTTTCATCATAGACGCACACGCTGTGATGGCCATTATTAATGTATCCGCTGTCGGTAGTTCCATCTTTCAGCCACACCTTGGCATGCCAAAAGTTTTTTATGACTCTCTCCTTTTGTGCAGATGCTCCAATAGGCATCACAATAGCGAGAGCGAAGATTATCATTTTTATCTGTCTCAAATTGATCATCTTATTTTCTTTAAACTCGATGCACGTACAATAGGTTACTTATAGGTAATTTTGAAATAGTCGAGTAATGATTTATATTGGTCTTGGGCTGTAAGGCAGGTGTCTGTCAGAAAACCATTTATGTGGTCCCACTCGCGCAAGCCTCGATAATAGAACATCTTGAGGTCATCGGTAATGATAAAGGGCACAATGCCGTTTGCCAGACACTCCTTGAAAGTCAGCAGGCGCCCCACACGGCCATTGCCATCCTGAAAAGGATGAATCTGCTCGAAGCGGACTGTGCGTTCTGAAATGCCGAATTTCTCGGCAAATTGTATGACTGATAAATACTCCATCGTTTGCTATCGGCAAGTTTTTTGTTCCTTTTCTGCTGCAAAGATATTAATTTTTGCCGATACCGGCAAGTTTTTGGGCGTTTTTGTTACAAAATGCCACGCCATCTAAGCCTTTAACCGCTCGTTTAGCAGGTTGATTATTCGTCCCTGTACTCCAATATGTCCCCAGGCTGACAACCTAACTCGCGACAGATGGCCTCGAGGGTAGTGAAGCGCACGGCTTTTGCCTTGCCAGTCTTCAGAATCGATAAGTTTGCTAAAGTCAAGCCGACTTTTTCGGCCAACTCACTGAGCGACATTTTGCGCTTGGCAAGTTCTACATCCAAGTTCACGATGATTTGTCCCATAGGCTTGCTAAATAGTTAAATCCTGTTCTTCTTTCAGTTTCTGGGCATCCTTCAGAATCTTGGGGGTAAAGAAGTAGCCGATAATCATCCAAAAGGCAGGGCCCGTATACAACCTATGAGCCATTTGAGGGAATTTTTCTATATACTGAGGCTCGACATGATTAAAGACATTTTGGCTGAAGAAGTTGGCGAAGCCAAAATACAAGAGCGCCGACACGCCCGTCAGATAAAACAACCTGATGCACCACTTGGAGTACTGCTTATTAATATAAGTAAGAAAGACTATCAAGAGGTAGATACAGAAGAAATACGTCCTGGCAATATTATCTATCAGATAGATGAGGTTCTGGTAATAATCATAACCGGTAGTAGCCGCCTGCATACGGTTGACGTCATTCACCATCGTCCAGCCTTCCACCACTGCCAGAAGCAGTAGACATCCCATTTCCAATAGGTTCTCGCCCTTGCTAAAAAACTTCTTTAATTCCATGATCTTTATTGTTTAATTTGATTAATTTATCGAATTTCGATATGCAAAGGTAGATATTCTTTCCCAAACCACCAAAGGAAATCGATAAAAGTTTATCGAAAAACAATAAATTTAACGTTCGTTATATCTTTCAACGGTATTATCGGCGTTTTTCCGCTTGCGTTTTATTTATGATGCATACTGCGTTAATTCTCCCAAATTGCTTCAGTATGTCGGCAATATTTTGTAACTTTGCAGCGATGATTGACAGAGCGACGATAGACAAGATTATGGACGCCACGAACATCGTGGATGTGGTGAGCGACTTTGTCACGCTGCGCAAGGCGGGCGTGAACTATAAGGGGTTGTGCCCGTTCCACGATGACAAGACGCCGTCGTTTATGGTCTCACCGTCGAAGAACATCTGCCATTGCTTCGCCTGCGGAGAAGGCGGCAACGCCGTGAACTTCCTGATGAAGCACGAGCAGATCACCTATCCCGAGGCCCTGCGCTGGCTGGCGAAGAAGTATAACATCGAGATACAGGAGAAGGAACTGACCGACGAGGAGAAACAGCAGCAGAGCGACCGCGAGTCGATGCTGATCGTGAACGAGTGGGCGCTGGGCTATTTCCAGGACGTGCTGAAGAACGACCCCGACGGCATCGCCATCGGCAAGCAGTACTTCCGCAGCCGCGGCATCCGCGACGACATCATCGAGAAGTTCCGCCTCGGCTTTGCGTTGCCGAAGCGCGACGCGCTGGCTCTGGCGGCGAAGGCCAAGGGCTATCAGGAGGAGTTCCTGGTGAAGACGGGACTCTGCATCCGCAACGAGCGGGGCGTGTACGACCGCTATGCAGGGCGCGTCATCTTCCCCTGGCTCAATGTGAGCGGACGGGTGGTGGCCTTCGGCGGTCGACTGCTGGACTCACGGACAAAGGGTGTGCAGCAGAAGTACGTCAACTCGCCCGATTCGGAGATCTATCATAAGGAACGCGAACTGTACGGTCTCTTCCAGGCCAAGAAGGCCATCGCAAAGGAGGATCGTGTGTATATGGTGGAGGGCTATACCGACGTGATCGCGATGCACCAGGCAGGCATCGAGAACGTGGTGGCCAACTCAGGTACGGCGCTCTCCATCCACCAGATTAAACTGCTCAGGCGCTTCACCCAGAACATCACGCTGCTCTACGACGGCGACGAGGCGGGCATCCACGCGGCGATGCGAGGCACGGACATGCTGCTCAGCGAGGGGATGAACATCAAGGTGCTCCTGCTGCCCGACGGCGACGACCCTGACTCGTTCTCGAAGAAGCACTCGGCGCAGGAACTGAAGGACTACATCGAGAAGAACCAGACGGACTTCATCACCTTCAAGACACGCCTGACGGTGGAGAACGTGACCGACCCCGTGAAGCGGTCGGAGGCTATCGGCGGCATCGTGAAGAGCATCTCCGTCATCCCCGACCAGATACTGCGCTCCACCTATCTCAGCGAACTGTCGCAGCGGATGGGCATCAAGGAGCAGACGCTGCTGAACTCGATGAACAATATGATCCGCAAGGACGTGGAGGAGCGGGAGAAGGAGGCGAGCCGACAAAGCGCGCAGGGAGAACAGGGAAGACAGGATGGCGAGAATACGGGGAGACAGGACATCAGCGAAGGACACGCCGAGTTTATCGGCATCCATTCGGTGGATGAGCAGACCCGCGAGGTGGAGCGGCTGCTGGTGCAGAGCATCATCAGGAACGGCGAGAAGGTGATCTTCGAGAATGTGGAGACGGAAGACGGTGGCACAATGAACCTCACTGTGGCGCAATACATCGGCTTCGACCTGTCGCAGGACAATCTGCAGTTCCACGACGAGCGATACAACCAGATACTCTCCGAGGCCGTGAGCCATAGCGGCCAGGAGGGCTTCGTGGCGGAGAGTTACTTTATGCAGCACCCCGACGTACAGATCAGCAGCCTGGCCACGCAACTGGCCATCGACCGCCATCAGTTGGGCAAGGGCTTCCAACTGAAGGAGCGGGAGGGCAGTCTGCGGCAGCACGTGCTCCACCTGGTGCTCGACCTGCGTATGGACATCGTGGAGAAGCGGCTGAAGGAGATACAGGCCCAGTTGCGACAGGTGGGCAATGATATGGCACGCATCAAGGAACTGCTGGAGGAATACAAGTCGACGCAGGAACTGCGCGATGCGCTCGCCAAGCAACTTGGCAATGATTTGGTAGTATGATTAGTTGGAGGCTCATATTGTTCAGTGTCTATCAGTTGGTGGTCATCCTGACCATCATCCACGTGGTGATGGACAACCGCCAGCCCGCCAAGACGATGGCGTGGGCACTGGTGATATGGTTCGTCCCCGTGGTGGGCATCGTACTCTATCTGTTCTTCGGCGTCAACACCCGCAAGGAGAAGTTCATCAGCCAGCGCAGCCTCGATCAACTCTCGAAGCGCTCGATGCTGGAGTTCGTGGAGCAGAAGGACCTGCGCCTGCCTGAAGACTATCGGCCCGTCATCGACCTCTTCGTCAACGAGAACTTTGCGCTACCCTTCAAGGACAATGCCTATCAGGTCTATACCGAGGGCTACACCTTCTTTACGGCCCTGCTTTCAGCCATCGCCAAGGCCAAGGACCATATCCATATAGATATGTATATCTTCGACGACGACGCCTTGGGGCGGCTGGTGTCGGATGCACTGATCGACAAGGCCCGCGAGGGAGTGCTGGTGCGGGTGATCTACGATGACGTGGGCTGCTGGAACGTCAGCCACGACTTCTTCGAGCGGATGCGAAACGAAGGTATCGAGGTGGTGCCCTTCCTGCCCGTCCGCTTCCCGTCGTTCACGAGCAAGGTGAACTACCGCAACCACCGCAAACTGATCATCATCGACGGACAGACGGGCTTCGTGGGCGGTATGAACATTGCCCTGCGCTATGTGAAGGGCACGGGCACTCAGGCTTGGCGCGACACGATGTTACAGGTGACGGGCAGCGGCGTCTACGGTCTGCAGCGCGCCTTCCTCGTCGACTGGTACTTCTGCGACCGTACGCTGATCTCCGACCGTCGCTACTATCCGACGAGTGTTGGCGTCAGCGGCAACTCCCTGGTGCAGACGGTGACGAGCGGTCCCGTCACGCCCTATCCCGAGATTATGCAGGGCTATGTGCGACTGATCCTGGCCGCCAAGCGCTATGTCTACTTGGAGACGCCCTACTTCCTGCCTACGGAGCCGGTGCTCTTCGCGCTGAAGACGGCAGCAGCGGCGGGTGTCGACGTGCGCATCCTCGTGCCCTACCGTAGTGATGCGAAGTTCGTGGAGTGGGCATCGCGGAGTTATCTGCGCGAGGCGGTGGAGGCAGGTATCCGGGTGTCGCTCTATCAGGCAGGCTTCCTGCACTCCAAACTCTTAGTGAGCGATGACGCCATCTGCACCTGCGGCTCGACGAACGTGGACTTCCGTAGTTTTGAAAATAACTTCGAGTCGAATATGTTCTTCTATGGCGAGGAGATTGCAGTCAGGCTGCGCGACGTCTACCTGGCCGATGAACAGCAATCCACCTTGCTGAGCGATCTGCCAAGCCGGATGAATCCCCACTTTCTGAAGGGACTGTGGGAGTCGATGGTGAGGATGATGTCACCCCTTATGTAAGTGTAGGGTGGGCAGCGAAAAGTGAAAAGTTGACGCTGCCGTAGGAACGGTGTTCTACGAAGTTCGGGTGCTCAGAGAAGTCATAGTCTTTGCCGTGTTCAAAGACGAAGATGCCGTCGTCCTTCAACAATCCCGGTCTTCCCGTCTTCCCGTCTTCCTGTCTTCCCAAGATCAGATCCGGAATCGCAGGCAATTCCTTCAGGGCGTATGGCGGATCGGCGAAGATGAAGTCGAACTGCTGCTTGCACGACTTGATGAAACGGAACACATCACCACGCAAGGGCACACAGACATCGGTATCGAGTTTCTTCAGGCAGTCACTGATGAAGCGGTGATGATCGCGGTCCAGTTCCACGCTGATGACGTGGGCACAACCCCGTGATACGAGTTCCAACGAGATACTGCCCGTGCCGGAGAAGAGGTCGAGGGCCGTGGCCCCTTCGAAGTCGACATACTGCGTCAGCACGTTGAAGATGTTCTCCTTGGCAAAGTCGGTCGTGGGCCTTGCCTTGAAAGAACGGGGAATGTCGAAATGGCGCCCCTTGAATTTGCCTGTTATGATTCTCATCGGCCTTTGGTAAAGAGGGTCATCAGGTCGAAGGGCATCCCCGCTATCTGGGTGGCGGGGGCACGGTTGAACTCTGCTGACGGGTTGATGACGTAAGCGTTCTGCAGGTATTGGCGCAGTTCGTCGAGCAGCCACTCCTTCTCTGGAATGTCGCCCACGACGTGCAGTTCGTCGTGCTCAGGCTGCAGGTTCAGTTGCTTCCAGACGTAGAGCACGAAGTAGAGCGCATCGTGGCCCTGGCTGGCCTCGAAGACATTGCAGAACTTAAAGCGGTTCTGTTGGAAGGAGAAGATGCTCACCTGCTTGTCGTAGAAGTAGGCATAGAGTTTGCTGCGGTGGCCCGTGAAACTGCGCTGGTGCAGATAGTTCCAGACAGGCGACGCGGCATAGATCCACTGCACATCGTCGAAACGGTCGTTGATGACCAGTTGAAGGTCCTTGTTGATGCCGAAGACGGCCACGGCGTTGAGCGAAGGGATGACGTTGTGGGTCACGGCCAACTGAGTGCTGTCGGGAAAGGAGTGGCCGAACAGCATCTCTTCCTCAGCCTCGAGGAACTGTTCGACAGGTACCAACAGGACAGGGCCATCGATCAGCACCCGCACCCGCTGGATGCCCGATGCCAGCACGTCGGTGGTCTTGAAGGCCTCGCGCAGGTTGGCGGCCATCGAGACGCCCGTCTTCACGATGTATGGCTGATAGACGATCGGCTGCTCACGGTTGGTGACGTCCGTCGTGGTAAACGACAGCGTGTTACGTCCCACCCGTATGGTCAACTTCTTGTTGGTATTGCTCTCACTCATAGTTCTGTTATTTCATTCCTCCCACGACACTGGCGATGCAGACGGCAAGCAGTCCTGCCGCCACAAGGGCCAGTATGACGTTGATAATCCTGTTTGATATCTGCATATTCGGATGCAAAGGTACGAAAATTAAGTCACAGATTTCACAGATTAACACAGATTAATAGCGATTTTCGGTGAGAATCTGCGAAATCTGTGGCTTTTTTAGTAATTTTGCCAGCGAAATGATTCAGGACGAGTTGAAATACCGCATTCTGCAAGTGCTGGGCTTCCCCCCGACGGAGGAACAGGCCCACGCCCTCGACGTGTTCGGGCAGTTTATGACCGACCGCGAGGAGCACGTGGTGATGATACTCCGAGGGTCGGCGGGTACGGGTAAGACCACGTTGGCGGGTGCCATCGTCAGGGCGATGGCGGCCTTGCAGCAGAAGATGATCCTGCTGGCGCCCACAGGGCGGGCGGCGAAGGTGTTCTCGCTGAATGCGGGCCATGCCGCCTACACCATCCATCGGCGTATCTACCGGCAGAAGTCTGCGGGCGACCTCTCTGCCTTCAACCTGAACGACAACCTTTATCGCGACACCTTGTTTATCGTGGATGAGGCCTCGATGATTGCCAATCAAGGCTATGGAGACTCAGCCTTCGGCAGCGGCTGTCTACTGGATGACCTGATGCAGTTTGTCTACAACGGCCAGAACTGTCGGATGCTGCTCGTGGGCGACAAGGCACAGTTGCCCCCGGTGGGTGAGGATGAGAGTCCGGCGCTGATGGCGGGGGTGCTGCGGGCCTACGGTATGAAGGTGTATGAGTGCGACCTGAACCAAGTGTTGCGTCAGAGTCAGGCGTCGGGCATCCTGTGGAATGCGACGGTAATCCGGCAGATGGTCACCCACGACGAGATGACGCAGTTGCCGCAGATACGCATTCAGGGCTTTGCCGACATCCGGGTGGTGCCGGGCGACGAACTGATAGAGTCGCTGGCTTCCAGTTACAGTCGGGTGGGACTGGACGAGACGATGGTCGTCACCCGCAGCAACAAGCGGGCGAACATCTATAACCAGGGCATCCGCAACACGGTACTGGACCGTGAGGACGAACTGTGCCGCGGCGACCTGCTGATGATCGTGAAGAACAACTATCACTGGATAGAAGGAGGAAGACAAGAAGACGGGAAGACGGGGAGACAGGACAATAGGTTTTCGTTTATTGCCAATGGCGACAGGGCCGTGGTGCAACGGGTGAGGAATACCCACGAACTCTATGGCTTCCGCTTCGCTGAGGTCACGATGCAGTTCCCCGACTACGACGACTATGAACTGACGGCCACTGTCCTGCTCGACTCCCTCACCAGTGAGGCACCCTCCCTGACGCGGGAGCAGTCGGAACAACTCTATAATGCCGTGATGGAAGACTATGCCGACGTGCCGCTGAAGGCTGACCGTATCAAGAAACTCAAGGCAGACAAGTATTATAATGCCCTGCAGATCAAGTTCGCCTATGCCGTCACCTGTCATAAGGCGCAGGGCGGGCAGTGGGCACATATCTATCTGGATCAGGGCTATATGACGGACGATATGCTGACGCCCGACTATATTCACTGGCTCTACACCGCCTTCACCCGTGCCACGGAGAAACTCTTCCTCGTGAACTGGCCTAAGACGCAGACGGCAAGCGACTCAGCAGAATATCTATGAGACGGGGGATGCCATAGTTATCGATATCCTCCTCACGAATCCAGATATAATCTTCAAGCAGGGTGGGCCGTTCCTCAGGCTCCCACAGGTAGAAGTCTGCGATTAGCACCTGGTGGGTCAGCACGTGTCTGACGTCCTTGGCAATCAGCCTTGCACTATCCACTATTCTCTGTTCACTATTCACTAAAACTGGTTCCCAAAGCCCTTGCCAGATGTCACCTGCCCCGCGACGGTGGATAGCGGTGTAGCCCTGACATCGCACATATATATAAATAAGGTGGCGCGTCTTGATCTTCAGGTTCTTCTGCTTTGCGGGCAGCGCATCGACTCTGCCTGTCCGCAGGGCCTCGCAGGTTTCTGCCAACGGGCAGAGGAGGCAGCGGGGGGACTGCGGCGTACATTGGATGGCGCCGAAATCCATCATCGCCTGGTTGAATGCGGAGGCTTCACTCTCCGGAAGTAGTGACTGCGCCAGTGCTGCAAACTCCTTTTTCCCCTCTGTGATGTTGATAGGTGTCTCGATGCCGTAGTGCCGGGCCAGGACGCGATAGACGTTGCCGTCAACTACCGCTGCGGGCAGTCCGAAGGCAATGCTCCCGATGGCGGCGGCAGTGTAGTCGCCTACGCCCTTGAGCGACTTGATGCCTTCGAGTGTCTGTGGGAAGCCGCCCATACTGACGATCTGCTTGGCGGCGAAGTGCAGGTTGCGAGCCCGGCTGTAGTAGCCTAAGCCCTGCCATTCGCGCAGCACCTCATCCTCCGTAGCCGCGGCCAGTTCTTCTACCGTAGGCCAGCGTCGCATAAACCGCTCCCAATAGGCCCATCCTTGCTTCACCTGGGTCTGTTGGAGAATGATCTCAGAGAGCCAGATAGCATAAGGGTCGCGTGTTCCCCGCCAGGGCAACTCGCGACCGTTTTCCCTAAACCATTTCAGAAGGGTCAGCGCGAAATCCATTTCTTGCCGTTCTGGATATAGATGCCCTTGGGTATCTGCGCAGTCTCCACCTTGCGGCCTTGCAGATCATAGATGGAGTCGTCGGAACTGACCGCCTGAGTCGTGATGGTCTGGATAGCCGTTGCCTCCAGGGCCTCACGGATGCCTTCCATCATATAACTGTTGTAGATGGACAGATCCTTGCGGTTGATGATGGTCATCGAGGGTTTTCCACGATAGTTCGTGTCCCAGATGACGGGAATCATCCCTTTCTCCATCGCCTTCTGCACCACGCACTTGTAGTGGCTCTTGATGGAGGCGTTATGCTTCTCCTGACTCTCGTTGGCACCGGTGATGGTGCGCCAGTTGGCACCGAACTCGCCGATATACACTGGGATACCCTTGTCCTGGAAGTTCTTCTTCATACTCTCCAGTTGCTTCTCCACCTCCGACTCCTCGCCCCAGGTGGCGTTGTGCTGCGAACCGCTCACGTGGTTGCCGTTGCCCCAGTAATAGAACACCTTGCCCCACGACTCGTCCTTCTCCATCCCCCAGAACTGCCAGGGGTTGTAGTAGTGTACCTCTATCATCAGCCTGTCGGCCGTCGGATCCTTCGGCATCTTATTGGCCATATAGGTGCAGGTCTTGTCGATGTTGGTGCTGGGCCCTTGGACGATGAGAATGCGCTTCTCGTTATTGCCGCCGGTGGCACGCACCACGTCGATGAACTTCTGTTCGTAGTCTATCAGGTTGGTGATGGTCTGGGCCTTCGGCGTATCCTCGGAGTTGGGCTCATTGAGTCCCGCGAAGAGCAGCCGCTCGTCATAGCCCTTGAAGGCCTCGGCTATCTGCTTCCAGCAGGCTTCGAGTATCTGCAGGTTCTTGGTCTTCGTGTCGCCCGTCTTGTCGATGTTGTTCTCCAGCCATCCGCCGTCCCAGTGCTGATTAATCACCACGTAGAGATCGGCATTGATACAGTAGTCCACAATCTCCTTCACGCGGTTCATCCACGCGGCGTCGATGGTGTAGTCGGTGGCGTTGCTGAGGTGTCCCATCACCCAGGCACAGGGGATGCGGATGGACCGGAAGCCCTGCGCCTTCACGTAGTCGATGATGGTCTGGGTGGTCTTGGTGTCTTGCCAGGAGGTCTCTGCCCCCAGTCCGCCTTTGTTGGTAAAGTTGTTGGCATTATTGCCGCCCTCCATCGTGTTGCCGAGGTTCCAGCCGGGAGCCATGTGCCGGGCCACTTCCGTAGCCGTCAGTTCCATCTGCGACTGGGCCTGTATGCCCAGCGAGCAGGCGATTGCTGCTGTCAGTAGTAATTTCTTCATATTCATTATTCACCTTTCACTATTCACTTCTCACAGTTTTCCTTGTTCACCTAAATACGAATCCTTGAATCCGAGGAAATAGAGCACGCCGTCGAGACCGATGGTGTTGATGCTCTGCTTGGCATTGGCCACCACACGGGGCTTGGCGTGGAAGGCGATGCCCAGTCCGGCCTCCGAAATCATCGGCAGGTCATTGGCACCATCGCCTACGGCAATAGTCTGTGCCAGATTCACCTTCTCCACCTGTGCGATGAGTTTCAGGAGTTCGGCCTTGCGGTGGCCGTCGACAATCTCGCCGACATAGCGACCCGTCAGTTTGCCGTCCTCGTCAATCTCCAGTTCGTTGGCATACACATAGTCGATGCCGTAGCGCCGCTGCAGGTACTCGCCGAAGTAGGTGAATCCACCGGAGAGGATGGCAATCTTATAGCCGCAACGCTTCAGGATAGTCATCAGTCGGTCAACACCCTCGGTAATGGGCAGATGCTCGGCGATGTCCTGCATCACGCTCACGTCGAGTCCTTTCAGCAGGGCCACACGACGGGTGAAACTCTCCTTGAAGTCGATTTCACCACGCATGGCGCTCTCCGTAATGGCCCTAACCTCAGCACCCACACCGTTGCGCTCTGCCAGTTCGTCGATGCACTCCGTCTGTATCAGCGTGGAGTCCATATCGAAGCAGATCAGGCGGCGCATGCGACGGAACATATCGTCGCGCTGGAAGGAGAAGTCAATTTCCATCTCGCTCGATAGTTTCATCAGTTTTGACTGCATCTCCTGACGGTTGCTCGGCTCTCCGCGCAATGAGAACTCGATGCAGGCACGGACATGCTTGGCAGGATTCTTAATGCTCTTGCGGCCCGTCAGACGCAGGATGCTGTCGATGTTCAGTCCCTGATCGGCTATCAGACGGGTGGCAGCCTCTATCTGGCGTGCCTCCAGTTGTCGGCCCATCACCATCAAAATATAGCGGTTCTTGCCCTGATGGCCCACCCAGTCTTCGTATTCGTCGTCGCTGATGGGCGAGAAACCGATGTTCACGTTCAGTTCTGTGGCCTTGAAGAGCAGTTCCTTCATCACCTGCCCCGAGTGCGTCTCGTCCATTCGGATCAGGATGCCCAGCGAGAGGGTGGAGTGAATGTCGGCCTGGCCGATATCGAGGATCTGGGCGTCGTACTTAGCGAGGATGCCCATAATCGAGGCTGTCAGTCCCGGACGGTCCTGACCTGTGATTCTGACGAGGATCTGCTCCTCACGGTTCTTCTGTTCTTCCATATCTTTAATTTCTCAATCTCTCAATTCCTTAATCTCTCAACCTCCGGCTGATACACGGCCAGTCCGTAGTCGGCAGCCTTGACGTAGATGTATTCCATAATGTCGCTGGTGTCGTGTTCATAGGTAAGTGCATCCTTGGCCCTCAGCCAGAAGATGAACTCAACGCAGCAGCCGCCAGCCTGGCCTGTGTCCGTATGCTTCACCAGCGGGTTCTTTTCGCCGATGACCTTCGGATTCTCTTGCAGCCACTGTTCCATATCACGACGGAACCGGGTAATGTTGGCCTCGCCATCCTCATTGATGGAAAGCGAGTTGAAGTCGAAGAACACCTTGCGCGACTGCTTGCGGCCTTCGCCCTGCTCCATACCGAGCCAGTTCTGGAAGGCACCGTCTACCAGGGCCTGCGGACTCAGCGTGACGATGGTGTTGTCGAAGTTGCGCACTTTGACCATTGTCAGCGTGATCTCCTCCACCCGTCCATTGGCACCGGCAGAGGGCACGGTGATCCAGTCGCCGATGTGCAGCATATCGTTGTTGGTCAGTCGGATGCCGGCCACGAGTCCCTTGATGGTATCCTGGAAGGCCAGCATCAGGATGGCCGAGGCGGCACCCAGTCCGGCGAAGAGTGTCGTGGGGTCTTTGTTGACGATGATGGCAATCACCACGATGACGGCAATGAAGATCATCAAGATCTTCAGCACGCCGCAGAGTGAATACAGATACTGTAGCCGAGCCGTGCGCCGCCCGTTCTCCAACTGTTTGAAAGTGTCTATGAACACGATGGCTGTCCGCACGGACATAATCGTGATGTAGATAGCCGTCAGACGGGCCAATACCTCACGGACGATCGGGTAGTCGTAGAACGTCCAAGGTAGCAATTGCCAGATGACAATGGCTGGCACGATGCTACAGGCCGACACCAGCACCTTCTCGCTGAAGATCACGTCGTCCCACTTCACCTCGGTCTTCGCCGTCAACTTCAGCAGCAGCGGCACAATCAGTTTCCTGCACAGAATGCCCGCTAAGGCTGCCAGCAATATGGCTATCACCACCAGGATGGCGTGGCTGATCATCGTCACCGTGTCGCCGCTGAAGCCAGCGCCACCCAATATCTCCTCAATGAATATCTGTATCTTCTCCATAACTTTTCACTTTTCCCTCCTACGGCAGGCATAGCATCCTGCACAACTTGTCCTGAAACGCCTTGCCGCTGGCATTGCGCATCACGCCCTGATTGATAATACAGAAGGCCAACTGATGACCATTGGCCGCTGAACAGTAGCCCGCCAGACTGGAGATGCCCGTCAGCGTGCCGGTCTTGGCCCTGACATTTCCGCTGACGAACGGCTCCTTCATCCGCTTCTCCAGTGTCCCGTCCACGCCGGCGATGGGCAGCGAGACGTAGAGACGGTCGTAGACCTGCTTGTTTTGGAAGGCAAAGCGCAACAGACGAACCATCAGTTCTGCCGACACATAGTTGTAGAGCGACAGTCCACTGCCGTCGGCAAACTTATACTCGCCGGGATTCAGGCCCAGTCGGCTCACCAATTTCCGCTCCCACTGACGCGCCTTGTCGGCCGATGCCCGCTTCACACCGCCCGAGGCGGCTATCTGGTAATAGACCGACTCGGCATAGAGGTTGTCACTCTCCTTCATCATCCGTACCAAAATCTCCTCCAGCGAGTGGAAGCGTGAACTGATGATACAGGCCCCATTGGGCAGCATGCCTTCTGCGAAGGTAGCATCCACGGTGACGCCCGCCTTGCGCAGTTCGGTCGTCAGCCGCTCCATAAACTGATCTTTTTTCTCTATGAGCAGCGGGGTCAGCACGGGATTGTCGTCGTCCCAGCACCAGCCTTCGCCTAAGGTGTCAGCATCCTTCATCGACTTGTCGGCTACGAATCGTCCGCGGATGGTATCTACGCCCATCTTGCGGATGGCCTCTACGAAGGCCAGCATATCGTCGTTGTTGAACTGTGGATCCATACCGCCCACGCAGTAGATGTCGCCCATCAGCGTGTTGCCTGCTATCCTGCCTGTATAGTAGAGCGAGGTACGGAACTGGTAGCCGCCGCCCAACTTGTCGAGGGCGGTGATAGCCGTCACGAGTTTCATCGTCGAGGCGGGGCGCAGCGTCTGTCGCTCTCCCTGCTTGTAGATGGCGGAGTCGGCGGTCAGGTCGTACACCATCAGTCCTAATTGTGTCTTTTTGAGCAGCGGCTCATTCATCAGACGATCCAGCCGCTCCACGATGTTCTCAGGCCAGGGCTTGGCAGACTGCGTCGTGTCGGGCATCAGCGTGTCCGTCATCAGCGTGTCGCAGTCCTGGGGCTCAGTCTGCTCAGTGCCGACGGGCTTCAGCAGCGCCTCCAGTTCGGCCTGCGTCTGTGCCGGCAGTCCTGCTGCCAGCCATAAGATATAGGATAATATCAGTATTTTCTTCATAATTTGGTGCAAAGGTAATCATTTTTAGCCACAGATTACACAGATTTTTCAGAAAAATGATAATTAATCAGTGTTAATCTGTATAATCTGAGGCTTTTTTTGTATCTTTGCAGCAGTTAACAGACTAAGGTATGGTTTACAAGTACGATTTCCTGATTATCGGTGCCGGCGTGGCCGGTATGAGTTATGCCCTGAAAGTGGCTCGTGCCAAGAAGGGCCGCGTGTGTCTCATCTGCAAGACCTCGCTCGACGAGGCAAACACCTCCTTCGCACAGGGTGGCGTGGCAAGTGTGACAAACCTCGAGGTGGACAACTTCGACAAGCACATCGAGGATACGATGATTGCCGGCGACTATATCAGCGACCGTCAGGCTGTAGGACAGGTGGTGCGTAAGGCCCCGGAGCAGATCCGCGAACTCGTAGACTGGGGTGTCAACTTCGACAAGAACGAGCAGGGCGACTTCGACCTGCACCGGGAGGGCGGACACTCCGAGTTCCGCATCCTGCACCACGCCGACGATACGGGCGCCGAGATTCAGCGCGGTCTGATGGAGGCCGTGCGCCGCTGCCCCGACATTGACATCAAGGAGAACCACTTCGCCGTGGAGATCATCACCCAGCACCATCTGGGCGTCCGCGTCACCCGGCGCTCGCCGCATATCCAGTGCTATGGTGCCTATGTGCTGAATCCAGAGACCGAGAAGGTGGATACCTTCCTCTCGAAAATCACCGTGATGTGTACTGGCGGCTGCGGAGCGGTCTACCTGACCACCTCGAATCCCGTCATCGCCACGGGCGACGGCATCGCGATGGTCTATCGTGCCAAGGGAACGGTGGCTGATATGGAGTTCGTGCAGTTCCACCCGACGGTGCTGCACAATCCCCAGGAGACACACCCCGCCTACCTTATCACCGAGGCGATGCGCGGCTATGGCGGCATCCTGAAACTGCCCAACGGCGAGACCTTTATGGAGAAGTATGACGAACGCCTGTCGCTGGCACCACGCGACATCGTGGCCCGTGCCATCGACAAGGAGATGAAGATCCACGGCCTCGACCACGTCTGCCTCGACGTGACCCACAAGGACGCTGCCGAGACGCGTCACCACTTCCCCAACATCTACCAGAAGTGCCTCTCGATGGGTATCGACATCACCACTGACTATATCCCCGTCCGCCCGGCGGCCCACTATATGTGTGGCGGCATCAAGGTCGACCTCAACGGCCAGTCCTCCATCGAGCGGCTCTATGCCCTCGGCGAGTGTTCCTGCACGGGGCTGCACGGCGGCAACCGTCTGGCCTCCAACTCACTCATCGAGGCCGTCGTCTATGCCGACACGGCTGCCAAGGACTCGCTGGAGCATGTCGACCTCTACGACTTCAATGAGAAGGTGCCAGAGTGGAACGATGAGGGCACAATGACCAATGAGGAGAAGGTGCTCATCACGCAGTCAGTGAAGGAGGTCAATCAGATTATGTCCAACTACGTGGGCATCGTGCGTAGCGACCTCCGTCTGCACCGTGCCTGGGACCGCCTCGATATGCTCTACGAGGAGACGGAGCGCCTCTTCAAGCGCGTCAAGGCCAGCCGCGACATCTGTGAACTCCGCAATATGATTAACGTCGGCTACCTTATCACCCGCTGGGCCTTAGAGCGCAAGGAGTGCCGCGGCCTACACTACACCATCGACTACCCCGTACACGCCTACGACAAATAATCAAGAAGCCCGCCAGTTGGCGGACTTCTTTCGTTCTTAGTATGTCATCTTCGGCTCCAGTTCCTTCGCTTGGTCGATCATCTTCTGTACCTCGCTGACGGCGGGGGTGCGGCCGCAGATGTGGTACTGCTCGTTGATCTCCTCCAGTTTCGGCTGCAGGTTCTCGGCCACGCGGTGACGGAACTCCTTCACGGTGTCGACACCAGCCTTCTCGAGCAACTCAGCGAACTGGGGGCCTACGCCGCTGATACGGAACAGGTCGGCATGGTTAGTCCAGCGCAGAATCAGTTTCTCGCTGATGCCCGTGGCCTCGGCCAACTCCTTGCGGCCCTTGGGGGCAGCACACTTCTCGAGCAGTTCGCTCACCTTGTTGATACCTGCAGCAACCAACTTCTCAGCGTATACGTCGCCTACTCCTTCAATGTCGATAATCTTGTAATCCATAATCCTTAAGTTTTTAGTGATTAATAAAAAAGTTGCAATCTTGTGTGCAAAGATACGAATAATTTTGTAACTTTGCAACAAAATTCGGAAAAAGATGATGACAGTGCTATATATTTTAATAGGTATGGCGGTCGGAGCGGTGGTGCTCTACCTCGTGATGGACAAGCGGCTCGATGCCCTGAATATCGCCTCGGGCAAGAAAGACATCGAACTGGCGATGCGCCAGGAACTGCTCAGTGCCGCCCAGAGCCGGGTGCAACACCTGGAGGCGGAGAACAAGGATACCACGTCGAGGGCGGAGGCACTGAATGCCCGTGTGGAGACGCTCAGCCGCGAACTGGAACTGCTGCGCGAACAGAAGGCGGAGGACGCCAAACTGATGAACGAGCAGTTTGCCAATATGGCGCAACGCATACTCGAAGGCAGTGCCGCCAAACTGAAAGAGCAGAACACGGAGACGATGTCGGGCATCACCCAGCCGCTGAAGGATGCCATCACGGATATGCGCAAGGCCATCAGCGACAACCTGAAGGACTCTGCCGAGCGCTCGGCCTCGTTCCGTGAACAGATAGAAGCGATGGTCAGGCAGACGCAGCAACTGGGCGAGAAGGCCGAGGGGTTGACCAACGTGCTACGGCGCGACAACAAGGTGAGCGGCAATATGGGTGAGATCATACTCGGCGACCTGCTGGCCAGTCAGGGACTCACCGAGGGCATCCACTATGAGGTGCAGGCCCGGCTCCGCGACGAACTGGGCCGCCCGCTGAAGCACGATGAAACGGGGCGCGAGATGCAGCCCGACGTGATCCTGCACTATCCGCAGGGACAGGACGCCATCGTCGACTCAAAGGTGTCGCTCGTGGCCTACGAGAAGTACGTAAATGCGGAGGCGCCCGAGGAAAAGGAGCGCTATCTGCAGGAGCATATCAAGAGCGTCAGGCAGCACGTGAACGAACTGGCCCGCAAGGACTATTCGAAGTATATCAAGAACGGGCGCGATGCCGTCGACTTCGTCATTATGTTCGTGCCCTTCGAGTCGTCGCTGCAACTGGCCCTGGCCAATGACCCGACGCTCTGGCGCGAGGCATTCGAGAAGAAGGTCTTCGTCACCGGTGAGCAGAATCTGCTGGGCATCCTCCACATGATCCACATCGCCTGGGTGCAGAACCAGCAGGCGGAGAATCAGCAGAAGGTGTTCGGACTGGCAGAGGATTTGCTGGACCGCCTGGGCGATTTCATCAAGCGCTATAACGACCTGGGCGAGAAACTGCATAAGGTGCAGGAGGCCTACGACTTCACGAACAACAAACTGATCTCAGGCCGTCAGAGCGTCGTGCAGAAGGGCCGCGAACTCGTTGACCTCGGGGCGAAGGAGAATCCAAACCGCAAAATTCCGATGCCGGAGGTGGGGATTGAATAGGTGTGTGTTTGTTTATGAAGATATTGCTCAGTGAGAATATATGGGATTTCGATCTCGAAGCGGCACTGGCGGAGATCTCGCCGCAGCGGAGGGAGCAGGCCCTGAAGTTCAAGTACGAACTGGGGCAGCGGCTCTGCGTGCTGGCCTACCGTCTCTTGCAGCAGGGACTCCGCGAGGCGTATGGCATCACCGAGCCGCCCGTCTTCGAATACAACGAACACGGCAAGCCTGCCATCATCAGCCATCCCGATATCCATTTCAACCTCAGCCACTGCAAGCAGGCCGCCGTCTGTGTCATCAGCGACCGTCCCGTTGGCATCGACGTCGAGTCAATCCGTGAATACAAGGAATCCCTCGTCCGCTACACGATGAACGATAACGAGATCCGCGAGATAGAGTCTGCCACCAACCCAGCAGCCTCCTTCATCCGTCTCTGGACGATGAAGGAGGCTGCCCTGAAACTCATCGGCACCGGCATCAGCAACAACCTCAAGACCGTGCTCGCCGACCACACCGACCTCCGTTTCACCACCTACGACAAGTCGCAGTACATCTATACCGTCTGCGAGCCTGTCACTTGATCTTCTTATTCAGATACTTTGCCAGCGGCGAGTTGATCTGGCGGAGACCCTGGGCCACACTGCGGGCATTCATCTGGGCACCGATCTTGGAGGTGTGGGTATGGTCGTGGTTGAAGTACTTGGAAGCCTTCTCCTTGCTCTTCGCAGCATCCTTCGAGGCGAACTTCTTGTCGAGGAAGTCGGCGGAGATATTATGGACGTCGACAAACTCCACACCCGTCTGCTCAACCACCTCACGATACCACTTGCCATAGGTATCGTT
>FLNX01003855.1_pt1 | contig 19361 bp, 15 predicted proteins | sample 1140341 | NCBI WGS metagenome assembly FLNX01 (sample SAMEA3878208, study PRJEB12797) | bioreactor metagenome | biome: Moose rumen | place: Sweden | collected 2011-10
GCTATCTCCTCGTTAATCTCCTCCAGGCTCATATCGGCCGCACCGGATGCAAGTGCAGCCTCGCGCATTCGCATAAACGCCTCCCAGCCCTGCTTGCGCACCTCTGCTTCCGAATCTGCCTTAATCTCGAAAGGTATCCTGCGCTCGCGGACTACAGTTTTCATGAACAAATTCAGCGCAGCGGTGTTGCTGAGCCCGAATTCATCGCAAAGGACGTCGAAACTCTTCTTGAGCCCTTCGTCCACTCTTATGGTCATTGAGGTCATACGGCAATCGTTTTTCGTTTGTATTGCAAATATAATGCAAAAATAAATACAAATCAAAATTTAGTGCGTCTGCGCTGCGCGGACACAGATGGAGATGGAAGCTAGATGTAACGGAGATCTAACGGTGATCTACGCTTACGGGCGTGGGGTTTAGGGCTTACTGGCTGTCAACCAGGCTCAGTCGTGGTGCGGGAATTTAACAACCGGAATCAGGTTAGGGGAAGCTTAGGGGTAGAGGAGAGATAGAAGAGGGGAAGAAGATGGACTCGGAGGAGGTCCTTTGATGCTCCTTTGATACTCCTTTGATGTTCCTTTGATGCTCCTTTGATGCTCCTTACCTGTCCAGCGGGAAAAACAACCTGCGTTCCAAAAACATGCCGTGTCAGTAAGTGACAATTATTGTTTGTATGTTTGCAGCGAAAAAGATAATTAATTGCATTATTCGCAATGAAGTTGAATGATTACGCAAAAAATATATTGCATTATCAAATAATAAAAGTACATTTGCAAAGTATAACATAGACTTCCTGAAAATGGCAGATTTGAATAGACTAAAAGTGGTACTTGCCGAAAACAAGCGGACCAGTAAATGGCTCTCTGAACAACTTCATAAGGATCCGGCGACGGTATCCAAATGGTGTACGAATTCTGCGCAGCCTTCACTGGAGACCTTGGTTGAAATCGCTAGAGTGCTTGACGTGGATGCCAGAGAACTAATTATCCCCACATCCGACAATCATCTCCACGTACTTTAATTGCGCTATGAATCATGAAAGAAAAAGACGTATTACATGAACTAGTCCGCAAGTATGAACAGCATAGGGACTATTATCTTACGCCTCGTTTTAACGAAACGATGCTGCGCAGTGAATTCCTTGACCCCTTGTTCGAACTTCTTGGGTGGGATATCAAGAATACGGCAGGGAAACGCACCAATGAGCGTGAAGTCATATTGGAAGAGCCCTTGAAGCAAAATGCATCAACTCATTCTAAAAAGCCAGATTACACCTTCCGTTTGTTTGGAGAGCGCAAGTTTTTCGTGGAAGCGAAAAAACCGTGCGTTAGAATAGAAGCTGATGATGAGCCGGCAAAACAGGCTCGTCGTTATGGCTATTCTGCAGGATTGAAAGTATCCGTCCTGTCAAACTTCGAATACCTGTTCATCTATGACACAACATTTCCAGTCAAAGATGAAGATTCCCGGACTGTCGCCCTTATTAAAAGCTATCACTATAAGGACTACGAATCCGCATTTGAGGAGCTTTTGCATTATTTGGGGAAGAATTCGGTCTATTCCGGAGCCTTTGATGATGTTTGGAAAGATATCGAATCGAATGTTTCCCACCAGTCGATAGATGACTTGTTCCTTTCTCAAATCAATGAGTGGAGATTATTGTTGGGAGAACAGATTCTTTCGGTAGCGCCGGGCATAGAGCTTTCCGAACTTGGAGACATTGTCCAGAGCTATATCAATAAGATTCTGTTTTTGCGTGTATGTGAAGACCGCAACATTGAGACCTATCAAAGGCTTTTGCAAATAGCAGAAAAGGATGATGGAAACAATTTGATCAATAAGTTCAAGGATGCCGACCGAAAGTACAATTCCGGCCTGTTCACTGAACGCCTGTCCTCTGATATCGTCTGTAACATCAAATCTTCTTTTTGGACAATCATACACCAGTTGTATTACCCGGAGAGTCCTTATTCGTTCTCCGTATTATCTTCTGACATTCTTGGCCGGATATATGAAATATTCATTGCTCAGCGGCTTGCCATTGTAAAAGGTAAACTGACTATCGTCAATAAACCCGAGAATGAAGAACGCGACATAGTAACAACGCCTACCTTCATCATCCAGGAAATCCTGTCCCGAACCATCGGCGAGCGGATTGAGGGGAAAAGCCTGACGCAGCTATGTAACATACAATTTGCAGATATCGCTTGCGGGTCAGGGGCGTTCCTGCTACAGCTATATCAATTCCTGCAAGACTCATTAATCGATTACCTGCAGAATAATGCAAGGCAGGAACTGATTCAGACAAGCGTTGACACATATAAACTCCCTTTTGAGACAAAGAGGAGACTTCTGACTCAGTGCATCTTCGGTGTTGACAAGGACTACAATGCTGTTGAGTCATGCAAGTTCGGATTGCTGCTGAAATTGCTGGAAGGTGAAGATGTTGATTCTCTTGCCAGTTTCCATCCAGTCCTTCCGCCACTTGATGAAAACATTTTCTTTGGGAACAGTTTGTTGTCATCTGCCGATGTGCCTGAATCGGAAACGGAAGCCGTCAATCCGTTTGATTTTGCAGGCCGTCAATTTGATTACATAGTCGGCAATCCGCCTTACATGAAGACGGAAGACATGAAGAATCTCACTCCAGCAGAGCACAAGATATATCCCGCAAAGTATAAAAGCGCATATAAACAATACGATAAATATTTCCTCTTTATCGAACGGGCGTTACAACTTCTAAAAGAGGACGGAAAGCTTGGATACATCGTTCCCAGCAAATTTATGAAAGTGGGAGCGGCACAGTCACTTCGCAAGATAATTGCCGATGCTGGGTATCTTCAGTCGTTGTTGTCTTTCGGCGCCTTTCAAGTGTTTTCAGACAAGTCGACATATACTTGCATTCTTGTCCTGGATAAGAAAAAGAACGCTTCTTTTCGCTTTTCCGAAGTAGAAAACTTCAAAGCCTGGAGAGTCCGGGACAGCAAAGCGGTTTCCGACTCTGAAAGGCAGGCTGCAAGTATTGGCAAAGACACCTGGGTACTATGTTCAGATGAGCATCAGGCCCTCTTTGACATGATTTGGCGAAAGAGCGTTCCGCTTGTGGATGTTGTCGGTGAAGACTGCATCTTCAACGGTATCCAGACAAGCGCAAACAAGATATACGTTTTTGTTCCTTCCCGGGAAGACAAGAAATACTATTACTTTACAGGCCCTAATAAACAGGCTTATAAGATTGAGAGGAATGTAACCAAGCCATATTTCCAAACCGTCCAGGGTGAGGACAACCTAACATCATTTCGCTCGTTTGAACCGAATGCCAGAGTAATCTTCCCTTATTGCAGAACGAAAACCGGCAATCTCGCATTGTTGAAACTGCAAACTATAGCGAAGAAGTATCCCGAACTATACAAATATTTGACTGACTTTAAAGAGGTGTTGGCCAATCCTAAGCGAGACATCAAGCCTGCTCCTGTAAAGAAAGATGAGTGGTATCGATACGGACGCCAGCAAAGTCTTGAAGCGTGTGAAGTAAAAGAAAAGATGGTTGTTGGGGTTTTGTCGCAATCCGACAAATACGCCATTGACACGAATGGTACGTTCGTGACTTCCGGGGGGACAGCAGGATACTGCATGGTGCGTGTTCCCGAGGAGAAGCCTTATTCCATCTACTATATTCAAGCTATTCTGGGATCCGTTCAGGGGGAATGGATGGCTTCGCTGTATGGGGAGATTTTCAGGGGCGGCTACATCGCCAGAGGGACAAAAGTTCTTAAGCAGCTCCCTATACGCGCCATAGACTTCACAAATGATGATGAGGTAGCCCTCCATGATGCAATCGTTGATAGGCAGAAAAGGCTCATTAATCTTGGAGGCAGGATATCTAAATCAAAGTCAAGTCCAAGAAGACTTATTCCGCTTCGACGCCAGTTCGATTCTTTAAAAGTTGAACAGCAAAATGCGATAAACACTTTGTATGGAATGGCTGACGATCAAGTAAAAAAGATACCTTTAATTAGAGAGTTATATGCAGCTGATTGAAAACGCCAGCGCGGAGAAACTCCGTGGCGCATACTATACACCTGAGGATATCGCCCGCTTCATCCTGAAATGGGGGGTAAACGGGAGTACGGAAGCTGACATCCTGGAGCCGAGTTGCGGTGATGGCATCTTTCTGGAATGTCTTTATAAGGAACGGGCTACATTCAAAAGTGTTACTGCCGTCGAATTCGAAAAGACAGAAGCTGATAAGACGGCAGCCATCGGTTTGGAAGGAGCAACTGTAATCAATACAGATTTTCATAAATTCTGTATTGAGACGAGCAAAAGATTTGACCTTGTAGTTGGGAACCCTCCCTATATTCGATACCAATACTATGATGAAGGGCAACAGAACCTCGCCGATGATATCTTTAAAAGAGCCGGTTTGAAACGCACGAAGCTCACGAATGCGTGGGTTACGTTTGTTGTTGGCAGTTGTTCCCTTCTTAAGGAAAAAGGCAAATTGGGATTTGTAGTCCCTTCTGAATTATTGCAGGTTAAATATGCCCAGCAACTCAGGAAATTTCTGGCAAGTTTCTTCAATAAAATAAATATTATTTCTTTTGAGGATCTGGTTTTCAATGACATCCAGCAAGAAGTTGTCCTGTTGCTTTGCGAGAAGAATGGTTCAGCGGAGCATCTGATAGAACACATAGAGGTTAAGGATGCAGATGGCTTATGTACATTGGACCCGGCACGGCTGAAATTCCCCACAAAAAAGATAGATTTTCATACGGATAAGTGGACATACTACTTCTTGGACAAGGAGGAACTGGACCTGTTGGAGAAAGTCCGGAATCTCCATGTTGACACGATTTCCACATTTTCAGATGTGGAAGTTGGGATCACAACAGGAGCGAATGACTATTTTACGGTTCCAGCGTCCATCGTAAACCTGTATCAATTGGAAGAGATTGCGCGTCCCATGGTCGGACGGAGTGTGCAAGTGAACAGCCTGAGATTCACCGCGCAGGATTGGCAGAATAATGTCAATGCCGGGGCAAAGGCCTTCTTGCTTGTTTTCCCTCCCGAATCTCACATAAAGGGCAATGACGGTGTTAAGGCCTATCTTTCTACGGGAGAAAGCGAAGGCGTAAACAAGGGATATAAAACAGGCATTCGGGATTACTGGTATGTAATCCCTTCCATCAAACAATCAGATGCTCTGTTCCTGCGAAGGAACAATTTGTTCCCGAAGTTCGTCTTAAATGAGGTCGGAGCCTATACTACAGACACCATGCACAGGGTGTTTATTCATCCTGATGTCAATAAAAGAGCCTTTATTGCCAGTTACTACAACTCTTTGTCTTTCGCTTTTGCTGAAATTCTGGGACGCAATTTCGGAGGAGGATGCCTGGAGCTGATGCCAAGCGAAGTGGGAGGTGTTGTACTTCCCTATAAGGAAACCAATGAAACACTGTTTGACAGAATCGATCAGATGTTGCGAGAAAAGAAAACCGCTGATGAGATTCTCGATATTACAGATGAGGTTATTCTTCATAAAGGTTTGGGGCTTTCAATAGAGGAGACCCGTCTCTGTCGCTCTATCTGGCACAAGGTTATGGGACGACGCCTGAGCCGAAAAGCAGTTGAGAAAGAAGAAACAGAAGAGACTTCGCCAACCATGAACAGGATTCCTCAACTGAACTTGTTCGAGACTCTTCAACAGTATCCAGATGCCATAGTCAAGAATGAAGTCGACGAGTCTTCCAGAAAAGCCAATGGGCTTGTTGTGGATACGAGGAAAAATGTACTTATCAGCCTGGTAAAGAGTGATAATGTTGAACAGTATCTTGACCGTTCTGCCAAGATATACTATACAGGAAAGAAATTTCCTTCATGTGTCGCTCTGAACAAGCTCTATTATTTCATGCCCTATATTAAACAAAAAGGGATACGAGATCTTTACCTCATCAGAATAGCAAGAGTCGGGACTAGAAAAGAAGGACAGCCCGGTGAAGATAAAAACGATATACGACTTGTTTTTGAGATTGAGTATTTGGGAGAGTTATTCAAGGAATACAAGCCTGTTACACTGGATATATGGCATACCTTCACAGATACAACGATGGAAAAAGTCCTGTCCAAGTAAGTTATGCATGGCAATCTTATAATCCATTCAACCGTCTTGTCATACGCAACGGATTCTTTTTCTTCGAATAGCATCGGGGTGAATTCCGCGTTCCTCAGCAGCGGTAAAACTTTGTTTGGGAGGTAGGCCCTCATGCCGTTCCCAACCACACAACACTTCCCGACGGGACAGACAGCTTCGAAGCCACAGATAGCACAAAAGTCCTCGAATGTCACTGTGTTACGAATAAAAAACGATAAATTTACACTCTCGCTAGAGATTGGCAGGAAGGTAATTTTTTTTTGAAAAAATTGTGATATGGCTAAAGTTTGGAAAATTGGTTCGAGATGGAATGAATATGGTGATGCTAAGGCTTCGATACTCAGTATCTTCTTAAGGAATAATACGGTTTTCGTTGGACTTTCTAATGAAGGTCGCTTTCTGCACGAAGTGGAAAGAGGAGATTATTTTGCTATTGCAGATGGATACCAGATTGTTGCTGTTGCGAAAGCTGTTAGCGCACCCGATTATATTGGGAATCTAAAGGAAATTATTGTCACAAAACGCGATAATTGCGTTTTCAATTTCAAAGAAAACAAAGACTGGGCGGTAGGAGTGAAAGTGCAGATTCATGAAGTGAAGAAGGAAGACTGGGGGAAATTCTATTACATGAAACGTTCTTCTTTTTGCAGAGTTAACGATGAACTTAGCCAAAAGATAATAGAGTATTACGAATATTCGGCTCCGAAGTTTTCTATCGCATCATATACGTCTACATTAATATCAGGCCCCCAAAGCCAATATAGTTCGCTACTAGATAGACATGTTACTTACATCGTCCCGGTTTATCAACGTCCGTATGAATGGACAGAACTTCAAATCAATCAGTTTATTACAGACATCGTCAATAGTTTTCTCGGTAAGGAGCGGAATGCTCGCAATCCGGAGCCAATGTTCATTGGGACTATGCAACTCTCTGAGAAGAGGGATATAAGCAAAACGGAAATACAGCAGAACATTATCGATGGTCAACAACGTATCACAACATTAACCATATTCTTAAAAGAACTGAAAAAACTATATCCTCAGTCAGCCAAATTATCTTCTTTGCGTTTTGATTGGTTGGAGACGCATGTAAACAAAGAGCAAAGCAAATATCTTGAATCGTATCTTAATGATACGGAGGTTAATACTGAACTTAATGTCTATTCTCGAAATGCAAAAATCATAACAAACTGCTTCTTGAACGAATGTGGTAACGTCGAAGAAGGAACGTTTGATTTTGAGAAGCGTATCGACCTTTTTTGTGACTACATCCTGCATTCTCTGTATTTCGTCGTAATTGAAACTACAGCGGGACTGTCCAAGACCATACAAATCTTCAACACGATTAACAATACTGGGCTTGACTTAAATGGCTCAGACTTGTTTAAGGTTAGGATGTACGAATACCTTACAGACTATTTGGGAGAAGATGAATCTGCCTTTGATAAGATTCAAGAAGTTTACCAGTTACTGGATTCCATGAATAAAAAACATGGGAGGTGGGTTACTGGCTTTGATGGTATTCTTGACATTTATAAAAATGTCCTTGTCACGAAATATAATTTGAATAGCGGATTCTATTCTTTTGGCTGGGACACTTTTTTTGAAAGATTGTTTGACACGCTCTTGGGTGTAAAATCCTGGGATAACTTCGGGCCGGTTTTAAGCAACAAAGATTTTTTCATTAGCCTTGATGAGATAAAACAAGTCATCGAACTTCGGTTTGAGTATTCGGATTACAAATACGTTACTCTGGAGGCTATTTTTGCATTAAATCATTCGAATTGGTGGTCGCGGTACTCTCGCTCACTTTGGCTTGTCATCTACCAGTTTTTATATTTCAATCGCGGCCATGCTAATAGATATGTGTTATTGGAAAGGTTAGTGATTTCGCTCGATAAGTTATTCTTCATATATAGTGTTACTTACTATAAGCAGATTTACGATATCAATAATTTCGTTGCAGAATTGATCAAATCAATGGCTCATAAATCGCCGGAAGAGATTATTGGTGCTGTTAAAAACAAATATGCCGCTTATGACCAAAAATTGCTTGAAAGGACACTAGGAGGATATATAAACGATAATGAAAAGAGGAAGAGGTTAGTCTGCTCATTGTCAACTTTCCTTGAGGAAAGATATGACAATCCAGAGGGGGTCATAAAGAATATCTTCGAAACCAGTTTTGATATTGAGCACATACATGCTAATGCTGATGAGGAGGTAGAGATTGACGATACGCTGCAGAATAGCATAGGGAATCTTGCTCAACTTGAGTACGATATTAATCGTTCAATTCAAGCGGATCCGTTTAAACTGAAGCGTATCAGATATAAAGATAGTAAGTATCTAACCTTCCAACGCATTGCCGCAAAATATACTAAATGGGATACTGAGGAAGCAGAGCATAGAAGGGTTCAGCAAGTAGAGAAGATGCTACACTACATTTACGACGAATAATCGCAATTCAATGTCAGACCCTGCGGTGGCCTGCCATCCTGCAGATTCCCCCAAAAAACCTACACCTATTGTACATACAAAACCCGCGCTGTTATGCCTGTCGACAAGAACGTTAAACAACGTCATCAGCAACTTGATGAATTGTTCAGAACCCCGGAAGGGTTATCCTATGTCCAAATCCAAAAAGCACTGGATGAGAAAGGACTTCGTGTCTCTATAAGGACTATCCAGAAGGATATTATTTCTTTCGAAACGGATTACGGCGCAAAATTCAGGAAGGGACTGCGCAGAGGTCATTCCACGCTCGTCCGCTATGACGATATCACCAAGTCTGCACTCGTCAGAAGTGATATCGCAGACAAACTTGCGGACATTGCACAAGATATCCAGGAGAACAACTATATCTATCCACATTTTGTTCTTGCCTCCTCAATCATCCAGCATCTGTCAGACGGGAATTCTATTGACGACTTTTACGATGCTGTCGACTTCGGAAGTAATGACTATCTCACGGGGATTGAGCTGTTTGGTGATATTTTGAAAGCCATCGTCAATCGCCAATGCATTTCATTTGAATATACGCCATATGGCAAAGAACCTATGGAGATTACCGTTAGCCCTTACCGCTTGATGCAGCATAACCAAAGGTGGTTCCTCATCTGTAAAACAATAGGGCAGAGTTTATATTTCATTGATGCACTGGACAGAATAACCAGTGATATCTCCGTTTCCGATGCACGATATGAAGAAGCGGATAAAACCCGCCTGCAAGGTTTTGATGACACCATCGGTACCTACGATGCGATGGATACGGACAAAACTCCGGAAGAGGTTCTCCTTAAGGTAAAGAAAGAGTTTTACCCCTTCATCGAGAGCAAACCTTTTCACAAGAGTCAGGAGCTCTTCGAAGAGGGGGATGACTATTCTATCATTAGGCTATATGTCAAACAGAATCGCGAACTTGAATCCACCATTCTGTACTATGGAGACGATATAGAAGTCCTGCAACCGGATACCCTCAGACGCAATATATCGTTGAAAATCAGCAGTATGGCTGCAACTTACGCCAAAACAACGAACTAAACCTTCGCGCTTAGGGCGATTTCTTTTTCTATTCAAAATATTGTTTCTATATTTGCAGTGCGGTTCGGGAACGAATGGCGCAGAGCTCTTTAGCATACTGAGGCTGACTCACAGGATTAGGCTTCCTATTTATTGATTAAGGCGCAACTGCTTCTGGCGACAATCCGGCAGCGCCGCGGCCCTGCATAAGACAGGTGTCCGTCACAGATTGTCGGCAAGTCAAATCCTTACATATTTTGCTATGAAAAAATATGAAAACGGAGTCCTTGGAGCAGCCTCGGTAAAAAGTGCTTCTGCAGTTGAATCTACGCAGTGGACCAAGTATCGCTCGCCGAGTGGTCATGGCTTTGCTGCCGAAGATGCAAACGCACTGCATGATAAGCTCTGCGGAAAGTCTGTGGATAAAGTTGGGCTCAACAATGAGCTCAACGGTGCAGACCGAATCGTTGACGGAAGCCCCGTCCAGACGAAATATTACAAGACGGCATACGATTCTGTCAATGCCGCCTTCGACCAGGATAACATGTTTCGTTATCCCGGCCAGAAGATCGAGGTCCCCAAAGACCAGTTCGAGGAAGCTGTCGCACATCTTGAGGCCAAGATTCGCGATGGCAGGGTTCCTGGTGTAACCGACCCGGCTGAAGCCCGCAATATGCTGGTCAAGGGAAATTGCACCTATGACCAGGCGGTGCGCATCGCCAAAGCTGGGAATCTGGACTCAGTCCTGTTTGACATCAAGAATCAGGCGGTCACATGTGCGTACGCCTGTGGCCTTTCCTTCGCGGTTTCCTATGCTTTCAGCAGGTTCTCGGGCCAGGACGGGAGCACTGCACTCAAAACAGCCGTTAGCCAGGCCGTGAAGTCAGGGGCCCTGACGATGGCGGCCGGGGTTGCCACGCAGCAATTCCTGAGGACTCAGGCTGGCCGTAATCTGGCCGCCGCCACCACGAATGTCGCCCGCAGAGCGGTTGACTCCGTCTGCCGTACAAAGGTCGGGGCCGAAATCGTCCGGAAGATGATGTCTGCCATTCTCGGGAAGAACTTAACGCAGTCTGCCGCAAGGAATGCCCTTATCAAAATGGCACGCTCGAACTTCATTACCAGCGCTGCCATGACAGTGGCCACCTGCGTACCCGATGTGGTCAAAGCACTTCGAGGCAGGCGCTCCTGGAAGCAGGTCGGCAAAAATGCCGTTGTCAACACGGCAGGGTTGGGTGGCGGCACTGCCGGTTACTGGGCCGGTGCTGCTGCCGGCACGGCAATCTGCCCTGGAATCGGGACTGTCATCGGAGGGATCGCAGGTGGAATTGGAGGAGGGATGCTCCTGTCCTGGGGGACGAAGAAGGCTGCCGACTGCTTCGTCGAGGACGACTCCGTCGTCTGTGTGGAGTGCCTGGAAACTGCTATCGTCGAACTGTGCGACGTTCACAATACCTCGAAGGAGGAACTGGATGTCATCCTCAAGAAGATGAAATCCAAGAATGTCTTCTCCGAGAAGTTCTTCTGCCGAATGTATAAGGCTGGCGGGAAAGGTCGGAACTATCCGGCAATGACCGCATTTGCGAAAGTGGAACTCAAAGCGTACTTCGCTTAGTGCTCCCGGTTGTTTGTTTAACCTTTAATCCTTTGTGATTATGATAGTCTGTCCGACTCCCGACCCCTGGGAAATCATCAAGGTCATCATTCGCATCCTTCTCGGAGGCCGATGATACTCCACTGACGCGGTGAGCAGGAACAAGCCTATCCGGTTCAGGCCCTGCTGCAGAAGAACCACTGTCCCACAGATAAACCCGTTTTGCATGAAGAAGGTTATCATCACAGCTCTCGTCGAGGCCGCCGTTGCGATCCTCACTGCATGGGCACATTCGCAGCTCACGAAGTAGCTCCGCCCCCGTGCTCTCTGCCATATCCGTGTCCAAGTGCCATTTCCTCCGGCACTTGGGCGGAAAAATGAATAAAAATCATTAACTTTACAAACCAAACTATTAGCCAATATGAAGTTTGACTACACCATAAAGAATTTCCGCGCCTTTGATGCCGAGGGAGCCACCTTCACCATCAGCCCCATCACCATCCTCACCGGCACCAACAGTTCCGGCAAAAGCTCGATGGCAAAGTCTCTTAGGCTCCTTAATACATACCTTAGAGCCCTTAAAGACGATGCGAATATTGGTAAGTGTTACCCTGGTAGAACGCCACTTGATTTTTCTAATTCTGAGCTGAAACTCGGTTCTTTGGACTCGAATATCAATTTTCTTTCAAAAATAAATGAGAAAAATATTGAGCTACGTAACGAGCCTGTCCCAGAAGACCTTTCTTGTATATCATTCCACTATACGGTATTCTCATCCCTTCTATACCAAGATTGCTCTATTAGTCTCAAATTTAAGGGCTCAGATAGTTTTGGCGAAGAACAAAGCGATGGTATTGAGCGTTATGGATGGCTTTCTTCTCTTAGTATTGTTTCGGAAGATAAAGGTTTCGAACTTCTTGTAGAGTTCGAAGAAGGAAAGCCGTTGATAAAAAAATTTAATCGTACCACAGCAAGAAATTTTTTCTATGTATATCTGGAAGAGGTGACGCATGCTTTTCCTCCGCAATTCAATAATTCGGATGCAAACGACACGATAGTTCATAAAACGCAAGTCTATAATGATTTAAAGTGGAAGTACTTTTCTAATATCGATCCGGAGGAGAGAAGTGACGCATCAGCCGATGAATCGCTGCTTTTGATACCTGATGAGTTTTTAATGGCAGATGCGACTACGTTTTTCGGGGACATCTTAAAGAGACCAGATTCGTCTTCTATTGCAAAAATTGCTGAAAAGATTCAAGCCGATTATCATGACTCTGGTGCAGTGTCGCTACTTGTGTATATCCGCCAGAAAGAGGAAGCGTGGATTAAAGAGCTTAGTATAGACAGAAAGCAGTCTCAATTCGACGATAAAAATCCCCGAGAATTCTTCCATGCTACCAGAAAAGTTGTTAGACTCAAGGAAGAACTTGAGTACTACAGTTTAGATTATCTAGTGAAGAACTGTAAGGAGATAACATTTCCGATAATAGCTCGTTTCTTTAAGGAAGTATCAGGCCCTCTTCACATTGGATTGTTATACAATAACTTTATGGATTTCTGTAACGATATCATCAAGGAAGCGTTGTTCCCTGATAGCCTGGTAAACTTGACTTATATTAGTTCTGCAAGGGCTTCCGTAAAAAGGTTCTATACCCTAAATGAGGCGAGTGAACCATTTGACAAACTACTTTCAAAGTATTTTCAACTTTCTCAGTGGCAATCCAATGATTCCGAATTTAAACCAGGAGACTTTATTTCCAGGTGGATAAATACAGACCGTCCGAACAGTTTTGGAATAGGAAAGAAATTGTCTTTTTATGAGCTCGCTAAGGGGATGGCTGTAGTCCCTTATTTATTGTTAGGGGTGTCAAATGGGGGGGAAGTTGATTTGGCGGACCTTGGATACGGCGTCACACAACTCCTGTCGATGCTGATCAGTATTGAAGTTGATATTATTGAGAAGATGCAAAAATCTTCTTCGGGGAAGTTGCCCGTGAGTTATATGGTCATAGAAGAGCCTGAGATTCACCTGCATCCTAGATTGCAGTCTCTGCTTGCCGATATGTTCCTTGAAGCATATCTTAAGTACAACATCCACTTCATCATCGAGACTCATAGTGAGTACCTCATCCGTAAATATCAGTATCTTGTTGCTGAGCACTCGATGAGTTCAGAGGCTGGTGTCGACCCTTCAGATATCTGTATTTATTATCTATATGATGCAGATCCTGCTAAGCGTCCTGAAGGACAACAACAAGTGCAGCCAATCCTAATTAGAGAGAATGGCAAATTAACTCATAAATTCGGGAAAGGGTTCATAGATATTTCAACCGACCTTGTCCTTGAGTTATACGCAACACGAGGCCAATATGCTGAATAGTCCAATATATACAGAACTTGAGTTCCTTCGCCAGTTTTATTTCGAGCAGATGCCTCCTGGAGGACGCTCGAAGAAAGATGTCCGACCTTTACGGGAGCGATGGGATCGTTTTTGCGATTTTTTAGAGAACAACCATCTCAAATTAGACCTGTCTGATAAAGAGCTTCATCTTAAAGCGCGAGATGACGAACAGTTGAAGAATCTATTGCAAATTATTGAAGATGAATTAGATACTGAAACACTCAAGGCTCGGGAAGTCTTTTGCACTAGCGAGAATGCAATTGAGGATAAATCTTCAATAGTTCTGTCATCTTCGGCGTTCCAAGAAGATAACGCTCGAAAACGTGGCCGATTACAATTGTCTCCGCTAGATACAGTTTCTCGGCAGGATCTCTTCATTGATTCAGGAATCAGTATTACCAAAGGAAAGCCGATCTTATGGCAAGAAATCTGCGATAAATGTCTTCCGAAGAAGCGGTTCAATACATTGATACTTATTGACAACTACGCGGCAAATGGTGCTGACCGTAATTTATTCAAGCTCCTGGATAAAGTTTTACCATGGGATTTGGATCAAGGAGAGGTGCTAGAATTGCTGATTTTATGTTATGGGAGGGTGCCAGATAGTCGGTACCCAGGAGGAGTAAGGGTTCTTCGACTTAGGCCAAGAGATATTATTTCCTCGATTCATCGGCGCCCATATAGGATAAATATAAAAATCCAAAAATTCGACGGCACAATAGGAAATCCACCATTTCACGATAGATCTTTTATAACGAATTACAACTTTATAATTGCGCCAGGGGGAATAGACTTGCTAAATCCAAGTGAACTCGCGTCAAGGGATACGGTTCTGTTTGGTGTGTTTCCGGATTTTATAGCATCAGGAGAAGAATGGAAAAATGAGTATTTGAATAACAACTTATATAAGATTCTAAAACTTTCAGAGCAATCAAGCATAGTAGGAAATCCCATTATGGAGAATTATCAATCTTCGGAAGACTGTCTTAAGAAACAGGTTATTGAATTTCTTGAATCCCTTCGGGAACCATCTGTTGATATTGAAAAGGTACTATTTGAGTATAATATCGAGTCACACACTCTGTCCGTATCTCATTTAGAATGGGCGTTTTCAAATATGGTAGTTATACGAGGGAGAATTGATGCAAGGACTAATCCAGGCGGGCCTCATAACGAATTCATCAATGGATTGAGATTGATGAAAAACCAGCACTTCGTTATCGATGATAGAATCGAATATTGGTCCGATGAGTTTGGGAGGATTAAGAAGGCGAAAACACTTGTAAGCAGCATTTTAGCGGAGGAGTCCTCTGATAATAAGACAGATGACAATGGCCAAAAGAAGAGGATTCGCTCACAAGATTTCTATGCACAAGATGAGTGTGGCCATATAGTTGCTCATAGGTTTGGTGGCTCTTACGAAGCTATTAACATTGTTCCTATTCATAATGCGGTAAATTGTGGACTGTACCGTGCTGCGGAACAGACAGTAGTGAATTGGGTAAAGGACTCTGCGCCAGTTGAATTAAATATAGAACTACTGTATGAGGATAGTGGACGCCGTCCATGTGCGTTTATTTATGAAGCGAAGAATCAGAATGACCCTTCGCTACATTTCAAATTGAGCATCCCCAATAGTCCATTATTAGGAAACTTGGAATTGCAAAAAAACAACGGTTAGCTTTACCTCGCGGCCCTGGTCTTCACTTTTTTCCCGTCCTTGTCCCAGGTACACACCCGGCTTCCATTCCTGGAATTGAAGGTTTCCCCGGAAACGCCGGTAACCTCGCCGACGGAAAAAGTGCTGAGGGTCTTATAGCGCTGCCCATCACCGCCAATCTTTTACCGGCTTTCCTTTGTAAATGCTGGTTAAGTCCCAGGAGTTGTTCACCAGAGACGCATACGTATAAAAACCTACGAGCTTTGTCCTATTCGTTTAGGGCGTGTTTAAGCAAACCAAATCCATACAGCAGATATAACGACGGCTATCTCCACAAGCCATAAGAGCAACCCGGTGAACATCCCAATTTTCGGGTAAAAGATACCAAAGAAGGGGCGGCAAAGTGCTGTAGTAAGTCCACCGGCATTCTTGGAACCAAACAAATTTATGACGACATCAATTAAGAAAATGACGCCCAATACAGAAAGTAAGATTTTAATGAACATAGAAGGTAGTGGTTTTTAGTTTTACAAATATAGCTATTTTTCTTCTTCAATTCTCAAACTGCAATAAAACCCCATCGCCGAAGCAGCCCCAACGAGCATTTCTCCCAGAATGGGATGGGAGGCAAATCGTGCGGCGCCGCTTACAAACAGTCCGAGGAACAATACGCCGAAGACAAAATAGCCCCAGCGGGTATTCTTTACGGGGATAAGTTTTATAGCCCAAAGAATTACAACGGCAGGGCCAACAGACAGCCATGCGCAAGACAACCATAGTGCAATCCAAGCCAGGATGCCATGTCCGGAATAGTCAATTCCGGTGAAAAATACACCCCGGCGGAAGGCGCAAATCAGAAACAGCAGGAGCGTAATGGGCTCCATGGCTCCCATTAAGAACTTCCTTTCCTTGGTGGCCCTGAACAGGTCCAGGAAGCGGTCAAACACCCTGTTCCAGTCCATCTGTTTCAGATTTGTTCTCTTCCATCAAAGGATCCGGAAACGCATACCACTGGTCGGCAGGGCACTCTCGGGCGAGCCACTTCCAGGACCTGCCCAGCAGCAGGTAGTTGGTATAAGCACCCCGGATGGTGGCCTCCATCGATGCGGTAGGCACGGTCTCGCCGCTGCGGAGCCGGGCGATGACGTAGCGGCTGGCGTGGAAATACCCGGCCACGGCCGCATCGCTCACGCCGTCCTCCTGGAACGCGAGCAGAATCTCCGCCGGGGACATGGCGGCAACGGCGGCCGACGCCGCTTCCATCTCCTCCGGCGTAGCGCCATCCCGCAGGAACCCGGGTGTGCAGCTTACCGCGGCAAACACCACGGCAACCAGCACCAGCTTCGCTCCTGCGGACTTCATCACCTTTTCCGCCAGCCGGAAGATCTTCTGGACGAATCCCACCGGATTCACCACCGCTCCGCACTTCGGGCAATTCACCGGGAAGGTCCCGGCCGTCGCGTTGTCCTCTATCTCAAAGGCCAGGAACTTGTGCCCGCACTTCGGGCAGACGACTCTTTTCACACTTCTAAGCATGGCTGCTCTCCTTTCCTTTAATCCTGCCGGCATCCTCGCCGGCCTTCTTTACCAGCGTCCCGCCGGCGGCAACGGACACCATGCCGACGAAAAGCTTCACTACGAATTTGATAAGGTCCTTGTTCATGGCAGTAAGGATTTAGTCTTTTCCGGTGCCATCAAAGATGGCGTCGATAAAGTCGTTAATGAACTCGCCGACATTCTTGCCGACGTCGATGCCTGCCTTGGCCACCTCTTTCGCGAGGCCGACGATGTTGGAGGGCAGGTTCTCCGTAATCTTTTCAAGTGCATCCATAATATTCTTTCTTTGTTCAACACTGCAAATTTCGGCATCAAGTCGGCAAAAACTTGGCAGTGCCAAATTTTTTCACTAAAATTGTCCCACTGAAAGATTTTTGCAGAGCTGAACGATATCTTTGCACCATAAATACAATACACTACGATGGCAAGCAACTTCTTCTCCCGGTATATGTGGCTGATCGACACGATTCAGCGCAGAGGCTATATCACCTTCGACGAACTGAACAAAGACTGGCGGCGCAGCAGCATCAACGTGGACGGCAGTCCGCTGTCCCAGCGCACCTTCTTCAATCACAAGCAGGCCATCCTGGACCAGTTCGGCATCGACATCCGCTACGACAAGGCGCGCGGCTACCACATCTCCAACAAGGACGACCTGGGCTCCGACGGCCTTCGCAACTGGATGCTCACCTCCATCGCCGCCAACAGCACGGTCCAGGAGAGTGCCGGGATGAAAAGCCGCATCATCGTAGAGGAGATTCCCGAGGGCCTCCAGTACCTCACCTCCATCATCGAGGCCATGAAGGACAGCCGGGTGCTGAGCATCAGCTATCAGCCCTACGAGGCCCCCGAGCCGCAGAATCTGGACATCGAGCCCTACTGCCTCAAGCTCTTCCACCAGCGCTGGTACGTCCTCGGCAAGGGCAGCCGGAGCCCCAAGCCCCGCCTCTTCAGCCTGGACCGCATCCGCGAGCTCGCGCCCACCAGGAAGAAATTCCATCTCCCCAAGACCTTCAACGCCGAGGCCTTCTTCGCCGACTACTTCGGCGTGGTGGTGGACGACACCGCCGTCACCACCATCCGCCTGAAAGTCTGGGACCCCCACCGCCGCTACCTTCGGGCCCTTCCGCTCCACAATCCCCAGAAAGAGTATGACGAGCACGACACCTGGTCCGTCTTCGAATACCGGATGGCCCCCACCTGGGACCTCGCGATGGAACTGATGAAATATCACGATATGATAGAGGTGCTGGAACCGGAAGACCTCCGGAACGCCGTCATCGACCAGGCCTGGTGCATCCTCGACCTCTACGGCGAGCACGAGCACGGAGGCGGATTCAAAGAATAATTTCTCACTGCCAGGTTTTTGCAGTCTGCGCCATTATCTTTGCACCGTAAAACGCAACGATATATGGCACAAGAACCCGACTACCGCACCATGACCGACGTTCAGCTCAAGTACGAGCTGAAAAAACTCGAGCACAACATCCTCGGCATCACCGGCGACCCGCTGGCTTCCGGCAGGACCTATCGCAAGTTCTTCCGCTGGGCCAGTGACAAAAACGCCGTGGAAGACGTCAAGGAGATGATGAGCGACCGCAGCTACCTCCTGCACCTCCTGTTCGAGCGGCACTGCACCCCGTCGGAGGTCGCCCGGCTGGAAAAAGTCAACACGCTGCTGCTGGACCTCACCAACCGCACCTACCGGAGGACGGCCGGGCTGCTGCGCGTCGCCCTGTCCACGCCCGGGGATGAGCTGGACGACGACCTCACAGTAGAGGGCAAGCTGGTCCCGGACTTCGACGTCCCCGGCAACGTCCTCCGCCTGGAGGAAGACAGCTACTACTGCTCCGACTTCGTCCGGATGGCCGCCATCCTGCAGGAAACGGAGGAGTACCAGCCCGCCATGACCAACCCCTGCATCTATCTCAGCAACATCGAGCGCTACACCGCGGGCATGACCGACAAGGAACTCGGCTGCGCCAACGACATGGACGACGGCATCACTTGGGGCGAGGCCTGGCTCCGGATTCCGCCGCTCGAACACATCTGCATCTGCCACGCCCTCCACGCCCTCGTCACCCACATGAACTGGAGCATCCCCGACGTGCTCCGCATAAACAACTACAAGATAGAAGTAACCTTCACCGTCCAGCAGTACTCCGACCAGGACCGCAACCGCCTCTGGTGGTGGACCAAATGCGACCTCCCGCGTTTCAAGGAGGTCCTCCTCCGGGAAGCCGAAAGCCGGGACAAGGACCAGCCCCTCGAAACCTTCCTCCTCCAGCGCTGCCGCGACTACTTCGAAGAGTGGGCCGACGAAGCCCTCGCCACCGCAGGCTCCGCCGACCTCGACCGTTACCTCGAAACCCTCTACAACATCGCAAACCGCAAATAACCCCGACCATGACCCTCCACGACCTCCTTCACAGCTGCGAATTCGACACCCTCGTCCCGCACCTCATCG
>FLNX01001173.1_pt1 | contig 19318 bp, 13 predicted proteins | sample 1140341 | NCBI WGS metagenome assembly FLNX01 (sample SAMEA3878208, study PRJEB12797) | bioreactor metagenome | biome: Moose rumen | place: Sweden | collected 2011-10
GATGGGGGAAGTTCCGGATCAGAACCGGAGAACGGGGATGACTCATCTCCCAGGAATACTCAGGATGAAGGCAGTGAAGGTGCCGTTGAAGCCACCGAAGAGGACAGGGAAGGTGGTGAGGATGAGGAAAGGTCTTGGTCTGGGTCAGAGTCTGAAGTTCAGGCCGCGGCTGGGTAGCATCTTAGGCTAGAACAGAGACCTGCCAGCCAAGAAAGAGGGACGGCTCCCGTACTTCCGGGGGCTGGGTGGGTGGCTGCCCGCCCGGGGGATTTTTTCCAACGGGATCTGGAACATGCCAAATATTTTGATCAATTGGTATATTTTAATGCTTATTGATTAAACGATATTTTCATCATTGTAGGAAAAAATATGTCAGTATTATCAATCATCATTCCTTTTGGAACATCTAAAGAAAGGCCATATATCGAAGAAAGAGTGTTAGAAAAATCATTATTTCTTAAAGAGCTAAAAAAAGAAATTGATATTGAATCAATCTTTGTCGAGGGTTTCTCTTCAAAAATTAATATAAAACTAAAAGAAATATTAGAAAGAGATGGTCATATATATATTAAGGATAATACACAGAAAAGATATTCTTTGGGTGCATGTAGGAATTTGGGGGTTCAAATTGCCAATTCTGCTTTGATTACTTTTTTTGATGTAGACTACTATATTAGTGTTGAATCGATAAAAAAGATCTTGAATGTTGCAAAAATTAAAGGGTTGGAAAAGAATCCAAATATGTTTCTAATTATACCTTGTGCTTTTTTAACGAAAGCGGGCTCTGAGTTTTTAAGAAAGCAAAGAAGGGAATATTGGGAAACAATTGTGCAACATGATATCATTACCAAAAGTGGAGGTATAGTAAGATTTTTAAGTCCTTCGTCAAGTACTATAGTGATCAGCAAACATAAGTACTTAGAAATAGGTGGAAATGATCCTAAATTTGTAGGACATGGATATGAAGATTTTGATCTATTCTATAGGCTTTTTATTTCGTGTCAGCATCCTGAAACGTTGCCTATTAAGATGTTATACGATCAAAAATCATGGAATTTTGTTGATTACAAAGGCTTTCGGGCAATGTTTTCGGTTTGTGGTTATGAATCACTAATGTACGGTATTATGATGTATCACTTATGGCATCCAGAGCCGAATAATGATCATTATCTTGATAATATTAATGTTAATCATGATTATTTCTATGAGAGGATTAAGAAGTATCATTTAGTAGCAGATGGTCCTCAGCCTTTGCTGAATCTTAACTCTAATAAACGTGTTTTAATGTTTACAAAAGAGAATTCAAGTGTCTTAAGGTCTGTTAGAGGTATTATTCCATACATTGGTACAGTTATTACAAAAATTGAAGATGAATTTTTTTCGAGTGCCGGTGAATTTCTTTGTAAGGATTTTCATTTATATCTCGAGAATAATAATATTACAAGTATTTTGTTTCCAAATCCTTACGGAAATGAAAAACGTATTATAATTTATAATTATGTTAAATCTTCTTCGTTGAAATATTACTGTTTTGATAGGGGGGCATTACCTGATTCTTGGTTCTTTGATTCAAATGGATTTAATTATGATTCTTCATCATACTGTGAAAAAAATTGGAACGTTTGTATTTCTGAGCAGGAAAAGGAACAAGCAATACAAATTATTACTAATTTGGTTATGTCAAATAATTATCTTGAAATACAGGGTGGTAGAGAAGGCAAAGAAAAGACTTATGCTATACTAGGGCTTTCTGAGAGTGACAGGATTGTTTTTATACCACTTCAAACTGAAAATGATACAGTGATAAAGTATTTTTCTGGAGACCTTTTTTCTTATGACAGTTTTTTAGACTGTTGTAATTCTATTGCAGCTGATAGCAAATCTAAGTTTGTAGCCAAAAAGCATCCATTAACCAAGTTTTTGGATAAGGAAAAATATCCGAACATTATTTTTGCTCCAGATGATACAAATATTTCAGATTTGATTGAGATCTCAACAGTTGTTTTAACAATCAATTCTGGTGTCGGTGTATTAGCAATGATGCATATGAAACCATGTATCATCACTGGTAAAGCTTTTTATTCAATAGCAGGTGTTAATTATGAAATTTCGAGTATCGAAGAACTAGTTGGTTATTTAGATTCTAATTTAACTGTGGATAAAGATAAAGTGCTGAAGTTTATTTTATACTTAAGTAAATTTTATTGCTTTGGTAAATCATATTATAAGATTATTAATGAGGTTAATACAAACCGTATACAAAAAATTGTAAATTATATTAATTTCTACAAAATCAATATTGATGGTCAAAATTATCTTAATAGTGATAATGCTGACGTTTCTATATACAAAGATAATTGTTTGGCTTGTAAGATTTATCTTAAAGATATTAAAGATTATAAGAATGGATTTGCAAAAAGTAGTCATGATGCTTATGTTAAAGATCAAGAAACTAGTTATTTCAAGTCTAAAGTTAAGCGACTGATTAAATTAATTAGGGGTAGTAAGATCAAGTGAAGGAAATGAAGAACTTATTAAAGATAAAGAGTCAGATTGATTCTACATCTATTATAGATTTAAATAATGTATGCGGTTTAAATGGGGAGTTGATAGTAGGAAGCGGATGTGATCTGAGAAATTTAAGGGTAATTTTTAGTGCTCCTAGGTCGATTTTACAAATTGGAAATAATTGTAATATCGCAGGTATAATTAAAATTGGTTTACAATCTACTTGTGTTATTGGGAATAATGTTACATCTGCAAGAAATTTGGCAATTGTGGTTTTAGAATCTACAACATGTTCTATTGGTAATGATTGCTTATTTTCTAATGATGTTATTATTAGAACATGTGATGGACACCATATTAATGATTTGAAAGGAAATAGAATTAATACTTCTAAATCAGTACGTATTGAAGACAGAGTATGGTTAGGTTCCAGAGTTATTATATTAAAAGGAGTTAATATTTGCTCTGATTCTGTTGTAGGAGCTGGATCTGTAGTTTCTCAGAGTTTTAACACGTCGCATGTAATTATAGCAGGTAACCCAGCAAGAATCGTAAAGAATGATATTTGCTGGAAATATTGATTTTAAAGTTAGAAGCCAATTTTATTGGGGAGATTTTGTTTCTTGTTCATCACATCTCATATTGTTAAGAATGATTTTGGGCTCTTTTATACTTTTAGAATAAATTCTTTGACGTCATCTACTGGCTAAAATTCTTTTAAAACGCTGTACATCTCCAGCGTTTTTATCATTAATTGTTCAATCTCCATCATCTTACCACCTCCTGTAGATGTTTAATTTTTCTCTTCTTGATGGTAGACTTATGTAGTTGGGTGGTGGTTTTTGTTGTATGACAAAAATTTGACTCTTGGTCTTGCTTTTTGTTGTCTGTTGTCGTGTGCCACTTTCGTATGATTTTGAGTTGATTTCTCCTGGTTGTGGAGCACTCAAGATTTTATGTTGTTTATGGATGATCGGTTTCATTGTTCCGGTACTTGTGTTTAATTTCTTATTTAAACTCCGAGTCTGAATACAAACTGTCTACTTTTTTTCTTGTCTGAGGTGCTTTGTATGATTTCTTTACTTCGGAACTTTACTGTCCCGATTCTCTTCGCTTCTCTTGCTGCCCATGCTGAGGTTCCCTCCTTTGCCGATGGTGTCTATGTTCTCCAGGGGGAGGGCAGGGCACTGGGCCATGATCTGCATTTCAGCCTCAATGACGGGGACACCATTTCCCTTCCCCGGGGGGAGTTTAAGATCCAGAGCACCGATGAGGGGTACCTTGTGGCTGGCTGTCTTTCCCTTTACCGTGGCTCCTTGATCCGGATCCGCCAGATGTGCGGCGAGAAGGACGGGGCGGTTTACTGCCGTGTGCCCTCACCTGATGCTCAGATCAGCAGCGTGGAAGATCTTGCCTCTGCCAAGGAGGTGGCTGAGGTTTTCCTGACTCCGGCAGAAGTGAGTGAGTTCAGGATCCGGGTAACCGATGAGGCCAGCATCACCGGAGGTCCGGTGGAGTCCTTCAATACGGTGAACCGCTATGTCCTAAATAGAGATCGCGGGCTGAAGTGCGTTTTTCCTGAGGACTGATAACCGATCTCCAGGCCTTGCAGGGGATCTGGCATGATCCCGGGAACTCTCTCTCCGATCTGGCGGAGCCGGATCCAGCCGGGGTCTGACAGGTGATCCTCACCGGACCTTCGGGACAGAGATCCGGAGGTTGCCTGTTTCCGGCTGGCAGTGCCATGATCCGGAGTTTTCCTTGCTTCCAGACGGCGGATCTGATCCATTGAGGGATGTGGCTGCGCTGTCGTTGGCTGTCATTGGTCTGGAGCCACCGATGCGTCCGCTGGCAGATCATTAGCCGCCTCTGGTTGCCAATGCTTTAGCGCCGCCTGCGGTTGCCATTAATACGCGCGTTTTACTCTTTCGAAACTCTTTCTTTCTTTCCTGTCTTACTTCAAACTGGAGGATCTCTTGGATACTCTTCACCTTCCCCGGATTAATGCCGTTCAGGGAACCGTCAATCTTCCCGGCTCCAAAAGCCTGTCCAACCGGGCTCTGCTCCTGGCGGCCCTGAGCCGGGGAACCACCTCCCTTACCAACCTTCTTGACAGTGACGATGTGAGAAGAATGCTGGAGGCCCTGGAGGCCCTGGGCACGGAGATCACTTTTGGCAGTGACCGCACCTCCTGCACAGTCCGGGGACATGGCGGTCCTTTCAGGGCTGGAAAGCCCCTGGAGCTTTACCTGGGCAATGCCGGCACTGCCATGCGCCCTCTGGCTGCGGTGCTCAGCATGTCTGAGGGTGAGTTCACCCTCACCGGTGAGGATCGGATGTATGAACGTCCCATAGCCCATCTGGTGGATGCTCTCCGGGAGATCGGAGCCCGGATCACCTGCCTTGGCCGGGAGGGCTATCCGCCCCTTAAGATCACTGGTGGCTCTCTTGCCGGCAGGGAAATGCATGTGAACGGATCTGTTTCCAGCCAGTTTCTCACCGCCGCACTGATGGCAGCCCCCCTGACCGGACATGAGCTCAGGATCTGTCTGGAAGGCGGGCTGGTCTCCCGGCCCTATATTGACATTACCCTGAAGCTGATGCGGGATTTTGGGGCTGAGATCCGGGAAGAGCAGGAGGGCTTCCTGATCCCGGGAGGACAGCAGTACTGCTCCCCGGGCAACTTTCTGGTGGAGGGGGATGCCTCGGGTGCTTCCTATTTCCTGGCAGCCGGTGCCGTGGCCGGTGAGGTTACAGTGACCGGGATCGGTCGGAATTCCATTCAGGGGGATCTGCGCTTTGCCGATGTGCTCACTGCCATGGGTGCGGAGGTGACCATGACGGACACTTCGGTGACCTGCCGCCGGAAGGGACCGCTGCGCGGTGTGGCTCTGGATCTGAACCACATCCCTGATGCTGCCATGACCTTGGGAGTGCTGGCGTTGTTTGCCGAGGGACCCACAGTGATCCGGGGCATTGGCAACTGGCGGGTCAAGGAGACTGATCGCATAGCCGCCATGGCTACTGAACTCAGGAAGTTGGGTGCTGAGGTGGAGGAGGGCAGTGACTTCATCAAGGTTGAACTTAAGGGCTCTTTCCGTCCGGCGGCCATTGACACTTACAATGATCACCGCATGGCCATGTGCTTCTCCCTGGCATCCCTGGGCACAGAGGTGGAGATCCGGGATCCAGGCTGCACCAGCAAGACCTTCCCGGATTACTTCGACCGCTTCAGTGCGATCTGCCGCGCCTGACGAACCCGCGCCTGTTCTGACGCTATCTGGCGGCTTCCTTCCGATCGGAGTTCCGGCGGACTGCTGCTGGCTTCCGGCCGGCTCCCGCCTGGCCAGATACCCGGTCGGCTCCCTGTCGGGAGCCCGTCTTACGTCAGGGGATGGATCGCCGGATCCCACAGCCAATCAGCACACTTGCTGATTGGCAGTGCCATGACACACTCTCTGCCGATCAGCAGTCCCCAGATCTTCCCCCACTGATCGGCAGTCCCAGAGATCTCCCTGCCGCACCCTCCGTCCGGAGCATGCAAACCGCACTACGAACCAAAACCTTACCCCAGTCCAGAAACAAAGAGGGCGGCATTGCTGCCGCCCCTGGAAGATCATGTCCGGTGATGGACTGACTGTTCTCAGTACATCATGTCGGAGTTGTCGTTGCCCACACCCTGGTTGTTGTTGCTGCTCACCGGATCGGTGCCGGTGTCGCCGTCGTTCAGGGGACCGGGCTTGGCCACCAGGTAGCCCTGGACAGCATCGATGTACATGCTCTCCAGCAGCTGCTTCTGGGAGTATTCCTCCACGCCCTCGGCGATGACGGTGCAGCCCAGCCGGTGGGAAACCTCCACAATGGTCCTGACGAAGATCTGGGAGGTGTGATCCCTTTCCAGGGTGTCCACCAGGGAAGGATCCAACTTGATGAAGTCGGGCTTGAGCTCCCGGTACAGCCTGAAGGATCCCAGACCGTTGCCGAACTTGCAGATGCAGGACTTCACTCCCACCCGGCGCAGCATGTCAAAGAGCCGGATGGAGGCAGCCACATTGCACTCCAGGATATTCTCGGAGATCTCGAACACGATGTTGCCGCAGATATCGCTGTGCTTGAGCATCTGCCGCTCCAGCCAGATCACGAAGGTGGTGTTCAGCAGGGCGTTGATGGACAGGTTGATGCCCCAGCGCTGGTTGGTGAGGTTGTTCTTGTTGTAACGCAGCAGAATGGACTCGATGACCGTCTGCTCCAGCTTGGACAGCATGTCGTGGCGCTGGGCCATGGCAAACACCGTCTCGGTGGGATAGGTCTGGCCCTCCTCGTTCACGAAGCGGGTGAAGATCTCGTTGTAGCAGCGGGCATTGAAGCTCAGGCTGATGATGGGCTGCTGCTGCAGCATGATGGACCGGTGATCGATGATGCTCTGGATGATGCCTGCCCAGTGGGATTCGCCCTGGAGGAAGTCCTCATCGGTGTCGCTCTTGATGAAGCCGCTGTTCACCGAACTGGTCTGGGCCTCGGACAGAGCACGGTCGGCCCGGGCCAGCACATGCTCCTCAGCCTGTCCCGGACGGATCAGGGTGACGCCGGTGTAGGCGGCGCTCTCAATGTCCCGCTCCACAGTGTACTGATCGAAAGCGGCCTTCAGCTCCTTGACCAGCTGGGCGGCCAGGGCGTCGTTGGCATTGGGGACGATGATGGCGAAGTCGCTGCCGGAGAGGCGGTACACGTCCGGCTTCTTCTTGGAGCCCACGGTGACGGCGGATGAGAACTTCTTCACCACGTCGGAGATCAGGCGGGCGATGTCCTGAAGATACTGATCGCCCCGGGCAAAACCCCGGGTCTGGTTGATGGAGGTGAGCTCCGTGGCCCGGATGATGGCCAGCAGGGAGATGGAGGCGTCTTCGGTGTTGCCCAGGATGCTGGAGAGATCGTATCGGAAGCGCTTGCGGTTGGCGATGCCGGTGAGGGAGTCCTGATCCACCAGCACCTTCAGGTGATCGTTCTCCTTCTTGAGATCCGTCATCTCGGAGTCAATTTTGGTGAACACCTCCTGCATGTTCTTCTTCAGCTCAGGATCGTCAATCTCGTCGAACTTCTTGCCGGTGACTGCATTGCGCATGGCGTCATTGGCTGACTTGAGGCTCTTGTTGCCGATGATCCCCACAATGTAGGCCCCGGGGAAGATCGCCAGGAAAAGCAGCACAAACAGCTCATAGACATACAGGGAGTAGCACTTGGGATCGATGTTGAACCTGGCGCTGTAGTTGGTGCCCTCGATGATGTAGGTGTCCCGGGCGGAGGCCGGCAGCATGCTGCTCACCAGATCCCTGCCGTCGCTGCCCACGGACAGGTTGATGTCTTTGCCGTCGCTGACGCTGAAGAAGCTCAGGGCGTTTTTGTCAGCCATGGACTTGATCAGGACCTGGGTGGGGATCTGGATCTGGGAGAACTCAAAGGTGAGGTTTTTGACAATCTGGCTGTTGCGCTCCTGCAGCTGCTGGTTGGTGATGAACAGCATCAGCAGGGATGATATGGCCAGTATCACAAAGGAAATAATCCCAGCCCAGACTCTGGGAGCCAGTTTTGAAGTCATATATTCTTCCTGTAATTGCTATCAAGGGCGCTGCCACATGGGCAGTGAACCTGCGCTTCTATTTTACACGATTATTAAGCGCCTTACGCATGGTTGTGGGCTGCGGTGCGGTTTTTTGTGAGACGGTCCCCTTTTCAGCGGGGTACGGGAGCCGGCTTTCCGGCGTCCGTTGCAGGTCTTAGGCGGTGCCATGGCTTAGGGGGAAACACGTTTCGCCTAAGGGCAGAACTTAGCGGACGTGACCGGTACCGCACTTTCGGGACGAGTTTTGAGAAGAGAGGAAGAGTGGACCGCCGAATGTGGAGCGGTCTCATTTAGAACAGCCCAGTAGCCATAGCGTTTTCCGCCTCTGCGCTCAATAGTTCCGGATCCGGAGAGGCTTTTTATCAACCTCTGAACAGTTGCTCTGGACACAGACAGCCTTTTCATCAGTTCCTGCTGAGAAACCCGCGGCTCTGCCTTCAGCGTGCAGAGGAGACGGTTTTGCAAAACCTTCTCTTTTGATGGTGCGTCCAAAGCCTCATCCAAAGCCTCATCCAAAGCCTCATCCAAAGCCTCATGCTGATGCTTTGGAGCATTGGTGCTGCGGTTAATGCCCCGGCTTTCATTCTCAAATCCCTCCCGGATGAAGAGCCGGGTGAGAAAGAAACTGTGATCCTCATCCGTGATGAATTCCGGCATAGGAGAGCCGTTTTTCTTTAGGGCATTGATAATTTTGCGGAAACCGGTGTTTCTTCCTTCGGTGAGATGGAGCTCTTTCAGGAAATCGCCAATCCGGCGGTTCCTGTACCTGCGTGCAACAACATTGTAGTTTTTAAGAGCCTCTATGGTGACTGACCGGTCAGGACCGGGAAAACTCAGGATCTCGATCCGGTCTTTTTCAATTCTGACTTCAATGGGTTCCCTAATATCATAACCTTTGTGATACACGGCGTTGGCGAGACTCTCTCTTATTGCAACGTAAGGGTAGTTGAAAAAACGGTCCGCCTCAGCGCGGTCAGGACGCTTTACAATCCTCTCTTCGATGACAACATTTTTTATGTGTAGCAGTGCCTCCCGTAACTGTTGGTGGAGGGGACCGGCATAGGTTTTCTCAATGATATTGTCTCCGCCGACGCCCTCCGGGAATTCCACCACGTCAATCCGTGCACAGGGGATGTATTTTTCAGGATCCAGACTGAAAAATAGCAAACCAACGTTTTTCGGTTTCATGAACTCTGGCATGCTGTTTGCAATACCCATATTGATGCATACCCGATTAAATTCCATCGCATCGGCTTCGTTAAAAAGTGAACTTTCGATTTCTTTTAGATATGACTTGATAAGCGTCAGGTTCAATGAATTCATTTCGGCTTGATGGCAAATCCGGTCGTCAAAAGGGATCTGATTGGCAAGAGCGAATAGATCCGCTGTTTCATTGGGGGATGGCCTGATTGTGCTGGCCATTTTTCTGATCCAGTAAACTGCTTCTCCTGAAGGAACCGCCTTCTTTCTTTCATAAGTGAAAGTAGCCGGACTTCGATACGGACGAACCGAGCCGCCGGGGCACCAGACAACAATGAGTTTGGTGTGAGCGTCATAATCTACGGGTGCCACGACCGGCAGATAATCTGGCTCGATCAGTTTGCATTTATTCAGAAGATCCTTCTGAATTGTATCGATTTCTGACAGGCTCAGTCCTTTGATGGGAAATTTGGGCCTGCCGTTATCATCTTCGACGCCGATGACCAGATAGCCCCCACCCCAGTTGTCCAGATCGTTGGCAAAGGCGGTTATGGTTTTCAGCGATGCCTCGGGCTTCCATGTTTCTTTGAATTCAATTCGTGCCCACTCAACCACATTGCCTGAGAGAAGGGTATGTATATTGGTTGGGATTGCCATTGTGTTTTACCTTTGACTGTTCTGATACTTTCCGCCCTGGATCTTGGCATTGGCAGCCTTTTGTTTGTCAACTGCTGCCTGACTTCAAGATGATTCCGTAGCTTTGCAATTTGTTTCGAAGTCCTTTGGCACCGACCCTGTCAGGGCATGAACTCTTTCCGGGGTATGTTCCTATACAGATCTAGCAGATCCTCGGGTCTGATGTCAAAGCGGCAGATCATATTGTTCAGGACGTCACAGGCAGAGTTTTCAGCGTCGAGCATCTTGGCATGTTCCATATCCCGTTGGAAAAAATCCCCCGGGCGGGCAGCCCCCACCCAGCCCCCGGAAGTACGGGAGCCGTCCCTCTTTCTTGGCATGAAGGTCTCAGTTCTGACCTGAGATGCTACCCAGCCGCGGCCTGAACTTCAGTCTCTGGTCCAGAACTAGACCTTTCCTCATCCTCACCACCTTCCCTGTCCTCTCCGGTGGCTTCAACGGCACCTTCACCGCCTTCATCCTGAGTATTCCCGGGAGATGTGTCATCCCCGTTCTCCGGTTCTGATCCGGAACTTCCCCCATCACGTTCCCGTACTCCGGGAGTACTGTCCTCTGTCAGGATCTCCAGCATCCGTGCAGTTGCGGCATTCAGCCTTTTCACCTGAAGCAGCAGTTCCCGGTTGCGCACCTTCAGGGCATCCAGTTCGGCCCTCAGACTGGCAATAGCATCAGTCTGACTGGCAATCATCCGCTTCACCTCAGGCGGCAGTTTCATGCCGTCATCCACCTCACTCAGTTTGGTCCTGTTTCGGGAGCCGGGAGGCGCCTTGGGGATGATCATCTTGGTGACCGGATCCACCCGCCCGAGATAGGTTCTCCGGGCTTTAGTCTTCTTGGTCACCGGGTCACGGTAGGACTCGGAGGCGTAGGCATGGGTGACCCCGGTCTTTTTGTTTGTGCAGTAAATGGTGTAGACCACAGCAGTTCCCAGTCAGTTCTCGGTCAGGTTTCGGGCAGGTTTCGTTATGGATAATATACACTACAAATCCATAATAAAAGTAATAAAAATGCTTGAATTTCCTTGCTTTATACCCTCTAGGAGAGTATAATTGTGTGGTGTAACCTCACAAATGTTGTGATCAACATTAATGTAAGGTTATCGCACACAATATTCTTCGTCAAAAAAACTAAGGAAAACCAAGCATGCGAGAGTATTGTAGTGCCCCCGAGGCCTGTTGCAACCAGACTTTCTTCACCTTTTCCACCGAAAATTCCTCATCCGCATCCTGGCAGTTCAGTGCCGCCGGAGACGTCTACGGTGTCCCCTGTTCCGCTACCATGACATCCGACTCTGTGACCGTCAGATGGGGCAATAGTATTCCTACAGCATCCCGGACCGCCGGCTCTCCTGATGGTGCTTCTGCAAGCGCTTCCGGTTCCGGTACCAGCCATACCGCAGGTCCTGCTCTGCTCTTCAGCTTCTGGCCTGACGCTGTAGCATCCTCCTCCGCCAGCACATCTCCTTCATCCCGCAACTGGTGCCACCAAAAACTTGCCCAGGCTCTGAACGGGGCTATGAAGGACTCACAGAACGACAACCCTAACGTCTTCGCTTCCCGTCGCACTTACCTGGAGAGGATTATTGCAGGCTTTATGGCCCATGCATGCAGCAAGGAATGCGGGGTTGCGAAGGATTTGAACTTCAATATCCATCAGGATGTGGCCAACCTCTTCGGCTACAGCCTGTCCAACATCTACCGGCTCAGGGGTCAGGCCCGCGACTCCATAAACAAGGCCGGGGAACTATCCAGTTCCCGGCAGATGGAGGAAAGCGGACCCGTCTTCGTCCTGAACCGGAAGATGATCATCACAATCATTCTTGTACTGTCTGCGGCTGGTCAGAATTCCGGACAGGACATAGAGGAGTTTTTCCGCCTGGTCTTCAACTATGCTGTATCCGACTCCTTGGTAAGCAACATCCGGAAGGAGTACGGCGAGGTTGCCCGGCACTTCCTGGATCATGTTGACCTTTCGTCTGTCAAAGGCGTGGCCCAGGATGAGATTTACTCCGGCAAAAAGCCGGTTTTTACCGCCATCGATCTGGTGTCCAACTTCGTCTCCCTCATGGGTGCATGAGCAAACTGATTTCTACCTGCTGTCGGATCGCAGATAGTAAGTGCTTCTGCCGCCACCATGTCTGATCAGAAAACCTTCGTCAATGAGTTTTTTGATCTCTCTTAGCACCGTGGACTTGGCCAGTTGAGGACAATTGACGATGACATCAGAGGCGGTGAACCTGCCGGCTTTTTCGCCTGCATACTTTTTGACAATGTCATAGGCAAGGCTGCGTGCCCAGCTGTCACCCATTATGTTGACCCGTTTTTCAAATTCGGTGTAGCAGGCGAGAATTACCTGCAGTAGATACCGGATAAACGGTGTGGGATCATTCCTTCCCTCATGCCAGCCTATGTCAGACTGCTCAAGGGTTTCATAGTAGCGGTCTTTGGTTAATTCTATCTGCCTCTCGATGCTTATGTATTTGCCGACTTCGTAGCCGCTTTTATAAAGGAGAAGGAGAGTCAGAAGCCTGCTCATTCTGCCGTTGCCGTCGTTAAAAGGATGAATGCACAGGAAGTCGATGATGAACGACGGGATCAGGATAAGGGCATCAACCCTTTCCAGGGCTGTAGCCTGTTCGTATGCCTGGCAGAGATTTTCCACGGCATCAGGTGTGCAGAAGGAATCTACCGGGGGGAACCGGGTAAACACAGAGCCGTCAGCACGGGTTTCGCTGATGATGTTCTGGACATTCTTAAAATGCCCTCCATATGACAGACCGGTTTTAGCCAGAAGATCCCTATGCAGCTGAAGGATATATGAGGGCCTTATCGGAATGTAGTCATGGCTTTCATGAATGGTGTTCAGCACATCCCGGTAGCCCATGATCTCATCTTCATCCCGGCTGCGGGGAGTGGTTTTCTCCTGGAAAAGCTGCTTTATCCTTCCGCTGGTGGTTACTATTCCCTCAATTCTGTTTGACGCTTCGGTACTTTGCATTCTGGCAATTTCCGTCAGCCGGCTGAGCTCTGTGGGTTTCTGGCGGACAAACAAATCCTGCCGCCCCTTGCATTCATGGATCCGGGCCACAAGATTAAGGATATCCGTTCCCCAGAGTTTCTGTTCAAGGGAACTGTAATCAAAGTTTCTCATAGTTAGGGCTCTTGCTTTGTTCTTTTGTCTCATTTTCGGTCTTTTGAGACGAAAAATCAAATCGTGAGAAGACAAACAGTGAGAAGACAAACAGTGAGAAGAAAAAACGGTGGCAGCGGCCTCTCCCGGTTCAGGCTGATTTGCCGACTGGAAAGGGGTTGACTGGTTTGTCCGAGCCAGCGTCAGCATGAGCAGGAGTCACTGGACAGGACTGGCAGAACTTACGGAAACTGAAGCGGAGACCTGGTTAGAAAGGGGCGGTTTGGCTCCTCCTGCGGGACTCGAACCTGCGACACACGGATTAACAGTCCGTTGTTCTGACCAACTGAACTAAGGAGGAATGCTGAATTGTGAATTGGATGATGGGCGTTGGCTCCTCCTGCGGGACTCGAACCTGCGACACACGGATTAACAGTCCGTTGTTCTGACCAACTGAACTAAGGAGGAACGCTCAACGGTGCACATGGTAGTTTTTTCTTTCCCCGGTGTCAACATGATTTTTCCCGGCCCCGTGCTGTCTGCACGCTCTCTGACCGCCTGCCTCTGACCGCCTGCAATCCCAGTGCCGGGCAGGGGCGGTGACTGGGTTTGGTGGAGTCTTTCCCGGCGGGGTCGCCGGACATAACAGCCCCGGATCCGGGGGGACTGTTCTGGATCGCCTATGCGGCTTTTCCGGGTGTATCCGGCGCCTGCCAGGTGCCTCAAAGGATCCTCCCGGAGATCCCGGAGGGAGGAAAGCCAGGGCGGGGCGATGCCTTTTCCTCAAGCTCAAGTTGTCAATGCTCAAAAGCAAAATTTTTCTGTTGACAGAATTTTATTCACAAAATTTGTGCACCTTCTCACCATCACCCTGTGACCGGGGTCCAGGTGTGGGGATCGCTTGTAACATATTGATTTCCCTTGATCTGACACTTGTTCAAAATTGCTGTTGACTTTTTACGGATGCCCGGCGGGACAGGATCCCCCGGGTGGAGTTCTCATTTATCAACAAAGTTTTCCACATGAAATGTGGCCTGATCCCCCGGCGTTTGAGGCCGCTTTGAGCGGCGGGGATCCACCGCTTTTCTGTCCACATTTTCCCGCACTGCGGATCGTTATCCGGGGTGTGAACCGGCCGTCACAGTCCGGGTCCGCCCCGGATCACACCTCGGAAAACTCCTTCGGAGCTCCCGGTTTTTCCTCTGTGGAATGGGGCCGAACTTCTGTCTGCTGGCGGGGCAGGCAGCCTTCTGGCTGCTGCTTCCGCCGTGTGGAGGAGTTTGGTTTCCGGAGATGTTTTTCCGCATGAACAGCGGCGCAGATCCGGGAACACTGCCTCCTGGGGGCAGGAACTCCGGGTTGTGCACTGACCTGGGACAAGAACTGCCAGCGCCAGGTTGTGAGTCCTACACACTCGGTCTTGGCTCCTGGGGGCGGAGCGGGGCAGCCCCCAAGTGGCCGAACTCCCGGCGGAGGTGTAGGTTCTGTCCCCGCAGTCTGAACACCGGGCGGGGATGCGGATCTGCAAAGTTTGTGAACGGTACGTCTTGGACTCAGCAGAACTCCGGGCAGGGATGCGGATCCTGTCACGTGGTGGCTGAGCTCCGGCACGGAGTGCGGATATTGCCGATCTTCCGGCGGATCCCTGTGGAAAGGGGACCGGATCCGGATGTCAGCCTCCTGGGATCCCAGGATCTTCCGGCCGCTCCCGGTGCAGTGCAGGGGAGCGCCTTCCGCAGGCTTTCCGGTACACTACGGGCAGATCCGGCGGTTTTTTATACGTTACCGCAACGCTTTCAGCAGCTCCTAACAGATCTGTCCACAGAAATTGTCAACAGATCACACTTTCTCCGGCCGGAGCAATGCACCCCGGCGACCTCATTCCGTACAGGTACTGGCACCCGGGAGCAGGCTCTCCCCAGGGGACCGCTGCCGGTCACCCCGCTCCCCTGCTGTTTGTGCTATCATCCCCGGACGGTTTCATGCTTTCGGGGATCCTGGCCGCCGTCCCGGAGGCTTTCCGGTGGGCGGTCTGCAGGAGGCACCATGGCCAGTGAGACAGATCCGGATCTAGAGTCCGGCGGCTTCCGGTCCGGTGAGGACGGATCTCCCCGGGATCCCCACTATGAGTCCGGCAATGTGTTCCAGCTGGAGTCCTCTTACAGCCCTGCGGGAGATCAGCCCCAGGCCATTGAGCAGCTGGTGGATAACATCAACGCCGGGGCCATGCACCAGACACTGCTGGGGGTCACCGGCTCCGGCAAGACCTTCACCATGGCCAATGTCATTGCCCGGCTGAACCGGCCCACGGTGATCCTGGCCCATAACAAAACCCTGGCAGCCCAGCTGTACAGCGAGATGCGCTCCTTTTTCCCCCGGAACGCGGTGGAGTATTTTGTCTCTTTCTATGACTACTATCAGCCCGAGGCCTATGTGCCCGCCACAGATCAGTACATTGAGAAGGACTCGGCCATCAACGATCAGATTGAGCAGATGCGCCTTTCCGCCACCCGCTCCCTGCTGCTGCGCAATGATGTGATCATCGTCTCTTCGGTGTCCGCCATCTACGGTCTGGGTGATCCGGTGTCAGAGCTAGGGATGATGATCCACCTCAGGGTGGGGGAGCCCTGGACCCAGCGGAAGCTCATCACCTCCCTGGTGGCCCAGCAGTATGTGCGCACGGATCTGGACTTCACCCGGGGCACCTTCCGGGTGCGGGGGGATGTGGTTGACATCTTCCCCTCCAATTCCGACAGCCAGGCCCTGCGGGTGGAACTGTTTGACGACACGGTGGAGGATCTGATGCTGTTTGATCCCCTCACCGGCCACCCCCAGGGACATCCTGAGGGCTATGCGGTGTTTCCCAAGTCCCATTATGTGACCCCGAAGAACATCATTGCCGGGGCAGTGGAGCAGATCCGGAAGGACGCGGAGATCCGGGTCCGGGAGTTCCGGGAGGCGGACAAGCTTCTGGAGGCCCAGCGGATCTCCGAGCGCACCGCCTACGACATGGAAATGCTCCTGGAGATCGGCTACTGCAGCGGCATTGAGAACTACTCCCGCTATTTCACCGGCCGCGCCCCGGGGCAGCCGCCTCCCTGCCTGTTTGACTATCTGCCGGGCAACGGCCTTCTGATCATTGACGAGTCCCACGTCACCGTGCCCCAGATCGGGGCCATGTACAAGGGCGACCGCTCCCGGAAGATGAACCTGGTGGACTATGGCTTTAGGCTGCCCTCGGCTCTGGACAACCGTCCTCTGAAGTTTGACGAGTTCCAGGAGATCCAGCCCCAGACCATCTATGTCTCCGCCACCCCGGCGGAATATGAGCTGGAGCTGTCGGGGGATCTGGTGGTAGAGCAGGTGGTGCGGCCCACGGGTCTGCTGGATCCGGAGATTGTGGTGCGTCCGGCCCTCACCCAGGTGGATGACGTGCTCAGTGAGATCCGGGAGGTGACCAGCCGGAATGAGCGGATGCTCATCACCACCCTGACCAAGCGCCTGGCGGAGGAGCTCACAGGCTTTCTGGAGGGCAACGGGGTCAGGGTGCGCTACCTGCACCATGACGTGGACACCCAGGAGCGGGTGCAGATCATCCGGGATCTGCGCCTGGGGGAGTTTGACGTGCTGGTGGGGATCAACCTGCTCCGGGAGGGGCTGGATATCCCGGAGGTGTCGGTGGTGGCGGTGATGGACGCAGACAAGCAGGGCTTCCTGCGCTCTGCCAGATCCCTGATCCAGACCATCGGCCGGGCGGCCCGGAATGTCCACGGCAAGGCCATCCTCTATGCTGATGAGATCACCGACTCCATGAAGACGGCCATGGATGAGACCGCCCGGCGGCGGCGGAAGCAGGAGGAGTTCAACCGGGCTCACGGCATTGTTCCCCGGCAGATCGTCCGCAAGGTGGATGAGCTCCTGGACATGGGGGCCTCCGGGGACAAGGGCGGCCGGGGGCGCTCGGGTGCCTCATCCGCCTCTGCCGCTCCGGGATCCGGGAGGAAACACGCCGGAAAGGAGAGCCGCCTTCCCTCCGATCCCGGTGAGATCGCCCATATCATCCAGGAGAAGGAGAAGCAGATGCGGGAGTTTGCCCGGGATCTGAAGTTTGAGCAGGCTGCGGCGGTCCGGGATGAGATCGGCGCCCTGAAGGATCTGCTGCTGCGGATCTGACGGCAGGGTAGGAGGAAGCACATGAATTATTTCAAGTATTACAGCATTGACGTGGTCAACGGCCGGGGCACCCGGTGCACCTTGTTTGTCAGCGGCTGCGAGCATGCCTGCCGGGGGTGCTACAACCAGGCCACCTGGCCCCTGGACGCCGGGCTGCCCTTCACTGAACGGGAGGCCGATCAGATCATCGCCGATCTGTGCGATCTCCGGGTGCGCCGGCGGGGCCTCACCCTCACCGGGGGTGATCCCCTGCATCCGGCCAATGTCCCCGCGGTGACATCTCTTCTGGAGCGGGTCCGCCGGGAATGCCCTCCGGAGAAGGATGTGTGGATGTGGACCGGCTACCGGCTGCAGGATCTCTCCGCTGAGCAGTCCCGGGCTGTGGATCTGGTGGACGTGCTTATTGACGGGAAGTTTGTGGAGTCCCTCCGGGACCGGAAACTGCTGTGGCGGGGCAGCAGCAACCAGGTGATCCACGAGTTTGACCGGAGTAACGCCTGGTGGCGCAAGGCCCCGGAGGCCGGGGAGGACGGTGTCTCCTGAGGAGCGCCTGCTGAGGACTGGAACCCTGTTGAGGTTGGGGCTTGGAAGAACCGGGACTGGTGATCATCCCGGGACCGCAGGACCGGAAACTCCGGCAGCAGGACGGGAGGAGACCGGAGGATCTGCCGGCACCTTACAGAAAGCCGCTGACATGTGATGCGGCTGGTAACGAGACTGGAGTTGCTGCTGCCCCAAGGGCCATGCAGTGGGTCACAGCAGGGGCAGGATCTCCTCAGGGCAGGACAGCACATGATCTGCCCCCCACTGTGCAGGATCCTCCTCCGGAGGGATGTACCCCCAGGCGGCCGCCGCTGTCACGGCCCCGGCATTCCGGCCGCACATGATGTCCCGGACATGATCCCCCGCATAAAGGCAGTCTTCCGGTGGCAGGCCTGCCAGCTCTGCCGCCTTCAGCAGAGGGGCTGGGTGGGGTTTCTTCTCCTTCACTGACTCATGGGCTATGAGCACATGGCAGTCCGCCAGTTCTGGAAAGGAGGCCAGCAGGGGCTCGGCCAGGAACAGGGGCTTGTTGGTGACCACCCCCCAGATCAGATCTCTTGCCCTTATCCCCTGAAGCACTTGCTCCATACCCGGGAACAGCCTGGTCCGGACATGGATGTGCTTAAGGTAATAGTCCAGGAACATCTCCTTCAGCCTGGCAGGATCCCGCCCGCCCAGATCCGGCCCCATGGAGCAGGACAGCAGGGCGGTCATGCCGTCGGTGGCCTTGAGCCGCCCCTCCTCCCGGGTCAGGGGACGGCAGTTCTCGGCCTGGAGCACATGATCTGCTGCCAGGGCCAGATCCTCCCAGGTGTCCGCCAGGGTGCCGTCCAGATCCAGGAACACCCCCCGGATCCTGTGCTCCCCCTTCTGTCCCGCAGTTGTGCCGGGACCGGTCTTTCCGCTGACCCTTTCTGCCATGCTTTCCTCCCTCCTTCTCCTTCCCCGCTTTTTACTACATTCCGCTTCCGGGGAGTTCCCGTTTTCTCTGTCCGATCTTCCGTCAGATGCCGCTCATCTTCAGGGATCATCAGGGTGTGATCTGCTGTCCGTCTGGTGTCTTCCCGGTAGGCTTTCCGGAACTCTTACGGGCGGGTTTCCGGTCCGGTTTCCGGGATGTTTCCGGGTTGCTTCTGGGCCGTTTCCGAACAGGTTTCCGGAGCATTTCCGGGACGTTTTCCGGGTGCTTCCGTGCCGGTTTCCGGAGCATTTCCGGGATGTTTCCGGGTTGCTTTTGGACCGGTTTCCGGAGCTTTTCCGTGACGTTTCCTGGTTGCTTCTGGGCCGTTTCCGAGCCGGTTTTTGGGATGTTTCCCGGGTGTTTCAGGGCGTTTCCGGCACCCTCCGGCAGCAGGTTTTCCGCTGATCTTAGCGGCTGCGGAAAATTAATCAAACAGGGAAATTCCCGTCGGGCTGTCTGTGACTGAAGGCAGGTTTTGAAAAATTTTC
>FLNX01003157.1_pt1 | contig 19240 bp, 11 predicted proteins | sample 1140341 | NCBI WGS metagenome assembly FLNX01 (sample SAMEA3878208, study PRJEB12797) | bioreactor metagenome | biome: Moose rumen | place: Sweden | collected 2011-10
GCGGGGAATATAGGAGAATTTATTCATTTATTCATTAATAATAAAAACTATGGCAAAATTTGAAAAGTCTGTATTAGAGAAGTATGGAATCACTGGTGTGCAGGAGGTTCTTTACAATCCGACGTATGAAGTGTTGTTCAACGAGGAGACCAAAGAAGGCCTCACTGGTTTTGATGTAGGTCAGGAGACAGAGCTGGGTGCCATCAATGTGATGACAGGTGTCTACACAGGCCGCTCGCCTAAGGACAAGTTCATCGTGATGGACGAGAACTCGAAGGACACCGTGTGGTGGACCTCTGAAGGCTACAAGAACGACAACCACCCGGCCAGCATCGAGACTTGGAATGCCGTGAAGGAGCTCTCGCTGAAGGAGCTGTCTAACAAGAAGCTCTATGTGGTAGACGGATTCTGCGGCACCCATAAGGACACCCGCATGAAGGTTCGCTTCATCATGGAGGTGGCTTGGCAGGCTCACTTCGTGACCAATATGTTCATCCGTCCTCAGACAGAGGCCGACTTCGAGCAGGAACCCGACTTCATCGTCTACAACGCTTCGAAGGCAAAGGTGGAGAACTATAAGGAACTGGGTCTGAACTCTGAGACGGCCGTTGTCTTCAACGTTACCTCGAAGGAGCAGGTCATCATCAACACCTGGTATGGTGGTGAGATGAAGAAGGGTCTGTTCTCTATGATGAACTACTTCCTCCCTCTGAAGGGCATCGCTGCTATGCACTGCTCTGCCAACACCGACATGAAGGGCGAGAACACCGCCATCTTCTTCGGACTCTCCGGAACGGGTAAGACCACGCTCTCTACCGACCCGAAGCGCAAGCTCATCGGCGACGACGAGCACGGATGGGACGACGAGGGTGTGTTCAACTTCGAGGGCGGCTGCTATGCCAAGGTGATTAACCTGGACAAGGAGTCGGAGCCCGACATCTACAACGCTATCCGTCGCGACGCATTGCTCGAGAATGTCACCGTAGACAAAGACGGCAAGATCGACTTCGCCGACAAGAGCGTCACGGAGAACACCCGCGTCAGCTATCCTATCTACCACATCAAGAACATCCAGCGCCCCGCTTCGGAAGGTCCCGCTGCCAAGCAGGTCATCTTCCTCTCGGCCGACGCTTTCGGCGTGCTGCCTCCCGTGTCTATCCTCGACGCCGAGCAGACGAAGTATTACTTCCTCTCTGGCTTCACCGCCAAGTTGGCAGGTACAGAGCGCGGCATCACAGAGCCCACACCTACCTTCTCGGCTTGCTTCGGACAGGCATTCCTCGAACTGCATCCCACTAAGTATGCTGAGGAACTGGTGAAGCGCATGCAGCAGAGCGGTGCCAAGGCTTATCTGGTGAACACCGGTTGGAACGGCACAGGCAAGCGTATCTCCATCAAGGACACACGCGGCATCATCGATGCCATCCTGAACCACTCTATCGACGAAGCTCCCACGAAGAAGATTCCTTACTTCAACTTCACCGTTCCCACACAGCTGGAGGGCGTTGACCCCAACATCCTCGACCCGCGCGACACGTATGCTGACCCGCAGCAGTGGGAAGAGAAGGCCAAGGATCTGGCTTCGCGCTTCATTAAGAACTTTGTGAAGTACGAGTCGAACGAGGCTGGTAAAGCACTTGTGGCTGCCGGACCGCAGTTGTAAGCATCACCCCACCCCTAACCCCTCCCCTAAGAGGGGCGGGGGAAACATAGGGGACACCCCACCCCTAACCCCTCCCCTAAGAGGGGCGGGGAAACATGGGGGACACCCCACCCCTAATCCCTCCCTTCATGGGAGGGGGGATTTGGGGAGATTATCTCCTATCACTCGCTATCATCAACCACTAACAGCCTCTCATCCCTCATCATTCATCCCTCATCATTCATCCCTCATCATTCATCCCTCATCATTCATCCCTCATCATTCATCCCTCATCATTCTTCCCTCATCATTCATCCCTCATCATTCATCTAACAAAACTATGGCTTTACTGATTATTGGAATTTTAGTGCTGCTCATCATTGTACTGGTGATTGCAGTAGCCGTGTATGTGTTCAATACACAACGCGAACTCGTCAACAAAGACGAATTGTGCAAAAATGCACTCGGACAAATCGACGTACAGGTGAACACCCGTTACGACATGTTGCTCACCCTGGCTAAGAAACTCAAGCAGTTCAACGAGGTGGAGGCCAACTCAATGATCAAGACCATTGAGGCACGCCGCCCCACAGGCAACATCACCTCAGCAACAGAGGCACAACAGCAACAGGACTTTCTCGGACAGATGATGAGCCATCTGAGCGTAGTCGTGGAGAAATACCCAGAGTTCCACTTCGACGAGATTGCACTGCAAGACCGTAAGGACACCAAGGAATATGAAGAGAACGTCCGTCTGGCTCGTATGGTCTACAACGACACGGCCACCAAGCTCAACCGCATGATTCGCCAGTGGCCCAGCTCGTTTGTTGCTTCAATGCTCGGATTCAAAGACCGCGACTACTTCACCGTCGACCGCGCCGAGAAGCGCGATATACCCATCGACCAACTCTGACCCGTCTATGCTTCATCCACCGTCTACCCGGGTTTTGTACGCCGTTGTACTACAACGGCTCTCCCCTCGTGTTGCCCACCTCCTACCTCTTCTCTTCTGCTTCATCCTTCATCCTTCATCCTTCATCCTTCGTGCTTCTGCCGACAGTCGTCTTGACACGCTCTTCATCATGTGCCGCCTGCAGGACAATGGCGACGCGCACATCACAGAGGAGCGGGTGATGCATATCGACAACGAGGGGTCGGAACTGTATATCCCCATCAGCAACCTTGAAGGTAGCCAGATTGCCGACCTCAAAGTGTTCGACAATAAAGGAGAGGACTTCTACCAGAACATCGGAGCATGGGACAGCAAAGCCTCCCGACAACAGAAGGCTCGCAAGTGCGGCATCATCGACAAGGGCGATGGTAGCTACGAAATCTGCTGGGGCATCGGCGACTATGGGGACAACACCTACTTCACCCAATACACCATCACCAATCTGGTGCGCAGCTATAACGACTACGATGGCTTTAACCATATGTTCGTCAACCCTGGCATCTATCCTACCCCACAGGTTGTACTCGTGAGCATCAGTCACGAGCAATTTGCTCTCGAGGATGCCAACGCCCGCGGATGGGCCTTCGGTTTCAAGGGAGAGGTAGAGGTGCGCAACGACCGCATCGTCGTGGAGAGCAACGAACCATTCGACGAGGATAACTATCTGGTGGCACTCTGTCGGTTCGAAAAAGACATGATGCATCCCGCACTCATCACCGACGACTCTTTCGAAACGCTCAAAGAGAAAGCCTTTGAGGGCAGCGACTATGGAGTAGAGAAAAAAACGCTGGGTGACAAGGTGGCCGACATCATTGCCTGGATTGGAGCCATACTGGGCGGACTGGGTCTCGTTGGTGGCGGCATCTTTGGTGTATATGCTATCGCATCAGGCTTTCGTAAACAAAGGAAACTCAAGAAAGAACTCACGCAAGACCTCGCATGGTGGCGCAAACCGGTCTACGGACTGCAGAAGTCCAACAGCTTCCTGACCGGACTATCCTTCATCTCTGGTTACAACACCAAGAACCTCCTCAGTGCATACGTTCTTAAAATGCTCTATATGGGATGGCTCAAGGTAGTAGACGAACATCACAACGATACGCTGGCCGGCAGTCCCGACGCTGACAAGAAGATGTATCTTGCCATCAGCGATCAACACCTATCACCCAACACCCAACACCCATCACCCAACACCCAACACCCATCACCCAACACCCAACACCCATTACTTGACAACGACTCCTCCTTGCTTTACCAGTTCTATCGCATCTTCACCGAAGCAGCTGGTGATGACCGTGTGCTACAACCCAAGGAACTCACCAATTATATGGACAACCACAAGGCCGAACTCGTAGACTTTGTGGAACGTCTGCGGCAGACCACCTTTGCCTCCGACGTCAAGACTGAGGACAAGGAGGGCATCCGCCAACTGTTAGGCTTCAAAAAATTCCTCGAAGAGTTCACCCTCTCCAACGAGCGACATGCCTACGAGGTGAATCTCTGGCGCGACTATCTCATCTATGCCACTCTCTTCGGATGCGGCGAGCAGGTCAGAAAGGATATGAAACAGGTGAACCCGGAGTTCTTCAAGATGGACACCATCACCCAACAGATCGAGACCTCCGACGCTCTACTCCCCCTCTTCTCCACAGCGATGGCTAAAGGCACCAACCACGTTGTCAACTTCATCGAACAACAGAAAGCCGAGAAAGAGCAACAACACCGCTCATCGGGCCTCGGAGGATTCTCCTCCCTTAGCGGCGGAGGTGGCTTCTCTGGAGGAGGACAAGGAGGCGGCATCCGCTAACCTTCATCCCTCACCCCTCATCTTTTCATCATGCAGACCCTCGTTGATTGGCTCACCCAGCTTATTATCCGCTTCTCACAGTGGCTTGCTTCCATCCATCTGCCCTTCGGTCTCGACCCCATTTGGATGTTTAGCGGCATACTTGTGTTCGGAGGCGTTCTCTTCCCCTTCGTGGCAGCCCTTTTCTATATGTCGTGGAAAGAGCAAACGCGCTCTTCGCTGCTCACCAAAATGCAGCAAGACCTCAGCTGTTGGCGTGAACCCGTCTGTAGTCTGCTTCAGACAAACACCATCCTCTATTCCCTCAATGCGATGGACGGTGCCAACCTGAAAAATATCATCAATGCCTATCTCCTCCGGATGATCTACGACGGACGGCTCAAGCCCAAGAACGATTGTCTGGAGGTATGCTCCACACCACCCACCTCTCACCCCTCATATTTCCCCTCCCCTCGAGAGGAGGGGTTAGGGGTGGGGTCCTTCACCCCTCACTCCGATGATGCCTCTGCTGAAGCAGCCCTGTTCAGTATTCTCAAAGAGGCGGCAGGGAAAGACCGCACCTTCCAACCACAGGAACTTACCCTCTACATGAACCAACATCGGCAAGAGATGAAAACCTTCGTCTTGCGATTCAGAAACCGGATGACCCTGTCACAACTAAAAGCAGAAAAAGACACCGTCAGGAAAGTGCTTGGATTCAAGAAATTCCTCGAAGAGTTCACCATCTCCAACGAGCGACATGCCTACGAGGTGCAACTCTGGCGCGACTATCTCATTTATGCCACCCTCTTCGGATGTGGCGAGCAGGTCAGGAAAGACATGCATCAGCTCAACCCCGACTTCTTCAAGTTCGATGCACGCATTGCCAACATCAACCTCAACTTCGAACTGGGCGACCTTGAAAGCGACCTCTTCCACTATTCCAGTAAATTAGGAAGTATCTGCAAATGTGCTCTATGAGGCATCTCAGGTGATTACTTCAGCACGACCTTGCGCCCATTGACGATGTAAACGCCCTTTTTCAGAGGTGAGATACTATTCGAGGAGCGAGGAGCGAGGTGAGGACAAATAGGAGAAATAACTTTTTTATTTGGGTGATGGGTTTAGGGTTGATGGTTGATAGGTGATGGGTGTTGAAGGCTCAAGGCTTGATAGATATGGAGTATCTGGCGTGCTACATCGTGGCCTTCGAAGCGAGTGATGTATTGCTGCGACTGGGCGATGCGTTGTTCGCGGTCGGCATTTCCTTTCAGCAGTCTTTCCACAGCTTGGGCCATTCCCTCTACATCGTCGGGATGAACATAGAGACAGGCATCGCCACCAGCTTCTTCTAAACAGCTGCCCGTACAGGCCACTATGGGCAGTCCGCTCTGGATGGCCTCGATGACAGGTATGCCAAAGCCCTCATAGCGAGAGGGATAGACGCACACCTCGGCCAACTGATAGATGGCGGGGAGGTCGGCATTCTCCACCCCATGCAGAATGTGGACTCGCTGCTGAAGATGGTTGGCGCTGATGAACTTTCTGACTTGCTCGCAATAGGCTGTGGTGCGACCAACGATAACGAGGGAAAGCTCACGTGGCAGCTGCAGCATCGCCTTCACGGCGAGCAGGATGTTCTTTCGCGTTTCAATGGTGCCTACGTTGACGATGTATCGCGGCGGCAACTGCAGGCGCTGCCTGACTTCCTCGAGTTTCTCGGGAGTTTCGCGAAGCTTGAAGTGAGTGCTGCACGACTGATAGACCACGTCGATCTTCTTCTCGTCGACGTCGCCATAGTACATGATGTCGCGCTTGGTACACTCGCTGATGGCGATAATCCGGTCGGCCTCGCGAATGGTTCGCAGGAATTTCCGATGATAGATCTTCGTGTCAACCCAATGATAATACTCAGGATGGCAGAGGAAGATGAGGTCGTGGATGGTGACAACCGAAGCGATGCCAGCCTTCCGGATGCCCCAGGGTAGTTCACCAGACAGTCCGTGATAGACATCCACAGCGTCGCGCTTCAGGTCGCTGACAATGCCGTGAGTTCGCCATAGGAGGTGAGAGTCGGGAATTGCGAATCCCCTCCAACGATGAGGGGTGACGAAACGGAGGTTGTCGCGACTGACAATCTGCTGGCGAAGGTCGTCGCGCCCCAGATTGGGTGCATACAACAGCAGTTGGTCATCAGCGGGTACAATTGCCGAGAGATCGTTGATGAGTGTCCGGCCATAGCTTCCGAGCCCTGTGCCGTTTCTTACTATTCGTTTGGCATCGAAACCGATAATCATTGTTTTGGGATGAAGGATGAGGGATGAAAGATGAGGGTTTAGGGTGATTGGCGCTGGAGGTATTCCTCGTGGGTACGCTTCCATCGATTGTGAGTCCAAAGATAGAATTGTGGCGCACGGATGATGGTTTGTTCCAGCATGTGGAAATAGGTTGTGGTGAGATCGTGCTCCGCCATCTGTTCAGGATGCAGAGTGATGGGGCGTATGGTGCAGATATACTTTCCGCGCTTGGGGCGCTCCATATCGAGATAGAACACGGCATGTTGCATTTTCCGAATGATGCGCTCCGACCCCGTGAACACGGGGGTATCGTGATTCAGGAAGGGGATCCACAGATGGATGTTCTCCCATCGAGGACCTTGATCGGCGATATAGCCAAAGAACGACATGCGCCCTTCGCGCTTCAATGAGAGCAACGCCCTGAGGATATCTTTGCGTGAGACGCAGGTACCCTGCTTCTGCTGGCGGATAGCCAGAAACAGCCTGTCCATCACCTTATTCCGCAGCGGCTTATAGATCAAGCCCATCACGGCGGTCCCAGCCCCCGTCTTATCCTTGTCTTCTCCTCCCCATCGCGTAAGCCCTAAGGCTGTGGCCGAAAGATATTCCCAGTTGCAATAGTGACCGAGCATGCCGGCACACGACTGCCCCTCGTCGAAGCATTGCTCCACCTGTTCCAGACCACGAAACTCTAAATGCCGACGCAACACGTTATCTGAAACGCTGAGCAGCTTGATGGTTTCCACACCATAGTCGCACAGCCAACGATAGAATGCTCGCTCAATCCTTCGCAACTCTTGCTGAGACTTCTCAGGAAATGAGGTCGACAGGTTTCGTCTGACGATGTTGCGCCGATACCTCACTATATAATATATAATAAGGTATAGGCAGTCGCTGAGTACATATAGGGCTCGATAGGGCAACATCGACAATAGCCAGGTTAGGGAATATACTATTTGATACATGATGTGAGCGATTTACGGGGTACGAGATGCGGGGAGCGAGGAGCGGGGAGCGGGGAGCGAGGTGCGGGGTACGAGGTGCGAGGTACGAGGTACGAGGAGTGAGGTTATCAGTATTTGAATGAACTACCACCCAGGAACTCACGGAGGAGCGAGGTGGGCGGAATCTCGATATTGGGAATGGGGCGGATATATCGCAAGAACTTGCGCAGGCGGTAGGCCTCAGCATATTCGGGCACTTGCTCGGGCACTTCTTCGAGCAGCGGGAGAGCTTGCTCGCGGATGACGGCCAGTTCGAACAGCATCGCCGTATTGAACATTGCGTCGGCGGTCTCCTGATAGGGGAATATCCATCGGTTCTCGCCAGCCCGCACACTGGCCCATCGGCGGATGGTTTCCTGTGCGCTCACCCCCCGATACTTATGGTCGCGAATGATGCGCCGTAGCAGTCGGTTGTCGGTGGTTGGGATGTAGTTGTGGTTGTCTAAGAGTATCGTGGTCAGCGCCGAGGCATACACGCGATAGATCTGCTTCTGCGGAATATGTTCCGTGAGTTCTGGGTTGAGCGCATGAATGCCCTCCATCACAAGCACCTCACCGGGTTTCAGCCGGAGCAGCTGTCCACTCTTCTCGCTGTGTCCGGTCTGGAAATTATATTTCGGAAGCTCCACCTCCTCGCCGTTGAGCAGCGCATTCATCTGACTGTTCAGCAAATCGAGGTTGAGCGAATGGAGATGCTCAAAATCGTAGTTGCCTTTCTCGTCGCGCGGTGTATGCTCACGATCCAGGAAATAGTCATCGAGCGAGATGCCCACAGGTTTGATGCCATTGGTGAGCAACTGGATGTTGAGTCGCTTGCAAGTGGTGGTCTTTCCGCTTGACGAAGGCCCCGCTATCAGCACGATACGCGTCTCCCTCCTCGAGGCGATTTCCTGAGCTATCTGTGCTATCTTCTTCTCCTGCAAGGCTTCGCTCACCTGAATCAGCAGCGAACTATCGCCTTGCTCTACAGCCTCGTTCAGGTCGCCGATGGTGCGAATGCCCAAGATATCCTGCCACTGGTGATGCTCCTTGAAGATGCTGAACATCTTGTCCTGATGAGTCATTTCGCCCAACTCGGCAGGATGCTCCTTCGAGGGAATGCGCAAGAGCAGTCCATCGTGGTATTTCTCCAGGCCGAAGAGATAGATTTGTCGAGTATTGGTGAGCAGCGTCCCATAATAATAATCCTTGTAGCCATCGATGTCGTAGTAGATGGTGTTGAGTCTTCCCGTAGTCTTGAACAACTTCACCTTCGACAAATCGCCCACCTGCTGGAACATCTTCACCACTTCTTCGGTAGCTGCCTCATAGCGATGAATAGGCATAGCGGCGTGGATGATGGCCTGCATGCGCTTACGGATATGGCCCACATCCTCCAGAGTCAGCTGCCGCCCTATCTGCAAGTCTACGTAATAACCATTGCTGATAGGTATGTCGATGCTCACCCTGACGCGCTTCCTGTCTGTGGCGACGGGGGCTTCGTCCTGCGAAGGCTTCGGCATTGGTTCGTCATACAGTTCATGAAGTGCCTTGCAGAGTATGAAAAAGAGCGTGCGCGTATAGGCTCTGTTGGCCGAAGGCGAGGTGATATCGAGAAACTCCACGTTTTTCGGTCGGTACATACGATAGTGCATCCCTTCCACTTTGTTGTTGACACGAGCGCTGAACGGCCCATATTTCATCTGCAGTCCTGTCAGCGGGAAAGCCTCTTCGAGCGTCATACCGATAGGCACTTGCACGTTTGTGCCATTATTCAGGCACCTTAAAGTCACGGTTTTTTCCATCATGATATATTTTTTTCCGTGCAAAGTTACGAATTTTCGGTGAAACTTTCTTTTCTTGATGTATTTTTTTGTAACTTTGCACCGAATTCAATCATTTTATATGTCTATTTCTATTGTATTGAAACTTTTAGGCTCATTGGCTTTGCTGATGTTTGGTATGAAGTCTATGAGCGATGCCTTACAGAAATTGGCTGGTCCACAGTTGCGTCATGTGCTGGGTGCGATGACAACAAATCGCTTCACGGGTATGCTCACGGGCATGCTGGTGACGGCCTCTGTACAGTCGTCTACGGCAACAACGGTGATGACCGTATCTTTTGTAAATGCAGGATTGCTGACGCTGGCGCAAGCTATCTCCGTCATCATGGGTGCGAATATTGGTACCACTCTGACGGCCTGGATTATGTCGGCGGGTATGTCGTTCGACATCACGAGTGCCGTCTATCCGGCCTTCCTCTTGGGTATCATCCTGATTTATCAGAAACGCTACCGCTTCTTCGGCGACTTCCTGTTCGGTCTGTCGTTTCTGTTGTTAGGATTGGGAACACTACGACTCACGGGAACGGAGATGCACCTCGGTGAGAATCAGGCGTTGCTGAACTTCTTTGCCTCGTTCGACCCCACTTCGTTCTGGACCACACTTGTCTTCCTGCTCTTGGGTGGCATTCTGACCTTCTGCGTTCAGTCGTCGGCAGCAGTGATGGCCATCACGATGATACTCTGTTCGAGCGGAGCGCTACCCATCTATCAAGGCATTGCGCTGGTGATGGGTGAGAACATCGGCACCACAGTGACCTCTAACCTGGCAGCGCTCTCAGCCAACACGCAGGCTCGCAGGGCAGCCCTCTCGCACATGCTCTTCAACTTCTTCGGCGTCTTCTGGATATTGTTCATTTTCAAGCCCTTCATCGATGCCGTCTGCGGGATGGTGGGCTACGACGTGACGATGACGAAAGAAAACGTGAGCAACGAGGTCTTTCTGGCCAATGCAGCCAAACTGAGCTTTGTGCTGGCAGCCTTCCACACTTGCTTCAACGTGGCCAACACGTTCATCCTTATCTGGTTTATCCCCCAGATAGAGCGTCTGGTATGCTGGATTATCAAGCCGAAGCGAGTAGACGAGGAGGAGGACTTCCGCCTGCACTTCATCACGGCTGGCTTTATGCGCACTCCTGAGCTCTCGGTGCTTGAGGCACAAAAGGAAATCACGGCCTTCTCGGAGCGTATGCAGCGTATGTTCGGAATGGTGCAGCAACTGTTGAACCTCTCGTCGTCGACCTCGAATCAGAAGAAGGAGAACGAGGCTGAATATAACAAGCTCTTCTCACGCATCGAAAAATATGAGGGCATATCCGACAACATGGAGATAGAGATAGCCAAATACTTGGAGAACGTGAGTGATGCCCACCTCTCCGACGACACGAAGGGTAAGATTCGAGCCATGCTGCGTGAGGTGAGCGAACTGGAGTCGATTGGCGACTCGTGCTACAACATGGCCCGTACCATCAACCGCAAGTTTGCTGCCAAGCAAGACCACTTCAACGAGGGCCACTATCAGCGCATCCACCAGATGATGGGACTCGTAGATCATGCGCTGACACAGATGAACCAGCTGATGGGTGGCAGAAAGGATTCGTTCAACGTGAACCGTTCGTACAACATCGAGACGGAAATCAACAACTACCGCGACCAGTTGAAGTCGCAGAACATCAACGACATCAACAATCACCAGTACACCTACGGCGTGGGCACCATCTATATGGACCTCATCAACGAGTGTGAGAAACTGGGCGACTATGTGGTGAACGTGGTGGAAGCCCGTACGGGTACCAAGCGGCGCGGAGCATAGAATAGATACCCCCATTATTCCCCGCCCCTGGGGAGGGGGAGTCCTACCGCACGCGCGAGGCTATGTATTGAAAAGTGGAGAGGATGACGGGCGGAATAGCAGGGGAAAGCATTGAAAGAGGAAGGGGATTGCATTGAAAGAGGAAGGGGGTTGTACTGGAGTGCGGAGGGGGGTTGCACTGGAGTGCGGAGGTGTGTTTTTCAGTAAGTCAAAGATCGCGGTTAACACATGTGTTTGTTTCTGAGTGCAAAGGTACAAAAAAAAATGAGAAATCGGGGATTTCGGGGAAAAAACTGACGAAAATTTTGTAAAGTGCTTAAACACAAGGAGTTGCAGAGGGGACTCAAAATCATAAAATTTTTTAATGGAGAGGTACGAGGTGCGAGGTGCGAGGTGAGAGGTGTGATAGGCTGACAAAATCTTACAGTTTGACAGTTGACAGTTTTCTACGAAACGGTTGCAAAATGGCTGAGCGGAGGGTTATAATAATATATATATATTATATTATATATTATATTATATATTATATTATAATTTATAACCTTTATCTTTCTCTTGGGGGTGTGTACGCTTTAAAAGTAAACTGTCAGCTGTCAACTGTAAGAACGAAAGGTACAAGATAATTACCAAAACTTTTTGTAAATTATCGGTAAAAAAAAAACTTTTTGTAAATTATCGGTAAAAAAAATTTGTAGATTGAAATATAAATCGTAACTTTGCAGTGCAATTCAATTACAATCTCGACCATGGTCGAAAAACCATTATTGAATGATTTTTACAATCAGTTGAAAAAAATTAGGAACCCTGAGATATTCTCATTCGAACAAGATATTCTCTATTTATTCATTTTAAACTTTAAGTATGATGAAAAAAATTACTATGTTCCTGATGGCCGCCTTGTTTGTGGCGACCGCAAGTATGGCTCAACCAGGGCAGAAAAGAGTAGTTCAACTGCCCGGCACGGCGAAGACCGTCGTCAAGAAGGACAAGTCAATGGCTCCCAGAGCTGAAATGCAGAAGCAGTGCCAGTCGGCCAAGTCGGCACGCGGCCTACTGGTCAACCACCAGAAAGCTGGCCTTCCCAAAGCTCCTTGGCAGAAGAAGATGGCTCCCCAGAAGATAGAGGGTGGCAAGTACATCACTGAGCAGCCGGCCGGCGAGTATGTATCCTACAGCCGCAACGGCGAGGCCTACGCCTACAACATGATGTTCGGTCCTATGTACACTATGGTAACCAGTGCTCTCGGCGACGTGGTGTTCGGCGATGGTGGCAAGGTGTACATCCGCAACATCATCTCGCAGCCTTACCCCGTGTCGTATTCCTCTTGGATAGAGGGTAAGCTCGAAGGCTCCACGATGACGTTCGAGTTGCCAGCCAAGATTGCTGAGTATGGTGGCTACTACGAGATGTATGCAGCCCTGATGGAATACGACGCAGAAGAAGAAACATACGTCTACAACCCTGAACTGACCTCGTTCACCCTCAACTACGATGCCGCAACTCGCGCCATCACCACCCCAGAGGACTCTCCCCTTGCTACAGGCGAAGTGATGATTGGCTTGATGTGGGGCGACGATGAGACATGGGCCGGTATGGGCGACTGGAACCTGTCGTTCGAGGTGATGAACGACGAACCCGTTGTAGTGCCAGACGGACTGACCACTGAGCAGTATTCGGTGGTTGCCGAGGACTTCGGAGGCTGTCTGGCTCAGGTGGGCTTCAGTGGCAACGATGTCTATGTGCAGGGAATCTATCCCACGATGCCCGAGGCTTGGATCAAGGGTACCATCAATGGCGACAAGGTGACCTTTGCCAACGGACAGTATCTCGGACGCGACGAAGTGAATGGCTTCCACCAGTATCTCATGAGTGCCAATGTGAAAGAAATCTACGACCCCGAATGGGACTATAGCTACGAGGAATACTCATTCAGCGACGAGGACATCGTCTTCGACTACGATGCTGCTACCAAGATTCTCTCCAACAGCAACTTCTTCCTGGTGAATGCAGGCACGGAGGAAGTCTACTATGCAGAATCGTACAACAACGCCAGGATAGCTCCCTTCACCGAGGTGGCAGCCACACCAGCAGCTCCCGAATGGGTTGAGCTCTACGAGGGCGGCTACAGCTACTATAACGCTGGTTGGGGTTGGGGTTACTTCAACTTCGACATGATTACTTCCGACGTCGACGGCAACTATATCCTGCCCGAGAAGATTTCGTATGCCTTCTATGCCCGCGTCAACGGCGAGGAGATTCCCATCCACTTCTCCACCAATGACTATCTGTATATCGACGAAGACATGACGGAGATTCCCTTCGGCTACAGCGACGCATTCAACTACGACATCTCCAGCTCTGGCATTAACATGTATGTCTACTACTACATCATCGGCCCGGAGGCCTTCGGCATTCAGACCATCTATCGCGGAGCAGGCGAGGAGCGCCGCTCGGAGATAGCCTGGCAGGAAGTCAACGACCTGGGCAGCGAGGTGCAGCCCGAGGCTGCAACACCCGAATATCCCGAGGTGGCTGCCGACAATGTGGGCGAGAGCATCGACTTCAGCTTCTACACAGGCAAGGAAGACGTGACAGTATGGGGCGAATACAAAGCGCAGACCTACGACGTGGCCATCCGTCTGAACGAATCGGCCCTCACCGGCGCACACATCGACAACATCCAGATTCCGCTTCAGGGACTCGCTGATATGAAGAACGTGAAGGTATGGCTCTCGTCGCAGCTGCGCATCGAGAACGGACAGAACGTGCCCGACCTGGTGAGCATCGACGTGACGCCCACTGAGGAAGGATTCACCGTAGTAGAACTGCCGAAGCCTTACACCATTCCCGCAGAGGGAGTCTACGTGGGCTACTCTGTGACCATCGATGAAGTGACCACCGACGATGCAGCCAAACCCATCGTGCTCTGCAGAGGCAACAAGACCGACGGTCTCTACCTGCACACCTCCGAAGGATTCCTGAAGTGGCTCAACATGTCGTGGGACATGGGTTTGAACTCGATGATCAAGGTAAGTGTATCGGGTAAGGATATTTACGACAATGCTGCTTACGCAGAAGACAACGACACGCATTATGTGAAGGTGGGCGAGCCCATCGAGCAGAACCTGACTTTCGTCAATCACGGTTCTAAGGGCATTCAGTCGGTCGACATCGAACTCTCACTCAACGGTGCCACCACACAGCAGCACATCGACCTGGATGAGCCTGTCGACGGAGCCTACGGACTGACCTCCACGCAGACCGTAACACTGCCTGCTCTGACCGAGCGCGGCAACTACGAGCTGGAGGTGAAGGTGCTCAAGGTGAACGGAGAGGAGAACATAGAGGCTGGAGCCGTGTCTGTCACACCGCTTATCACCCTGAACACCGTACCCGTGCATCGCACGCTGATGGAAGAATACACAGGCACATGGTGCGGATACTGTGTTCGTGGCTTCACAGGTCTTGAGAAGCTGGCTGAACTCTATCCCGACGACTTCGTCTGCGTAAGCTTCCACAACGGCGACCCGATGGAAATTATCTTTCAGGATGAATATCCCTGGAACGACTATGTTCTCGGCAGTTTCCCCGGATTCCCAAGTGCAGCTATGGACCGTGTGGCTGAAGTAGACCCGTTCTGGGGTTCTAACTATGGTGCTAAGCCGATGGGTATCGTCGACGACCTCTCCGAGCGTGCCAAGGTATTCGGACAAGCCACCATCGATATGGAGACAGCGTTCGACAGCGACAACGATATCGTTACCGTCAACACCTCTGTTGTATTCCCATACGACGTTGAGGATGAGGGCTACGAGAAGTTCGCTCTGGAATATCTCCTCATAGCCGACGGACTGACCGGCGAGGGTTCCGACTGGGTACAGAGCAACTACTATTCGGGCGAATACGGCGAGGAGGCATGCGATGAACTCATGCCGTTTATCGAGGCACCAGATCATGTTGAAGGACTCGTCTTCAACGATGTTGTCGTCATGATCTCTGAGCTTGGTGGCATTGAGAACAGTCTGCCCACAGGCATCGCTGCCGATGAACCCATCATTCACTCTTATACCTTCAACCTGGCTGAGGCACTTAGCACCAGCGGCAACTATGTCATCCAGGACAAGAACAAGCTGCGCGTAGTGGCTATGCTCATCAACTTACAAACCGGCGAGGTGTGCAACGCCAATAAGGTGAAGGTAGGCGAGAACACGGGTATCACCACAATGACCGACGACATGAACAACATCCGCAGCATCGAGTACTTCGACCTTGGTGGTCGCAAGCTCACTCGCGCTCAGCAGGGTGTCAGCATCATGCGCATCAACTACAACAACGGCAAGCAGAAGAGCGTAAAGGTGCTCAGAAAGTAAACCCTGATCCCACCTCGGGGAGAGGGATCACCCCCTCTAACTCCCCCTCAAGGGGGAGGATGACTAAAGAGGGTAGACCCATTGGTGGTCTACCCTTTTTTTATGGTGTTTAGCCATCCTAAATGACGTGTATACCCCAGTTGAATCCGCAGGCGGTGCGTAGATGGAAGAGAATAATGTTTCTGGCTGGATAATCAACGTGCACGCAGGTCGTTGGCATTCAGTTGGAGTACTGTCTTGCCTAATTGGATGGCAGATGGAGAGTGGCCAACGGTTTGTTGCTGGGAGTTGAGGTCGTAGACATAGAAACCTGTGGTGTCGACAATGGAGAATCCTTCAGGGAAGGTGTGCATCGCAAAGGGTTGGGTGTAGTCGGGACTGAAGATGTCGCGACTAAAGGTGAAGTCGTCGTGAGGCAACCCTAACTGTGCGAGCAAGGTGGCAGCGAGATCGCTTTGGTTGCAGATAATGTCCACCTGCTTCGGTTCCTTGACGACACCTCCTGTCCAGATCATGGGGATATGGGATCGTATCTCCTTGGTCTCGTCCTGGTCTTTGTAGAGGATACCGTGATCGGGAATGATGATGACAAGCGTATTGTTCCAAGCATCGGTCTTTCGAAACCGTTGAATGAATCGTCCAAGGCAATGGTCAAGGTAATAGAAGGCGTTGAGCTTCTCATCCTGAAACTTGGTAGGCATAGGAACCGTCCAGGGTTCATGAGAACTGAGCGTGAGGAAGGTTACGAAGGTTTTTCGAGGAGCGGGGATCACCCCCTCTAACTCCCCCTCAAGGGGGAGGAGGGGGGAGCGAGGAGCGAGAAGGTCATAGAGTCTGTCGAAAGTGATGCTGTCGCAGACACCCCACTTGCTACTGCCTCGCTGCTCGCTGGTGAAGTCGTCTTCGCTGATGATGGTTTCTACTCCTGTGGAGAGCAGATAGCCTCGCGTATTGGTGAAGTCAGCATCGCCGCCATAGAGGAAGGTAGTGGTATAGCCAGCACGCTGGAGCGAACGGGCTATAGAAGGAAGTGTGCGTACCTTAGAAGGCATCTTCATGACCGATGTCTTGGGCAGGGCAGGATAGCCGCTCATGATGGAGAGCATACCTCGATCGGTGCGCCAGCTATTGGCGTAGCAACGAGTGAAGTAGATACCCTCATGCGCCAATCGTGTCAGGTTAGGCGTTACATGTGCGTTACCGCCCAGTTCGGTGAACTGTCCCCCGCAACTTTCCATAATAATAAGGAGAATGTAATCGGGGAGCGGGGAGCGAGGAGCGAGGAGCGAGGACACCCCCTCTAACTCCCCCTCAAGGGGGAGAGGAGCGGGGAAGAGGGAGCGGGGAGCGGGGAGCTGAGAGGTGGAGAAGAAATGATAGTCGGGAACGTCGTTGGTGGACTTGCCGAAGGAAGCAAGGAACGAGAAGATGGGGTTGACGGCAGAATGATTGAGAAACTGATTTTGTGAGAAATAAACTTGTCCTACGTTGGTGGTAGAGACGCTGGTGCCTCCTCGCAGTCCGATGATGATGAGGGGGAGAAGGAGAAGGTGAGAGAATCGTTCTTCGAGGAGCGAGGAGCGGGGAGCGGGGAGGGAGGACACCCCCTCTAACTCCCCCTCAAGGGGGAGGAGCGGGGGGGGAGGGGCGGATGAAATCCGCCGGCAAGAGACGGGACAAGGGGTGATGAGGAGGAGGTATAATATGATGGCGATAAGAAGGATGGCAATGATGCGTATGATGACATAACCAACGGAGACGCTGGTGAGGGCATGTCCTGTACCATCGATGAACTGGAGAACGGAAGCATCGAGCTTGAATCCCCAAAACTCATAAAGACTGGTATCTACCACAAAGGCTACAGCCATCAGTAGGGAGGCAAGGGCGAAGTAGATTTTGAGGAGAGAGGAATGTAATCGAGGAGCGGGGAGCGGGGACACCCCCTCTAACTCCCCCTCAAGGGGGAGGAGCGGGGAGCGAGGTGAGAGGAGAACGAGGAGGTAGGGAAAGAGAATGAAATAGAGGGATGTAGAGAGATCAAGGGTGAGTCCGTGCCAAATGACGGAGAGAACATCTGAGAAGGAGAACTGATGGGTGGGCAGCTGATAGAGCATGAAGAGGGGCTTGGCCAGCACCATAGCGACCAATACGACAAGATAGATTCTGAGGAGCCAGAGCCATTGACGGAAGATATTCGAGGAGCGGGGAGCGGGGAGCGGGGAGTGAGACATGATGGTGGGTGATGGGTGATGGGTGGTGGGTGATGGGTTGACACCCCCTCTAACTCCCCCTCAAGGGGGAGGAGCGAGGGTTATTTGGTGAAATTGCGTACAGGCAACGAGACGGAGAGGAAACCTACAGCAACAACGGTGAGGAAGATGAGGATGATGTCAGAGGGATGAACGCTGACGGGATAGGCCTCAACGACGAAGCTTCCGCTGGTCTGCCCCAGAGATACGAGGCCGAAGCGCTGCTGCAACCAGCAAAGGAGCAGTCCGATGAGAATACCGATGATGGCGCCAATGACTGAAATAAGGCGTCCTTCGAAAAGGAATATACGCGAAATGAGACTGTCGCTGGCTCCCAGATTGCGCAGCGTCACCACATCTTCTTTCTTATCAATGATGAGCATCGACAATGACCCGATGATGTTGAAACAGGCTACGATGAGGATAAACGTGAGGAAGATGTAGGCAATGAATTTCTCCACCTTCATGATGCGGAACGTATCTGCCTGCTGCTCAAAGCGATCGTTCACCTCATACTTATCGCCAGCTATCTGTCGCATCTGCTTTTTCACGGCTTCAAGGTCGCTGCCAGCCTTGAGTCGCAACTCCAAGGCGGACAGCATTCCCTGCTGTCCGAACAGTCCACGAGCAAAACCGATAGAGGTGATGATATAGTTGCGGTCGTATTTCCCCTGCTTCACAGCGAATACAACACCCGGAGAGAGCAGAGAGTCTTCCTCAAAACCGCTACTGGGGTCGGTCATATCCAACTGCCCTTCGCGTCGAGGAGCATAAATCTTGAGATAGTTGTCCCATCGAGCCGTAAGGTTCATCTGCTGAGCCAGACGGATGCCTGGCACACCGTATTGCAGATTGGCCGCCTGAAGTTCGAAGTCGCCGTCACCATAGAGGATTTCAGTGATATGCGTCAGTTCGGGGAAGTTGTCATCCACACCCTTTACAACGACCATCGATTGCTGTTCGCCGTAGATAGCCAAAGCATTGTCTTCGATGGTCTCTGTAGCTACATCCACTTGAGGCAACTGACGTATCTGTGTCAGGATAGGATCGTCCGCGGGAGCCGTCTTTCCCGTAGTGGGTGTCACCTTGAGTTGTGGATCGAAAGCAGTAAAGAAGGAGGCTACCATATCATGGAAACCATTGAATACGCTGAGCGTCACTACCAATGCCATCGTGGCCACAGCCACACCTATGACAGAAATGGCACTGATGATGTTGATGACATTGGTACTCTTCTTGGAGAACAGGTAGCGTCGAGCGATGTAAAAGGCAGTGTTCATGATGGTGGGTGATGGGTGATGGGTGG
>FLNX01003856.1_pt1 | contig 19212 bp, 20 predicted proteins | sample 1140341 | NCBI WGS metagenome assembly FLNX01 (sample SAMEA3878208, study PRJEB12797) | bioreactor metagenome | biome: Moose rumen | place: Sweden | collected 2011-10
AGGCAGAAGAGCTGCCATCTGTGGCCGTCCATCATCTTCGTGCTCAAGCGGATGGTGTCTTCGGCGCTGAGTTCCGGACGGTCTTCGAGGATGTAGGGCACCATGGCGTAAGAATAGGCCTTGACTATGCCCGGAATGATGAAGAGCAGGCTCCAGAGGAAGACGTACGCAAAGCGCAGGGCCGTCGTTGACATCTTGTGGACGTAATCCTTGAGGGAAATCTGGAACATGTTGTCCACTGTTTTTCCGTCGCGGGCGACCAGCAGGCGCCTGAATGCGCCAAGAAAACCTACCTCAAGAGGAAGACTCACCAGGAAGAATCCGACACCAAGCGTGGTGTCGAACGCACCGGTAATGAAAGTAAAGACCAGCGCGGTGATTGCCGCAATGCCCCAGTTGCCCTTCAGGGCCAGTCTGGCGGCGTTCCTGTATTCTGAATTTGTCTTCATAATAGTGTATTAGTTTATTAGTACACTGCAAAGGTATATAACTTTTCCGTAATTGCAAAATATTTTTGCATTTTTTCGCGACCTGTCCCCCAGCTCACGGACAGGTATATCAGCATTTCGCTGAGTATCAGGCACTTAATTCCGGACACCTTCGGCACCTGTCCCCCAGCTCACGGACAGGTGTTTTACGATTTCGCTGATACTCAAACACTTTCTTCCGGAACACAGCGTGACCGCACCGGAGACCGAGGCCGCAGCTTCAGCTCCTCCGGAGATCACGATGTCTTCGTCCGGGAGGATTAGTAGAATTTTTCGATATTCTCCGCTGAAACGGGGAGCGTGCCATCCTGCTCGGCCTTTACCACCTCTACTATTTTGTCGTTCACCGGGGTGGGGATGCCGCACTTGCGGCCGAAGGCGCAAACCACACCGTTGATGGCGTCGATTTCGCACTTCTTGCCATTCCGGATGTCCTGCAGCATGGAGGGCACTATTCCGTAGTGCTTCTTCATGGCAATAGGGACCAGCAGCTTGGCGAAGGCCTTCTTGAAGCCGCTCCTGTAGTAGAAGAGTTTGGTAATGTCCTTTCCCTGCACAGGGGCGAAGACGGCTCCGGATGCGCGGCCGACGTCTATGCATTCCTTCATGCAGCGCACCGCCATCTCGCGGGCTCTCGGGTTGGTGCAGACGTCACCGAAGGTGCCGCCGATAACGGTGCCGAGGCCGCTGTAGGTGCTGTTTATCAGCAGCTTGGACCAGCGCGCCCCGAGCAGGTTCGATTCATAACTCACCGGGCACATCTTCTCGAGCACTTCGCGGACCATGTCCAGACGCTCCTGCGGCACTTCGGGCATGCCGCCCATGTGGAACGAAAGGGCAGACGGATCGGAGGTGAGGCAGGAGGTGCCGGGCTCTCCCATCGCCGCGCCCCATTCCACGGTGCAGCCTATGGTGCGGTCGGGCCCGATTATTTCGGCGATGCCGGGTTCGGGGATGCCGTTCTGAAGGGTGACTATGACTCCTTCTTCCGAGAGCCTGGGCCGCAGGAACGCCACCACTTCCGGGTTGGCCAGCTGCTTGGTCATGAGGAAGATGATATCGTAGCCTCCGGTCATTTCGTCGGGGAAGCTAACCCGGACGGGGACGGTGAAATCCACCGTACCGGTGATATGGGCTCCGTTTTTGCGCAGGGCTTCGACATGGGCCTTGTTGCGGTTGACGAGTTCCACGTCCACGCCGCCCCTTGTAAGATATGCGCCGAGAACCGTTCCTAGCGACCCGGCGCCGTAGATGACCGTCTTCATATCTGCAAAGATAGTAAAAATAGTTTACCCCCGTCAGACCAGATTGCCGATCACCCCTGCGTCACGATGGCAAGCTGCAGCGTTTTCCCGCCTTTTCGCAGCAGCCCCCAGGGTGGCACCCCGGGGGTTGCGACGGAAACCCGCCTTTTGCGCAACAGCCTCTCACCCCTCCGGGTGAATTGCCGCCCATACGGATTCCGCACCGTGTGTCATTCCCATACGGCAATCTGACAACGGAGACAACTTAGGGGATGAAGAGGGAATCGGAAGTGGTCCTGTCGACAGTCCGGAGTTCCTGGAGCATGTTAGGGGGTATATGGAGAGCGAGTAATTCTTCCGGAAATTATTTGTTTTCGATAAATAATCAGTAGATTTGTGGCGTTATGGACAAGGACAAAGTCATCCTATAAACAAGCCGTCGGTGATTCCCTGTCGGAAGAGCGATGCAGGGATATCATTGAAAAGACCAAAGAACTGCAGAAATGGGTAAAAACGAAGTTTTAGACGTTGTACGTGAGTACAAACAGCAGGTCCTTTCAGGTCTGAACCTGTATGCATTTCGCCCGGATTAGTGCAATTATTATCTGCCAGTTGTTGAAACATCTCCGCCCAAGGGAGCAATTATGTATTTTACGCCAATGCGAATCCCAAAGACTATTTTTTCACTTCTTCTTGCAAGTTTCTTCATCTTCATGCCCGTTTCCTGTGTCAATCAGAAGACGGATGTCCATTACGAAGGCACCTTCCTTGACGAGAACGGCAGCCCGGAACTCGTGCTGGCCGAGCGGGAGGACGGAATCTATGACGTCTCCATCGGCATCTACCGCCTGACGCTGCTGGACGACGGTATCGGGACCTTGACGCCAAAGGGCCTGGCCTTTACCGCCACGGACGCTGCTGGGAACCCCATTGGCGGCTTGATAACAATAGCCGGAGATACGGCCACCGTCACTTTCACGGATTCGGCATGGCCGCTGCTTGAAAACGGGACGTCTTTCCAGTATACAAGACAGAGCGAGAAAGATGCCATTCTGAGGCGAATCAGGACTGTCTACGAGGATGTGGCTTCCAGGCCCTATGCAGACCGGGAGCTCAACGAAGCCTACTGCTCGAGGGACTGGAATGAAACCGTTTCCATAATCCTAGAAAAGGATAGCGCCCTGCCTGGAGAAACAGGGTTCTTCGAATCATCCTATTGGGTTCAGGGGCAGGACTATGCCGATGTGAACATCCGCGGCCTCCAGCTCCTTAGCAGCACTGAGGACCGGGCAGAAGTCAGTTTCATCCTGAATAACCTGGGCGATGATACACCCATGCGGCTCCTTCTCGTAAAGGAAGAGGGCTTGTGGAAAATAGACGATTTCATCTCCGCCCGGGAGCATCCCTTCGACTGGAAAGCGGCGATGAAGGAATACCTGCATAATGATTGAAGCCATGACAGAATACATGAACACCCTATTCGACATTTTCATGTCAAAGACCGTCGTGGAACTCCATCTTTTTCGGAAGTTCCTATTTGGCTCACCTGCAAAGTTTCGCATTTCGTTAATCAGGTGATAATTTTGCCCAAACCCTTGCGGGTTTTATTTTCCAATTCAATCAAAATCATTAATTTTGCGAACAGTAGGAAATAACAAGACGATGGATAACGAAGAAAACATACTCTTTCATGGCAGCAATATGGTGGTTGAAAAACCAGTCATCCAGATATCCGGATATTACAAGGATTTTGGATACGGCTTTTATTGCACCCGCTTGGAAAAGCAGTCAATCCGCTGGGCGCTATCCAAACGGGGAGAGCATATCGTAAATATATACAGTTATACTCCGGACTCCTCCTTGAAAGTCCTCAAGTTCGAGAAGATGACAGACGAATGGCTTGACTTTGTCGCTGACTGCCGCAGGGGTGTTTCGCATGATTATGATTTGGTAGAGGGTCCTATGGCCGATGACCAGATTTGGGACTATGTTGAAGACTTTATTGCAGGAAACATTACGCGCGAGGCCTTCTGGGAACTGGCAAAGTTCAAGTATCCTACCCATCAGATTGTTTTCTGTAGCGGAAAGGCACTGAAAACGCTTACGTTTAAAGGATCAAGAGCGTATGACGAATAAATTCTTCAAAACGGAAACTATTACGGAGAATGATCTGTTTTTCGTATGTTACATGATCGAGCGCGTGGCTCGCAAGCTCCATCAACCTAACAAATATGTTGTTGACGGGTTGGGGTATGACGAACTGTACCGTCAACTGTCTCTCGCGCCAGTCCTTCACAGCGAGAATCCTCTCAAGGTTGAAAATGAATGGATAGAAGAGAACCATCTGGCGGGCGGAGACTTCGATGTAACCAAAGTTCGCAACGATCTGGATGTCCATGTACCTTCGGCCACCCAGATGGGAAAAGTTTATAAACGCCTCATCATGAGTACAATGTCAAAAGGGGATGACTGGGTACAAGCACTGGTCAAAGTCTATTCCAGCCCAATTTGCAAGACGCTGGACAATTACAACACCAGCGCCTTTTACGAGCCGGCTCCGGTAATAGCCCGGGCCTATGTAACAGGTGCATTTTAGGTGTCTATATCATGCAAGGATGCAATCAACTGCAGCTCGACTTCGACCAGTATATCTGACAGAGTTTCCGAAAGGTTCGCACGCTGATCGGCCACAGAGATGCCCCCACGGCGGATTGTTGTGCCAACCGAGGCCGAAAATTGGGGAAGTCCGCACGGTAAAGGGCCACCGGAGCCTCTCCATGGCACTTTCGTGTGCAGGGCTTTCGGAGAAAGGAGATTCCTCGACAACCTTTCACAATCTCATCGAGTACCACAAGTTGCAGGGCAGTCCATATCATTTGCCAGGCGGGCTTATGGTGGGTGTTGGAGGCCAGCGACTGGCCGGATTACATCTGGCGCTGCGCTACCGAAGCCGAAGCCTGCGGAATCTTCGGAGGGATAGTTGAAGGGGAGATGGAGAATCTTGCTCTGTGAATATAGGGAGCTCATCAGTGCGAACATAGGTTTCGCAGTGCCGCCTTACCTTTGCAGCAGAAATAAAAGTATTCAGCGAAATGCCCGTGGAAGAACAAAAATGCGACATGCTCGAAGGTCTTGCCCTTGATACGGATAATCTTGAATTCAGCCAGGCGTTTGACTTGGTTGAGAGTGGCAAATCTCCGATCATTTATTTGACCGGAAAGGCCGGAACCGGCAAGACCACTTTCCTGAAATATCTGAAGATAACTACAAGCAGGAAAATGGTTGTCCTGGCTCCTACCGGGGTAGCCGCCGTAAATGCAGGAGGACAGACCATACACTCCTTCTTCCAGATTCCCCCGGGATTCCTGTATTCCCCAGAAGACAAACGGTTTCAGAATCAGATTGGAAAATCGGATTCGGATAAAGATTCGATATCTGATACTTTCAAGTATACCCGAAAAAAACTGAATCTTATTCGTGGCATGGATTTGCTCGTCATTGATGAAGTATCAATGGTGAGGGCGGACCTTATGGACATCGTAGATTACTTGCTCAGGACTTTCCGCAAATGCAACCTCCCTTTTGGCGGTGTACAGACATTGCTCATAGGCGATGCCTTTCAATTGCCGCCAATAGCAAGGAATGAAGAAAGAGCAGTGCTTGATCTGTTCTACAACAGCTTGTTTTTCTTTGATTCCAAGGTTATCAGAGAGAACAGGCCTGCATATATCGAACTCAAGAAGATTTACCGTCAGAAGGATCCGTCCTTCGTGAACCTTCTCAACAATGTGAGGGAGAACAAGGTTTCGAGCGAGGACCTGATTTCTCTATGCTCCAGAGTCTGTGATGAGGAAACCTTCAGGAAAAAGAAAAACTGTATATTCCTGGCTCCTACAAACGATGTCGTGGATTCATACAATAGAACCCGCCTCGACGGCCTCAGGACAAAACCCAGAACGTTTATGGCTGATGTTTCCGGAGAATTCCCTCGCAGCAGTTTCCCTACTGATGAAGAGCTCTGCCTCAAAGTTGGTGCACAGGTAATGCTCAGAAGAAACAATCTCCCCGAGTATTACAACGGGACTATCGGTACAATCACCAAAATCACCGACACGGCCATAGACGTCAGGACCGACCATGGGATAATTTCAGTATCGATGGCGACATGGCACAACATCCGCTACGAATGGAACGAGGAAAAGAAAGAGATCAAAGAGACTGTTATTGGGGAATTCCGACAGTGGCCCCTCAAGTTGGCATGGGCCATCACTATACATAAGAGCCAGGGGCTGACTTTTGAAAAGGTCATAGTGGAGCCGAAGAACATCTTTTCGCCGGGTCAGGCTTATGTGGCACTGAGCCGCTGCACGAGTCTGAAAGGTTTAACCTTGAAGAGTCCAATCTCAAGATATGCAATCAAGACCGACCCGCACGCATTGGCGTTTTCGAGAAGATGAATGCGTAAGCATGTTGACCTTACGAATCAATTTACTTGACATCGTTTTCAATTTCGAGATAAGTGAATTTGTAAAGATACTCGAAAAAAATGCTCAGAATGTAACCGGCTTCATCATGTACCCAAGTCCTTTCGTATTCATCGGGAAAAACTGAGAGAATTCTCCACAACGAAAATTGAGTTCGCGACAGTCAATTAATTTTGCGGAAATGAAACACTCACGCTTATGGAAATTTACAGAACGACACTCGATCAGCAGAGCTTCGACTCGCTGCAACAATTGCTCTCGGCAGACGAACCTGAATATCTTGAGCCGGAGACTTTCGGCGAATTCGACAAAGTGGTCAAGAATTGCATGGCCACTTTATGGTTATTGTCTCCGGAATTGAAATCGAACGCAGCGCAGTACTATTTTGAATATTTCTTTCATCATCACACGCCTCACACTCTTGCAACGCTATTCAAAGGAAAATATAACTTGAGGACGCGCGAAAAACCTATGGTGATGAAGGTGACCGCCAATCCGGAAACCCGCGAGTCGGTATTCTCACTGGAGAACTCTGATTATTCGTCTCTACTCAATAAAACACTGGCTGACATACGCCATAGAATGGAGAATTTGGGGCGCTGAAAAGGTTCTGGGTATGATTAGCCATATTTTTTACATCCCAATTGCTTTAGCCAAGGACCACGACTACCACTTCAGAAATACGCAGTCCTCATCTCTCACCACACCTGCCCTGCCTGCGGCGGAAGCGCTGCTGTAACCCTCTACATAGAAAACAACGGCATCCCTCTTCACGAGACCGTTGGCCGACGTGGCCACGAATCCAGCTACTGTACACCACTACACCCCTTGGCCAGCCCTTCAAGGACCACTCGGAACTCTGCCAACCGTGTAATCCAAAGCGCAGTGAAGGATCTTGGCGTCCCGAACCATCCACCGGAAGACAAAGGTAATGTCTTTTCCATAGCCTAACACGCGGATGTATTTTTATTGTAATTGTTGCCATGCGAAATTTGGCTTCGCAAACACACTCTATCTTTGCCAATGGAACGAAGGGGTTTCCATTAGAAAAGAAAAATGGTTACCTTTGTTTTAGGACGTCCTTGGGCCACTAATGAGTGGTGTTATAATACCAAGAAGAATCCGAGGTCTCTCTCTCCCGGTTCGTCCGTGTTCAGGGGTCTGATTAGAGGCTTAGTGTTAATAAAGCGGACAAAAATTATATTATTACTATCATGGTTACTAATGAAACAACCACGACTAAACATGGGCTTTATCGATTAGGTTATGTGGCCAATAAAGCTCAAGGTGCTTTCCTCAAAGAACTGCACCACGTAATTGAAGGAGCCGTCGAAGAACTCCCAACATCACAAGAACTACGTGAGATTGCTGACACAGCAGAAACTATCTATTTAAATTCAAGTGGATATCCCCAAGATCGAGACGGATCTCGCGTAACTGAATCAATCGCAAAATTCATTGCTTTCAACACCGGCTATCAAACACTCGATGGCGAGGATGTTTATGGCTGGTTTAAAAAGGAGGACAACGGTGTTTTCGTCGGAGTCTACTGGAACACATTAGGTGAAATCCGCGCCTATGCTTCTGTACAGAAGAGCTTCAAGATGGGCAAGTTCTATTTCAAGGATCTGGAAGACTGTAACGCGTTCTTGGAGGATCTGGCGAAAAAAACCATCGACGAGGATTGGAACTACAAGAAGAAGTCCTCCAAAATTTCTGCACCCATTCTTCGTTCATACATCCAAACCCTTTTCTACAAGTTAGAGAAAGAGCGCGAAGCTGGAGAACCGGATAAGATTATCAAAAGCAAGGATGGGAGTCATATCATCTTCAATACAAACCTCCTTGACCGATTCTTTAACGACGAGTATATCATAGCCGAAGTAAAAAAGATTGATGACTCGCAAGAGGTTTATATCAATCCGGTCCGTGTTTCAAAGGATTCCGGCTCTGAACTCATCAAGTATGGTTTCTCACGAAACGTTTCGCCCAAGCCTCCTAAGTTCTTCGAGAATGTGAACGAGGTTATTTTCCATCCGGAGTATTATATCGAAAAGAGCTATGACGGTCTTACTCATATTATAGAGCAACGCATCGACCGCTTCCCCGAGGAACAGAAAGGTAAAACGTCGGATAACCTTGCCAACAAACTCTATAATGCAATCGATTATGCTTTAGCTATTGCTCAGCGCAACTACAAGTATATCGTTCCAATATACTACCCTCGCTTCAATACAATTTCTTTCATCATGCCTATTTTCCTTGAGCGTAGCTATAAAAAACGTCCGGATTTTGCTCTGGTACTACAAAACATTCCGCCTGTTCTGGATAGTGATGGTAAGATCGTTGAGGAGGGATACTACGTTGCCCGCACCATTCTTGACCTGGAGGACGGTTATCAAGATGCCCGCGTTATTGCAAAGCCCGATGAGTCTTGGCTTAATCCTTGCGAGATCAAATAAGTAGGGGCGCTCGAAAGAGCGCCTTCTTTTATCCCCCATTCATTATTGCGCAGATACGTTTCGCAAAATATCCGTATCTTTGCCTCCGAAACACATCAGAACGAAAATGCCAGCAAACAAAAACGCAGTCGTAAGATATATTATTCTGGATAGGATGCTGTCGGACCAGCATCACTACTATACTCGTACCCAATTGTTAAATGCAGTGAACGATTCTCTCAAAGGAATTGACGAGGCCCTGCAGGTGAGCAAGCGCACAATAGAAATGGATTTGAGGGATATGGAGGACATTTTCCAGATAGACCTTGACGAGAGTAAGGTTGTCAACGGAAAGAAAGTAATCCGATATGCTGATCAGACGAGATCCATCTTTTCAAAACCGTTGTCGGACGATGAGAAGACGCTTCTCAATGAAGTGTTAAGTACGCTCGGACAGTTCTCTGGATTGGATAATTTTACATGGCTGGATGACTTGAAAACCAAGCTTGGGAATCAACTTTCTTTTGGAGGAAGCCAGTATGATAGCGATAAATACACCCTTCCAAGAAAAGTGATTTGTTTCAGTTCAAATGAGTTCCTCCAGAACAAGGAGTACCTGGGATGGTTCTTTTCTGCGATAACAAACAGGAAAGTTGTTTCTATAACATATCGAAAGTTTGATGCCGAAAGTGCCCAGGAAATAATTGCATACCCTTATATGCTCAAACAGTATAGGGACCGCTGGTACTTGCTTTGTACTCCGACTTGCGACAAAAAATTTCCATACAATCCGCATTTCATAGCCACTATCCCGCTCGATAGAATTGAAGCCTACGAGGAAGCCCAAAACATCCCCTACGTGGATTGCCAGGTGGATATTGACGAGATCTTCGATAATATTGTCGGCGTGACATATTACTGGGATAAGCCCCTCGAGCATGTAGTATTTGCAGTACATAAGTCCTCAGCCAACTACATCCGGACAAAACCTATTCACCCATATCAATCCGAGCTGTCGAAAGAGGATCAGGCCGATCTGCACCGTGAGAACCCCAATCTCCAAGAGTACTCCTTTTTCTCTCTTGACTGCAAGTTGAACTACGAACTATCTTCTTTATTCAGGAGCTATGGGGCTAATCTGGTTGTCCTCTCTCCAGTTTCTTTACGGGAAGAGATGATAGAGAATACTAAGAGACAGTTGGAGCTTTATTCTTAGCCTATACTGCCAAACTGCAACATTCTGAAGAATGTTAAACCAGAGCTATTGAAGCATCCACTCATAATTAAAGGGGGGATGTATACGTTTTGCTCGAAAGATAAGGATATTATGCGAAACGTATCTAGGCAAAGAGCCCCGTTATTCCTGACGAGGCTCTCAAATGTTCAGATGAGATTATTTACCTGGATTCATGTCCACCATAAAGCCAATCGCTGTCTGGTCGTGTGATTAAGCGAGCATTAGAATACGCCATCTGTAATGTGAATATCGTCCTGCCAACGTAGTTGTTGATTTTCTTCTCTTTGTTGACTTTATGCTCAACCACAAGGGCTACGTCAATGACGTCCTTTTTCTCAAGGGCCAACGGGAGTAGCAGTGAGATTTGATGTCTTTCCACATAATACACGGGGATGGCAGTCTTATAGTTCCATGCGACACGGCTGAGTGTGATATTCAAGGCATTATTGAACCTTGTGGTCAAGAACTGCATCCAGTCATCATCCGCGAAGATGTCGTGAGCCATCTTTTTGAAATAAGCCAGACGCTGGGGCTGGGGCAGAGAATCCGGATTGTCATAGAAAGGATATCCTTCAGGAGCGCCCTTTTTCACGAAACCAAGAGGAAGTCGCTCTATGTTATCCTTGATGAAGTGTTCCCAGTTTAGTGTTGGTGGGGCGGCGTTCGTGTCGTAGAAGAGTTCACTGGAGTCCGTGAAATACTGGGCCCTCTTGGGGCGGTAGGGAAAATCAGTTATGATATTTTGGTAGTAGCTGTTCGCTGTTCCGAACGCGATGAATATCCAAGGCTGGGTAACGTCCGGTTCCGAGCCGTCGTTCTTTTTGAAGTAAGCATAGATAGGCTCATAGATGTTGTTAACAAGTCCTGTATTGAACAGTGCATGCTCCTCATTAGTGAGTATCTTCAGCTCGGCATCTCGATTCTCCTCGGAGGCTTTACGTGTCTCTTCGGCGTCCTCAAACTGGAGGCGCTCGAACGTATAACTTATGTAATTCTTAAGGATGGGTTTATATTGTTTGTCCTCTTCAGAATAGTACCACCTTTCCTCAAGGGCAAGGTTCGTTGCCAGATCGTTGATGGCCGCATCCCAGCCATAGGTGTTAGAGTTCTTGGGGCTAGGAAAATTAGCAAAGGCATCTATGGCATCCCCAATAAAAGAACCCTGTTTCGGGTTTTTTCTTACGCGTCCTTGCTTAACTCCAGAAAAAACAGAAGTGGACTCCGATGGTGTGCTTATTTCTTTTTTATCTCTTATAAGCACAGGCGCTTCATGTTTAGTCGGATCTCCTGAACGAAATTCGAAACGACCGCGGAACAAACATTCCACTGCCTGACGAATGCCAATAAAGCCCATCGCAAGAATCTCTGGTTTGAGCCCCTTGGCTCCAATCACGGCGAAGTTCTTCCAACCATCAGAGTCACCAGAGGCTTCGCGTAAGATCGCTTCAATCTGTTTTTTCAGATCTCTCTGGATGACCAACTTATTGGGAGCAATCCGAAAAGCGCGGAAAACGTCTTCCGAACCTTGCAGTTGATACTGCTCCAAGAAGGAAGAATCCGGATATAATTCCGAGAGGACTTTTTCGACATCAACGGGGATGTCACTACGGGAGGCAATGAGTTCATTGAACTTTTCTCGGAACTCGTCATACTTGAGCCAGAACCCGGGAAGAGTGGGGGTTTGGGCATAGGCACCTTCGATGAGGGCCTTCATTTCTGAATTTTGCATAAAACTATAATTTTTATTTGTTTATGGTTATCTGCGATAACCTTAGCAGCCTCAAAATCAAATACCGTTCCTGTCACTTTCTCTTGCCATTTTGTCAGCTAACCTAGAACGGCTCATTATTTTCTTGACGCAACGATATTTCAACAACGCAGGCCATTTCTCGCAAAGCCGAGATAATACTATGTTCCCGGGGCCGACAAACCACTCGTATAAACCTTCCCTGCAATTATGAACCAGGCACGCAGGATATGTGCAGCATGGACATTGTCGGTACTTCTTCCTGAAGCGGATTGATGAAGGCATACGCGGGATCCATGCCGTTCAGTCGGTATCTCAAAGCGAACAGGAGGCGGGATTTGCCCAGAAGCAGATAGTCCGTATAGAGTCCCTTGATGGAGGCTTCTATAGCAGGAGTCGGGCGGGACTCTCCGTTTCCTATGCGCTTGAGGGTGAAACGGGACGCTCCGAGAATCCTCGACAACGATTCCTCCCTGATGCCGTCTTCCCTGAATGCCCCGAGTATATCCGCGGAACTCATGGGGGCAGCTTCCTTTACCGCCGCCGCGACCTCTTCCGGGGTATAACCCCGGTGGAGGCGCAGGTTTGCATACAGGCATGCCCCGGCAAAGAGCACGGCAAGAAGAAGGATGGCCCCGAGAGCCCATGTTAGGGCCCTACTGCCAGTCTTCCTTTCAATCCAGTGGTCCACGGCCAGCCTCTCGAAATGGACTGTCCCTTCGTGACATTCGGGGCATTCGCAGGGGACGAGGTCTGCGTCGTCCAGCCGAACCTTGACGGCTCGGGTAAGGATATGGTCACATTTCTCGCAGTGGCCAAGGAGATAAATATACATATGGTCTTTCATGGCTTATTCGTTTATCAATCTGATATGGCTTTGTGCTTCTTCGTGGGTGCTCTTGAATTTGACCCGTACCTGGATTGCATCAGGCCGGAAAGGATGCTTCATCAGAGAAGAATCGAAATATTCCAGTCCGATATTCAAATCCAGGAAGTAGGGGGTATTCTGGGGCATACACTTGAAAGGTTGCATGAATCGTTTATACGCATCCCAAAGGCGTGGCAAGGCGGAGATCTGAAACATCCTCTCGATTCCTCCCGAGAAGCCTTCAAGGAGGAAGAGCTGCCTGTCGCCACGCTTTTCAGGGGAGAAAGCGAAGGCCTCGGGGGGATAATGCTGGATTCCCCTGTGGCTGTTCAGCCTTCCCGATACGGAGGTAATCCTGCCGAGGCCCATACGGTCGTTGCTGGCGAGAGTGATGCACTCGTCGACTTTGATGGTCAGGCCTTCGGGGACTACCACCTGCTCCAGAATCCTGTTCACTCCCTGACCCGGAGCGCGGTATCCGCTCGCGGTGGTGAGTATGCCGGACTCCAGATCAATGATGGCCTTCGTTGCATCTTCTTCCGATGTGCTGAAAAGTCGGGCGGTGTTTCCGACAATCTGAAGGTGGAAGTTCTCAGCAGCTTCAGCGGTTGGGAACGAGGACTTTAGGCGTTCGTAGAATTGCTCCAGTTCTTTTATAGTAATCCTCATATCAGGAAGATTGCGGTCAGGACGGTGATGATAATGGCTACGAGCCAGACGAGAAGCCCCGTGAACATGCCGGTCTCGGGCCCAAGTTTCCAGATGGCCAGGGGGTGGGAAGCGTACCAGCTGACACTGGTGATATCCCTTGAAAGGATGGTGTCCAGCAGGTCTATGACAATGGCGAGTACGGTCCATCCGCTGATGATGTAAGCAATAATCTTAAGAATTGAGTAGAAAGTTTCCATGATTGTGTGGGTTTATAGAAAGAAGATAGTTGCGTTCTTGAGAAGGGCCGGTATGGCGACCTTGCCTACCGATGCGGTGTAGGAAAGAATCTGGGGACCTTTCTTCAGAACCAGTGAGAGAATCCTGTTGTGGCGAGATCGGTCGTTTCGGGGAGGACGCTCACCCTTGTAGAACTGCTCGTCGCAGTCCAGACAGAGGTAATCCCCCATGGGGAGCACGGTCGTGTTGGTAGAACCGCAGTAAGGGCAGCGTATCATTGGGCTTTCTCCTTTTTGTTCCGTTTGCGGTTCTTGTAGATGGTGACCCCGGCCGTTATCACACCCGCTCCGGCGATGGCAATCCCGACGGGGCCCAGGGCGGAGAGGATTGCACTCCCGAGAGCCATGCCCCCGCCGCCGGAGGCGAGGCTCCCGAATCCGCACCAAGCGAGGAAGCCGTTTAGTTCCGCAGCCCCAGTCAGGGCCGCTCCGGGTCCGGCAGAGTAGATAGCCCAGAGGGCTGTTTTGCCGCCGAGCGCGACGGCTGTTCCAGTTGCCGTGGCGGCTGTTCCGCCACCAACGAGTTGTTTTTCTGATTTTGTCATGATAGTTTTACTTTTTGATAATGGAAATAACTGTTGCTGTAAGGAGTGCAACGGAGATGAACAAATCCAGGAAAGTGGATTTCGGAATAGGGCAGTAAATCATAATGATTAACAATTAAATAAATATTAAAATACCGTGACCAACTGCTGATCACGGTACAAAAATATCGGATATTTTCGGCATTGCCGTTAGACGTCTAATAGACCTTTGGACTCCAACGGGAAGATCATCTTAATAATTTCATCAGCATCGTCAACGTAATCCAGCTTTGCCTCTTGAAGTTTCGGGTCGTCTGACTTGAATCGCCTGTAGGACTTCCGCAAGTCATCTAGGGGACCGCCGGATGGTGAAAGCATGATGGGGATAAAGAGAGCCCATGGTATCTGCTCATTCTGTGTATTCTCTCCTTTGATGAACCCCATCTGGGAACAGGACTCGGCAATGACAAAAGAGAATAAGTCATTGGACATGCTGCTGTCCTTGACTTTCCAGCATAGTTCAAACCGATTATCTTTCTCCAGCAGGCCGGTCTCGACGCCGCGTGAGAGGAACTGTTCGAAGATTTTACGCTTCCCGGGGGTTTTTATATCGTGAAGGACTCCGAGGTATGCATCTTTTGTATATCTTGTCTTCCCGGTATCTATGGTGGCTTTGGCCCGTGCGTTGTACACTCCGGGAGAGCCGGTAGTCAGGAAGTTCTCATAGACTCCCTTTATCAGTTTTACAGCCAGGGCCCCTACTTTCAGGATGTCCTCTTCGGGATACAGCGTAATCCAGAAAGTCCAATATGTCTTGTTGTTGGCGTTGTTGGTCGGCTGGAACCGCTCCGGCATGAAGTTGATGTTCTCGAAAGTGCTGTTGAGCACGAATCGGACTTCCTCCCTGATTGCGTTCCATTCGGAGGTGAGAACATCTATTTCTTTTTCCTGGTCGCCGTCAAGAATCAAAGCCCGGCAGCCATAGTAGATGCCATAGGCGGCATCCTTCACGTCGAACTCAATGAGGAATTCATAGGCGCGGTGGCCATCGGCGCTGAATAAGCAAGTCCTGCCGGAGTCGTCGCACCGCAGTTTGTACATGATATGATGCTTTGCATAAACGCCATTATAGGAATCATCACGGATAAAATCCGGCTCGGATTCCAGGCGTTCCGTCTCGTTTATGAAATGGGATACATAACGCTCATAGAGTTTCTTGTACAGCTGCGTTTCTTTCTCCAGATCACGGCCGGCGACTGAAGCATCCTTATCCAGATAATCTTCGTTATAAATAACTTTCTTTTTCATCGCGAGTTCAGGACTCTATATGAGGCTCACAGATGGTTGAACATTTGCCATATGCTTTATTGGAGTTTGGAGATGAAACGCTCTTTGTTCACAATGAAGCGGACGTGCGTACCTTCACCGATGAGTTTGTCGCCTTCATGGGCCGTAACAGAAAAGGTGAGTTTGCGTCCTTCGATCTTCTCCAGCACGGCGGTGGCGGCAATCTCCGCTCCCACGGGAGACGGGGCCAGATGCGTAATGGAAATCTGGCCGCCCACCGTTGTCTCTTCCGGGGAGAGAGACGGAGCCACCGTGAGCATGGCTGCATTTTCCATGAGGGCCACCAACTGGGGCGTGGCCAGCACCTCAAGCTGTCCGGAGCCCTGTGCAATGGCGGTATCCTCCGGAGCGACGATATGGAAACTTACGTGGCTGATTCCTTCAATCATAGTTGTTCCTCCAAATATCTGACTTCCTTGCCATTCTTCTTGGCATATTCGATTTCCGAGCGGGTGCTCTGGCCGATGTAGCCGCCCACGTTAATGACGTAGATGGCGTCGGCCATGTCTATCTTGCGCTTGTGCATGTCGTCCAGCATTTCCTTGGTTCCTTCCGACCACACTTCGTCGTCTCCGGAATGTCCGAAGAGGCCGACGCTGATGACGATGTTGCCTTCGAGGGTCAGGCGCTTCTGCGCTTCAAGGAACTGTTCCTTGAAACGTGTGCTGCCGCAGAGGGTTATGACGGGGTATTTGCCGACCATAGGTGATTGGTATCGGGTATTAAAGGTTAACGTACAGATACACCTCCGCGATATGGGCGGCGTGGCGGCGGAGCCAGTCGATGAGGGCGTCTCCTTCCATGACTTCCACATTGCCTTCCAATCCAAGCACAAAACGGCCTACTCCGTCCAGGCCCCGGACCATTCCGTCCCAAATCCAGAAGTCCTCTTCTTCGCCAAAGTGGGCCGAGAGATTCTTTTCGGCCAGCGGGAATTCCTCCAGCAGGAGATTCTTTGCGAGTGTATTCAGACGGAGCACGACGTGGTATTCCTTATCACCGTGGAAACGGAACACGTCCATCGGCTGGCTTTGGTGTGAGCGCTCGTTGGTCCATGTGGCGGCGGTCTTTTCTACGTCTCCCATGCGGAGGACGATAAAGCGTTTGTTCTTCCCATCGGCCAAATCGTAGGCCCAGACACCGGCATAATTGGACGTCATTTGGAACGGCTCCACTACGTGGTCTGCCACCGTGCCGGAATGGGAGGATGAATAGCTCACGAGGCGCACGACCTTTTTGTCCCGGATGGCCTCCACCAGCGTCTGGACTTTGGCCGCCGTTGAGGGACGGTCGGTAAATTCGGCTATGGAGGTTTTGTCGTAGATGGCCGAGAGTTTGCGCCGAAGCTCGTTCTTGAGCGAGTTGGAAGGGTCCAGCGAGTCGATGAGCCGGTTCACGATGAAAGCCTCTTCCGGGGAGAAATAGACGATGTTGTGAAGGTCCTTCACTCCCTTCCCAATATTCACCAGCCGGTACTTGTAGTCATCCACCCTCTCCACGGCGAAGCCCGCCTCTTTGAAGGTGTCGATGTAGCGGTAGATGGTCCGCTGCGAAGTCTTGAGCTCGGCAGCGAGTTCATCCACCGTGTAGACGCGGTTTCCTGACATCAGGACAATAAGGCGCAGGATGCGGGATATTTTGGGTTGGTCCATAGGCTGTTGATGAGGAATTATTCTTTTCGGGTAAGGGATTGCTTTAAATATTCCTTAACGCCTGGATTACAGCTGAAAACAAAACAACCTTTCGTCCCTCGAGTCAGCAAAACGCGATAGATATTTTTGATATGGCGATCGTATAATTCAGCATCCCCTGTTTTAACATCCATATTCTTGCCGGGGACGGCGATCAAAGTATCATTCTGTGGATCGTAATCCAAGTCAGGTCCGATGATTACTCCAATATAGTCCAGTTCAAGTCCTTGTATAGAGAAAATGCAACCAATCTGATTGATACCTTGAGGTTCTGTAGCCCAAGTGTCGGCACTTGAAGCATACATATCCCTGAATGGAGGACGAGCACGAACTGTGTTTGTCTCCCAGGGCATCCTAAAATCTCCAATTATAACGTCCTTTTTCAAGTCTCCGTTCGGGGCAAGTTCTGTCGACCAGTGCCAACAATACCCGGAAGCCACACGGGCACTTTTTCCGGAATCATGAAGATTGTGGATTTCCTCATAAAGTTCACTCGCAGAATCAAATAAGCGAAAGTCATAATCGGTGCTCTTGAAAAAATGACGATGGAGCTTAGGCTGCTTGAAAATGACATCGTCAACCCAATCCAGATAATTGTCCGAACCATTACACCGGAATTGTGTTTTCAATTCAATTTCCAGGACCTTCACTTTACCTTTAAAATGCTGTGTTACATCACTCAAGCACTGATTTTTGTCCACCTGAGACTGGAGTTCGAAAATGTCTTTATCCAAGTTAGCCAAGGTATGGGCAAATACCCGACCATCATATTGATTCCGATTAGTGAGAAGCTGGTTTCGTTTTTCAATTTTCTTCTGCAGGCGTTTTCGATTCTTCTCAACCACATGCTTAAATGCTTCTTTGTCAGCGTCAAACTGCCGGTGATAGTTCTCGGCAATATACCTTATCTTTTCCGATGATCCAATTTCAGAGGATTTGACGGCTTGGTGGTCATCAATAAAGAACACACAGACTTTCGAGCAATACAATAATGACATCGTCTGAGATAGGAATGTCTGTTCATACTTTTTGTCAGTCATGAAATTGGATGAATTGCCAATACGGTGTGCTTCATCCACCAGAAGAACATCAACTTCACTCTCTTTAAAATGATAAGGTTTGTAGTCGAAAATATTGGTAATCAAATCACCAGCGTTAGCAGCATCATCAGCGCTCCCTAAATTGACATTGCGGAGTTTCAGTTTCAGATTCTCCCGTAGCGCTTTGGATCGAGTTGTAAAATAAACATTTCGATATATTCCGGAACGAGCCAGTTCAGCCAAGACATGAAGGGCAATTACAGTCTTTCCTGTCCCCGGCCCCCCTTTGATAATTATAGCGGTTTTCCCCCCAGTTTTTAGACGCTGCTTAACCTCTGCATATATCTCATCGCTTGCCGTTATCTGCTCTTCTAAAAGGGCGTATTCGGTAATACCCTTGAACATATTTGCCGCAGAATCGAGTAATTTCTTTGTCGGGCGAATACGACTATCCATTACCCGGTTAAAGATGGAGAGACCGTCCCCAAGGCATAGCAACTGATTAAGTCTCAACGATAAAGACAGTATTTCATCCTTGGAATACAGCGTGTATTTTTCACTCAGACTTCTATATTGAACGGCATATAAATCATGTGGCGTTTCCGAACTTGAGTAATTGTAGCAATAAGCCATTCCCTCCAAACGGCAATCGGGGTCTGATAGAGCCTCGACATAATTCATTAAGTGCCGATGATAATTATCAACTTGTTTCAATGGGTGTGAAACCGGACGGTATCCCCCACCGGTAAAAGCTTCAACCTCAAAAACCCCATTGTCATAAAGTTCATGAACTGAATTATTGCCCCATTGCTTTAACTCTATATGAACCACATGGTAGTTTGCATCTTCCCCTTTGCCATACATCATACAATCGATGCGGCCACCATTGGGGACCTTATATTCAAAAGCGACAACAGAATCATCCGAGACCTTATCTGCCAGGAAAAGAATGGCTGCGATGGAATTAACATTGGCATGCCAAGAGTTTAACTCGGATGGGCTATAGCCAACATGGTTATAACTGGCACCTTCGACCATTTTATCAACCAAGCGTTGTTGCGACCAATCGTTAAAGAAGGCTTTCCGGGTTGCGCTGTAAATTATTCTGGACATATTAACTGCTCTAATAAGTTACTAGCAAAAACGCCATATAC
>FLNX01001914.1_pt1 | contig 19177 bp, 18 predicted proteins | sample 1140341 | NCBI WGS metagenome assembly FLNX01 (sample SAMEA3878208, study PRJEB12797) | bioreactor metagenome | biome: Moose rumen | place: Sweden | collected 2011-10
TTGAGCGCACCTGTTGTCATGCCGCCTACCCGCAGACGCACACCTTCTTGCGTGTTGTACGAGACGGTGCTGAAGAGCGGTCCGAAATCCCACTTACTGCTATCCCGTATAGCGGCGGTCGGCAGATACTCGTCCGTCAGAGCATAATAGGCTAATGTCAAAGACCGAAAGCGTGGCTGCTGCAACAGGTGCGGTATCACTGTATCAATGGCTTGCTCCTTCTCTGTGCGGGGCACGGGCGTGGACGATACCTGTTGGCGAGCCGTGATAGTATGCTGGCTCTTCCGGCGGAGGGCTAACTGCACCTCTGTCTCCGTTTGTCCGTTCTGCCCGCTGACTACCATGCGTTTCACCCAGTTCATGTTAGCCGCCTTGGGGACATAGAGTTTGTATTGATGCACCCGAAAGGTGGAGTCTTGCGTTATATAGAGGTGCCCGCTGAAACCCACTGAACCCTTGTTGAAGGGCACAAAAGCGATGTCGTAACACGGCTCTCCCGCTATCACTACCGTATCTACTATATAGTAGTGGTAGTAACTGAGCGCAAGGGGTGCGGAGAGCGGGCTGACCATGCGCATTGAGAACACATCGATATTGTCCTTACAGAGGTCAATGGGCGTAAAAACCTTACGGACATTGTCCTCTAAGTTCCCTAAGTCAAAGAGCTTATCGGCTCCTTCCCAATACGAGAGACTATCGCCCTGCCGCTCCCGAAGGGAGTAGAGTAGTGTGTCGTAGGAGAAGGTAAGCTTCTCATAGCGAGCCGAGTCGCTGAGCCATGAGTCGGGCTTGCGCCGTATGGTTTCCCGCATCACATCGACGGCGGTATTACCTTTCCGACGGTAGTGCCCGCGGGTGGAAGTAATGATGATGTCGTCGAGCCTATACTCTTGCTCAACGGTTTCCTGCCCCCATGTAGCAATAGGGATGGCTAAGAGACACACCGGTATGAGCAGGCGGAGGTTCACTTGGTGCGTTTCTGTTTTTGCTTCTGTTTCTGCCACCGCTCTTTAGCATATGCTTGCAGGTCAGCGACAGCATCGTGCTCGTCAACTATCTCCAAACCGAAGATGGTCTCAATGATATCCTCCATAGTGAGAATACCCTGAAAGGCGCCATACTCGTCCAATATGACGGCTATCTTACTGCGCTCCTTGATCATCTGGTCAAAGATGTCTCCGACGGAGGTATCTTCGTTGAACATCGGTATGGGGCGTTTGATCTTACCGAGTGTGGTGTTGAACTTATCCTCGGCGAGGTCCTCTAAAGCATCGTCCCTCAAAATATAGCCCGTGATATAGTCCGGCGACTCGGCATAGACAGGAATACGCGAATAAACATCGTACTGGTCATCATCGTAGTACTCCTTGAGTGTCATGCTCTCGGGCGCGATAGAGGCTACCACGCGGGGAGTCATTACATCACTGGCTTTGACCTCATCAAGGTGCAGAACATTGGAGATAATACGGTTCTCGTCCTTCTCAATAACCCCTTCCTCTTCACCGATGTCTGCCATCGTTTCGACCTCTTCACGGCTGACCGCCGCTTCGTCGCTCTCGGGGAAGATCTTGGTCACCCAGTGCATGAGCAGCACGAAGGGATACATGATGACAATGAGCACTTGAATCATTGCGGTAGCAAAGCCTGTCAGGTCGCGCCAATAGGTCGTGCCGATGGTTTTAGGGATAATCTCACTGAAGATGAGGATGAGCAGCGTGGCTATTGCCGAAACTAAGCCTACCCACTGATTGCCAAAAACGGTAGCGGCTTGGGCTCCCACACCGGCAGCACCTATGGTGTTCGCGATGGTGTTGAGAGCTAAGATGGCTGATAGCGGTTTCTCACTATCCATCTTGTACTGAAGCATCTTACTGGCTGGCTTATACCCCTCCTCCTCACGCATGGTGAGGTAACTGATGGTGGTGGACATAAGCGTTGCTTCTAAGACAGAGCATAGAAACGAAATCAGTAAGGTCAGTCCTAAATATAGAAATAGTAGTCCCATATATTATATGCTCAGCACTTGTAGTGCTTCCCATTTATCGTCTTTGATGTCTTTCTTCTCCTTGATGGCCTTAGATAGCGGTACATAAACGACTTCTCCGTTTTGCACGCCGACCATGACGGAGCGTTGCTCGTCCTGCAGTGCTTGGATGGCTGCGACGCCTAAGCGAGAAGCGAGTATACGGTCATAGGCAGTGGGCGAGCCACCCCGCTGGAGGTGTCCGAGAATCGTCACGCGGGTGTCATACTCGGGGTGCTCCTGCTCAATGATTTTAGCAACGGCGTTGGCACCACCTTCTACTGCATGTTCCTGCACCAAGACGATGCCGGCGTTCTTGTGCTTACGTTTTCCTTGTCCGATAGCGGCTTCTAATTGCTCCGCGACCGTCGCTCGCTCGGGTATAATAGCGGCTTCTGCCCCTGCAGCGATGGCTGCGTTGAGGGTGAGGAAGCCTGCGTCACGCCCCATGATCTCTACAAGGAAGAGTCGCTCGTGGCTCGTGCCAGTATCACGCAGTTTGTCTACGCAGTCCATGATGGTGTTGAGTGCCGTATCGTAACCGATGGTTGAGTCGGTCCCCCAAAGGTCGTTGTCGATTGTTCCGGGCAGACCGATAACGGGGATGTTATATTCCTGCGCAAAGAGTCTTGCGCCTGTGAAGGTACCGTCCCCTCCGATAGCGATTAGGGCATCAATCTGCTCCTTCTGCATCGTCCGGAAGGCTTGCCGGCGTCCCTCAGGGGTGCGGAAAGCACTTGAGCGGGCAGTCTTGAGAATCGTACCGCCACGCTGAATGATGCCACTTACATCTTGGGTTGTGAACTCCTGTATCTCGTCGTTAATAAGACCGTCATAGCCATGATAAATAGCCATTACGCGAATGTTGTTAGCAATAGCCGCACGGGTGACCGCTCTGATGGCGGCGTTCATGCCCGGTGCATCACCACCGGAGGTCAGAAGTCCGATTGTTTTGATAGTATATTCCATATAGTTTCTTTTATTTCTTCCATTAGCCATCGAGGAGTAGATGTTGCTCCGCATATCCCTGTGCGCGTCTTTTCGGAGAGGGCCCGTAAGTCGTTTTGTAGCAATAGTACATCATCCTTGTTACTGACGAAATAACTCTTCTCGTTGGCTTGACGGACATGATTGAAGAGCACCTTGGCGTTACTGCTTTTCTGTCCTCCGACAAAGATGATGATGTCGTGTGCTTGGGCGAATGCCTCTAACTCGCTGACCCGATTGGAGACGTTCCGACAGATGGTATTGAACACCTCGACGGGGTGCAGTGCTGAGGCTATCTCGCGATAAGTCTCCTCGCTCATGGTCGTCTGGGAGAAGAGGTAAACGGGTTTGGTTAGGTCCACTTTCGTGCAGTCCTCTAAGCCTTCCACCACAATAGCCTTCCCTTCTGTCTGTCCCTGCAAGCCGATAACCTCTGCATGCCCGACTTTGCCGAAAATAACGATTTTTGCCTCAGGGTGGGCGAGAAACGTCTCGCGAATACGCTTCTGCAAGTGCAGTACAATAGGGCATCCTGCATCAATGAGTGTGATATGGTTGCGTGCGGCAGTCCGGTAGGTTGAAGGCGGTTCGCCATGGGCACGCAGCAATACTCGTCCACCCTGCATATGCTCGAACTGCGTGTAGTTAATCGTTTGCAGCCCTAATCGCTCCAAGCGCTCAACCTCTTGTCCGTTATGTACAATATCGCCTAAGCAGCAGAGTGCCCCTTGTCGTAACTCTTTCTCAGCTGTTTCAATAGCAGCTGTCACCCCGAAACAGAATCCACTATGTTCGTCTATATCAATAGTCATTTCTCGCGGATGATGTCGACCATTTTGAAGAGTAGTTCGTACTGCTCGTCCAAACTCATGTAGGAGTTATCTAAGACGAACGCGTCTTCGGCTTGTCTGAGGGGGCTTTCAGTCCGATGGGTGTCCCGATAATCGCGGTCATTGACATCTGCCATTACCTCTTCGATGGTCATAGAGGTATCCCCTTTCCGCCGCAGCTCGCGATAGCGCCTAAAGGCTCTCACCTCGGGTGTTGCGGTAAGGAATATCTTAAACTCTGCTTGGGGAAAAACAACCGTCCCTATGTCTCGTCCGTCCATGACGATACCTTTCTCTTGTCCCATGGCTTGTTGCTGGGCAACCAAGAACTGCCTCACCTCTTTTTGGGTTGATATCTGTGATGCCATATTGCCCACCTCAAGGGTGCGGATGAGCCCTTCGACATCTTCTCCGTTCAAGCATATATGGTTGAGTTCATTGAAGCGCAGACTATGGACTTCTTCGCCGCGCATTTGCGCTAAAGCGACCGCGCGGTACATAGCACCTGTATCGACATAGGTGTAATGTGCATAAGCGGCAATGGCTTTAGCAATGGTGCTTTTGCCGCACGAACTATATCCGTCTACTGCAACGATAATCTTTTTCATTTCTCCATTAAATTAGCAATATCCAAACTCAGTCCCACTTGGTAGGTCAGGTTTGACTTGGTTAGTTGACTTACCGCGAAGTCGACATGTAACTTCCATATCCTCACTCCTGCGCCGATACTGAAGCCCGCGAGGGAGCGTTGGTCCGCGAGGTTCATCTCTACCCTGCGTCTATGGTTATAGGAGAGGGCGATATAGAACCGCTCAGAGCGTGGCACCACTTCCAATGTGAAGATGGTGTGTGCGAAGATCATATCGCCGACCCCCATTTCAATGGGTTGTGTTCTTGACCACCATTGTAAGTTGTGAAGGGTTAGCCCTAATCGTATGGGGGCATGCTTGAAGTGGTAATTGATACCCATCTCAAGGTTGAGGGGCAGAATCTCGTTGCCCCGCCCACCTTCTAAGGAGTAGAAGTTCTTGAGTTGCCAGCCGATATTCTGTAGGCTCAAGCCCACTTGCAGGGTTGAGTCAGCCAGTTGGAAGTGTCCGCCTACATCCACACCGAGCGCAAAACTATTGTACCGCTCGTAGAACGACATAACGGGTTTGAGGGTTACACCGATGGTGAATAGTGGTCCCAACTGCCGTGCATAACTCGCGTGAATCACAATATCCTGTGCCCCGAAGGTGCCCCCTGTCAAGTTACCATTCTCATCGGCATAGCTCATGCGCCCATAATTGAGGTAATGTACACCTGCCATGAAGTAGTTTTTCTCTTTAAAGTTATGCCCGTAGATAGCACTGCCGAACATGGTGCCTTGCATGAGGTAAGCGAAATTGAGGTTCAGCACCATATGTGTTCTCTCGCTCAAGAGTGCGGGGTTCGCCATCGCCATACTTATATCGCCGTCCCGCATACTGACATTCGTACCTCCTAAGGCAGTCATGCGGGCACTGACGGGCAGGCTCAAGAAGTTGAAAGTACTACTTCCGCTGCCGATATACTGACCGTGTGCCGGCGTTATACCGAGGGCAACCATCAGAATCAATACTATTGATAAAAAACGTTTAGTCACAATATTTCGCGCAAAAGTACAAAAATATTTGCACATATGCAAAAAAAAGTGTAATTTTGTTGCCAAAACCCAGAAAGTATGAAAAAAGGTCCCTTATTCGTGTCATCTATTCTAATGGGGTTGATAGGTTTATTACTCCCTTCATGCCGTGCTAAGAAGCAGGTGCCTTCCGAGCCCTCTGTGCCCGGACCGGAGCCTCGACGCGAGATTGTAGAGCCGTCCGAGATGCGATTGCTGTATGGTATTCCCCCTGAGGTTTATGAACGCAAGCACGCCAATGACTCCATCGCTCAAGATAGTTCTCGAGTTACAGAGGCTCCTCAGGCACAATGAGGCTCGTCACCCTCGTTTGACCCAACTCTTTTGGGAATCAACACTTCGCTGCAATGCCCATTGTCTGCATTGCGGCTCTGATTGTACATGTTCGTCTATTGCGCCGGATATGAGGAAGGATGATTTCCTCAAGGTTATTGATGAGGAGATTACTCCCCATGTTGATACGCATAAGACGATGATCATCATCAGCGGTGGTGAACCATTGATGCGTAATGACTTAGAGGAAGTCGGGCGCGAACTGTATAACAGGGAGTACCCGTGGGGGATAGTCACCAACGGAATCGCCATGACTCCTGCCCGATTTGAGAGGTTATTAGCAGCCGGACTTAGGTCTATGTCCGTCAGTTTAGACGGGTTAGAGGCGGATCATCTTTGGCTTCGTCAGCACCCTTTAGCCTATGAGGGAGCCGTGCGCACAATCCAACTCTGTGGTGCTCATCAGCCCTTGACCTATGATGTTATTACTTGCGTTACGCCGCGTATAATCAATAAATTAAGTCAGATAGAGGAGTTGCTTGTATCGCTCCAAGTGCCCGCTTGGCGTCTTGTGTCGATAGAGCCGATGGGTCGTGCGGCGACTAATCCTGAGTTACTGCTTTCTTCGGCACAACTCAAGCAGCTCCTGGACTTTATTGACGGGGGGCATCGTATCAACGTTTCCTATGGTTGTTCGGGGTTCTTGGGGGATTATGAAGGAAGAGTGCGGGATCACCTGCACCATTGTGCAGCAGGCATTTCCGTAGCGTCTATTCTGATTGACGGTTCTATCAGTGCCTGCACTTCTATCCGCGGCAAGTATTATCAAGGCAATATCTATAAAGACTCCTTTTGGGACGTGTGGGAGCATCGTTTTGAGCCTTACCGTCATCGTGCGTGGATGCGGAAAAAGGAACCTTGCAGAGATTGCAAGGTCTGGCGGTATTGTGAGGGGGACGGAATGCACCTGAGAAGCGAAGAAGGAGACTTACTCCGCTGTCACTATAACCAGTTGCTGGAGGTAGGGTAATACTCCTTACATATAAAGAGAGGCGTTGTCCTTGTTGATTTCGAGGACAGAGGTTTTGCCGAACCAGATGGGGTTATTCTCGGGGATATGTCCGGCCGGGAAGTTAAAGAGTTTGGGTATACTGTAGCGTGCCGTGACGCGTGCGATGGTTTCGTAAATCGTTTCACCCATCTTTTCGTCGGGCTCACAGTCTGTGAACTGACCGACTATCAGTCCCCCTATTTGGTCAAAGATTCCGCTCATTTGCAGATTGAGTAACATCCGTTCAATGTGGTAATGTTGCTCGCCTATATCTTCTATAAATAATATAGGAGTATCTTCTCCGCTGCATTGTTGACGAATGACTTCATTGAGGCTCAGTCGTGTTCCTTGTAACCCGTATAGGACAGAGAGGTTGCCACCAAAGATTTTCCCGTGCACTGCGCCGTAGTGGTTATGTGGTGAGAGGGCGTCGCCTGTGAAGGTGTAGTGGAGGTTTCTCCCCGCTACTGCATCGTGCCATGCCTGCAGGGCCGCGCTATCGTCAGGCAGCTCGCTTAGTCCTTTGCACATAAAAGCGTGCAGGGTGGGTATGCCCCTCATTGCCATGACTTGGTGGAGAATAGTGATGTCGGAGAAGCCGATGATCGTTTTTCCGAAGCAGCCCTGTAGCGGTGATTCGTAGAGTCGTTTGGCTAAGCGTTGAAGCCCATAACCTCCTCGTGAACAGAGGATATAGCGCACTTGAGGGGATTTGAAGGCTTCCTCAATGTCGTTGAGTCGCTCTTCGTCTGTTCCTGCGAAACGCCCTGATACGTTTCGTGCGTGAGCACCTTCTGTCGCGGTAAAGCCCCATTGGGTTAAGCGTTCTTTAGCACCATCGATGAGCGTAGGGTCAATCACCCCCGAGGGACTAATAATATGGAACGAATTATTTATCATTGTGCTTCTTAGGAGTAGAGTTTTCCGACTATCCAGTTCACAAACTGCTTGGGTAAAATACGGTCGAGGAAGCAGAATATTTTATACTCCGCCCCTCCTATGTACTGTGCCCATACATGTTTGCGTGTTGCCATGCGGTAGAAGATTTTTGCCATTTGTGCGGCCGGTATACCGTTCTCCTCGTCCTTTTCCATGCGTGAGACGGCATCCTCCATGTGGGTGTAGATGTCTGCGCCGCGCAGTTCTTTTTTGCGTGCTGCGGTAAATCCTGTTTGCACATCCCCAGGCATGAGCACTGCCACTTCAATTCCCCATGGTCGCACTTCGTTTTGAAGGGCGAGGGCATAGGCATTGATGGCTGCTTTGGTTGCGGAGTAGAAGGACTGGTAGGGTATAGCGAGCACCGCGGCGACAGAGGAGGTAAACAAGAGCCGTCCGCCCTTCTGTTTGCGCAGATAGGGCAAGACGGCTTGTGTTAGATTGAGCGCACCGAAGAAGTTAACGTCAAACTGTCTTTTGGCGTCGTTCAGGTCTGTGAACTCGATAGGACCGCTGATACCGTACCCTGCATTCGAGATAACGACATCGAGTCTATCCACTTGGTTCATGACTTGTTCGACAGCTCTCTTGACCGATTCGGGGTCTGTGACGTCGCACGGTATTTGTCCGTGCCGACTTAGTTCGAAGACTTGCCATCCGTGAGCCTTAAAGACCTCCACGGTAGCTAAGCCTATGCCAGATGACCCGCCGGAGATGAGTAACGTCTTCATAGCGCTTTAGTCTGAGTGTCAGCGTTTAGTGCCTCTTGGACTTCTTGTAATTGGGTTTCTCCTTGAGGACGGACGCTATGATATCAACGGCTTCGTCAATCACGGGTTCGGTGTGGGTTGCCATCAGGGTTGTACGCAACAGGCACTCACCCTCGACGCATGCGGGAGTGATAACGGGATTGACGTAAACGCCTTCTTCGAACATCTTCTTGCCATACCAAAGTGTGTCCATTGTATCATACGTGAAGATGGGCACGATAGGTGTGGGAGCTTCGATGATCTTAACGCCGGCGTTGAGCAGTCCTGTACGGAAGTACTGTGCGATGTCCATCAGGCGTTGGGGGCGCTCTTTATCCTCTTGCAGGCGGTGCAGTGCTGCGAGTGCAGTAGCCGCAGAAGCGGGTGTGAGGGAAGCGCTGAAGATGAAGGGGCGGCTGACGTGGCGAACCCAGTCCAGTACAGCATGATTAGCGAGAATACAACCACCGATAGAAGCGAGAGACTTACTGAACGTGAGCATGGTTATGTCCACTTGGTCGGTCAGCCCGAAGTGGGCTGCTGTACCCCGTCCGTTAGGTCCCAGGACACCAAAGCCGTGTGCGTCGTCCACCATAACGCGTGCGCCGTATTTCTTGGCGAGTTCTACGATTTTAGGGAGCTTACATATGTCTCCGCGCATAGAGAAGACCCCGTCCGTGACAATGAGTTTGCCGGCATCGATAGGAATGGCTTGCAGCATGCGCTCAAGGTCCTCCATGTCGGAGTGTTTGTATCGCAGGACCTTAGCAAAACTGAGTCGGCACGCATCATAGATAGATGCGTGGTTCTCACGGTCGTTGAGGATATAGTCATCCTTACCGCAAATGCAGCTGATGATGGATAGATTGGTTTGGAAGCCTGTGGAGCAGGTCATAGCGTCTTCGTATCCTGTGAAAGCGGCCAGTTCTTGTTCCAATTGGATATGGAGGTCGAGTGTACCGTTGAGGAAACGGCTTCCGCTAACGCCGGTGCCGTATTTATCCAGCGCTTCGTGTCCCGCCTTAATCACTTCTGTGTCTTCCGTGAAGCCGAGGTAGTTGTTACTACCAAGCATGATAACGCGGTGTCCTTCCATTTGCACGACCGGTGCTTGGCGGCTCTCCAAAACGTGGAAATAAGGGTATACGTCCAGTTTCCGCGCCATGCCCAAACGGGTGGCGTTGGAATCAGACGAACATTTAGCAAATAGATCCATATTATTTAATCAGATAGCGTTTATTTCGTGTAACGTAGCGGTTGTGGCTGCGGTAGCCTCGTAGGAAGCCTTGAAGAGCGCTTGCTCTTTCTCATTGAGTTTGAGTTCGACAATCTTCTCAACGCCGTTCTTACCGATAATGCACGGAACACCGATATTAACGTCCTTAAAGCCATACTCACCCTCGAGATAAACGGAGCAAGGAATCATTTTCTTTTGGTCGTTAATGATGCTGTCAACAAGGAAAGCGATGCTTGCTCCCGGAGCCATCCATGCGCTGGTGCCGAGAAGTCCCGTCAGTGTTGCGCCACCAACCATGGTTTGCGCTGCCACTTCCTCGAGTTCAGCCTCGCTGATGCACTCGGTTACGGGGATACCCTTATAGGTAGCGAAGCGCGTCATCGGGATCATGGTTTTGTCACCGTGCCCGCCGATAACGAAACCGTCCACGTCACGGGCGTTGCAACCGAGCTTTTGGCTCAAGAAATATTTGAAGCGGCTGCTGTCCAACATGCCGCCCATACCGATAACACGGTTCTTAGCTACGCCGGTAGCCTTGAGTGTCAGATAAGCCATAGCGTCCATAGGATTGCTGACAATCACGAAGATCGTGTTGGGGCTGTACTTGAGTGCCTGTTCACAAACGCTCTTCACGATCCCTGCATTAACCCCCAAGAGTTCCTCACGGGTCATACCGGGTTTGCGTGGAATACCGGAAGTGATAACGACAACGTCAGATCCTGCGGTCTCTTCGTACTTATTGGTCACACCCTTGACAACAGTGTCAAAACCAATAGACTGTGCAGTCTGCATGATATCCATGGCTTTTCCTTCAGCCACACCTTCCTTGATGTCAATCAAAACTACTTCGCTGGCGACATTTTTCACGGCCAGAACATTAGCGGCGGTAGCACCTACGTTACCTGCGCCAACAACGGTTACTTTACTCATAATGCTTATTTTTTAAGTTATTTATTCGTTTTAGTCTTAAAAAAGTGTGCAAAATTACAAAAAAAAAATGATATATGCAAGAAAAATCTAAAAAAAATGCATTTTGATATTTAAATTTGACAATATTATCATTTTTATTTGCATATGTCAATATTTTTTTGTACTTTTGTGCGTCGAAAAAAAAGTATTAACCATAAACATACAAAATTTAATTATGGCAAGGATAGTCCCCGTAGATCCCGTAGGAGCGATGCACGGCAAAGTGTCGTCGCGCAGTAAAGTGAGTTACCGTACGAAGAACGGAAAGACTTTCGATTATGTATTGGAGAACCCTCGCAATAAGTTTTCCGAGAAGGAGAAAGGGCTTCATAGGAGTTTTGGAGAGATATCGAAGCGTGCGTCTCAGATAGCGAAAGACCCTGCGTTGGCTGCTCCGTATATGGCGGCTTTTGAGGCTCAAAAAGAGACTGGTCAGAAGAGTTTGTATCAGTTTGTGGTGACGCAATTGATGCGTGAAGAAATGGGGAAGAAGTGAAGCATCTGTCGGAAATGTGCGTCTTGCGTTCAGGGTTTGTTCATGTTAGGCTTATGTTAGGCTTATGTTAGGCTGTTGTTAGGGGAGGGGTGCACTAAAGTTGAAAGTTAAAAGTTGAAAGTTGAAAGTTCGCCCGAAGGGCTAAAGTAGAAAGGAGCCAGGTGCCCAGGAGACCAGGTGCCCTTTTAAGATGCAAGATGCAGAATGCAAGATGCAAAATTTGAGCAGTAGCCTCGGGTGCATCGGCACTCGGTCGGCACACTCAACTGCGTTGAGTAAGTGAAAGACCTCCGTGCCGCGCCCCCTCTCCAAAAGACAACAGCCCGCGCTACGCGCTATGTCTTTTGGGTTATAAGATGCAAAATGCACTAAAGTTGAAAGTTAAAAGTTAAAAGTTGAAAGTTCGCCCGAAGGGCTAAAGTTGAAAGGAGCCAGGTGCCCAGGAGACCATGTGCCCGATAGGGCAAATGGGCGAGGGGAGATGCAAAATGCTTTTAAGATGCAAGATGCAGAATGCAAGATGCAAAATTAAAGCAGTAGCCTCGGGTGCATCGGCACTCGGTCGGCACACTCAACACACTCAACCGCGTTTGAGTGATAAGATAGTGTTTGTTAAGGTAGAAAATGGCGATAAGGAATAGTATAGAAGATAAGTAATAAGGGATAAAATAGTGTTTGTTAAGGTGTGGAAATGGTGATAAGGAATAGTATAGAAGACCCGTTGGCGGAATTAAACCAGCGTCCGTCCGCATTTCGACTAAACGCGGCAGAGAGATAATAGACGAGATACGAGGAGTGGTTGACGAAACATAATGTCTAAAGTCGCCAATACTCTGCTATTGCCCTGCAGATACCCGGCACAATGACTAAGTATCACTAAGAATAACTAATAACAACTAACGTTTCATTTTTGAACACTACATTCGAAAAAAGTGCAGAAAGTGCAAAGTAAGAATAGAAAGTATGAGTACATTGATACATATAGATACTGAATACAAACAATGGATTCAAGAGTTGAGCAAGCGCTATCGTCGGAGTCAGATTAAGGCTTCGGTGCATGTGAATCGTGAGATGTTGGAGTATTATTGGGAGTTAGGGCGCGATATTGTTCAGCTCCAAGCTGAGCAACGTTGGGGAAGCGGATTTATGCGTTCACTGTCGCAGGATTTGAAGCAGGAATTGCCGGACGCAACGGGATTAACGCGCACTAATCTGTATTACTGCAAGAAGTTCTATCTGCTTTATAATCAAGAAGATATAATTGTCCCCCAAGTTGGGGGAAAATTAGAATCTGCAGCCGATCCGCAAATTGTCCCCCAAGTTGGGGGAAAAAATAAAGACGAAATTTTGCCACAAGTTGTGGCAGAAATTCAGGCATTAATATCTGCTATACCTTGGGGACACCATAAATATATTATGGATAAGTGCGAGGGAGATACGGGGAAGGCACTTTTCTATGTGCGCCAGACTGTAGAAAATGGCTGGAGTCGTGCCATGCTGCTCAATTGGTTGGATTCCAATTTGTATGAGCGTCAAGGTAAGGCATTGACGAACTTCTCAGTCACGATGCCACAAGAAATGAGTGATTTGGCTCGCGAGATTACCAAAGATCCATATGATTTTGCTTTTGCCGGGGTTACGGGCAAGTACAATGAGAAGACGATGAAGGAAGCTCTGATAAAGAACATGACGGATTTCTTGGTTGAATTGGGGACAGGTTTTGCATATGTCGGGAAAGAATATCGATTGCAAATAGGCGAGACAGAGAATTTTATTGACCTGTTGTTCTATAACCTGAAATTGCGTTGCTATGTGGCAATCGAGGTGAAGATAGATAAGTTTGATGCGCGTGATATAGGTCAGTTGGGAACATATGTGACGGCAGTGAACCATATTTTGCGTGACCCAGAAAAAGATAATCCGACGATAGGGTTGTTGGTTTGCAAGAGTAAAGATAATACCTTGGCACAATACGCATTAGAGTCCAGCAGTCAGCCGTTAGGTATTTCGGAATATGAATTGCAGAAGTTGTATCCGGCGAAGGTAGAGGGTACTATTCCGACAATAGCCGAGATTGAGAGTGTGGCGAAAGATACGGAATGTGAAAATTGAAAGGGCAGAAGTGGCAAAGGGGAAAACGCTATGAGGTCTTGAAAATAAAGAAAAATCTCAAAAGTCTCATGACAAAAATATTATATTATTAGAAATGCGCAAGTAGATAAAGCATATGAATATGACGGAAAAACACGTATATGTAGGAATGTCTGCGGATATTATTCATCCGGGGCACTTGAATATCATCCATGAAGCAGAGAAATTAGGCAGAGTGGTTGTGGGCGTTCTAACAGACGCAGCGATAGCCAGTTACAAGCGTTTGCCGTATTTAGACTACAACCAGCGTGCATTAGTGGTGAGCAATCTAAAAGGTGTTTCTGAGGTTATCCCTCAAGAGACATTGGATTATCGTCCGAACTTAAGGAAACTCAAACCCGACTATGTGGTGCATGGTGATGACTGGAAAACGGGTGTTCAACAGAAGACACGGCAAGATATAATTGATTGTCTATCAGAGTGGGGTGGTCAAGTGGTTGATATACCTTATACGAAAGGCATATCGTCCACGATGCTCAATGAGCGTCTTAAGGAAATAGGTACGACTCCCGATGTGCGGCTTAAGCGATTGAGACGACTCTTAAACGCCAAAAAGATTGTCCGTATTTGCGAGTCGCACAATGGTTTAACAGGACTGATCATTGAGCACACGAATGTCATGCGCCATGGCATCAAAGTGGAGTTTGACGGTATGTGGGCGAGTTCCTTGACAGATTCGACGAGTAAGGGTAAACCCGATATTGAGGCAGTGGATTTAACGACTCGTCTTCATGATTTGAATGATGCTTTGGAAGTGACAACCAAGCCGATTATCTACGATGGTGATACAGGCGGACTGCCTGAACATTTTGTGTTCACAGTCAGGACATTAGAGCGATTAGGTGTGTCGGCTGTGATAATTGAAGACAAAATGGGCTTAAAGCAGAATAGTTTATTCGGAACAGATGTCGTTCAGACTCAAGCACCGATTGAAGACTTCTGTCTGAAAATCAAGGCAGGAAAGAATGCGCAAATAACAGACGACTTTATGATTATCGCCCGTGTTGAGTCGTTGATAGCGGGTAAATCGGTGGCTGATGCGTTAGAACGTGCTTTTGCCTATGTGCAGGCAGGGGCTGATGGTATTATGATTCATAGTAAGCATAAGGAAGGAAAGGATATACAAGAGTTTTGTAGGCGATTCCGCGAGCAGGATGCCCAAACCCCGATAGTTGCAGTGCCGACAACCTATAGTCAATTCACCGAAGATGAGCTATCTGAGTGGGGTATCAATATAGTTATTTATGCCAACCACTTACTGCGGAGTGCTTATCCTGCAATGGTCAAGTGTGCCGAAAGTATCTTGGAACATGGGCGTTGCAAAGAGGCAAGTGATGCGTATTGCATGCCGATAAAAGAGATTCTGAACTTAATACCGGGAACACAACAATGATAGCACCAAAAGCATTCGTTGAGCAATTACAAGCAGCAGGAGTGGATTTCTTTACAGGAGTTCCGGACTCGTTGTTAAAGAACCTATGCGCCTATATAACAGATTATTGCGATAAGAATAATCATATCATAGCCGCTAATGAAGGTGGTGCTGTGGGGTTGGCAGCGGGCTATCACTTGGCGACCGGTAAGATAGGGTGCGTCTATATGCAGAATTCAGGTGAGGGCAATGTTGTTAACCCATTACTTTCTTTAGCAGACAAGGATGTCTATCAGATACCTATGCTACTCATCATCGGTTGGCGAGGCGAACCCGGGGTGAAAGATGAGCCGCAACATGTCAAACAAGGGAAGGTGACGTTGGCTTTGTTGGAGACAATGGGGATTCCTTATGCAGTGCTGGATGAGCACTGGAAAGTACAAGTCGCTGAAGCACTGGAATATATAAAGGAGCAGCAAGGCATTTATGCGTTGGTAATTCGTAAAGGCACTTTTGAGGAGTATACGCTTCAACGTGTTGAGAATGACGAAAGTACTCTTTCCCGTGAAGAAGCGATACAGGCTGTGGGCACCCATCTTAAACAGGACGATGTGGTTGTTTCCACAACAGGTATGATTTCCAGAGAGTTATATGAGTATAGAGATGCCTTGTTCCAAGGGCATCAGGCAGATTTTCTGACCGTCGGTTCGATGGGACATGCCAGTCAAATAGCTCTATCTATAGCCCTGCAGCATCCTGAGAGGAGGGTCTTTATCTTTGATGGCGATGGTGCTATGCTTATGCATATGGGCAGTATGGCGATAATAGGTGATTATTGTCTGCCGAACCTTGTGCATATTGTTTTTAATAACGGAGCACACGACTCAGTAGGCGGGCAACCGACAGTCGCTAACAGAATCAATCTTAACCTTATAGCAGAGGCTGTAGGATATGCTTATACGACGACTGTGGACACTGTAAAAGGTATTGACGATGCGTTTGAGAAACTCAATGCACAAGATAGGCAAGGCACTGCGTTTATACATATCAAGGTGCGCAAAGGACATCGTTCGGATTTAGGACGCCCAAAGACGACACCGATTGAGAATAAAGAAGCATTTATGCGCAACTTAGGATTATGAACCAGATATATTATATAGGTAAAAATGCACTTAGGGATTGGCAGAAAGATTTAACGGCTCTTTCCGTTCAGCGCGTGTTTTTAGTACATGGTAAACAATCGTATGAAGCCTGCGGGGCGAAGAAACTAATAGATGAGATTCTAAAGAACTATGAGGTAACTGAATTTAGTGCCTTTAGTGCGAACCCAAAAATAGAAGATGCACAAGAGGGTGTTAAACAATGTCTTGCAGCTAATGCTCAACTCATCATTGCAGTAGGTGGAGGTAGCGCACTTGATACCGCTAAACTTATTCGCCACATGATTCAGGAACAAGGTGGGCGAGTTCTGCTCCATGCCTTGCCCACTACATCTGGCACTGGTGCTGAGGCTACGCATTTTGCAGTCGTATATATAGACGGAAAAAAGAATAGTATAGAAGCAGACGATGTATTACCCGATATAGCAGTCGTTTATCCTCCATTTACTTATCATAACTCCGCTTACTTGACTGCCTGCACAGGTTTTGACGCAGTCGCTCAAGCGATAGAGTCTTATTGGGCTAAAGGAGCTACGGAGGAGTCAAAGGGCTATGCGGTGAAAGCTCTGCAAAAGTTATGGAGACAGTTGCCGCTTCTAATCAAGGACTTAAGTGATAGTTCTTTACGCGATGCCGTGTCAGAAGGTGCGTATTGGGCAGGGCGAGCCATCAATATTTCCAAAACTACAGCCCCTCATGCGTTCTCTTATGCCTTTACTTCTCACTATGATTATCCGCATGGGCATGCTGTGGCACTGACATTCCCGTTTTTTATGAAACTAAACGGTAACCAGAATTTATTGACGCTCTTAGGACTCTCTACTGCTCAAGTCCACGAACAAATGGAGCAATACTTATCGTCCATAGGTCTTTCGTTGCGTATTTCAGATTCTATTGATATTGAAGAAACTTTACAAGAGGTAAATATGCAACGCCTTGCTAATAATCCGGTGAATGTAACGCCGCATATAATATCCATGTTGGTCACATATATGAGAAAACAATAAGATGCAAAAATCAGACCAAGATAAATATCACTTACCGCAGCCGATAAAGAAGGACTTTATCCCATCAAACCAGTTAAGAAAGGTTCAGCTTATAGAGTGTGATTTGCTACAAAGACTACTCACTATATGCAAGAAACATAATCTCTGCGCATGGGTGTATGGTGGAACATTGTTAGGTGCAATAAGACATAAAGGCTTTATTCCTTGGGATGATGATGTAGATGTGATGATGCTCCGTGAGGATTACGACAAATTATTACAAATAGCACCAAATGAATTCAAGTACCCTTACTTTTTTCAATCAGCATATACCGATAAAGATTATATTTATCCTCATGCACAATTAAGATGTTCTAATACAACGGCAATATTTCCCATAACGAAACGGCAACCATATAATCAAGGTATATTTATAGACATATTTGTATTTGATGCCGTGCCCGTTGAAATCAAAGAGCAGCATAAGATTTGCAGTGAAGTAAAATTTTGGAATAAGGCTTTGTATTGGCGATTTTTTTGGTACACCGCTCGTAACCCTGCAGTGCGTTTTCTTGCATATGCCTATCATTTAGTAGCTTCATTATTTAATCATCGAGAGATATACGCTTGGATGGAGAATCGGCTTCGAAAAATAGGAGAAAAACCGCACACTCACGTAGCCAATGTACTATTTGAGTATAACAACATAAATAGAACTACCTTCTCTTTGGAAGATTTGAAAGAAACCATTATGGTCCCATTTGAAGGATTTGAAGTGCCCATACCTTTTCATTATGACAATATATTACGTATTCAATATGGAGATGACTATATGATTCCTAAACACATACCGAGTATGCATGGCAATGAAATACAGTTTGATACAGAGCACCCTTATACCGACTATACCATAGGAGAACACACACTATATGAATAAGTTGTTATCTATCATCATCCCCACCTACAATATGGCGGCATTATTGCCGCGATGTTTAGATAGTTTGGTCGCAGCAGACCGTGCCGACCTATTGGATGTAATAGTTGTCAACGACGGCAGCAAAGATAACTCTTCAGCCGTTGCGCATGCGTATGAACAGAAATACAAAAGTATCGTCAGCGTCATTGACAAGCCCAATGGCAACTATGGCTCAACTATCAATGCCGCACTGCCGAGTGCCAAAGGTAAGTATGTCAAGATTCTCGACTCCGATGATTGGTTCGATACTAAAGCTTTGGACTCCTTCATAAATGCTTTACGCACCATAGATGCCGATGTTATCCAAACGCCTTTCACCCAAATAGGAGCAACAGCACATGAGGTCGTTCGTTATAACACAATGGGGCGAGAACCATACGAGTATGGCAGGTGTTATCTGTTGGACGATATTCTGCCCGATGGATATATACGTTTCTTCTTGATGCACGGACTGACGTACAGGACAGGCTTGCTTCGTCAGATGAACTACCAACAAACGGAAGGCATCAGTTACACCGACACGGAGTGGGCATGCTATCCTTTCTTTTATGCCCGAACTATTGTGTTTCTCGACTGCAATCTCTATCAGTATAACCTTGACCGCGAAGGTCAGACGATGGATCCGAAGGTGCTACTGAAGAGCCTCGGACAAATAGAAAAGGTGACAGACCAAATGCTCGCTTACTACGAAACACATATCGCCTCCGTTAGTGCAGTTCGACAAGCGTGGCTTAAACAGTACTACGAAAACCGAGTACGCATCCTATATAAAATCTACTTGTTGGATATGCCACGTAAAGACTTTAATGCAGACGATATGCAGGCTTTTGACGATAAGTATTGGCATATTTGTCAGCATTTGAGCCTTACCCCCAAGTTATACCCTGCTAATAAACTACTGCGCATAGAGTATATTCGTTTTTGGCACAAGCACCATCGCCGTTGGTCTCCTGCTTTGGAGGCTCTCAATCATTGCCTTGATGTGATGATGCAATGGTTATATGTCAAATTCATAAGGCACTAAATTGTTAACAGTTTAACAGTTTAATAGCTTAATAGTTTTGCATAAGTCAAAAAAAAGTTGTATTTTTGCGACGAAAAATGTAAATGGTGATTAATATTAATAGTGATTAACATTATGAAGTTCTACGACCGAGTAAAAGAATTAGAAGTACTGCACGATATAGAGGTTCAGTCTCATACAAGCGCGACATTTACTGTGCTGATGGGGCGCAGACGTGTGGGGAAGACTTCGCTTATCATGCGTGCAATGCAGAATGTGGCATCCGCCTATTTGTTTGTGTCAAAAGAT
>FLNX01002768.1_pt1 | contig 19156 bp, 16 predicted proteins | sample 1140341 | NCBI WGS metagenome assembly FLNX01 (sample SAMEA3878208, study PRJEB12797) | bioreactor metagenome | biome: Moose rumen | place: Sweden | collected 2011-10
CCGAACCAAACTTTAATTAATCACATTTTCAAAGAACTCTTTGGCTGCGCGGCTTAGCCGTTACGCCATATCTTGAATTTTTAACGAACTATTGTAAAAAGGTAAAAAAGTAAAAAAGGCAACACTAAGCGTTAAATAATGCAAACGAACGGTGTTTTACCTTTTTTCTTTTTTACCCTTTTACTTTTTTTTCGTATCTTTGGCGATTGATTAATGTGTGATCTAACCTAATTTTAAACTAAACCGTTTAAACAATGGACTCTCAAGACAAGACCCTTGAAATGGGTATTCAGGAGGAGCAGCAGGCCCAGACGACGGCCGCACCCGCCGAAGAAGCACCCGTAGTAGAAACAACAGCTGCTGAAGAAGCAACAGTAGAAAACCCCGCAGCCGACCAAGAGACGGAGCGCAAGACCTACACCTCCAAGAAGGAGATTCTGGAGCGCATCACCGACCTGGCCCATGGCGACGAGCCACTGCAGAAAGAAGAGATAGACTACCTTAAAACAGTATTCTACAAGTTGCACATAGCAGAACGCGATGCCCAGTTCAAGGCATACACAGAGGCTGGCGGCGACCCTGCCAACTATCAGATAACCCCCGACCCTGACGAAGAGGCCTTCAAGGCCGAAATGGGCATTATTAAAGAGAAGCGCGCCCAGATGTTCAAGGAACAGGAGGCTGAGAAAGCAGAAAACCTGAAACGCAAGCTCGACATCATTGAGCGCCTGAAAGGCATGATAACCTCGCCCGAAGAAGCCAACAAGTCATACCAGGAATTCAAGGCACTGCAGCAGGAGTGGAAGGACATCAAGAACGTTCCTGCCGAAAAGGCCAACGAGCTGTGGCGTAACTACCAGCTCTATGTGGAGCAGTTCTACGACCTGCTTAAGCTCAACAGCGAGGCCCGCGAATATGACTTCAAGAAGAATCTTGAGATGAAGACCAAGCTCTGCGAGGCTGCCGAGCGCCTGGCTGACGAACCTGACGTCATCAGCGCCTTCCACCAGTTGCAGAAACTGCACCAGGAATACCGTGAGATAGGCCCTGTCAACAAGGACTTGCGCGAAGAAATATGGAACCGCTTCAAGGTTGCCAGCACCGTCATTAACAAGCGCCATCAGCAGCATTTCGACACCTTGCGTGCCAAGGAAGAAGACAACCTGGCCCGCAAGACGGCCCTCTGCGAGAAGGTGGAAGCTATTGCAGGCGCTGAGAGCAAGAGCTCATCCGACTGGGAAAAGCGCACCAAGGAAATCATCGCCATTCAGGCCGAATGGAAAACCATAGGCTTTGCCCCACAGAAGATGAACGTCAAGATTTTTGAGCGCTTCCGCGCTGCATGCGACGACTTCTTCACTAAGAAGGCAGAGTACTTCAAGAGCCTCAAGGACAGCTTCAAGGCCAATGCTGAGCGTAAGCGCGCACTCATTGAGAAAGCCAAGGAGTTGCAGGACAGCACAGAGTGGAAGTCAACAAGCGACAAGCTCATTGCCCTGCAGAAGGAGTGGAAGACCATCGGCGTAGTGCCCAAGAAACTGGGTGACCAGCTGTGGGAAGAGTTCCTCGGAGCCTGCAACAAGTTCTTCGAGGCACGTAATGCTGCCGGTGCCGGTCAGCGTAGCGAGGAGCACCAGAATCTGGCTCGCAAGCGTGACATCATTGCCAAGCTCAAGGCCGCAGCCGAAGAGCAGGGCGAGAACCTGCAGGAGAAAGTGCAGAAACTCGTCGAGGAGTACCAGAGCATAGGTCACGTGCCCTTTAAGGAGAAGGATAAGCTCTACGAGGAATACCACACCATACTCGACAAGCTCTACGGCGAGTTGAACATCAGCGTAGCCCGTCGCCGTCTGAGCAAGTTCAAGGACAACCTCAAGCAAGTGGCAGAACGTGGCGAGAGTGCTCTCGACAACGAGCGTGCCCGCCTGATGCGTCAGTACGAACAGCTGAAGAGCGAGGTGCAGACCTACGAGAACAACCTTGGTTTCCTGAATGCGTCGAGCAAGAAGGGTAACTCGCTCATCGACGAAATGAACCGCAAGGTACAGCGCCTGAAGGACGACATGAACCTCGTACGCGAGAAAATCAAGGCCATCGATGCTGAGAATCGTGAAAAAGAATAAAAGATTTTATTCCATCCTCATCATACTACTCCTCCTGAGCCTGTCAGCGACAGCTCAGGAGGAGTATGCTGTGCCAGCCGTTCCTGACACCATTACCAACGTGACAGCACGTGCCGACTATGCCGTCAGCCACTATTGGGAACGCTACGACTTCAGCAATGCCCAGTTGCTGCAGCGTGAGGGCTACACCGAGCAGGCACTCTCTAACTTTATTGCTCTGCTGGGCTATGCCTCAGCACAAGTACAGCAGCAGGCAGTCAACCAGTGGCTGACATCTGCCGCAGCCAACCAGGAAACCTTTTGTTTCATGGTCGATATGGCTGACAAATACCTGAACGACCAGGAGTCACCCCTGCACAACGACCATCTCTACCTGCTGGTTGCCCAGCACATCATTGACTCGTCAGCAGCAAACGACGCTCAGCGACAGCGCGCCCAGTTCATGGTCAACCTGCTGACAGGGAATGCCGTAGGCACCATTGCCCCCGACTTCACCTTCCGCGACATGGAAGGACACGAGTATAAACCTCAAACCTCAAACCTCAAATCTCAAATCCTCCTCGTCTTCCTCGACCCTGACTGTGAGCGTTGCCAGGACCTGTTGTTCCGTCTGCGCCACAGCTCAGCCTTACACACCGCAGAAACAAAGGGCCAGCTGACCACTGCCTTCGTCAACGTGACGGAGTCGCCCGAGGCTGAGCAGCACTACGACCTCCGCCAGCTGCCCAAGATGTACTTACTTGACGCAGAGCGGCGCATCATTCTGCGCGACTGCGACTACTATCAACTGATGGAACAACTCTCAAAAAAACAATAGTTCTAACGACTGACATTTTCCGCCGTCAGGCGTATAGTTTTTTGTTTGTTGTCGGTGCCGCCTATATATATAGCGGCACCGACAACGAACGAAAAACAGCCAGACTAAACAATGGATTCCGTGCAGCCTCCGCGAAAAGATTTTTGTCGCGAACATGTGCCCCCTTTTCTTCACGAAAGTGCCGTTTCAACCTTCTGAAAACGCCACTTACACTGAGTCAAAACGCCACTTTCATTGAGTCAAAACGCCACTTTTACGGCGTCAAAACGGCGTTTTCATGTAACCAAAACAAGCAAAAAGGCTTCCCGTCGTAAGGAAACCTCTTTGCTTTGGTTGGGGTACCCGGACTCGAACCAGGAAAGGCAGGACCAGAATCTGCAGTGTTACCATTACACCATACCCCAATTTCTGATTTGCGGGTGCAAAGGTAGTACTTTTTTCGAAACCAACAAAAAAAATCGGAAGAAATTTATAAAAAAGCGCAAAAAAAATGCATTTATACCTGTTTTACAAGAAAAAAAAGTATCTTTGCAGCGTTAATAACCGTGCTCTTGGGAACATCACATATTCCCCCATGAGCATCATCGTGTTCAGACTGACAAAAATGGAACAAGCAAGACAATTAGTAGAAGCAATTACAAAAGGAATACAGGAAAAGAAAGGAAGCAACATCGTCATTGCAGACCTGTCAGCGATAGAAGGCAGTATCTGCAAGTTTTTCGTCATCTGCCAGGGCAATTCGCCAGCCCAGGTAGAAGCTGTCACTGAGTCAGTGGGCGAATTTGCCAGCAAGGAGCTGGGCGAAAAGCCGTCTGCAGTGGCAGGACTGGAAAATGCGCAGTGGGTTGCCATGGACTATGGCGACGTGCTGGTACACGTCTTTCTGCCCGACGTGCGCGAGTTCTACGACCTGGAGCACTTGTGGGCCGACGCCCCGCTGACGAGGATTCCTGACCTGGACTGAATGACATTATAGAGATAAAAAAATATTAAACATAAACGTTGAAGACTGAAAGAAATGGATGCCAATAACAACAATAACGGAAACAACAACGGCCAGCCGAAGATGAACATGCCCAAATTCAACATGAATTGGATTTACTTCATCGTCATAGCCATACTGATAGGCCTTTACATGACTGGCGGCACAGACAGTGGGAAGACGAAGAAGCAGGTGCCCTACTCGAAGTTCAAGGACATGGTGGCGGCAGGTTACGCCCAGAAGATTGTGGTGAACAAGAACCAGAACGAGCTACACATGTTCATCAAGCCCGAAAAAGTGCGCGAGGTGTTCAAGCAGAGCGTTCAGCAGACGGGTGCAGAGCCGTTCATCACGGTAGAGATAGGCTCGGTTGACCAAGTGGAACAATTTGTGAGCCAGATGCGTGTTGAAAAGAAGTTCACGGGCGACTACAGCTACGAGAACCGCAACAGCAACGAGGTGATGAACTTCCTGATTTACAACATTCTGCCCATCGTGGTCATCATCGGCGTGTGGATATTCTTTATGCGGCGCATGGGCGGCGGCGGTGCCGGCATGGGCGGCGGCATCTTCAGCGTCGGCAAGAGCAAGGCAAAGATGTACGAGAACGGCGGCAACCTGCAGATTACGTTCAAGGACGTGGCTGGCCAGGCTGGTGCCAAGCAGGAGATGCAGGAGATTGTCGATTTCCTGAAGAACCCACAAAAATACACCGACCTGGGCGGTAAGATTCCCAAGGGTGCCCTGCTCGTGGGTCCTCCGGGAACGGGTAAGACGCTGATGGCGAAGGCCGTGGCCGGCGAGGCTGGCGTACCCTTCTTCTCTATGTCGGGCAGTGACTTTGTAGAGATGTTCGTAGGCGTGGGTGCCAGTCGTGTGCGCGACCTGTTCCAGCAGGCTAAGCAGAAGGCGCCGTGCATCATCTTCATCGACGAGATAGACGCCGTGGGCCGTGCCCGTTCGAAGAATCCCGCCATGGGCGGCAACGACGAGCGCGAGAACACGCTGAATGCCCTGCTGACGGAGATGGACGGTTTCGGCACCAACAGCGGCATCATCACACTGGCCGCCACCAACCGTGCCGACATGCTCGACTCGGCTCTGATGCGTGCCGGCCGCTTCGACCGCCAGATACACGTTGACCTGCCCGACCTGAACGAGCGCAAGGAGGTGTTCAACGTTCACCTGAAGCCGCTGAAGCTGGACAAAAACTTAGACATAGACTTCCTGGCCCGTCAGACACCGGGGTTCTCGGGGGCCGACATTGCCAATGTGTGCAACGAGGCTGCGCTGATAGCCGCCCGCCATAACAGCCCCACCGTGGGCAAGCAGGACTTCCTCGATGCTGTTGACCGCATCATAGGCGGACTGGAGAAGAAGACCAAGGTAATGACAGAGCAGGAGAAGCGCTCCATAGCCATTCACGAGGCCGGACACGCCACCATTTCGTGGTTTACGGAGTTTGCCAACCCGCTGGTGAAGGTAAGCATCGTGCCACGTGGAAGGGCATTGGGTGCCGCGTGGTACCTGCCTGAGGAGCGCGTGCTGCAGACTAAGGAAGCTATGCTCGACGAGATGTGCTCACTCTTGGGCGGACGTGCTGCCGAGGAGCTGTTCATTGGCCACATCTCGACAGGAGCCATGAACGACCTGGAGCGCACCACGAAGCAGGCCTACGGCATGATAGCATACGCCGGCATGAGCGACAAACTGCCCAACATCTGCTACTACAACAATGCGGAATACCAGTTCCAGCGTCCTTACTCAGAGACGACGGCGAAGATTATGGACGACGAGGTGCTAAAGATGATCAACGAGCAGTACGAACGCGCCAAGAAGATACTGACGGAGCACAAGGACGGCCATGCACAGTTGGCACAGTTGCTGGTGGAGCGCGAGGTCATCTTCGCCGAAGACGTGGAGAAGATTTTCGGTCCACGACCCTGGGTGAGCCGTGCCGAGGAACTTTTAGAAGCCCAGATGCGTGCTGAGGCAGAGCGGATGGCTGAGCAAAGAGCAAAAGAACTTGAAGAAAAAGGAGAGGCCTCATGAAAAACTTTATCATTCGCGCCATAACAGGCATATTGTTCGTCGCAGTCGTTGTCACGTGCTTTCTTGACCCACGCGCCATGGTACTGCTGTTTGCCCTCGTCACCGGACTGACTATCTGGGAGTTCACCGGACTGGTCAACGAACGTGAAAGCGTCACCGTCAACCGGTTTATTTGCACGGTGGCTGGTGTCTATTTCTTCCTCGCCATGGCCTACTTCTGCAGCGACGTCTATGGTGGCAGTGCCAAGTCGGTAGTGTTCATTCCCTACTTGGTCACCATTGTCTATCTGCTCGTGGCCGAGCTCTACGCCAAGCAGCCCGACCCCATCAACAACTGGGCCTACACCATGCTCTCGCAGATGTACATTGCCCTACCCTTCTCACTGCTCAACGTGCTGGCATTCACTGCCACGCCTGACGGTCGTGTGATGTTCAACACCATACTGCCCCTGTCTGTCTTTGTCTTCCTCTGGATGAACGACACGGGTGCCTACTGCGTGGGCTCACTGTTAGGCCGCCACAAGCTGTTTCCAAGAATCAGCCCAGGCAAGTCGTGGGAAGGCAGCGTAGGCGGTGCCATCGTGGTGCTGCTCGTAGCGTGGGCCATTCACTATTTCCTGTTAGACCCCGACCACACGGGCAAGGCCATGCTGTCGCTCATAGAGTGGCTCGGGCTGGGACTTGTCGTGGTGATTTTCGGAACGTGGGGCGACCTGGTGGAGAGCCTCTTCAAGCGCACATTAGGCATCAAGGACTCTGGCAACATTCTGCCGGGTCATGGCGGCATGCTCGACCGCTTCGACTCGTCGCTGCTGGCCATTCCTGCCGCAGTGGTCTATCTTTACACGCTGACGCTGTTTTAACGCTCAACCAATAACAATAAAGATATGAAGAAATTACTATTAGCTTTATCGCTCGTCGTTTGTCAGTTAGCAGCTGCACAAACGGCCCCCGTTAAGAAATGGGGACAGCTACAAGTAGTGGGGACACAACTCTGCGACCAGCAGGGCAAGCCCATCGTTTTGCGCGGCATCAGCTTAGGGTGGCACAACCTGTGGCCACGGTTCTATAACAAAAAGGCTGTGAAGACGCTGAAAAACGACTGGCATGCCAACGTGATACGTGCTGCTATGGGCATTATGATTGAGGACAACTACTTAGAGAACCCCGAGTACGCCATGCAGTGCATGACACCTGTCATAGAGTCGGCCATCAAAAACGATGTATATGTCATCATTGACTGGCACTCTCACAAACTCATGACTGCCGAGGCAGTGAAGTTCTTCGGCCAGATGGCCAAGAAATACGGCAAGTACCCACACGTCATCTACGAACTCTACAATGAGCCCGTGGAGGACTCGTGGGACGACTTGAAGGTGTATGCCCAAACCGTCATACAGGAAATCCGCAAGTACGACCCTGACAACATCATCCTGATGGGCTGTCCCCACTGGGACCAGGACGTCCACCTGGTGGCTGAGAGTCCGCTGACGGGTGTTACGAACGTAATGTACACCCTGCACTACTACGCCTCCACCCACAAGGACTACTTGCGTGACCGCATGCGTGAGGCTGCCAAGAAGATTCCCATCTTCGTCAGCGAGAGCGGCGTGACCGAAGCTTCTGGCGACGGTGAGATTAACGAGGCAGAGACGCAGAAATGGGTTGACCTGATGGAAGAGCTGAAGATTAGCTGGGTCTTCTGGTCGGTAAGCGACAAGAACGAGAGCTGCTCCATGCTGCTGCCGCGTGCCACTCCCGGCGGTCCCTGGCCCGACGATGTCATCAAACGCAGCGGCCGCATTGTCAAGGGGCTGCTGACAAAGTATAACGCAGAATAACAACGGAAAGTGAAGAACGAAACGGCAATGAAGTTTGCTACCGCTCTTCACTTTCTGCTTCTACCGACTCACGCCATAGTGCAAAGAAGTCTTTTATGCGGCTGTAGGCTGCCTCGGCGTCAGCGCTAACATGGTGTCCACTCCACGATGCATTATACTTCTCACCCGTAGAGTACTCCTGATAGATGCGGTAAGTAGCACCGCCGTCCAGCATCTCGTCGTGCTGGTAACCGCTGAGCTTCCACACTTCCAGTTCATTCAGCAATTGTTGCATCTTGGCCACATCTAACGGTCCAGCAGGGAACTCGCGCTTCGCCTCCTTGTGCCAATGGCAGTTCTCCCACAGCACAACGCGCACCTTTGGCACCTGGCCGGAGTCGGCTATCAGTTCGCAGTACTCTGTGCCTCCCGCTGCCGGACGACGACAAGAGTAGCTACAATAAATCAGTTTCCCTTTGGGAGCCTCGTTCTGGGCTGACACGCTGTTGAGCGACAAAAGACTCATCATAAACGTTAATGTTAACAGGATTCTTTTCATCATTTATGGTTAATGTTTAAACTTTCATTTTCTCCACAATCAGTTTAGCCGCCTCGTCAGGTGCGCACTGGTTACCTAAACGACGCTCCACTTCCACATAGCCTCGGAGCATCTCGTCGCGCCCCTCGCCACCAGGCAGGATGCGGGCCAACTCACGCTTCAGGGCTTTCACCGTGAAGGTCTCCACCACCAGTTCGGGCACCACCTCTCGGTCGGCCACCAGGTTCACCAGCGAGACGTACTTCACCTTTACCACCAGCTTACGCAACACACCATACATCTTCGCCATCGGCACACGGTAGCACACCACCTGCGGCACGCCAAAAAGACAAGTCTCAAGCGTGGCCGTGCCACTGGTGACGAGGGCTGCCTTCGCGCGATACAGCAAGGCGTAAGTCTCGCCCTTGACCATCAGCACATCGGTGCCCTGCAGAAACGGCTGGTAATAGCTCTCATCAATGCCGGGAGCACCGGCCAGTACGAACTGGTAGTCAGGGAAGCAGCGTGCCACCTCCAGCATGGCCGGCAGGTTGTCCTTGATTTCCTGTTGCCGTGAACCTGCCAGCAAGGCAACTATTGGCCGATGTATGCGTTGCGCTACGTCGTACGGCAAATTAGCCAGCTGGCCGTATGACTCGCGCACCTCGTCAAGAAACTCGTCCACCTCTTCACGCGTCGGGTTGCCCACGTAGTGAATGGGATAATGGTGTTTCTTCTCAAAGAAATCGACCTCGAAAGGCAGAATGCTGAACAGCTCATCCACATCACGCTTGATGCGCTCAATGCGGTGCTCCTTCCAAGCCCATATCTTCGGCGAGATGTAATAATAAACTTTCATCGGCCGTAGTCGCTTATGCACAAACTCGGCTATATCGAGGTTAAAGCCCGGGTAATCAACAAGAATCACCACGTCAGGCTGCCACTCTGTGATGTCCTGCTTGCACATCTTCATGTTCTTGAGAATGGTGGGCAGATGCATCAAGACGGGAACGACACCCATGTAGGCCAGCTCCTTGTAGTGTTTGACACGCGTGCCTCCCACGGCAGCCATCATGTCGCCCCCAAAGAAGCGGAACTGCGCTTCAGGGTCTTCGCGTTTCAGTGACTGCATCAGTCGCGATGCATGCAGGTCGCCACTGGCTTCTCCAGCTATCAGGTAGTACTTCATTGGTTGAGCGTCTTTATGGTTCAATGCCGTCAGCCAGCCGTTGCACCTCCTGCATGGCCTCGTAGGCGGTAACGTCCATTCGCGTCGGAGTAATTGCTACGTACCCGTGACTCAGGGCCCAGTTATCTGTGTCGTCTGCCTCAGGCTCATCATTCTGGTAAGTGCCTACCATCCACCAATAGTCGTAGCCACGCGGATGGCGTTCCTTTTGCAGCTCATTACCCCACGTGCCAAAGGCCATGCGGCACACGCGGATGCCCTTATAAGCAGTAAGTACAGGGAAGTTTACGTTCAGGCACACCCCCTTGGGCAGCCCTTCACGCAGAAGGCGCTCCGTCATCTGGCGCACATAGGGAGCCATCGGGCTGAAGTCTGCATCCGGCCGGTGATCGCACAGCGAGTAGGCTACCGAAGGAATATACTTCATGCAGCCCTCCATAACGACCCCCATCGTTCCTGAATAGTGGGTATTGACAGAGGCATTATCACCATGGTTAATACCGCCTATCACCAGGTCAGGCCTGCGTGGGCACAGTTCGTGCAGGGCCATCTTGACGCAGTCAACAGGTGTGCCGGTACACGACCACACCTCAATGCCTTCTTCTTTTCTCTGAAGGGTCAGCGTCAGCGGTTCCGTGGCAGAAAAGGCGCAGGCCATGCCGCTACGTCCGCCCTCAGGGGCGCAGACAATAATATCACCTAAGCCTCGCACCATCTCTATCAGGCTGTTGATACCCTTGGCAGCATAGCCATCGTCATTTGAAATCAATATCAGTGGTCTCATATTATATATAATAATGTGTAACAATTGGCAAAGGTAAGGATTTCTGCCGACATTGCCAAACAATCAAGTATTTTTCGCTGAAAATCGTTTGTTCATGTTACTTACGCTCGGCAATAAATGAAAATAAACATTAATTTTTTTTGCTTTTCGCTCGGTTTGCAGTACCTTTGCACCCAAATATCTTTATCGGAAAGGAACAAAATGGGAAAAATCATAGCATTAGCAAACCAAAAGGGCGGTGTGGGAAAGACCACTACAACCATTAATTTGGCAGCTTCGCTGGCAACGCTCGAAAAGAACGTGCTCGTGGTGGATGCCGACCCACAGGCCAACGCATCAAGCGGACTGGGCGTCGATATTCAGCAGGTGGATTGCTCACTCTATGAATGTATCATCGACAAGGCTGACGTGCGCGATGCCATCTATACCACAGATATTGAAGGACTTGACATCATACCAAGTCACATTGACCTGGTGGGTGCTGAGATAGAAATGCTTAACCTCGAAAACCGCGAAAAGGTGGTGAGCCAGTTGCTCGCACCCATCCGCAACGAATACGACTACATACTCATTGACTGTTCGCCGTCACTCGGTCTCATCACCGTTAATTCGCTGACGGCTGCTGACTCTGTCATCATACCCGTACAGTGTGAGTACTTCGCACTCGAAGGCATCTCCAAGTTGCTTAACACTATCCGCATCATCAAGCAGAAGTTGAACCCGAAACTGGAGATAGAGGGTTTCCTGCTGACGATGTACGACTCACGCCTGCGCTTAGCCAACCAGATATACGACGAGGTGAAGCGCCACTTCCAGGAACTGGTGTTCAAGACGGTCATCCAGCGCAACGTCAAGCTCTCAGAGAGTCCTTCGCACGGTCTGCCCGTTATTCTCTACGACGCCGACTCAACCGGTTCGAAGAACCATCTGGCACTGGCAAAGGAGATTATCAATAAAAATCTGAATGAGAAATGAGAAGTAAGATTTCTTATTTCTAATTTTGAAACATTATTATGGCTGTAAAAAAGAAATACGATAGAAATGTGCTTGGCCGCGGACTGGACGATATAGGCAGTGGCCGCGGGCTTGACGCCCTTATTGACACTGGCAGCGAGGTTCATACGCAAGGCTCGTCGAACCTCAGCGAGGTGGAGATAAGCAAGATAGCCCCCAACCCCAACCAGCCACGTCGTGAGTTCGACCAAGAAGCCCTGCAGGAACTGGCCAACAGCATTAAGGAACTGGGCATCATCCAGCCCATCACGCTCAGGCAGATGGAGGGCGGCCAGTACCAGATTATAGCCGGCGAGCGCCGTTGGCGTGCCTCACAACTGGCTGGTCTGACCACCATTCCCGCCTACATCGTCACCGTAGAGGACGAGAGTGCAATGGAGATGGCTCTGGTGGAAAACATACAGCGTGAGGACCTGAACGCCATAGAGATAGCGCTGGCCTATCAGCATCTGGCAGAGACCACAGGCATGACACAGGCTAAGATATCGGAGCGCGTGGGCAAGAGCCGTGCTGCCGTCACCAACTACATGCGACTGCTGAAGCTGCCTGCCCAAGTGCAGATGGCACTGAAGAACAAGGAGATAGACATGGGGCACGCTCGCGCATTGCTCTCAGTTGAAAGTCCTTCGCAGCAAATCAAGCTGTTCAAGGAGGTACAGAAACAGGGCTACTCCGTTCGCCGGGTAGAGGAGATTGCACAGATGCTGAAGAGCGGCGAGGACGTCAAAGTGGCCAAGGGAAAGATTGCCGCCAAGAGCAAGCTGCCTGAAGAGTTCGGTGAGTTGCGCGACCGTCTGGCCAACTTCTTCCACACCAAGGTTCAGATGACCTGCTCTGCCAAGGGCAAGGGCAAAATCAGCATTCCCTTCGACAACGAGGAGCAGCTGGAGCTCATCATGAACGCACTGGACAAGGTGAAGGCAGAAGGATAGACAAACAGGTGAAGGTAAAAAAGTAAAAAGCAGAAATGATGAACATCATTAGCAGAACTATCAAGAATATGGTAAAGGTTTTACCCTTTTACCTTTTTACCTTTTTACCTCTAAACGTAGCTGCACAAAACATTGAGCCAGCTCCAATAGACAGCATCGCCATACTGGAGGCGAAGGTTGACTCCATGCTGGCGGGTGACACCCTGAACGTCCCCATGCCAGACGAACTGGAGCCTGTAGTAGCTGCCGACACGGTCAAGCTCAAGATTCCACGCGACTGGGAAACGTGGAGGCCCAATCCTCAGAAAGCACTTTGGCTGGCCCTTGTGCTGCCAGGTGCAGGCCAGATTTACAACCGCAAGTTCTGGAAGTTGCCCATCGTGTATGGCGGATTTGTGGGGTGTATTTACGCTATGTCATGGAACGACATGATGTATAAAGACTATGCGCAAGCCTATCTGGACATCATGGATGACGACCCGACTACAGAGAGCTACAACAAGTTCCTGCATCTGGGAACCAAGATTGACCCGACCAACGACGAGCAAGTCGCTCAATATTCAAAAATCTTCAAGAACCGTAAGGACAAATACCGCCGTTGGCGCGACCTTAGCTTCTTCGTCATGGTTGGTGTGTATGCGCTCTCTGTTATCGACGCGTATGTAGATGCCGAGTTGTCGCAGTTCGACATTTCCAAGGACCTCAGCCTGAGGGTGACGCCAGCCGTCATTAACAACCGCTCGTCGTCGAACATCCTCGATTCTTCATCCTTCGGGGTGAACTGTAGTATAAATTTTTAAAGTTAAAAGGTTAAAAAGTTAAAAGGTTAAAAAGTTAAAGAATAGAAATGGGAAAAAGAAATATGATAATCAACAAGGTAACAGGTACGGTAAAATGGTTCCTGCCGTTTTGCCTTTTGGCTTTCATGCCATTGACAGTAACAGCACAGGACGTTATTGACGACGAAGAGGAAGAGGAAGAAATCGAGGTGGAGGACGACGACATCATCGTCATTGAAGACAACGGCGAGGAAGAAGTCATTGAGTTCCCGGAGGCCATGAGCTACGACATGGACTCACTGCTGAACCTCTACATGTCGAAGACCTATCTGGACGAAGACGCCAACTGCCGCATGAAGGACGAGAACCCCACCTTCACCGACGAGGAGTACATTGAGCGTCTGAGCCGGTTGCCTTACATCATGGAGATGTCATACAACCCTGTGGTACGTAACTTCATCGACCGCTATAGCGGACGTCTGCGTAAGTCGGTGAGCTACATGCTGGGAGCCAGCAATTTCTACATGCCCATTTTCGAAGAAGCACTCGAGGCCTACGGCGTTCCCCTGGAGCTGAAGTACCTGCCCGTCATTGAGTCGGCACTCAATCCGAGAGCCGTGTCACGAGTTGGTGCCACGGGCCTCTGGCAGTTCATGCTGGCCACCGGCAAGCGTTACGGGCTGAAAGTCAACACCTTGGTTGACGAGCGCCGCGACCCCGTCAAGTCGTCGTATGCTGCCGCCCACTACCTGAGCGACCTCTACAAGATATATGGTGACTGGAACCTGGTCATCGCAGCCTACAACTGCGGTCCGGGCAACATCAACAAGGCCATACACCGTGGAGGCGGCGAAAACAAGGACTACTGGCACATTTATCCCTACCTGCCAGCTGAGACACGCGGCTACGTGCCCGCATTCATTGCAGCCAACTACATCATGAACTACTACTGCGAGCATAACATCTGCCCCATGCGTTCACGGCTGCCTGACCGTACCGACACCGTCGTGGTCAACAAGAACATACATCTTCAGCAGATAGCCAGCGTCTGCGGCATCGACATTGAAGAGTTGCGCACGCTGAATCCTTCATACCGCCACGACATTGTGCCAGGTGCCACTGAGCCTTCAGCCATTCGCATGAACCTGAGCGACATCACCAAGTTCATTGACATGGGCGACTCCGTCTATCGCTATCGTGCTGACGAGCTGCTGACCCGCCGCGCCGTAGTTGAGATTAATTCAGACGTGCCCACCTACACACACCACAAGAAGCGTGGACACCACGGCCGCACCTACTACAAGCACGGCAAGAAACACCGCCGTCACTCTTCAGTAGGCACCTCAAAGCGTGGCAAGCGTGGAGCCGCCGTCAAGCACGGCCGAGGCAGCAAGAAGCGTGGTGCCGCAGTTTCCTCGAAGAAGAAGAATAAGCGTGGAGGCGGCAAGCGTAGAAGGAGATAACTCTAAGAATTAAGGTTAAGAACAAAAACATTGAAACATTTACGATGGACGACGAGCATAAAAGACAAGAAATAGCTGACGAAAAATTAATTAACGACGCTTTCCAACGACTATTGGACAGCTATCTTGCCTCGCGCCATCGTAAGAAAGTAGATATCATCACCAAGGCCTTCAACTTCGCCAAGCAGGCACACAAAGGAGTGCGCCGCCTGTCGGGGGAGCCTTACATCATGCACCCCATCGCCGTCGCCCAGATAGCCAGCGAGGAGGTTGGCCTGGGCTCCACCAGCATCTGCGCCGCACTGCTGCACGACGTAGTGGAAGACACCGACTATACCGTCGAGGACATTGGGAACATCTTCGGTCCGAAGATAGCACAGATTGTCGATGGCCTGACAAAAATCAGCGGCGGCATCTTCGGCGAACAGGCCTCAGCACAGGCAGAGAACTTCAAGAAGCTGCTGCTCACCATGAGCGACGACATTCGCGTCATCCTCATCAAGATTTGCGACCGTCTGCACAACATGCGCACCCTGCAGAGCCAGCCTGCCAACAAGCAGTACAAGATAGCCGGCGAGACGCTCTACATCTACGCGCCATTAGCCAACCGACTGGGACTTTACAAGATTAAGAGCGAGCTGGAGAACCTCAGTTTTAGCTATGAGCACCCCGAGGAATACCAGAGCATCAAGCAGAAGCTGGCCTCTACCGAGGCATCGCGCCACGAGCTGTTCGACCTGTTCACCGCCCCCATCGAGGAGTCACTCAACAAGATGGGCATCAAGTACCACATCAAGGAGCGCGTAAAAACCCCCTACTCCATCTGGAGCAAGATGCAGAACAAGCATGTCACCTTCGACGAGATTTACGACATACTGGCTGTTCGCATCATCTTCACTCCCGATAAGCGCGAGGAGGAAGTCAACGAGTGCTTCAACATCTACGTGGCCATCTCCAAGATTTACAAGAGTCACCCCGACCGTCTGCGCGACTGGCTCAACCATCCCAAAGCCAACGGATATCAGGCGTTGCATGTCACCCTGATGTCGAAGCAGGGTCGCTGGATTGAGGTGCAGATACGCTCCGACCGCATGGACGAGATAGCCGAGCAGGGCTTTGCTGCCCACTGGAAGTACAAGGACGGCGAACAGGGCGAGTTCAGCGAGGACGAGAGCGAGCTCAACGAGTGGCTGCGCACCATCAAGGAGATACTCGACGACCCGCAGCCTGATGCCATGGACTTCCTCGACGCCATCAAGCTCAACCTCTTTGCAAGCGAAATATTCGTCTTTACCCCCAAGGGTGAAATCAAGACAATGCCTGCCGGCTGTACGGCACTCGACTTTGCCTTCAGCATTCACACCTTCCTCGGCTCCCATTGCATTGGTGCCAAGGTCAACCACAAGCTGGTGCCGCTGAGCCACAAGCTGCAGAGCGGCGACCAGGTGGAGATACTCACCTCGAAGTCACAGCATGTGCAGCCCTCGTGGATCAACTTCGTCAGCAGCGCAAAGGCAAAGGCAAAGATACAGGCCATTCTGCGACGCAAGAGCCGCGAGAGCCAAAAGAAAGGCGAAGACCTGCTCACCCAGTTCCTACAGAAGCACGAAAAGGAATACACTACCGCAGCCGCCGACCAGCTGGCCGCCTTCCACGAAGTCAGCAAGCGCGAAGACTTCCTGCAGGCACTGGGCGAGAAGACCATCATACTGGGCAACGAGGACATTGACGAGCTGAACGGCAAGCACAAGAACAAAGGCGGCAAGACCGGCTGGCGGCGTTATGTGCCCTTCATCGGTCCCGGTAAGCCGAAGGAGGAAGAGAAGGCACCCGAACTCTTCGTCGTGCCAGAGAAGTTCAACCGCAAGAAGCCCATCTACATCAACGACGACAACATCAGCCAGTACAAGTTCCCCAACTGCTGTCACCCCATACCCGGTGACGACGTGCTGGGATTCATTGACAACAAGAACCGCATTGAGATACACAAGCGCACCTGTCCTGTGGCCAACAAGCTGAAGACCAGCTACGGCAACCGCATCCTGGATGCCAAGTGGGACATGCACAAGCGCCTGTACTTCGATGCCACCGTACGCCTGGAAGGCATTGACCGCATGGGTATTCTTGTTGACATGTCGCGCGTCATAACCTCACAGATGAACGTCAACATACGCCGTCTCACCATCGAGGGTGCCGACGGTGTCTTCAGCGGCTCAGTAGAGTTGCGCGTCCACGACCGTGAAGACGTGAAAGCCATTGTCAGCAACCTGAAGAAGATTGAAGGTGTGCAGAACGTGAACCAAATTGTGTAGAGTGTTGGGTGTTGGGTGTTGAAGGTCAAAGGACGAAGATCGAGGTACGAGGTGCGAAGACACACCCAACACCCAACACCCAACACCCAACACTTAGACAAAAAAAACAAGTCTCAAATCAAAAAAAGTGATATGCATATAAGACAAAGTGGCAAGGTGAACGTGTTTTTTCTTTTTTTCCTCTTCACGTTTTCACCCTTACTCGCAGCCAGTCCGTTCGACAACCCCGACACCATAGTCGTGGCACGCGACGGCACAGGCCAGTTTCGCACCATCGGTGAGGCCATCGAGGTGTGCCGGGCTTTCATGGACTACCATAAGGTTATCTACGTCAAGCGGGGCACCTACAAGGAGAAGCTCATCATTCCCGAGTGGCTCACCAACATAGAGCTGTGCGGGGAAGACCGCGACAACACTGTCATTACCTACGACGACCATGCCAACATTCCCATGGATGCCACGCTGTGGCCTACAGAAATGAGTCAGCAGCTGCTGACCATGGGCAACCGGCCGAAGCTCGGCACCTTCCGCACCTTCACCCTGCGCGTGGCGGGCAGCAACATCACCGTCAAGAACATCACCATCGAGAACAACGCAGCCCGGTTAGGACAGGCCGTGGCACTCCACACCACGGGCGACCGCCTGCAGTTCCTGAACTGCCGCTTCCTGGGCCATCAGGACACCGTATATACCTGCACAGCCAATACCCGCGTCTATTTCAAGGACTGTTACATAGAGGGCACCACCGACTTCATCTTCGGAGCTGCCACGGCATGGTTTGAGCATTGCGACATCTACTGCAAGGCCGACTCCTACATCACCGCCGCCTCCACCACAAAGGAGCAGCCCTACGGCTACGTGTTCAACCATTGCACCGTCACCGCCGCCCCCGGTGTCACCCAGGTCTATCTGGGTCGCCCCTGGCGTGACTATGGCTACACCCTCTTCATGAACTGCGACCTCTGTAAGGAGATACGCCCCGAGGGCTGGCACCACTGGCAGAAAGAACGTGAGCAGACCGCCCGCTACATGGAGTACAACAACCGTGGCGAAGGAGCCGACACCACACAGCGTGTAGCATGGAGCCGGCAGCTCACCCCGAACGAGGCCCGGCTGATTACTCTCGAACGCGTGTTCAGCATCAGCACTGCCTGGATGCCGTAGGAACAACGTGAAAAAGTGAAAAGGGGGAAGGTCGAGGTACGAGGTGCGAGGTACGAGGTGCGAAGACACGCTCAACGCTCAACACCCAACACCCAACACCCAACACCCAACACCCAACACTCCGACCGGTCCCCTTAGACTTTAGACAAAAAATATAATATAATCCTAAAATCCGCAACAAATAGCCACGGGGACTAATTTTGCATTCTGTTGCTTCATTTGGCGATTCTCTTGTCGTTATAGACGTGATGATGTTTGTATATTCCCCACCTTCCCCTTACCCCGTTAAGCATTGCAGGGGCTTTATGCTGTTGATAACCCACAAAGTTGGATTCTCAGCCGTCAGCGAGTGCAAAAGGTTTCTGATATGAATGGTTATGAGTATAGATGTTCAGCTCATAGTGTCTGGCTGTCCTTATCCATTTGGCAGGCACACTGATGAACTTGAAAACAAATGCCTTGATCCTGCTGCACTTCTCCAGTCCGAAGGCTTTCGCGTCAAGCCTTCCGATGAGGAACTTGTAGAAGTTTCGTATCATAGCCGTCAGCAGCAGGAACACCGTGTTCTCTGCCATGAAGGACTTTGGCAGCCTTGCCCATCCGAATCCGTTGTTCATGTCGTCGAAGATGCGTTCCAATGTGTCCTGCTGGTGAAAGCGCACGTTGGCGTTGCCGTCGCGGTTCTCTATGCCCACGATGAGGTCGCCGATGACTGCCACGCCAGGGCTGTAGCCCGTGAACTTCTTGTAGGTCATCTTCGCATCGTACTTCTCCGTCTCGATGAACTGGTGGGCGAAGTCCAGGTCGTATGACTCTCCGGCCACAAGCTGGCCTGTATTCTTGAGTACATGCACCAGCAGGCTGTTCAGCTTCGTGGCCGTATTGAAGTCATAGCTCTTGCCTGTATCGGAGGTATAGGTCGTGTTGGCAGTAGCCAGCTCCGAGATCCCTCTCAAGATGGTGTCTGAGCTGCATGTGCGCAGAGTGGGATGAAGCGAGAGATGGGCATCAGGTGGCTCGTCACGTCCTCAACGCAGTCGCCGCCACAGAAGTAGACGCTTGACAGCGAACCCACGATCTCGCTGTACTGATAGCCGTATGACGTACACCGGAGACCCAGCACTTTGTCGATAACGGGGCCGACGTAACGGGAAAAAAGCTCTCTCACATGAAATATTCCTCCAAAA
>FLNX01003158.1_pt1 | contig 19153 bp, 14 predicted proteins | sample 1140341 | NCBI WGS metagenome assembly FLNX01 (sample SAMEA3878208, study PRJEB12797) | bioreactor metagenome | biome: Moose rumen | place: Sweden | collected 2011-10
CGGCTCGCCTGCACTATCTTGCACGCGGGCCGCGTGCGCTCCGGCATAAGGCTCGCCTGCTCCGAAATTTTGCTCCAGTCGAAGTCGAGGCTGGCATTTGTCAGCAACACTTGGCGCAGCTCATCGGTAAACTGCGGTATCTCTATCTGTTCCTCAAACAGCCCGCCGTTGGTATAGGGGAAGGCTTTCAGGTCGTCTTTCAGATACTTTGGAAGAAATTGCAGGTTTTCTTTATATAAAGGCAGTTCCGAAGATAGAGGAATATTCGGGTTACGAATAGGAGACCGTTCTCAATTCTACGTTCTGCTACAAATTGCCTAAAAGAACACCCGACTCGGAGCCACCGCCTGTTTCGTGACTCATCGTCGGATGCAGAGGTAGGCATAATATTCTTGGATAAATTGTACTATTTGAAATCTGACTACGATTATTCTCTCAGTTTGTAAGTACGATTTCTATTTCCTCCGCAAGAGACAAGAATACCCTCATCCACTAACTGATAGAGAAGCACCTTTGTTCTTGTTGTACTAGAATCAAGAAGTTTTACAAGATCCTCAGTTTTTGCCTCACCATTTCTACGAATGTAGTCAATAACTATCGTCCGTTTATCGTCCGTCCTTATCGTCCGTTTATCGTCCTCCCTTATCGTCCGTTTATCGTCCGTTTTGCTGTTATCGTCCGTTTTTTTATTATCGTCCGCTTTTATCGTCCGCTTCGACTGTGTCATTTTACTCATGTCTATAGTCAATGTTGTGCGTGAGGGAGCATATGAAACTTGGTATTCAGGCTGTGAACAGAGTTCCGATTTACAAATATCAAACAAATCTGGGATGCCACTTCCAGCCCGTTCTCCGAAGTCAAGCAGGCCAAACATCTTCATAATGGTGGAATTTCGTGCGTCAGAAGTTCCACCGCTCAAAGCAGTTTTAAGTCCAGGTCTCATATCACCCGGATTGGCAAATGTGAGCGAATCTGGCCGACGGATGATTACAATGCCTTTTTGACCATAGTAATCGGAGTGGGCCAGCGTATTGACAATCATTTCACGCAAAGCCTTATGCATAGGAACTTCATCTTCCCGACTCCCATCCTGGCTGAGTTGGAATGGCACGGGGAAAGCACTCCGTAATCGATGATATACATGGAAGAAAAAGTCGAATAAGTTGCCGCTCCAATCGCCAGAGGATGATACTATCCGATGTGTCCATCGGATCTTTGAGTCAAGTTGCTCACGGTAATCGAGGAAATAGTCAGGCATCTCTCGCATAATGTCATACTCATGCCCAAACATCAGCAGTCCTGCTACCGTCGGATACACACGACCATCCTCACGGTCGAAGCCCATAGCCCCAATACTGCGCAGGAACATTTCATCATCCTGTTTGCTCCACACATGGCCGGCATGTTTCCCGTTGAAGTAGTTGCGGTAGTCATGCACCGTATTCATATCGAATACCGACATATCCAGCCCCTTAAGCACATTTGTATCTGGAGTCGATGTAGTAGCATCACGGTATATAGCCGCAATTTGGTCACGATTGCACAAATGGTCACCTTCGCCATAACGTACATAAGTCCCGCGCATTGGGTCTTGTCCAATATACACAGGTCGTATGGTGCGGTCTGCCCGAGGAACTTCAATCACGACAATTTGTTTGCCTTCAACCTCCTGGTCATATACCATGTTATTAGTCAAAATGTTGACACTTACCTTCTGACGGTTATTCACCATATTCCAGAAGTCGCCTATCAGTTTATGTGAATCCTCAACACCCTTCACAGAAAACGAGTGGTCATTCTCTTCCACGACTCCAAGCAGGATAATTCCTCCTTCTGTATTGGCAAATGATGAATAGGTTTCCCAAATACTATTGGGAATCTGGTTCTTTGCCGTTTTTGCCTCTATACGATGATCTTCCTGATACGCCGTAAGATTGTTGATGTCTATTTTCATACCATTATAAACGCTTTGTTTTTAACTTTAGTATTCTGTGATCATGGAATTAACAACCCTCTATATTCAAGGTTATGAATCATGGCCTCACTGCATGATGGATGTCCGTATCGAATTTTTCGGACGTTTTTCTTTGTTATTCTTGTGGAGACTCTTTATACTCCTTTAATTGTATTAATATATCTTCGTACTGTTTTATCCTTTCTTCCATAAAAGTCCTATACTGATCATATAACACACACACCTTTTGGTGAATATTATCCATGTAAAATTGAATTGTATCAATGAGTCTGATAAATCCAAATAGGTTTACAACACTCACAGCCCAATCACATGTTTTATACAATACAATCTGAGTCATAAATGACTTGTCTTTATGGGCATCCAATTTATGTCGAATACTTCCTGCTTCTTTTTTGTCAATCATCTTTCCAAGGAGAGACTTAACCCCCTTCCAAAAAGAATCAAGTTCTTCTTTATTAACTATATCCTCTGGATATAATCTCATTTCATGAGACACCTTTTTACTAAAGTTATTGTCCTTAGCCTCATAAAGTATTGTATAAGCATGCTTGCACAGCATAACTCGTTCCGTGTCATTATGGGCTTGAAATATACATATCATTGTCATCAATGCATCCATTTGAAGAAGTGTCAGAAAGCCCATCATGTCATATACGTTTCTATGAGTTTGGATAACATTCAACCACTTTTCTTCTGCAAAGGTATCCATTTCCTGCTATATATTCAGCAATTGCCCTCATTTCCCTGCTTCGTCAATGCGACACCCAAAGCCACCCAATTTTCTTTGTAACTAAATGATTTTCAATAGTCGCTATTTTGTGGCACAAAAACTGGTGAAGCCAGGGGAGCGTAGGCATCAGGGAGCACAGGCGGCTCGCCTGCATCATTTTGCACGCGGGCCGCGTGCGCTCCGGCAGGCAAACGCGAAGAGTTCCACACGCCGACGTAGTCCGCCTTATGCTTTCGTCTCAGGTTTCGTCTCAGGTTTCGTCATTTCCTGATACAACTTGAACAGCTCGGCCACGCACTGGCTTTCCGTAAACTCGTTCTTCACGGGGAAGCCGTAGGCCTCCATCACGGCACGGTCGTTTGCTTGATGTGCCTTGCGGAGTTCAACAGGCATAGTCACCTCGTCGTAAAGGTCTGCCAAAGAAGAACCTGGATACTTAGCCCGAGTATCGAGGATGGCTTGTGCCGTCTGTTCTATCCGGGAGCGCAGGCGGCTCGCCTGCTCTGATGTGCACGCGGGCCGCGTGCGCTCCGACAAAGGCCAGGGGAATGTATTGTACACTTGCTCCTTGCTGTAGCGATAGTCACTTTTCAGTCTGCCGCAGACAACGCGCATCCATGCCATGTGGACATTAGACGTGAGCACCCCAAAGTGATAGAGCGTGGCATTGGGGATGATCTGTACAGCGTTCGATGAAATCACATCGGCCTTCATGAACCCTATTGGCACATATTTTCTGCGTTCAGAGGAAACAGAAGGAACCAAAAGATAATCGACGCCCTCCGGCTGGGTAATCTGTGCAAACAGATGCGGCACCTTGGCGTAGCCCTGAGTGGTCTTGGCAGAAGAGGCCAGCCTGAAATCACGCACAGCCTGCACCCTTTCATAGAGTATTCTGCTTTGCTTGATGTCAGCGGGCTGGGCCTCGCGCAGCCATAGGCAATAGCGAGTCTTCTGCTTGATGAATTCCTCTGCACCTATATAGGGACGTATCCACCTTGCTATCGAGGGCTCTTGCCCTATCAGCGCCTCCTTCTCCTCTTCTGACAGTACGAAGTGGCCTCCATCGCGCGGTTGGTTACCAAAGTTCATCTGAGGAACATCGCAAAGCGGTGTCTTCCGGCTCACGGCAAATGTGTCGTCACCCTCAAAGAGATAAGGGCTGATGTTGCTCACTCGCTGCTTCTGTCCACTGGGAGTGAACAGGTATTTGTCCTTCACCTCATCGGTGCTGAAGCCTATGATGACGCAATGCACAGCGGCTTTATCGCTGGCTTCGCTGTTCCACTTGAAAGTCTGATAGGCAAAGTTGATTTGTACGTGGAAATCATTAAGAAGAACGTTCCAAAGAATAGGCACCTGCGAACCTTGACAGATACTGTTGGTCGAAACGAAGCCTGTTCTAGTATGTGAGTTTCGCATCAGTTGGGCGGCTTTCTTATACCAGCAGCATACATAATCGAGGTCTTGAACATCCTTTATTTTTCCAAACAAATTCTCTACATCCTTCTTCTGAGAACTCCCCTGCGCCATCATTCTGGCACCAATAAATGGTGGATTTCCTATAATGTAGTCGAAACTAACGTGATAACGCTTCTTGCTTGTTTTTACCTCACCATCAAAGTGATGAGTTACAACATTCACCTCATCATACTCCACAGCAGACTCACTGGCCATCATCGGCTCAGGCTCTACAATTAAATGAACATTATTTGCATAGATAGTAGGGATGCTTGTTGGTATTTCGATAATGTCCCAGTCCATCCTCAAAGCATTGCCCTCACGAATATTATGATATGGTTTTAGCGGCAGGAAGTCTATCTCCTGCTGCACGATGCGCTCCGTTTCTGCCAGCATTTGCGCCTCTGAAATCCAAAGGGCTGTCGTGGCGACGGTGACAGCGAAATCGTTGATCTCGATACCGTAGAATTGCTGGATGCTGACCTTAACAGGATTCACGAAGGCTCCCATCATGGTCTGGCCGTGATACTTGGCGCGGATAACATCGTTCTCCAAGCGTCGCAGCGAGAGGTAAGTTTCCGTGAGGAAGTTGCCGCTTCCGCACGCAGGATCGAGGAAGGTGAGCGAAGCGAGTTTCTCTTGAAAAGCATCAAGTCGCTTGATTCGTTGCTTCTCGACTTTTTCCTCCAGAATGTTGTCGTATTCTTGCCGAAGATCATTCAGGAACAGCGGATCTATGACCTTATGGATATTCTCAATCGAGGTGTAGTGCATTCCTCCCGAACGTCTTGTCTCAGGATTCAGCGTCGATTCAAACACGGCTCCGAAAATGGTAGGCGAAATGTTGCTCCAGTCAAAGTCAAGGCTGGCATTAGACAACAATACTTGGCGCAGCTCGTCTGTGAATTGTGGTATCTCTATATCCTCTTCGAAAAGCCCGCCGTTGGTATATGGAAATGCCTTGAGGTCGTCCATCAGATATCGGCTTCGCTTCTCTGTGGGAGTGTTGAGTACCTCAAAGAGCCGAAAAAGTGCATTTCGCATATCCCTTGTTTCATAATTTACAAGGTAATCATGGAACTGGTCTCTTGCAAATACACCTGCGTCTTCGGCGTAGAGGCAGAACACGATGCGTACACAGAGTATATTCAGCCATCGGAGTGCTTTGGGCGAATTGTCATCGTATTGTTTCAGGAGTGCCTCGTATATCCGGCCAACTATCTCTCCTGCCTGCATCGACACCTCCATCTCCTTGCTGATATGCTCGCTCTGGGCATCAACAAGGAACTTCAATCGGTAGTATTCCGTTCCCAAGTCTTCCAGAAGTATTTCCTCTGGTTCTTTGTTGGGTTGGTTCATATCGTAAACCAGGAACGACTTGAAGTTGCATGTCACCACCCATTTGGGATGCTGGCTTTGAGGCATATTCACGATATACAGCTTGGCCTGCAAGAATGGCGTGATGTATCCATCGCCTTTTTTGATGGGCTTGCGCAGGTCGATGTTGATAGATTTCTGTTCTATCAATACCTTTGTCGATGGAATGTGTACATCAATGAAGTTCGTACTGTCAACCATTGATTCCACCTGTTCTTCGTAGCGGAGAAACTCCAACAGGTTATCCACGCCAAACACATTGGTCAGCAAGTCGGCCCAGAATAACTGGCTCTGTCCACGTTCGTAGCCCTTCCCTTTCCATCGTTCAGCAAATTCAGCCGCAGCAACGGCAATTTGTTTATCTGTCTTCATGTAGCGAGTTCTATTTAAGTATTGAAGCATGGCTTCTTTGAATGTGTAGACTATGCAATTTGAGTGCAAAGATAACAATTTTTTGCCAGTTTGCGATATTTTTTTGCGTATTATTGCTTTTGTTTGGCATTTATTTTGTTTTGCGCTCGACTTTTCGTAACTTTGCCATCAGAGATGGCGAAATTACTCCGTCTCGGCAAAAAAAGAAAAAGTTTCTTTGTTTTGCGCTCGACTTTTCGTAACTTTGCAGCCGCAAAAAGATGAAGATATGATTGTATGCATTGCCGAGAAGCCCAGCGTGGCGCGCGACATCGCCCGTATTATCGGAGCAAACCGCTCGCACGATGGCTATATGGAGGGTAACGGTTACCAGGTGACTTGGACGTTCGGACATCTGTGTACCTTGAAAGAACCCCACGACTACACACCGATGTGGAAGACGTGGAGCTTGTCGGCATTGCCTATGATACCGCCACGCTTCGGCATCAAGCTCATCGAAGACAGCGGCATCAAAAAGCAATTCAGCGTGATAGAGCGGCTGATGCAGCAGGCCGACGGCATCATCAACTGCGGCGATGCCGGGCAAGAGGGTGAACTGATACAGCGATGGGTGATGCAGAAGGCTCAGGCCAAGTGTCCCGTGAAGCGCCTGTGGATATCGTCGATGACCGATGAGGCTATCCGCGAGGGTTTTCAGAACCTGAAAGACCAAAACGACTATCAGCCTCTCTATATGGCCGGATTGAGCAGAGCCATCGGCGACTGGCTGCTGGGCATGAATGCAACGAGGCTCTATACGCTGAAATACGGCCAGAATAGGCAGGTGCTGTCTATCGGCAGGGTGCAGACGCCGACGCTTGCCTTGATTGTAAACCGGCAAAAAGAAATAGATAACTTCAAACCAGAGCCCTATTGGGTGCTCTCTACCCTCTATCGCGATACGCTCTTCACCGCCACCAAGGGAAAGTTCCAGTCGAAGGAAGAGGGCGAAAAGGCCTTCGAGCTGATAGCCGGGAAGCCTTTCCTGATTACGAAGGTGGAGAAGAAAAACGGCAAGGAACAGCCCAAGATGCTCTACGACCTGACTTCGCTGCAGGTGGATTGCAATCGGAAGTTCGGTATGAGCGCCGAGCAAACACTCAATATCATTCAGGCCCTCTACGAGCGCAAGCTGACCACCTATCCGCGTGTGGACACGCAATATCTGTCGGACGACATCTATCCGAAGTGTCCGCAAATCATGAACGGACTCTTTCAGACGAAAATTGCAGGGAAGGCGGTATATGCTGAACTGGTCAGGCCGCTTGGCGGGAAGCCGCTCATCAAACCGAAGCGCATCTTCGATACCAGCAAGGTGACCGACCACCACGCCATCATTCCCACAGGCGTGCCTGCACAGAACCTGACGGAGATAGAAAAACGCGTGTTCGACCTGGTGGCTCGCCGCTTTATAGCAGCATTCTGGCCCGACTGCAAGTTTGCTACAACCACCGTTCTCGGAGAAGTGAGGAGTGGGGAGCCAGAAGCGAAGGCCGACGCCATCGAGTTCAAGGCAACCGGTAAGCTGATTCTTGATCCAGGTTGGCGCACGGTGTATGCCGGCGATACCGAAGAGAAGAAAGACGAAGAGGAAAAGACGCTGCCCGACTTCGTTGTGGGCGAGAGCGGTCCCCACGAGCCAACCCTGACGGAGAAATGGACCACGCCACCACCTTATTATAATGAGGCCTCGCTGTTGAGGGCGATGGAAACGGCAGGCAAGTTCGTGGAAGACGAGGAACTGCGCGCCGCCATGAAGGAGAACGGCATCGGACGACCATCGTCGAGGGCAGGCATCATCGAAACCTTGTTCAAACGCCATTATATCCGCCGCGAGCGAAAGCGACTGGTGGCCACGCCTACTGGCATAGAACTCATCGACCTGATCAAGGAAGAACTGCTGAAAAGCTGCGAGCTGACAGGCATTTGGGAGAAGAAGTTGCGCGACATTGAGCACCAGAAATACGACGCACAACAGTTTGTGCAGGAACTGAAGGAACAGATTACGCAGATTGTGCATGAAGTGCTTGCCGACAACAGCAATCGGCGGGTTACCTTAATGGAGGAGGAGCGGACGAAAAAGGCCGGTTCTGCCAAGACCGCATCCACCAAGACACCGAAGAAAACAGCGGAGAAGGCAGCCGGAACCCAACCCAAGAAGACCCCGAAGAAGCAGAAGGCAAAGTCGGCTGTGGCTGTTGTGGCAGAAGGCGATGTCTGTCCGCTTTGCGGAAAAGGACATATCATCAAGGGGCATAGTGCTTACGGATGTTCTGAATGGAAAAACGGTTGCACTTTCCGGCAGGCTTTTACCTGACCATCGGCCTCGACTGCGCAAATCCAGAACAACCGCTTTTCTGCTGAAAATAAAAGAAAAAGACTATTTTTCTTGCATAATTCTTTCGAAAAGTGTATCTTTGCACGTTGATAATGTTCAAGTATTGAATTAGCATAGACGACGTCATGAAAATTTTCACAAGTGCCCAGCTGAAGGAACTCGACCAATATACCATTGCCCACGAACCCATCCGATCGATTGATTTGATGGAGCGAGCGGCCAAGACGCTCACACGCGCCATCATGGAACAGTGGACGCCGCAGACGCCTGTGGTCGTCTTTGCCGGTCCGGGAAACAACGGCGGCGATGCTCTGGCTGTGGGCAGGATGATGGCCGAGCAGGGGTATCATGTCAGCGTCTACCTTTTCAATACTACAGGAAAGCTGAGCGAGGACTGCGACAAGAACCGCAAACGGCTACAGGATTGCCGTAAGGTGAAGGAGTTTGTAGAGGTGGTGGATGAATTCGACCCGCCCAAGCTCTCTGCAGAGACGCTTGTCATTGACGGACTGTTCGGAACAGGACTCTCCAAGCCTTTGGCTGGCGGTTTCGCCTCGCTGGTGAAATACATCAATCAGAGTCCGGCCTATATCTTAAGTATCGATGTGCCTTCGGGATTGATGACCGAAGACAACTCGTATAACGTGCGCGCCAATATGATCAAGGCCGACCAGACGCTGACCATCCATCAGCGCAAACTGGCCTTCCTGTTTCCTGAAAACCAGCAGTTTGTCGGAAAGCTGCGCATTCTTGACATCCGGCTGAGCGAAGAAGGCGCTGAGCGCATTGATGCGCAGTTCACCATGCTCGACGAAGCAGACGTAGCCAAGAAGCTCCGGCCGAGAGATAAGTTCGCTCACAAGGGAAATATGGGTACGGCGATGATCATTGCTGGCAGTCAGGGTATGGCTGGCGCCTCTATCCTTGCCACCAGAGCTTGTCTGCGCAGTGGAGTGGGGAAGGCCATCGTGCATATTCCCCGCCGACTGAACGATATTCTGCAGATTAGTGTGCCTGAAGCCATCGTAGATACCGATGCGGATGAGAAGTATTTCACAGAGGCCACCGACACATCGTATGTCGATGCGGTGTGTATCGGTCCTGGACTGCGACAGCAGGAGAGTTCGGCCATCGCGCTGATTTCACAGATTCGTCGTACCACCGTGCCCATCGTGCTCGATGCCGATGCTCTGAACATCCTGGCCAACCACCGCGCTTGGCTCCAGCAACTGCCCGGCGGAATTGTGATGACTCCGCATCCGAAAGAGTTCGACCGACTGAACGGCAGTCCTTGTGCCGACAGTTATGAACGCCTGTCGAGGGCAAGAAGTATGGCCGAACATCAGAAAGCATATATTCTGCTGAAGGGTCACTATACGGCTCTTTGCATGCCCGACGGTCGCGTTGTGTTCAACACCACCGGTAATGCAGGTATGGCCACCGCAGGTAGCGGCGATGTGTTGTCGGGAATCATCACAGGACTGCTCGCCCGAGGCTACGGACAGGCCGATGCTTGCATGCTGGGAATGTATCTGCATGGGCTGGCTGGCGATCTGGCTGCAGCCGACTTGGGGCAGGAGAGCGTTACGGCTTCCGACCTGATAGCTTATCTGCCTCGTGCCTTTCGCCGCCTTGAAGAATGATGTTTCCAAGATAACCATTCATCATCTCGAACAACAAAGAAATTCTCAACAATGAAAAATATCCTTGATACGATCCTTCGTCCGTTCAGTCGCTGTTTGGCAGCGACCCTCATCGCCATCCTTCCCGCTCTTTGCCCAGCGCAAACCATCATGGAAGGAACCACCTATTGTCTGCCCAAGACCACTGTCGACGTGGTGCTGCTCATCGAAAAGACAACGGTTCAGCCTGGTGAACTCTGCCAGTATGCAGAGCGCTTTATGAAGAAGTCGGATGCTCCTGCGGAGCCTTCTGTGACTTATCGCCTGCTGTCTACCTCGATTGTTCCCACGGCCATAGCTGATACAGCCAAACAGTTTACGGCTCGCAACGACGGCAAACACAACATCCAGAAGGTGATGGTGGCCGACAACGGTATCATTCTCGCTGTGAATGCACAACCCAAATTGGCGGCTAAGCGACAGCCGTTCGTGGCTGCAGCCAAACCTGTTGCGCTGAATGCCCACGACTATATGAATCAGGATATTCTTGCAGCTGGCAGCAAGGCGAAGATGGCGGAACTGATTGCGCAGGAGATTTACGATATTCGGGAAAGCCGTTCGCAACTGTCGAAGGGACAGGCCGAATTTATGCCTAAGGATGGGGAGCAGCTTCGCATCATGATGAATGCGCTCGACGTGCAGGAAACCGCGCTGATGCAGGTGTTTACAGGCACCAACGTGAAGGATACTTCGGAAGTGGTGCTGAGCTATGTGCCGGAAAAAGAAACGCAGGGCGATGTGCTCTTCCGCTTCTCCAAGCATTTCGGCCTTGTAGATGCTGACGATCTCTCTGGTGCTCCTTACTATATTCATGTGACCGACCTCCATCAGGTGCCTGTCAATCAGGCTGTGGCTGAGGGAAAACTGCCGAAAGACAATGCTGAGATTTACGTCAATCTGCCGGGTCGTGTGCGCATTGACATCACCCATTCGTCAAAAACCGTAGCTTCAGCAGAACTGATGGCTACAGAGTTTGGCCGATGCGAATCGCTCGACAACGAATTATTCGGCAAGAAACTCTTCACCCAACTGGTCTATCATCCGCTGACGGGCAGCATTGAGAGCATTACCTCCGATATGGTGAAGAAATAAAAATGTTGCAAAGAATTAAACTTCTTTGCAACACCATCTTGTTACTTTAATCATGACTGCCATACCGGGAATTTCCTTGAGCAAATAGTATTTGCCGCTTGAGCGCACCAGTCGGCCGGTAAGTCCTGCCAAAGGCCCATGATGAACCAGCACGCGAGCACCGGGTTTCAGGCGGGCTTCTTCTTCGCTCAAATACTTCTTCATCAGCAAATCCGGGTTGCACATCGTGATGAACTCATGCATCTGGTTGGCAGGAATCTGGTAGTATTCTTGTGAGCCTCGCTCTTTGCGCAGAATGAAGAAGTGGCCTTTGAAGTCTTTCAAGAGCTTGGGAAATTCTTTGTCGTCGATTGTCTTTTTCAGGAAAATCAGGTTGCTGACCACAGGTTTCAGTTTGTGGCGGTGACGTCCTTTCCTGTCCAGATAGTCTTCTCGCTGAAGCGGAACAAAAGAGGTAATACCAGCCTGAGCGAGAAAGTCGTAGATTTCCTTCTGCTTCACACCAAACAGCTGCATTCCATACCACGGAAACTGGTCGTTGGCGAGTTCGTTGGTTTGATAGTTCTTCCAGTCTGACTCCATTGGGTGTTAGGTGATGGGTGATGAGAAGTTGTAAGCTCTTACCTTATCGTCTGTTATCCTCTTTCCTTCGTTCAGAATTCTGAAGTGAAGTGGAAGTGGATGTGCTTAAAGTCTTCCTGTGCCATTTGCAGCACATAGCCCGAGTCGGCCAGGAACACGTCGCGTCCCTCTTTGTCCTTGGCCATATACTGGTATTTGCGCTTCTTGAAGGCATCGAGCTCCTGTTCGTCGTCGGCTTCTATCCAGCAGGCCTTGTAGAGATGAACCGGCTCCCAGCGGCATTTCGCATTGTATTCGTTCTCTAAGCGATACTGGATGACCTCGAACTGCAACTGACCTACGGTGCCGATAATCTTGCGATTGTTGAACTGATTGACGAAAAGCTGAGCGACGCCCTCGTCCATGAGCTGGTCGATGCCCTTCTGCAGCTGCTTGGCTTTCATGGGGTCGTCGTTCTCGATATACTTAAACATTTCGGGCGAGAACGAGGGCAAGCCGCGGAAGTGAAGTTGTTCGCCTTCGGTGAGCGTGTCGCCAATCTTGAAGATACCGTTGTCGGGCAGACCAACGATGTCGCCCGGCCAAGCCTCTTCGATGGTGCTCTTGCGTTGAGCCATGAACTGTGTGGGCGAAGAGAAGCGCAGCTGCTTGCCCTGTCGCACATGCAGATAAGGCTGGTTGCGCACGAACTTGCCCGAGCATACCTTGCAGAAGGCGATGCAGGAGCGGTGGTTCGGGTCGATATTGGCCGTAATCTTGAAGATGAAGCCCGTGAACTTCGGCTCTTCGGGCTGCACTTCGCGCTCCTCGGCCTTGGTGGGACGGGGCGACGGAGCTATCTCAACGAAGCAGTTGAGCAGTTCTTGTACACCGAAATTGTTCAGGGCTGAACCGAAAAAGACAGGTGCCACACTGGCCTGGCGGTAGTCGTCGACGTTGAATTCCGGATAAACGCCGTCCACCAGCTCCAGGTCTTCGCGCAGTTTGGCGGCGTCTCTGTCGCCCACTCGTTGGTCGAGCTCCTCGTTGTCGATGTTGATTTCCACCTTCTCCGTGACGCGTTGCTTGTCAGGAGTGAAGAGGTCGAGCTTCTGTTCATAGATGTTGTAGACACCTTTGAATTTAGCTCCCTGGTTGATGGGCCATGAGAGGGGGCGTACGCTGATTTCCAGTTCCTTCTCCAGTTCGTCGAGCAAGTCGAAGGGATCACGGCCCTCGCGGTCCATTTTGTTGATGAAGATGATGACCGGCGTGTTGCGCATCCGGCAGACATTCATCAGCTTGCGCGTCTGGGCCTCTACACCTTTGGCTCCGTCGACCACGATGATGGCCGAGTCAACGGCTGTGAGCGTGCGGTAAGTGTCCTCGGCAAAGTCCTGGTGTCCGGGGGTGTCCAGGATGTTCACCTTATACTCTACGTCGGAACCGTCGGGCGAATAGTCGAACTCCATCACCGATGTGCTCACCGAGATACCACGTTGCTTCTCAATATCCATCCAGTCGCTGGTGGCTGTTTTCTTGATTTTGTTGTTCTTCACAGCCCCTGCCACCTGTATCTGTCCACCGAAGAGCAAGAACTTCTCGGTCAGTGTGGTCTTACCGGCATCAGGGTGCGAAATGATGGCGAATGTGCGCCTGCGTTCTATTTCTTGATTCATTTACTTCCTTATTGTTGAGTTTTCGGGCAAGATTCAATGTTGCTTCGTAAAAATATCGTTCGTTCTTGCCTAAACAAGTTTCTCGATGCACTCGGCCAACGACTCCTCCCACTGGGGTATCTCAAGACCAAAGGTGGTCTTTATCTTTGTTTTGTCGAGCACCGAGAAGGCGGGACGAGGTGCTGGGGTGGGGTAGTCTTCGGTGTGGATGGGGCTTACCTTGCAAGTGTTAATGCCTGCCATGCGATGAATGGCGCAGGCGAAGTCGTACCACGAGCAGACTCCCTCGTTGGCGAAGTTGAAGATGCCAGGTTTAATGCCCTTCTCCACGATGCTCATGATGGCGCAGGCCAAGTCGCGCGCGTATGTGGGAGTGCCAATCTGGTCGAACACAACCCCCAGTTGTTCGCGCTCTTTGCCTAAGCGGAGCATCGTCTTCACGAAGTTGCTGCCAAACGGAGAGTAGAGCCAGGCGGTGCGGATAATCATGCTCTTCGAGCAGAACTTCTGCACACCGAACTCACCGGCCAGTTTGGTGGAACCATAGACGCTCTCAGGACAGGGCGTGTCGGTTTCCAAGTGGGGTGTATGTTTGGTTCCGTTGAACACATAGTCGGTAGAGATGTGAATCATCCATCCGCCACGTTTCTCGATGGCTGCGGCAAGATAGGCCGGAGCCTCTGTGTTCAGGGCAGTTGCCAGCTGCTTGTCGCTTTCAGCCTTGTCGACGGCAGTATAGGCGGCGCAGTTGATGATTCCATCCACCTGTTTCTCTGCGATAAACTGATTGACGGCCAGTTGGTTGGTGATGTCGAGTTCTTCCACATCGGTGTTCAGCCATGAGTGCTGAGCAAAGTCTTTTTGTAGGAGCTGGAGTTCGTTGCCGAGCTGTCCGTTGCATCCGGTAATGAGTATGGTCATAATTGCGATTTTTTTACATTTAGATTTCCTATAGTTCCAGGTCGCCCTGCTTGTCTTTCTGGTAGTAGTCGCTGAGCATCCCTATCAGGGTGGTTATCTCGTTTACGGCATGCAGGGTGTCGGGCGATATTTCCTTTTTCTGGAGTCTGAGAAGCATGGTGCCATAAAGGGCATTGAAGCAGGTCTCCACTTCTGGCGTGTTCTTGTCCTCGCCCTCTTTCTGTCGTAGTTCCACGATAAAGGGCAGAACCTTATAATATTCGCTTGTGTAGAAGGGGAACTTGCTGCTTTCCAGCAGTTCAGCATGGAGTTCCGAGAGTTGTTGCATCACCACCTGATTGATTTGCAGATGTCCCTGATTGCGTTTCCCCTCTTGGTTCATCATTCTCACCAGGTCGCCAAACCAGTCGGTCAACTCTTCCTTTTGCTCATCGTCGTAGTCGAATTGCGAGATATATTCGCGGCGCAGACGGCTGAGCGAGCAGTCGTAGGCACGAATGATGTCCTCCACTTGCCACATATAGAGCAGATATTCGGCGATGTTCTTCTTTCTGAGTTGCTGGGAAATATACATGATGAGTGATGAAGGGTTAAGGATGAGAGGTCAGTGGTGAAAGTTGGGTGGGCAGCGTATAGAGGTTGAACACCGTCCCGAAAAGGACAATCAGCGAGAACAGAATAACGATGCTCCCTATTACCTTATTAATAATAAGGATGCCGTTGGTGTCGAAAATGCCTCGTATCTTGTCGATGAGCCAAGTCAGCCCGTACCACCAGAGCAATGCGCCGAAGGGAACACTCAGGAATCCCAAGAGCATTTCCACGGGATGGTTGGGAATGACGAACGAGAACTGCGCAAAAAGTCCCATGAAGAGGAAGATGATGAGCGGATTGGAGAAGGTGACGAGGAAGGCCGTCACGCCGTTGTGTACCAGCGAATCCTTCTGTTTGCCGCTGACGTGCATGTTCTTCGTGGGATTGCTGCGCCAGCAATACACGCCGAAGGCCAGCAGCACGATGCTACCCACAATCTGCAGCAGAAACTGCGTATGGGCATCGTTGATCATGTTCATCACGAACGACATGCCCAGCAGCGTGATGAGTGCATAGATGATGTCGCTTACGGCAGCTCCGATGCCTGTCACGAATCCATACCAGCGGCCTTTGTTCAAAGTCCGCTGAACACACAGCACGCCTACAGGTCCCATGGGCGCACTGGCTATGATGCCTATCAGTATCCCTTTCAGTACAAGGTCTACGATGTCGATATGAAATGCAAATGGCATAAGTGGGTGCAAAGGTACAAAGAAAATTTCAAAGCAGCAACAAAAACACACAATTATTCCATTTCGATGCCGTAAATAGTTGTGCTCTCCGAAGATGGAGCAACATGGTGACAAAAAAAACCGAAGCTTTTCACAAAGCCCCGGCCTGACCAGTTAATATATTTGCAAGCTAAAAAATATCACTTTCCTTCTTCCATGTTGCCTAAGATATATAGGCGCGTCATCTCCGTCTTGGCATTGGTGCGCACGGTGATGGTCTTCTTGAAGTGGCCGGGGAACTTGCCCTTGCCGTTGTAAGTCACGCTGATGGTGCCCTTCTTGCCCGGAGCGATGGGCTCCTTGGTGTATGAAGGTACGGTGCAGCCACAGCTGGCCACAGCCTGATTGATAACCAGCGGAGCGTCGCCCGTGTTGGTGAAGGTGAACGTACACTTCTGCACGGGTTGGCTTTCGGCAAACGTACCGAAGTTATGCTCCATCTTGTCAAACTTAATCTCTGCCTGTTTTTGGGCCAAGGCGTAGCTCAGTGAGCACACCATCATGAGGGCCATCATAAGAAACTTTTTCATCTTACGTATATTGTATATATTGATTGATGCCGCAAAAGTACACAATTATTCTTGATAATGGTGCAAAACGATGTGATTATTATTAAAGATTAACGATTCTTCGCAGATTGTTTGCGATTATTTTTGTCGCATGAAAAAAAATCACTACTTTTGCAACCCATAAATATATCTGTTCACAGCAGATGCCCCATCATCAATGGTCAACCGTAACTACACCAAATAGTCAATCAATCGTAAATAGTAAATCGTCAAATCGTAAATTATAAAGATGTATAGAACAAACACTTGTGGAGAGCTTCGGCTCCAGAATGCCGGTCAGGAAGTGACTTTGGCCGGTTGGGTGCAGCGCACTCGTAAGATGGGCGGTATGACGTTTGTCGACGTTCGCGACCGCTATGGTATCACACAGATTGTTTTCGACGAGTCGGCCGATGCCGAGCTCTGTGCCAAGGCCAACCGCCTGGGCCGTGAGTTCTGCGTGCAGGTGAAAGGCATCGTCAGCGAGCGACAGAGCAAGAATCCCAAGATGCCCACGGGCGACATCGAGATTCTGGCCAAGCAGCTCAACATCCTGAGCGAGAGCCTCACACCTCCTTTCACCATTGAGGACCAGACCGACGGTGGCGACGACATCCGCATGAAGTACCGTTATCTCGACCTGCGCCGCCAGTGTGTGCGCAAGAATCTGGAACTGCGCCACAAGATGACCATCCTCATCCGCAACTTCCTCGACTCACGCGACTTCATTGAGGTGGAAACGCCCATCCTGATTGGTTCTACGCCCGAGGGTGCACGCGACTTCGTGGTGCCCAGCCGCATGAATCCCGGTCAGTTCTATGCGCTGCCACAGTCGCCGCAGACGCTGAAGCAGCTGCTCATGGTGAGTGGCTTCGACCGCTATTTCCAGATAGCCAAGTGCTTCCGCGATGAAGACCTGCGTGCCGACCGTCAGCCGGAGTTCACTCAGATAGACTGCGAGATGTCGTTCGTCGACCAGGAGGATGTCATCCAGGTGTTCGAGGATATGGCCCGCCATCTGTTCAAGGAGATTCGCGGCGTCGACCTGCCTGCCAAGTTGCAGCAGATGACGTGGCACGAGGCGATGCGCCGCTTCGGTTCTGATAAGCCCGACCTCCGCTTCGGTATGGAGTTCGTGGAGCTGATGGACGTGCTGAAGGGTACGGGCACTTTCCCCGTGTTCGACCAAGCTGAGTATATCGGCGGTATCTGTGTTCCTGGTTGTGCCAACTACACGCGCAAGCAGCTCGACCAGCTCACCGACTTTGTGAAGCGTCCGCAGGTGGGAGCCAAGGGACTGGTCTATGTAAAGTTCAACGAAGACGGCACGGTGAAGTCGAGCATTGATAAGTTCTATACGCCCGAGGTGTGGGCTCGGCTCAAGGAGAAAATGGGCGCTAAGGATGGTGACCTCGTGCTCATTCTCTCTGGCGACAATGCCAACAAGACGCGCGTTCAGCTCTGCACGCTCCGCTTGGAGATGGGCGACCGTCTGGGCTTGCGCAATAAGGATCAGTTTGAGTGCCTCTGGATCATCGACTTCCCGCTTTTTGAGTGGAGCGACGAGGAGCAGCGCCTCATGGCTACTCACCACCCGTTCACGATGCCCAACCCCGACGATATCCCCTTGCTCGACGAGCATCCCGAACAGGTGCGCGCCAAGGCCTACGACTTTGTGTGCAATGGCGTAGAGCTGGGTGGCGGTTCCATCCGTATCCACGACGGCCAGTTGCAGGCCAAGATGTTCGACATCCTCGGCTTCACGCCGGAGCGAGCAATGGCACAGTTCGGCTTCCTCATCAATGCCTTCAAGTACGGCGCACCGCCTCATGCAGGTCTCGCCTTCGGTCTCGACCGCTTCGTGAGCATCATGGCCGGCCTGGACAGCATCCGCGACTGCATCGCCTTCCCGAAGAACAACAGCGGTCGTGACGTGATGCTCGACGCTCCCGGCGAGCTCGATTCCAAGCAGCTCGAAGAGCTTCAGCTGAAGCTTGATGTCAAGGAATAAGTGTTTTACGCTATAAACACGAGGTCGTGCCAAAACTCTCCAATAGTGGGGATGTCTTGGCACGCCCTCTTTTTGTAGTCACCCCAGCAAAGATCTCGCCCGATTGCAAGGAAAAACACATCTTTTTCACCCTTTTATTTGGAACTTCCGCAGATTTGTAGTATAATTGCACAGTAAATATCACGGTTGATGATGGATAAAAAGACTTTGGAGTTCGTAACATTCTGCATAAGCAGACTTTCGCTTTTGTTGAATCTTCCTCAGCAAGAAGTATACAGGCGTCTCAAAGATTCAGGTATACTGTTTGACTACATTGTGCCATCCTACGATGTACTCCATACATTTAGCTCGCGATATCTGATGGAAGACCTGACTGATTATATGAAAGAGAAAGGAGTGTTGACCGCATGAAAATATATCATTCGTCAAACGTTATCGTTAAGTGCCCAGATGTGCAACACTCGCGCGAATATCTGGATTTTGGACGTGGCTTCTACCTTACTACGCTGCATGAACAAGCGACAAGATACGCTCAACGGTTCAAAAGGAGGGGGCAGCAAGCATGGCTCAACACTTACGAATTGTCTTGGGAAGAGCGCTCGTGGAACATCAAGCGGTTTGAAAGCTATGATAAACTGTGGCTCGACTTTGTAGCACAGTGTCGCGAAGGGCAGGATACCACTCGGTACGATATGGTTATAGGAGGTATCGCTAACGACAGAGTGATCATTACGCTCGACAGATATTTTGCAGGTGAGATTTCGCAAGATGAGGCTCTGGGATTACTGCGATACGAAAAGCCCAATATACAGTATTGCATTCGTTCTGAGCGAATGTTACAAGAGTGTTTAACCTATATTTATTATTCAAGTTTCGCAAGTTCCTAACTTGCCAGTTTTAATTGATAGATTTCAACGAAATGACTGAGTTTGTCCGACCGATTCACGAGCATGTCAAGGATTTGTTCATCCTCGATATTGAAGCACTCTGCGATTTCGCGGACGATCTCAAGTATCATATCCCAGATTCTCTCCGTGAG
>FLNX01003340.1_pt1 | contig 19108 bp, 14 predicted proteins | sample 1140341 | NCBI WGS metagenome assembly FLNX01 (sample SAMEA3878208, study PRJEB12797) | bioreactor metagenome | biome: Moose rumen | place: Sweden | collected 2011-10
CCATGGGCAAAGAGGAGGACATCATACGCACGGACGAACTGATTATCAAGAACCTGAAGACCAACAAAGTGCTGCAGATAGCGCAGGAGATAGGCAAAGTGCCGGTGCTGTCGTTCGGCAACAGCGGAGGCGACTGCGCCATGCATAACTACTGTCTCGGTAACGCGGAGCACAAGACGCTTGCCTTCATGCTCATTGCCGATGACGACGAGCGCGACCATGCCAACCGCGACAAGGCTCTCCAACTTGGCGAGCAGTGGCGCGAAGCAGGCTATCAGGTCATCTCTATGCACGATGATTTCAAGACCATCTACGGTGGTAGCGTAGAGAAAACAGAATTCACATTTTAGTAAACGAATATATTAAACAAACAATAAAATGAGAAACAAACATGTACTATTGAATGCCGTATTGGCATTAGTGTTGGTGCTGACGGGCTGCGTGAAGATGCCTGAGGAGCAGCACACGAGTTATGAAACAATCACCCTCTCCCGTGAGACGGTCACCGCTCCGCTTTCGTGGAGTGCCGCTATTCGAGGAACAGGCGATGTGTCCATCGTCTCGCGATGCACGGGTACGCTGAACGCCATCAAAGCGAAAGACGGACAGCGGGTGAAAGCGGGCGATGTGCTATTCGAGATTGACAACCGCAGTGCGATGAATAACCTCGAGCATGCGAAAGCCGACCTGCAGACGGCACTTGCCAACCTCAGTAATGCGCAGTTGGAAGCCGAGAGCAACAAAGACCTCGCTGAACGAGGAATCATCAGCGATTACCTGCTGCGTACCAGTCTCAATACGCTTCAGTCAGCCGAGGCACAAGTGGCGCAGGCACGCGCAGCTGTGAGCACGGCGCAGTTGCAACTTGATTTCTGTACCATCAAAAGCCCTGTGGATGGCTTGGTGGGTAATATCCTTCCCCGCGTGGGCGATGTAATAGCCGAAGGGATGATGCTGACGCGTGTAGCCGGTGTGAAAGAGATGGAAGCGCGTTTCTCGCTTACCGAGAGTCAGATACACGCTATTGTGAAAGAAGTGGGTTCGTTGGATGCTATTCTGAAGATTGCCCCGCCGATGACGCTCCGTTTCAAGGATGGCAGCGAGTACAGCGAGAAAGGGCGTATCACCAGTCTGTCGGGAATGGTGGACCAGCGGACAGGTAGCGTGACGTGCTATGTGACCTTCCCGAACCCCAAAGGTGAACTGTTTTCCGGCATGCAAGGCACTGTAGTGATGCCTATTGAGTGGGAGAATGTGATGCTCGTGCCGCTTACCGCAGTCGTGCGCATACAGGATAAAGCATTGGTGTATAAGGTAGGTGCTGACAGTCTTGCCACCAGTGCTATCGTAGAGATTGAGGAGTTAGGTGACGGCTTGCGTGCCGCTATCCTCTCCGGTGCCGAAGTGGGCGAGACCATCGTTGCCAAAGGTGCCGCCAATGTACATGAGAAGGACCGCGTAATTTGGTAAACTATGGCAAAGGGTAATATTTTCGTAGATCGTAAGGTGATGGCAGTGTGTATATCGCTGCTGATTGCCTTGGTAGGCTTTATATGCCTCAAAACATTGCCGATTGAACAATATCCTGACATCGCGCCTCCGACGGTGATGATTTCCACCTCGTACACCGGCGCGGATGCCAACACGGTGATGAAATCCGTTGTCATGCCTATTGAGGAAGCCGTCAACGGTGTGGAGAACATGGCGTATATCACCTCGGAAGCCTCTGCCACAGGTGATGTGAACATCAATGTCTATTTCAAGCAAGGTACCGACCCCGACATGGCGGCAGTGAACGTGCAGAACCGCGTATCCGCTGCGTTGGGACTGCTGCCGCAGGAGGTAACCCGCGTGGGTGTGAAGGTGGAGAAACGGCAGAACAATATCTTGCAGATTGCAGCATTGGTTAGCCGCGATGGCAAGTTCGACAACGACTTTGTTGCCAACTATGTTGACATCAATGTCAAACCGCGTCTGCTGCGTGTGACGGGTGTGGGTGCCGTGCAGTTGTTGGGTAACACTTATTCGCTGCGCATTTGGATGAAACCTGATGTGATGGCGCGGTATGGCATTGACCCGCAGGATGTTTTTGCTGCTATTGGCAATCAGAATATGGTGGCAGCAGCCGGTTCATTAGGCGAGCAGAGCGGCAACACCTATCAATATAACTTGGAGTACAAAGGTCGTTTGCAGTCGATTGAGGAGTTTGAAGATATTGTGCTTCGTGCTACTCAGGGCAATGTGCTGCACCTCAGGGATGTGGCAGACTTGGAACTTGGTGCGCTGAGCTACAGTTTCTCATCGCGTATTGACGGTCAGCCGGGCGTGGCGTTTATCATCAACCAAGCCCCCGGAGCGAACGCCACACAGGTCAATGCGGCGATAAACGACATCTACAAAGACTTGCAAAAGACCATGCCCGCAGGTTTGGAGTTTACGGTTTTGCAAACGAGCGATGACTTCCTCTATGCTGCTATCCATAATGTGGTGGAGACCCTTATCATCGCTATTTTGTTAGTCATTTTAGTCGTGTTCTTCTTCTTGCAGGACTTCAAAGCGACACTCATTCCGTCTATCTCTATCATCGTGTCGCTGCTCGGCACATTCGCAATAGTGAAAGTGGCAGGGTTTTCCCTAAATATATTGACACTCTTTGCGCTTGTGCTTGCCATCGGAACGGTGGTTGATGATGCGATTGTGGTCGTCGAAGCGGTGATGGCGAAGATGGAAACGGGTTATACCTCGGCATACAAAGCCACCAAGGACGCAATGAGCGAAGTGACGGTGGCGGTAATCAGTTGTACGCTCGTCTTTATGGCTGTGTTCATCCCTGTAACCTTCATGCCGGGTACCAGTGGCACGTTCTTCACGCAGTTTGGTATTACGATTGCTTCGTCGGTCGGCTTGAGTTGTATATCTGCATTGACACTTTGTCCTGCCCTAACGGCACTGCTGTTCAGACCGAAGAAAGAGGAAGCAGGTAATAAGAAAAAGACCTTCAGTCAGTATGTCAAACAAGCCTACGACGCTGCTTATAACGCCATCTTGGGCAAGTACAAGAACGGTGTCGCCCGCTTCATAAAAAAACCTAATCGCGCATGGATATGGCTCATCCTTGCGGTAATTGTAATGGTGTTCTCGATGCGTGCTCTTCCTTCGGGATTGGTTCCGCAAGAAGACCAAGGCGTTATCCTCGTGGACGTAACCGCCCCTGCCGGTTCGCCGCTCGTAGAGACCGACAAGATCATGGCAGAGGTTGAGGAACATGTGTTGCGGCTTGAAGAGGTGGAGAGTTACGCCAAGATCTCCGGCTTCGGACTGCTGTCGGGTACCGGCGTCAGTTACGGCACGCTGGTAGTCAGGCTCAAACCGTGGGACGACCGCAAAGGTATTGAACACTATATAGATATGGTGATGTACAAACTCTATTTGAGTTGCGAAGACATCAAAGAAGCGCAGATTATTCCGTTCCAGATGCCGCAGATTCCGGGTTATGGTAACAGCAACGCCATTGACCTCCAGATGGAAGACCTGCAAGGTGGAGATATGACCCGTTTCAACGAGGTGGTCAATACCTTCCTTGCCGAATTGCAGAAACACCCCGAAGTACAGATGGCGATGTCGCTCTACAGCGAGTCGTTCCCCAAATATAAGGTGGATGTGAACGCGACGCAATGTGACCGTGCAGGCATTTCGCCCGATGTCGTACTCAATACCCTCGGAGCGTACTGCGGCAGTGCGTACATCAGCAATTTCAACCAGTACGGCAAGGTCTATCGCGTCATGGCAGGTGCCGCTCCCGAGTACCGCCTCGACCCCAATTCGCTCAACAATATCTTCGTACGAGTAGGCGACGAGATGGCACCGATTGCGCAGTTCGTCACCCTCACCCCTGCCGTGGGTTCTGCCACACAGAAACGTTTCAACCTCTATCAGTCTATCGCTTGCTCGGTGCAACCCAACAACGGCTATAGCGAAGGCGATGTGCAGCGCGTAATTGCCGAGGTGGCAAAAGACCATCTGCCTACCGGCTATGGCTATGAGTACGGAGGTATGAGCCGTGAGTTGGAAGCCAACAGCAAATCCAACCTTACCGTTCTTATCTACCTCGTTTGTATTCTTCTTATTTATATGATTTTAGCATCGCTCTACGAATCGTTCTTCATTCCGTTCGCGGTACTGCTCTCCGTACCTTTCGGACTCATGGGATCGTTCCTGTTCTCATACCTATGCGGTCAGCAGAACAATATCTACCTCCAGACGGGTGTCATCATGCTCATCGGTCTGCTCGCCAAAACAGCTATCCTTATTACTGAGTTTGCCGTCGAGAAACGCAAGCAAGGAATGGGTATTATGGAAGCGGCATTGAGTGCCTGCGAAGACCGTCTCCGTCCTATCCTTATGACCGTTGTCACTATGATTGCCGGTATGATTCCGCTGATCATTGAAGGCGGCGCAGGTGCCAACGGCAACCGTGCACTCGCTATCGGCGTGACCGGCGGTATGGCAGTCGGTACACTTGCACTGCTCTTCGTCGTTCCCGCGTTCTACATCATCTTCCAGAAACTCCACGAGCGATTTACTCCTTCGGAATCCCGTGATAACGGCATGACGGAATCTCGTGACCACGACATCGCGGCATCCCGAAATCCCGAAACTTCGGCATCCCGAAATCCCGAAATTCCGGCATCCCGAAAAAAATCTCCTAAACAGTCTGTCGCCCCGATAATTATCGTTCTCGCTATAAGTACGGTGTTCTTCTCTTCTTGCAGCGTATTCCGCCACTACACCCCTGCCGAGCAACCTCGGCAAGACTCCCTCGTCACCGCCGTTAGCGAAGCGGACTGGCAGACATATATAGAAGACCCTATACTACAAGGACATATTAAAAAGGCATTGTCAAACAATGTTGATTATCGTTCCTGTCAATTAGCCGTCAAAGAAGCCGATGCACGCCTGCGGGCAACCAAACTCGGTTTCCTGCCCACACTTGCTATCAGCCCCGCCAACGTAGGGGTGTCAGGTACAGTTACACCCGGCAGCGGCACATCGGGCGCAGTGCTCTCCTATCAAGTGCCGCTCGCCCTCAACTGGGGCGGAGAGGGTTTTGGCACCGTGACCAACCGCAAACGGCAGGCAGAAGTGCTGCGAGAGCAAGCAGAGGATAACCTCGCAGCCGCAAGAGCAAACCTCATCGCAACAGTGGCAAGACTATACACCCAACTACAACTACTCGATTATGAGGCGGCGATTATCGACTCCACCGAACTCATCTGGCAACGCGTCCTCGAAGTGCAGCGTGTCTTGGTGCAGAACGGTCGTGCCTACTCGCCTTCCGTCGGACAGATGGAAGCCTCACTCATCAATGTGCAGATTCAGCGCAAGCAATTGCTCGAACAGATACACAGCCTCGAACTGTCCTTCTGCCGCCTCTTGAACGAAGAACCGCACGAGATTGACCGCTCACCCTTTGAAAACTTTCAATTTTCAACTTTCAACTTTCAATCTCCTATCCCTGCTGCACAACTGAGCAACCGCGCCGATGTGCGGGCTGCTGAACGTAACGTGGCGGCGGCATTCTATCAGACGAACATGGCGAAGGCGGCTTTCTGTCCTGCCTTGTCGCTTTCAGGACTGATAGGCTGGACCAACAACGGCGGTTTGGTTGCTAACCCGGGGCAACTGCTTATGAACGCTGTCTTAGGGCTCACGCAACCTATCTTTGCAGGCGGCAAACTCAAAGCCAACCTCCAAATTGCCAAACTGCAACAGGAGGAGGCTGCCAACCGTTATGTGGAAACAATGCTCAAAGCAGGTAGCGAAGTGAACGATGCTATCTTCCGTTGCAGCAGTGCGCAGCAGCAAGACAGCCTCTACCAACACCTGCTCGTCACCCAACAAGAGGCGTACGACGGCACCTGCGAACTGATGAAGAAAGGCAAGGCATCGTATCTCGAAGTACTTACCGCACAGGAGAACTACCTCAAAGCGCAACTCGCCGATGTCACCAATCGCTACAACGGTCTCATCAGTCTCATTGACCTCTATATCGCCCTCGGCGGAGGAACGAAATAGTCCAATGACAAGTAAAGTCAAAATACTCTGGAAAATTCCCCTCGCCGTAGCAGGTGTTATAGTGGGGTTGGTACTCCTTCTGCTGATAGCAGTAGGATGCGTGCTGTATGTCAATCCTGTGCGGCAAAAGGTGCTGGCGAAAGGGGTGGAGATAGCCACTGAAAAAACTGACTACGATATAGACTTGGGCGATATGTATTTGTCGCCGTTTCACCATTCGCCGATTGTGCTTTACCGAGCCTATAAGGGGCAAGCAGACCTGCCGTTAGCGGTAGAGATTGACAACCTTTTTGTAGGTCATCGGGGCGTTGATACGCTTGTCTATACGAATGGTCTGCGGCTCAACGCCAAGTTAATGACCTCCAACAGAGAAGCCCCTTTCAGCGATTTTCTCTCTCTTCCGATTGAAGTGGAACAACTGCGTTTGGATGAGACCACTATTCACTCCGACAGCCTGATTGCGGCAGTAGGCATAGATGCGATTGTAGGATTGTTAGATGTGCGTAGTCCTGAATTAGTTATTGCCGAAGGCAAATATCCGCTGCACTGCCTGCGCTTGAATGATGCTTTTGTGGGGATAGACCTGCGCAGCACGCCGCCCGACACTACGGCGCAGGACACCACACCGATGCTGATGGCGTTTGATGCACCCGATGCCGAGATGCGTAACATACGTTTTCGGTTGATGCCGTTGGGTATGGATATACGTATGGATACCTTATCCGCCAACGTCCTCGCCGATGTGGGCGGCAACCTGTACGATGCACGGCGGATAGACATAGGCGGATTAGGCTTCGGATTGGGTAATCTGTCTATACCGGCGGACACCATCTACGGCAACGCCTGTGTGGACTTAGCACGCCAACTGATTACCAGCAGAGGTTTGCACGCGCGTTCAGACGAGATGGGCGCTCGTGCCGACCTTCAAACCACGGAGATGAACTTGGAGACGATGCAAGTGGCGGTAACCGGCGATGCCGAGTACCAGGGCAGCAAAGCCCGTCTGCGCGTTTCGTATGACATCGACGACGAAGCCTATGATGCGTATATAGAAATAGAGAAAGTCAACCTCGCACCCTTCCTCAAAGATAGCACACCTGTTGTGCTCGCCGGTGAGATAGAGGCGCAGGGGAAAGGTATCAACCCACAATCGCGTGCGATGAAGAGCAAGGTCAATCTCCACCTGACGGATGCCGTCTATGGCAACATCAACGCATCGGGTATGCGGCTCAATGCCACGTTAGCAAACCAAACAGTGGAGGGTATGTTGCACCTGCCGGTTGAGGTGAAAGGTGAAAGTTTAAAGGTGAAAGGAGATACCGAACATAGGTTCCGTGTGGCGGACTTTATGACGATAGAGCAGATAGTTGTGGATTACCAAACGCAAATGCACAAGATCAAAGCACACGTGGCGGGCGAGGACTTCCAAGTACAGCAATTGGATATGCACTTTATGACCGACAGCACTACGGCATTGGAGTTATCGACAGATGGGTTGGCAGTAGATATGTCAAGCCCGATGCACGTGATGCAGTTAGCAGATAAGATACAACCACTGCTGAACACGATAAGCGATTCCTCTTTCCTCCAAGCCCTCACCTCGCTGCAAGACCTGACGCTATTAGACACGCTACGTCATCTCATTCCCGACCTCACGGCGCACATTGCACTCTTCAATGGCAGTCCAGTGCAATCAATGATTGAACGATGGGGATTAGACATTGACAAGATAGAGCTGTCGCTTGCTTCCGATTCGCTCCGCACCGACTTGTCAGTTTATGCCGCCATACCGGAAATTGGTCATCAGGACGACAGCACAGCCATGTGCCTGCCTGCTGCCAAGGCAGCGGTGCGCGTGGCGATGACGGAAAGCAAGACGGACGCTTCGCTCACAGCCGACAGTCGCCTCACGGACGGGGCAATGAGTATCTATGGTCTTTGCACGGACGCTGCGTTCCGTTTGAACCTGACACGAGAGCAGAACACCCTCTCCGGCGACGGGCGGCTGACATTAGACAGTATCTTCTACCAAGAAGCCGATTTAGGCAACCGTGCTATTGACTTGGCTGTCAGTCCTTCCAATGAATATGCGCACGCCCTGCGCGTGGATGTGAACACCGAACAGATTCCGTTAGACATCATTGATGGTTTTGTCCAACTGACGGACATTGCCCTGCATGGTGCCATCAAAGCCCACGCTGCGGTGGACGGTCTGCCGAGGCAAACAGACATCTCCGCCGAAGTGCTGCCGCTTGGTGTGCGGGCAGAATACACGCCCTTTGAGGTCGGTCTGAGCCTCGGTGAGACACCTATCATCATGGAGCATAGCCACATCGACCTCAATGGTCTGCCCGTCTATGGTGCTGACAGCACGTTCATCGCCATCAATGGAGGGCTTAACCTCAACACCATGCGGATAGATGTGACGCTCGCTGCCGATAGTTTCGCACCTGTCAAGTTGGTTAAAAACGGACCTATACCCGTCTATGGCGATTTGGCTACCGACATACGCGGCACCGTCTCAGGTCCCTTGGACAGTATCGTTGCCGATGTGGATGTGACCATCCTGCCCACGACGGACATCACTTATCCGATAGATAAGAAAAACCTTGCCCAAGTCAAACCGCACGGAACCGTCAATGTGCGTTTTGCCACGGCGGACAGCGTGCCGCTTAATCTCGGCGGACAGATTAACGTCGATGACGGCTTCGTCCGTTACTCGCCCAAAGCCTACCCTATCATGCCTTTCCATGTGGACTCAGGCAGTCACGTCGCTTTCCACGGACCTGTCGGGCAAACCGAATTGGCGGTGTCCGCTTCGCAGAAAGTCAAAGCCGATGTGCAGTCAGAGGGTGAAGAGACACGCCGTGTGGATTTCACCACCGGCGTGCGTGTGAATGGTGAATTGGACTCTATCGGACTGAATGCCATCGGTTTCTTCCTCGAAGCACCGGAAGACGAAACGATTACCCATGAATTAGCATCGTTAGACGAAGAGACACGCGAAGGATTGGCGGCAACGCTGCTCGCCACGGGAATGTATGTAGGCGAAAGCAATGTGGCAGCGCAGAAGGACGGCTACGCCCTTTCCTCTATCATCAACAGCCGTATCAATGCCGCGATGGCGAACTCGAAAGTAGGCAAATTCGTGGACATCGATTTCAGCAACGCCCAGACAGAGCATGCCGGTGGCAAAACCAACGATATGAACATCGCTATCAGCAAGTCGTTCTTCAAGGACAAACTACGCATCACTATCGGTTCGACGCTGACGGACAACCCCGATGTGAATAAAACCAGCGGACTGCTCAGTAACCTGTCTGCCGAATACAAACTGACCAAAGACGGCGATGTGCTGTTGCGCCTCTTCGCTGACCGCGACTACAACAATGTGCTGGAGGGTGAACTATATAAGTCAGGTCTCGGCGTGCAGGCGAACAAAGAATGGCGGCATGGGGAACTCTTCCGTGGTGACAGTATCACCCGCACGTATGCTTTGAGGGCAGATGCAGGTGTGGCGTATCGCTCGAACAACAGTATAGGGCCCGACCTAACCCTCAAATCATCTATCCGCAACCTCATGGGACGCGGCGAGACCTTCACCATCAAAGGTAATGGTGCTTATTACTGGGCATTGCGGGACAGGCATCCGGGCGACCCCAAGAAGACCGACACCTACAAACTCGGAGCCAACGCCTCGCTCATCTTCCCATACTTGCACTGGGCAGGCGACAACAACCCCGACGGTGACACGCGCTATATGCTCGGCTATCAGTATGAGAACATCGCCGGAGGCTACGGCGTGCATAAGATGACCGGTTCGTTGACCTATTTCATCCGTCCCTCACGCTATATCACCCATGCCTTCACGCCTTTCTCGCTCTCTGTGGTGCGTATGAAAGCGGAGTCCGACAGCCTGCTTGACAAAGCGGCGGAGTACCCCCAGCTCATCAAAGTAATAGCCGGAAACGAGTTCGTGCCCTCTATCGGCTACAACTTCATCTACAACGATTACCGCTCCAAACGGGCGGTGAACACGATGCTCGACCTCGGTGTCAAGGAGTCCGGCAACCTCATCAATGCTGTCTATTGCCTCTTCTCACATCAATGGGACGAGAAGGACAAACCGCTTGGCTCTATTACCTACAATCAGTTCGTCAAACTCTCTGCCGAGTTGCGCAATAAGTTTAATCTGACTGAGCAAGTCTCTATCGCCACGCGTCTCTTTGCCGGCGCAAACATACCGCTTGGCAACTCCTTTTTTGCGCCACTCTCCGAGGGTTTCTATGCCGGCGGTCCTAACAGTATGCGTTCCGCTTCGCCATACGCCTACGGACCGGGTAACTTCTACTCCGCCAAGTACAACCAGAACTTCTTCCATGCCGGAGATGTCAAGTTAGAAGCCAACTTCGAACTCCGTTTCCCGATTGTATGGAAACTCTATGGTGCCGCCTTCCTCGATGCCGGCAACGTGTGGAACTGGTATAGTACTGTTGACCTCTTCAAGGCGGCAGGGTATGAGGACTATCTCACCCGTCTTGAGATACCCGACAACCTCTATGACGGATTGTATAACAACCCCGAATGGGCGAAACAAATAGCCCTTGGCACCGGTGCCGGTCTGCGCTTGGATATAGACGGACTCGTTGTGCGGTTAGATATAGGCGTGGCTATTCATGCGCCTTATCAGACCTTCAAGTACGACAAACAGACATGGAAGCCCGACACCTCACAGCCCATCAATACCTATTTCAACATCCCCTCTGCAGCTGACGCCATCCGCATCAACTTCGGCATCGGCTACCCGTTCTAAAGGTCACTTAACCCTGTCTTTTCCGCACCCCCATTAGTGCCATACATTTGCACTCGCGTTCGGCAACAAGTTCGCAAAGGTCTATACCGCTCCGCTAAATAGACAGGCGGCTTGTGCCTCCGCTCTTCCCACAGATTAAAATCTGCGGGAGCCCTAATTAAATCAGTAAAGAATATGGCACTTTCTCTTTTGACATCCATACCTGCAACGTGTTACACATCGCAGTTGCAGGAAATAGTTCTCTCCACCTCCGCCGCGAGCGTCACACTCACCGCGCTTACAGCACCACTTGCGCACGGAATTTCGCCTTTGTGGGCGAAATTAAAGCGCAGTGGGCTGCTACGCTTTCAAATAAAAAACTTTCGCGAAAGTTTTTTATTTGGGAGGAGGAGCAGCGATGGCTTTAACGGACACAGTCCGTTCTGTGCCAATCGCTTGCTCCGACAAATACCCCTAGCCGAAGCCGGTGCGCATTGCCCTGCGCAATCTGCTCACCACGCTTAAACGCCAATTCCCAACGGCAGTTATTCACGGCCATCGGGACTTTGCCCCCAAAGCCTGCCCTTGTTTCGATGCAACCAATGAATACAAAGACCTATGAGAAAGCGTTGTTATTTATGCCGAATACTATTCGGCAGTGTCCTTATCCTTTGTTCCTTACTCCTTGCTCCATCGTGCAGCGTAAAGAAGCACGCCGTCACCACTATCGAGCAGCAAACTCAAACAACCGGCTCGCATACAAGTGTGCAAGCCCTTCAGTCGTTTGACTCCTTGCTGCATACCCTTGACTTCAGTGCAGACAGCATCGTCATCCGGATGGAATATCCGAGCAATAGTTATTGCGAGGATAGAGGAGGAACGGCGGCTGCCCTAAACTCGCCGAGCGAGTTTCCTTGCAGCAAGCCCGTTCGGACGACCATTACCGCCCATCAACCACGAGTGCGGGCTACAAAACAGGAAAATAATCGTGTAGTTGCGCAAAAGGTAGAGCAGGACACCGTGGCAACCCAAAACATCACCAATAGCCACGCCGATGTATCTAACGATATAGTCGGAGTGGCAAAGCCGATGAACGGCACTATCGTTGCTGTTATCGTCATATTGGCTGTTTTGATTGTTGCTACTATCGTCCTTTTGCTCTTCCTGCGCAAGTACAGGATTATTTGAAAAGCACATCGGCATTTTGGCGAAAAAACGCTAACTTGCCGAAGCGTCAAATCTCGATCCCATTTCCCTCAATGTTCCCTCGCCTTTCCCTACCTGCCAAACACGGGACAACTACGGGAGAACTACGGGACAACTACGGCTCACCGTACCGCAATTTTTGCACATTGTAACCACACTAAAACACCCAAAACAATGAAAACCACTATTACTATTTACACCTTTACCGCCATCCGCATAGAGCGCACCGAGCAACCACAACGCCCAAACAAACATCAACACCAAAAATCCCTGCAAAAACTATGGGACTACATCTCGCCACTATAGCAAGTGTGAAAGCCACGCAAAAGGGGTCGCAGGTATCCACGCCTGCGACCCAAGCAAGGCTTTACCATTTGTTTAATTGCCAAATTCGTAAACCTAACCCACTAAAATAGAATATGTATGCAACTTAAAGACATCTTCCTATCTATCCCGCGCAGTACTATTGAAACGCTGACCAAGTACCGCATCCTACCGCAGAATATACTTGTATGGTACGACCTCATACGCTTTTTCGACAGCATCGACCTCTCTGAAGAAGCACACCGCCGCCGCATATCCAAGTACTGCAAACCTTTTGGACAGATGGATAAATACCTATACACCGCAGACCACTTTCACCTCTCCGATGAGCAAACCCGCAAAGTCATAAACCGCCTAAATAAGTATGTTTAGAGTTCAAAGTTGATTTTTATTTGTATATGTGCAAAAAAAGTAGTATCTTTGCGGCAAGTTTTTGACACAAAGATACCTACAAAACAACACCCGATAGTTTGACTTGCGTCAGGGACTACCGGGAATTCCGTTGCAAAAGTACAAAAAGTTTATGAAACTACAAAATAATGATTTGATTGACAATCAAAGCGGAAAATAAAAAAGTGTATCTTTGTGACTTTTTTTGAAATACATTCTAATGAAAGCGAAACCATTTGTCAAATGGGTAGGCGGAAAAACGCAACTCATTGACCAACTCGAAGCCCTGCTTCCTGCTGACTTTGACCAATGGAGCGATGTAACATACATTGAACCTTTTGTAGGAGGTGGCGCAATGTTGTTCTACATGTTACAATCGCATTCTAATATCAAGTCAGCAATTATCAACGACATCAACTCTGACCTCACAACTTGTTACAAAGTGGTGAGAGATAATCCGTCAGACTTAGTCAAGTCTTTGAAACAAATACAAAAAGAGTATTATTCCCTGCAAGCAGAAGAAATGCGCAAGCAATTCTACTTGACGATGCGTGACGAGTTCAACACAAAAACTCTTGACCCAATCCGCAACACCACACTTTTCTTTTTCCTCAACCGCACTTGTTTCAATGGCTTGTACCGCGTTAATAAAGCAGGTCTGTTCAATGTACCTTTTGGCAGATACGAAACACCGATGATATGTGACCCTGTGACTATTTACGCAGATAGCGAACTCCTGCAAAATGTGGAGATTCTCACTGGTGACTACCAACAAACATTAGATAAAGCAAAGGGCAATACTCTATTTTATTTCGACCCGCCTTACCGTCCTTTGAGCAACACAAGTAGTTTTAACGACTACGCAAAAGAAGTATTTAACGACCTTGCGCAAAAGCGTTTAAAAGACTTTTGCGACCAAGTGACACAGGCAGGGTATAAGTTTATGTTGAGTAATTCGGATTGCTTCAATACTCCACTTAAAGACACTTTTTTTGAAGACCTATATTTAGCATATACAATTGATCGTGTATGGGCTTCACGCAGTGTAAATGCCAACCCTTCGAAAAGAGGAAAATTGCAAGAGATATTAGTGCATAATTATATCGAAACAAAACAACTTAAATTAGCAATATAATATGGATACGCATAACGAAAAGCGGTTTGAGCAGTTTATTGCTCAATTTCAGGAAACTAACGTAACGCTGGCAGACTTCTGCGATTTTTCTAAAATTAAGCAGAATGTTGAAAATATCGCAATAGACTTAAACACTCTTAATTACTTGGTCGGTAAAAGCGATTTAGAGTCAGCTGTTAAACAATTATGGAATAAAGACCCCAAAGTATTTAATGTGCTTGACATTCTTATCGCCATTCGTCGCGAAAAGAAAAACCGTTATATCAACAAACAAGGAGAAACAAGAGATGTCGCAGAATTATACAAATCGCCGGAAGGAGTTGTAGAGTTTTTGCAGGAAACAGGATTAGCAGATCTCTTGCAAAATGAGCATATTAAGAATTTGGTAGATTATGTTTTCGGAGTGGAGACCGGACTTGATTCTAATGCACGCAAAAACCGCTATGGTCATATTATGGAAGCGGCTGTGCGTGATGCTTTTACAAAGGCTGGTATTAAATTTGAACGTGAAGTGCGTTCGGATCGTTTTCCTTCTATCAAATCAATCTTAGGAAAAGACCTAAAACGTTTTGATTTCGTAGTGCCTTCAAAGAAAGTAACCTATTTAGTAGAGGTCAATTTTTATAACCCGGGTGGTGGTTCAAAACCTAATGAGGTTGCAAGAGCATATACTGAGGTAGGACCAAAGATAAATTCAGTTCCGGGATTTGAATTTGTTTGGATTACTGACGGATATGGTTGGAGTGGCTCTCGCAAAATGTTAGAAGAAGCATACATAAATATCCCCAAAGTATTTAGTCTTAATAATCTATCGGAATTTATAAATCTCATAGAGCAATAATGCCTATAGACGGATCTACATATCCAGATTTTACCATTCTGCAAGGCGATTGCATGGAGCGGTTGAAAGAGATAGAGGACAACTCTATCGATGCTATCTTTGCCGACCCGCCATACTTTTTGAGTAACGGCGGCATCAGCGTGCAAAGCGGCAAGCAAGTCTGCGTGGATAAGGGAGAGTGGGACAAAGGCGGCACACCCGAATATATCTATGAGTTCAATCGCCATTGGTTGGAACTCTGCCGCCCCAAACTTAAAGACAACGGCACTATTTGGATTAGTGGCACACACCATAACATTCACGTAGTTATGCGCTGCTTGCAAGAACTTGGCTATAAAGTGCTGAATACAATTACATGGCAGAAAACTGACCCACCACCCAATTTGTCGTGCAAGTACTTCAATTTTTCTACGGAACTCATCATTTGGGCACGCAAGAGTCAAAAAGTAACGCATAAGTTCAACTACGAGACCATGAAGCAGTTGAACGGAGGCTCGCAAATGACTGATGTGTGGCGAATTCCGGCAGTCAGTTCTTGGGAGAAACAGCAAGGCAAACACCCCACACAAAAGCCCTTGCGCCTATTATACCGTATTACTCTTGCTTCCACCAATGAAGGCGATACAATTTTAGACCCCTTTGCAGGATCGAGTACCACTGGTATAGCAGCAAATTTATTAGGACGAAGATTTATTGGTATTGAGCAAGAAACCGAGTTTGTGCAACTATCCTTGCGCCGCCGCCAAGCATTGGAAGACACAATAACACGCAAAAAGTTGTTCGACAAAATGCATGAGAATGCACAAGAATCAACTGTGCTTGTTAATCACATGCGTGAAAAAGACCGAGAAATAGCAATGCAATTAGGCATTACGTATTTGCGAGCAGGAGATAGCAGAGGCTCGTTGTTGGTGAAAGAGGGCTTTGAACGTTTAGCGCATATTTGCTTGCACACCAATGGCGATAATCCGCAACTATTCAAACAGACGAAAAAAGGTTTCCAGATTTGGACAGCTGATGCCTTGCGTGAATTAGGCTTCAGTGCTGAAAATGCACCCTATTATGCCGTTTTGCACTTTGACCCCACGAAGCCGATTAAGTATGACCAGCCCATAGACTTGCACAAAAGAAAATATACCCAAGTGGCACATATTGAGCCGTTGAGATACTTTATTGCCATAAAGTAGCCTCTAAAAATATTGACTTATACAAAAGCGACACCTTTAAAGTGTCGCTTTCTTATTTTGGTACTCTCCACGACCAACACCCTGCCCAAAATCATCGTACCTTTGTATCGTCTTTCGGTGAGATAGGATAATGAGCCAACGGAGCGTCTATCGTTTTACCCTCAGTTTCAGCGGCTCAAAAAGGGATAACCCCGAAAGACTATGCGCATACAACCCCAAACTTTAACTTTCTAAAAACCTAAACATTATGTCTAAAATTAAACTCGAAGCCCCATTCAAGGCTTTTCGCGGTAAGATTTGCAAGCACTCCGACATCATCTACAAGAAGATGAAGGACACCAACTACACCTCGCAAATCTGCAACCCCCGCACCAAACCCTTCTCGGCAGCCGAACTGGCTCGGCAGGTGAACTTCAAGACTGCTGTAACGCAGGCAGGCACTATCCTTGCCGATGCCACACAGCGTGCCACCTACGAAACCGCATTCAAGGCACAAACCAAGTACCAAACCCTACGAGGTTACATCATCGCACAAGTCTATGCGTCCTTGTAGTGTGGCAGCAGTCCGATAGTGGTGAGGCACTCCCGTGCCTCACACAAACCGAAACATTAACTAACTTATTAACAAACTAAAACCACAAATTTTATGAATTACGAAATGGAAGCCCCGTGGATGAGACTCGGTGGCAAAATCTCAAAGAAACGCACCCAAATTATTTGGGCAGAAAACTCATTTGGAACACGCTTTACACAACTGCGAGGAAAACGACGCACCAAACCTTCAGCGGATGAAATTAGCAAGCGTTCAAAATTTGCAGCTGCCATTCAGAGAACGCAAGACATCATGCAAGACCTTGACCTGCTCGAACCATACCGACAAGCATGGAGAGCCAAAGTACTTGCCGGAAGCACCAAACATCACACCCTACGCGGCTATGTCTTTGCACAAATCTACAAATCACTATAAACACCTTACAACTATGGGAAAAGTAGTATTTATCTCACCTGTTGACCATGTATCGGGCAAATTGTTCAAAGACTGTGTAATCATTTTCAAGTACCTCAACAGTACCAAAAACAAATTCACATCCCACTACACCAAATCAACCAAAGCACCGACAGTAACCATGCTCAACGCACGAACCAAATTTGCAAGTGCAATGGCAGAAGTAAAGCAGATAATGTTGTCCGATGAATTGCGAGCACCATACGAAACAGCCTACAAAAAGCAGTCCAAATACAAATCACTGCGCACATTCATCTTTGCATCAGTTTTGCCAAACCAATAAGCAAGAAAAAAATGTCAAACCCTCGGCATACATGCCGAGCCATAGCCAAAAACCTTAACTCTAATCACTCGCAACCGCACCCACAAAGTGCGGTTGCTTGTTTTCTACCGTACTGTACTTTCTCTTTGATTGTGAATAAGGTGTTCTATGTGCCATAAGTGAGGGACTTTTGGCACTCGCGCGCCGCACTTACTCCGCCAAATGTTCACAGGACATTTGGCGGTGCGGCTGTTTCGCTTCATGTGATAAAGACTTTGTTATTTACGGCTCTATCACAATCACCGAGATTAGCGAGGTGGAAGTCAAATGCCAATTCCTTGAAGGTCGCTCGGTGCAGAACTATGATGTAACCTTCAACGAAGTTTACATCAACGAACTTGAACTCGGCTACCCCGACACAAGTCGCGAAGGAATGTCTTGCGACTTCCCATATATCCGTGATAACCGCTTTGCCAACTGCAATTATCTTGCCTTGCCGTGGGTGAACAACAACACCGGCAACATTCAGAACAAGTGGAAAGCGCATCACACCCTTTCCTGTTTTCCGCAAAGCGGCACCCAAATCAAGGTTTGGATGGGTAGATGATGTCGTATAGCTCCCGCTGCTCGTCATCCAACCCTAACATCACCCTCTCACGGAGGTTCGATTTGGGCAATTCGTAGGTAATCGCGTACATATTCTTCGTCACTTCCTGCGCACGATATATAGTCAACGACGATTTCGCAGTCTTCAACAGCCGCTCCAACTCCAACATCACCGTATATGCCGTAAAGCAAATGCAGATATGCCCCTCTATGCGGTTAATCAGACGATGATATATCGGTCGCACTGCCAAATCATACTTGTTCATCCTAAACGCCCGCTCAATATACCATAAATAACCGTAATTATCTATCACTTCGCCATTCGACAACTTCGTGTTTGTCACATAACCTTTCAATCCATCCCAACGGGCATCTTCCTTAAACTTATCATAGTCAATACTAATCTTGACCTCTCCTTCCATCTGTAAGTACTTGTTATAGCCTCTGTTGTTGATATGCTCTTTGGTTAGGCTACCACTGCCTAAACGCTTTTCCAAACGAGCCAACCCCTTCTTACGATTCTCCTCATCGTGCTTTCGCCTGCCCTCCGAAAACGATACTATCAGACGTGTATGCTCATCTTTCTTTATCGCCACCGCTTTGCCGTTCTCCCATCCAATCGCTTGTATCTGTTGCTTTACTCCTGTCGTTTCAGACTTCACCCTCGCACCGAGAATGTACTCATATCCTTGTTCCTCCAATGCAGCGATATTGGCTTTTGTAAGCAACCCTGCATCCGCCACCACGATTGGTTTGTCGAAGCCAAACTTCGCCGCCAACTTTTTCACCATCGGAATAAAGGTCTTGCTTTCAGACATATTCCCCTCGAAGATGTCATAACCGATAGGATTGCCACCGCTTGCTACCAACAGACCTATATATATCTGCGGACACGAGTGTTTGCCGTCTTTCGAAAAACCACATTTGCGTATCTCATCCTCACTCGCAGCTTCAAAATACAAGGTCGTCATATCATAGAAACAGATACTTATCTCACCGCCTACAACCTGTTTGGTATGCGCAAAACTGATACGTTCCACCTCTGCCTTAATGTCTTCTTGCTGTTGTTTCTTTTGCTTTGATGCTGACTCGGTTTTTCGATAACAGAGGTTGTCCAAAAAACGATATATCTGATCTTCTGTATAGTATTGATGCAGGTAGCGAGACAAATAATCAACCGTCTTGAGTTTGCTGCCGGGATTGTATAATCGGCATATCACCAAATTGCGAAACATCTCGTTCTGAATGGCGTTGTAACCTATTCTATCGTACAATGCACCGAAT
>FLNX01004427.1_pt1 | contig 19064 bp, 21 predicted proteins | sample 1140341 | NCBI WGS metagenome assembly FLNX01 (sample SAMEA3878208, study PRJEB12797) | bioreactor metagenome | biome: Moose rumen | place: Sweden | collected 2011-10
GTATCCATATTAATTTATTTAAAGGGTTTATGATTATTCTATCACAACGGTGGTCCAACCATGCTTGTCCTCAATCTCTCCATACTGGATGCCACGCAGGGTGTCGAAGAGTTTCTTGGAGATAGGACCAGGTTTCTCACCAAAGTCATAACGCTTACCTGTCTCTAAGTCGTCGATGTAGGAGATAGGACTGATCACGGCGGCAGTACCACAAGCACCAGCCTCCTCGAAGGTCTCCAACTCTTCCTCGGGAATAGGACGACGCTCCACCTTCAGACCGAGGTCCTCGGCAACCTGCATCAGACTCTTATTGGTGATAGAGGGTAGGATAGAGGTGGACTTAGGAGTGACGTAGGTGTTGTTCTTGATACCGAAGAAGTTGGCGGCACCACACTCGTCGATGTATTTCTTCTCCTTGGCGTCGAGATAGAACTCGCAAGCATATCCTTTCTCATGGGCGAGATTGTTGGCAAAGAGCGATGCGGCATAGTTGCCACCCACCTTATACTTACCAGTGCCAAGAGGAGCCGAGCGGTCGTACTCACGAATGATGACATATGGATTGCTGGAGAAACCACCTTTGAAATACGGACCTACAGGAGTCACAAAGATCAGGAAGCAGTACTCCTTGGCAGGATGTACCCCCACCTGTGCACTTGTTCCAATCAGCAAAGGACGTATATAGAGCGTGGCACCACTCTCATAGGTGGGAATCCACTCCTGGTTGAGGCGTACCACCTTCTTCACCATCTCCTCGAACAACTCGGTAGGCAGTTCGGGCATCAGAATGCCACGACAGGTACTTTGCAGACGCTCGGCATTGTCCTTCACACGGAAGATACGTACCTTACCGTCCTTGCAGCGATAAGCCTTCAGTCCCTCGAAAGCCTCCTGTCCGTAGTGCAGACAGGTTGCTGCCATGTGCAGGTTCAGGTACTCGTCGGAGCATACTTCTATTTCTCCCCACTTGCCGTCACGATAGTAACAGCGTACGTTGTAGTCGGTTCTCATATAACCGAACGACAGGTTTCCCCAGTCTAAGTCTTTCATATTGTAATAATTTTAATCCTTTTTGTTTTAAATTGGTGCAAAAGTACACAATTTATGGCACACTTGCAAAAGAAATGTGCATTATTTGTCTTCGTCGAGTATCTTTTTGATGTCCTCGTCCGTTTTCGTCAACCTATCCTTACACTGTTTGATGAGTTCTTTCGCCTTCTTCAGTTGGGTGGTCAACTCATCAATACTATACTCGTTGCGCTCCATTTTCTGCACGATCTCGTCTAATTGACAGAGTGCCTCTTCATACTTCATTGTTTCCATATATCACTGTCGATTTGATGGTTCCTTTCTCTACACGTGTCTCTATCTCATCACCTGCTTTCAGTTGGTGTGGGTCACGCACAGCCTTTCCCTGATACAGCGTGATGCTATAGCCACGACTCAACAATAAGGAGGGGTCGAGTAGTTCTACTTGTTGTCCTACCATCTCCAAATGGTGTCGCTCTTGCACCATACGCTGTTGGAGGGCATGGCAGATACGCTCGTAACGTTGCTCCAACTGATGCTCGAAACTCGTCTTGAACATGGTAAGCATAAATGATATCCGTTGTTGGATGTTATTTAGATGCTGGAGGGTATCTGCGAGGTGGGCGATAAGAAATGCCGCTGCCGCTGTGGGGGTTTTCACCCTTGTGTTTGATACCATATCGAGTACGCATTCGTCTCTATCGTGTCCGATACCTGTAATGATAGGTAACGGGAAGTTTGCCACATTCTCTGCCAATGGTAATGTGTCGAAACCACTCATGTCACTGGTAGAGCCTCCGCCACGGATAATTACCACGACATCAAAACGGTCTGCCTGCTCATTGACTTGGTTCAAGGCATTGATCACACTTTGTTCTACCTGCTCCCCTTGCATGACGGCAGGGAAAAGAGTGGGATAGAACCGCAACCCGTATTCATTCTCTGTGAGTTGACGGCAAAAATCTCCATAACCTGCTGCTGTGGCAGCGGAGATGACGGCGATACGCTGACAGAAACGGGGAATCACAAGTTCCCGCTGCAGGTCAAATACCCCTTCCGCTTTCAATTGGGCGATGATTCTCTGTCTGCGTTGTGCCATATCGCCTAAGGTGAAGGCAGGGTCGATATCTGTGACAATCCATGAGAAGCCATATGCCTCATGGAACTGCGGGTAGACTTTCAGCAGTACTTTCATGCCAGCACGGAGGGGTTGTCCAGTAGTGCGCTCAAAATAAGGTTGCACCATTGCCCAAGTCTGTTTCCAGCATTTTGCCGATGCTTTGGCAATGGGCGTGTTGGAGGTCTCGTCTTTCTCCACGAGTTCCATATAACAGTGTCCACGGCTCTCCCTGCATTCCGATAGTTCTGCCTCTACCCAATACTCATCAGGCAGTTCCGCTTCTATCGCCTCACGGACGAGGGCATTTAGCAGATGTAGGCTATATCGTTTCTCACTCATAAATGTTTCCAATCATATAGGCACGCCAGAAATTGGGAAGCCCATACCCGTAAATATTGTCAGGATGTTTCTGGTTATTACCAGAACGTCGGATGAGTTCCATGATCTCTTTGGCAGTCTTATGTGGCAAAGCCTGCCAAAGACAGGCGGTCAGTCCGCAGATGATAGGAGCGGCAAAAGAGGTACCCATGTCCTGAGCGATAGAACCACGTCCTGTGACAACCGTAGCAGGACTACCAATGGCGACGACATCTGGTTTCACACGACCGTCCTGCGTAGGACCGACAGACGAGAAAGGCGCACAGGTCAGTAAGTCTGTGACAGCACCCACAGTCAGACAGTCTTCGGCATCTGCAGGGAAGGTCAGTTTCTTCCAAGGTCCCATCCCGGAATTACCTGCGGAGTTAATAAGTATCATCCCTTTCTTGGCAACCATTGAGGCGGAATGGCTGATATAGGTGGAGTGCCCGTCTAATTGCCATAACTGATGCGACTCATACCCCTTGTCGAAAGAGTTGTAACCCAAAGAGGAATTGATGAGGTCACAGCCAGCGGAGTCGGCAAACTCAGCGGCTATCGCCCAATAGTCTTCCTCCACCTCCTGTTCCGACTGGGCATCCTCGCAACGCAACAGCCAGTAACTTGCCTTGGGTGCTGTTCCTATGTAATAATATGGTTTCTGGATGGTCATGGTCGACAAGACCTTGGTGCCATGATCAAGTTCATAAAAGACAGATGGAGAGGCAGGATATACAAAGTCGCGCGTCCCTCTGATATCCACTCTGCTAAAGGCTGGAATACGATCTACATTCTTAAAGCCCCCATCCAGCACGGCAATCATCATTCCCTCGCCCATGCAGTCGATATCATGCAACCTGTTACCGTTGAGACTTTTAATCTGCATATCAGCACGTCCATATGGAGTGCTGGGAATGGAGTCCCATTCATTAAAACTCTCCTCATATTTCGTCTTGAGTGCCGTAGGCTGAATGGAGTCAGGAGCCTGCCATACCAAGCGGCAGTTCTTCACACAGAAGAGTTTGCGGATACGTAGGATATCGCTCGTGTCTCTCATCTGCACCAGCACGGTATTGTTCCATCTACTGGTCCCAATGATATTAGTCTTCAGTGACTCTACCTGTCTCACATACCTTGGATTTACGGGCAGGTCAGTAGAGTCAATCGGCAATCCTTGCTTCTTTCTGCGCTCGACAGAGCGTTTAGAGAGGAAACGGGTAGGGCGTTCAATGGAAAAGGGAGAGTTCTGCTTGTCACGCAGTGTCACCCTATAGATAAACGATGGATGCTCTTTGTTACGCACCTTTCGTGCCCGGTCCTGCGCCCAGCCACTATTCACTGCTGTCAACAACACGATGAATATCAGTATACACTTTCGCATTTATCTGTTTGAAGTATTTGACTTGCAAAAGTAATAAGATTTTTTGAGATACACACCATCTCATTATGTTTTTTCTTGTTTATAATTTGGTATTTCGTTCGATTTGCACTACCTTTGACCTACGGTCGAAATTACGCACGTTCGAGAAAATCCAAATAATTTATTTGGTATTCTGCTCACTTATTTGTAATTTTGCAAAATAATATGGACAACAAGCAAGCGACATTAGAGTTGGGTACGAAACCAGTAGGTAAACTGTTGACACAGTATGCCCTACCTGCTATTGTCGCCATGACAGCCTCCAGTCTTTATAATATCATCGACAGAGCGTTTATCGGACAGGTGGTGGGACCTGAGGCGATAGCGGGTCTGGGTATCACCTTCCCCTTTATGAACCTGAGTGGTGCCTTTGGCGCTGCAGTAGGAGTGGGAGCCTCGACCTGTATCAGTGTGAAGTTAGGTCAGCGTGACTATAAGACGGCACAGTATCTGTTGGGCAATACGGTGACGCTGAACCTGATTATCGGTTTCCTCTTCATGGCGGTATGCCTGATATTCCTTGATCCCATCCTGCGCTTCTTCGGAGCCTCGGACGTGACGTTGCCATACGCTCGTGAGTTCATGGTGGTCATCCTATTAGGTAACATGATCACCCACATGTATTTCGGCATGAATGCCGTGCTTCGTGCTGCGGGAAAGCCACGCCATGCGATGTACGCCACGCTCTTTACGGTGGGTATGAATATCCTGTTGGTCATCGCCTTCGTGTGGTGGTTCCGATGGGGCATCCGAGGAGCCGCCCTTGCCACGATTACCTCCCAGACGTTAGCACTCTGTTGGCAGATGTGGGTCTTCTCCGACAAGAAGGAACTGCTGCATCTGCGTAAGGGAATCTATAAACTGAGATCTGACCTGGTGCGCAATATTATCTCCATCGGTATCTCGCCCTTCTTGATGAACGCTACGGCATGTGTCATCGTCATCTTCATGAACAACCAGTTTGTGCGCTATGGTGGTGATATGGCGGTAGGTGCCTATTCGATAGCCAATTCCGTGGTGATGGTGCTCTTCATGTTTGTGATGGGCATGAACCAGGGTATGCAGCCTATTGTAGGTTATAACTACGGAGCGGAGAACTACGATCGTATGTTCCGTTGCCTGTGGTTGACCATTGCGGCAGCGACGACGATACTTTTAGTGGGATGGACATTCTCGATGCTCTTCTCCAGACAGATAGCCCGTGTGTTTACGACGGACCCCACACTGCTCGACATGGCGGCACGGGGCATCAAACTGAACATGATTGTGTTCTTCGTGGTCGGCTCACAGGCTGTCATCACTAATTTCTTCCAGTGTATCGGTAAGGTGAAGATATCCATCTTCCTCTCCCTTTCCCGTCAGTTGATATTGCTGTTGCCGATGGCATACATCTTCCCCCTCTGGTGGGGCTTGGACGGTGTGTGGTACTCGATGGCGGCAAGCGACTTCGGCTCGTTCTCGATGACGATTCCTTTGTTGATATGGTATATAAGAAAACTTAAAGCCTATGGAAAATAAACGTATTATCATCAATGTCGGACGACAGTTGGGTAGCGGCGGACATGACATCGCCCGTATGCTTGCCCTTGACTTCAATGCCAAATATTACGACAAGGAGATACTGAACCTTGCCGCCAAGGAGAGTGGTTTCAGTCCGAAGATTTTTGAGCAGAACGATGAGAAGAAAGGATTCATCAGAGGACTGTTCAGTATGGCGACTCCCCATGTAAGTAGTTCCTACGACTCAGGTTTCTCCCAAGAGAACCTGTTTAAGTTCCAGAGCGATGCCATCCGTAAGGCAGCCCAGGAAGGCTCCTGTGTCTTTGTGGGACGTTGTGCCGACTATGTGTTGCGTGACTTCGAGAATGTGGTGAACATTTTCATTACCGCAACGATGCACGACAGAGTGGAGCAGATTCTTAACAAACAGAAGGTGACCCCGCAAGAGGCAAAACGGATTATCCAGCAGGCGGAGGGTCAACGTGCCTCCTATTACAATTACTATACGGGTAAGAAATGGGGACATGCCGAGTCGTATGACCTCTGTGTGAACACCAGCATACTGGGAATGGTGGAGACGGAGAAGATGATCTCGGAGTTTATCAGAAAGAAGTTCAGACTATGAAGCGGATAGGTATCATCAGTGACACGCACTCGTATTGGGACGATAAGTATCTGCACTACTTCGAACCGTGCGACGAGATATGGCATGCGGGCGACATCGGTAGTGTGGAGGTGGCTGAGCGGCTTGCTGAGTTCCGTCCGTTGCGTGCTGTCTGCGGCAACTGCGACGGTGGAGACCTGCGCCTGATGTACCCTGAGATACTGCGGTGGAAATGTGAGGATGTTGAGGTTCTGATGAAGCACATTGGTGGCTATCCTGGCAACTACGACTATAGCATCCGTGGACAAATCTATGCCTCGCCACCCCAGTTGTTTATCGCAGGTCACTCGCATATCCTGAAGGTGAAGTTCGACAAGACACTGAACCTCCTGCACATCAATCCCGGGGCAGCAGGCATGCAAGGGTGGCATAAGGAGCGGACACTCGTTCGCTTGACCATCGATGGCAAGGAGTTCAAAGACTGTGAGGTCATAACATTAGGGAAACATTAAAATTTAAAGATATGAAGAATATTGTGATTACTGGTGGCGCAGGCTTTATAGGAAGCCATGTGGTGCGCCTTTTCGTGAACAAGTATCCAGACTACCACATCATCAACCTCGACAAGTTGACGTATGCGGGCAACCTCGCCAATCTGAAAGATGTCGAGGACAAACCCAACTACGAGTTTGTGAAGATGGATATCTGTGACTTCGACGCATTCTACAAACTGATGCAGGACAAGAAAGTGGACGGTATTATCCACCTTGCCGCAGAGTCGCATGTGGATAGAAGTATCAAGGATCCCTTCACCTTCGCCAAGACGAACGTGATGGGAACACTCAGTTTGTTGCAGGCTGCAAAACTCTATTGGGAGAGCCTGCCAGAGAAGTATGAGGGTAAGCGTTTCTATCATATCTCCACCGATGAGGTGTATGGTGCCTTGGAGTTGACACACCCAGAGGGTATCGAGCCTCCTTTCACCACGACAGCCTCCTCAGCGGAGCATCATCTTGCCTATGGCGACAAGTTCTTCTTAGAGACCACGAAGTACAATCCGCACTCTCCCTACAGTGCCGCGAAGGCATCGAGCGACCACTTCGTCCGTGCCTACCATGACACTTACGGCATGCCTGTCGTGGTGACGAACTGCTCGAACAACTATGGTCCGTATCAGTTCCCCGAGAAGTTGATACCGCTCTTCATCAACAATATCCGCCGTCGCAAGCCTTTGCCAGTCTATGGCAAGGGTGAGAATGTGCGTGACTGGCTGTTTGTCGTGGACCATGCCCGTGCCATCGACCTCATCTTCCATGAGGGTAAGATCGCCGAGACGTATAATATCGGTGGCTTCAATGAGTGGAAGAACATCGATATCATCAAGGTGGTCATTAAGACCGTCGACCGTCTGCTGGGTCGCAAGGAAGGGGAGGATATGGACCTCATCACGTTCGTGACCGACCGTGCCGGGCATGATCTGCGCTATGCCATCGACTCATCGAAACTCCAGAAGGAACTCGGCTGGGAGCCCTCGTTGCAGTTTGAGGAGGGAATAGAGAAGACCGTCCGCTGGTATCTCGACAATCAGGAGTGGCTGGATAATGTCACCTCAGGCGATTATCAGAAATACTACGACAATATGTATGCAAACCGATAAACAAAACCGTTCTTTATGAAAAAGATCTTATTACTGGGAAGTGGTGAATTAGGTAAAGAGTTTGTGATTGCCGCCATGCGTGCTGGTCAGTATGTCATTGCCTGCGACCGCTACGATAATGCGCCAGCCATGCAGGTGGCTGATGAGCGTGAGGTGTTCTCTATGTTGGATGGCGATGCCTTGGAGGCTGTGGTGAAAAAGCACCAGCCAGACATCATCGTGCCAGAGATAGAGGCGATCCGTACTGAACGTCTGTTTAAGTTTGAGGAGCAGGGTATTCAAGTGGTGCCCTCAGCCCGTGCCGTCAATTTCACGATGAACCGTCGTGCCATCCGTGACCTTGCCAGTCGTGACCTCGGTTTGCGTACGGCAAAGTATTTCTATGCCAAGACTTTCGACGAGTTCAAGAAGGCTGCTGATGAGATCGGCTTCCCTTGTGTGGTGAAACCCCTGATGTCATCCTCTGGTCATGGTCAGAGTTATGTGCATAACGACGATGAGTTGGAGCAGGCTTTCCGTGAGGCGATGGAAGGAAGTCGTGGCGATGTGAAGGAAGTCATCATCGAGGAGTTTATCGATTTTGAGTCGGAGTTCACCTTGCTGACAGTGACCCAGAAGAATGGCCCCACGCTGTTCTGTCCGCCTATCGGACACGTGCAGAAGGGTGGTGACTACCGTGAGTCCTGGCAACCGTATAAGATCAGTGATGAGGCTTTGCGACAGGCGCAGCACATGGCTAATGAGGTGACAAAGGCACTGACAGGTGCGGGTATCTGGGGCGTGGAGTTCTTCCTGACTCGTCAAGGTGAGGTTATCTTCTCGGAGTTGAGTCCTCGTCCACACGATACAGGTATGGTGACACTTGGGCATACCACCAATCTCTCGGAGTTTGAGTTACACTTCCGTGCCGTGATGGGACTTCCCATTCCTGCCATCCACCTGGAGCATGCGGGAGCCTCTGCCGTCATCCTGTCTCCCAAAGAGGCATCAACACCAGTAGACCGCTCGTTGCTTGACTATAATCTGGAGGAGGCACTGAAGGAGGACCGTACCCGTATTCGCATCTTTGGCAAGCCAGAGGCGCATAAGGGTCGTCGTATGGGTGTCGTCCTCTGCTATGGTGAGGTGGGCGATGATGTTGATGCCCTGCGTGATAAAGCAAAACGTCTTGCCAAGACCGTTCTTGGCACAGAGCCTTATATGAAGAAATGATAGGTAGAATCATAGAATTACCTAAAATTACTGACCCTCGGGGGAATCTGACATTTGCAGAGGCTCAAGCGATGGTGCCGTTTGATATCAAACGTGCTTATTGGGTGTATGATGTCCCGGGGGGAGAGAGTCGTGGAGGACATGCCCACAAAAAGTTGCGCCAGTTTGTCGTGGCATTGAGCGGTTCTTTTCATGTGACTCTGGATAATGGGCATGAATGTGAAACAATCTTGTTAAACCATCCATATCAAGGCTTACTGATAGAGACGAATACATGGCGTACATTAGATGATTTCTCTAGTGGTGCAGTTTGTCTTGTTCTTGCTTCTGAACATTACGAAGAAGATGATTATATCTATGATTATGACGAATTCCTAAGATATGTCAGATGTTTGAGATAAGGCGATATACTCCAGATAAAGCAAGTGAATGGAATCTGTTCGTGAAACAGTCGAAAAATGGAACATTCCTTTTCAACAGGGACTATATGGATTACCATGCCAATAGGTTTCATGACCATTCGGTGATGTTTTATCGGCGTGGAAAACTCTATGCCTTGCTACCAGGTTGTGTGGATGATGATAGTTTCTACTCCCATAAAGGCTTAACATATGGCGGACTGGTGATGAGCAGCAGGACAACGGCGGCAGATGTCGTGTGGATTTTTAAAAAACTGAATGCTATGCTCAGAGAGGAGGGACTTCGAAAAGTTGTCTACAAGCCTGTGCCTTGGATCTATCACCAGCAACCGTCAGAAGAGGATTTGTATGCCATCGTCGAAGTTTGTGGAGCGACAATGTCAAGAGGATTATCATCAACGGTTAGTCGAGAATATCCCAATAAATGGTATCGTATTCGTCAATGTGGGGCACAGAAAGCGTCTCGTCAAGGGGTGACTATTGAAGAGACAGAAGACTATCGAAGCTTTTGGCAAGTATTGTCAGCCAATCTTCACGAACGCTATGGCTTGAATCCTGTCCATACGGTGGAGGAGATAGAATTGCTTCATCATCGCTTTCCGAAGAATATCCGTCTGATAGTGGTTAAAGAAGGTGATGTGACGATTGGTGGCACTGTTCTTTATATATCAGATCGGGTTGTGCATTCTCAGTATATTGCTGCAAGTAGTCGTGGTAAAGAGATACATGCTCTCGACTTCTTATTTGAGAAATTGTTGAAAGATGCCTTGCGAACCCATGCGTTCTTCGACTTCGGTATTTCGACAGAGAAGAATGGAACCTATCTGAATGAACGACTGATCTATCAGAAAGAGGGTTTTGGTGGACGTGGTATCTGTTATGATTGGTATGAATGGACACTATGATTAAGTATCTGGATTTAAAACGGGTGAATGCTCCTTATGAGGAGGAGATACGCCAGGCGATGGATAATGTGTTGCGACGTGGATGGTATCTCAAAGGAGAGGCGACTAAGCAGTTTGAAGAGCATTATGCAGACTATATAGGTACTCGTTTTTGTGTTGGGTGTGGCAATGGGCTTGATGCACTTACCTTGATACTCCGTGCCTACAAGGAAATGGGTGTGATGAGGGAAGGTGATGAGATTATTGTACCTGCCAATACGTATATCGCCTCTATCCTTGCTATCACGGAGAATAGGTTTAAACCTGTGTTGGTAGAGCCGGATATCTATACGTTCCAGATTGACGATACCCTTATCGAACAATCCATTAGTGAGCGGACAAAAGCCGTGATGGTTGTTCACCTCTATGGTCGTTGCGCCTATACCGAAAGGATAGGGGAGATATGTGGGAAATATGATCTCAAACTGATTGAGGACAATGCTCAGGCTCATGGTTGTATGTTTGGGGATAAGCGGACAGGTGCTTTAGGTGATGCCGCAGGACATAGTTTCTATCCAGGCAAAAACCTCGGTGCCTTAGGTGATGCTGGTGCTGTAACGACCAATGATGCTCAATTGGCAGAGATAGTCAACGCCTTAGGTAATTATGGCAGTCGACAAAAGTATGTACACGACTATCAGGGGCGCAACTCTCGTATTGATGAGTTACAGGCGGCAATCCTTGATGTTAAGTTGAACTATTTAGACGAGGCGAATGCCAGACGTAAGGAGATTGCCGCTATATATATAAATAAGGTGGATAATCCGCTTATTACCATTCCATACTCTGACAGGGATAGTGTGTGGCATATATTTCCTATCCTTTGTGAACGTCGTAATGCCTTGCAAGACTATCTGAAGACAAATGGGGTGGAGACGCAAATTCATTATCCGATTCCTCCACATCAACAATGTTGCTATGCTGAATGGGGTGGGTTATCTTTTCCTGTGACAGAGCGTATCCATCAGCAGGAACTCAGTATTCCTTGTCATCCTGCACAGACAAAAGAGGAGTCAGATGTTATCATCCAACTCCTTAACTCATTCAAATAATGTGGAGATATTAATACTCCATCACGGCAGGCAGTTCCTTAGCCTGGTCGATCATCTTCTGAATCTCAACAACAGCAGGAACACGGTTGGTGAGGTTCTTCTTGGCATTCACTTCCTCTAACTTTGCCTGCAAGTTCTCGGCAACACGGTGTTTCAACTCCTTGACGGTGTCAACACCAGCGGCCTCTAAGAGTTCTGCGAACTGGGGACCTACGCCATTGATGCGATACAGGTCACAGTGGTTTGCCCATTTCAGAATCAGTTTACCGCTGATGCCCGTCTCTGCCTCTAATGCCTTACGACCAGCAGGCTTAGCGCATTTCTCTAACAACTCTGCGTCTGTCTTGATGCCTGCGGCAATCAGTTTCTCGGCGTAAACCTCGCCAACGCCTTCGATGTCAATTACTTTGTAAGTCATAATCTTTTATGTAATTTGGTTAATAAATATGGTTATTCTTGCATTAACAGCACAGTGACACTGCGTGCGGCCTGGGCTCCCATTACCAGTACTTGGGCAATGTCGGCTGTCTTAGAGGGACCGCTGATGAAAGTGCCATAGCCATCGTATTCCTTGTCGAACTCGATGCGCTTGTATGCCTCGTGCATGTTATTGACAATCTGTGACTTGGGTAAAAGGATGACGAGATTCTCTGAGATGAAGCAGACGGCTTTCTCCTTCATCTGTTGGGGAATCCAGATACAACCGTTCTCTGCGACACCAAACTTGCCACGTATCACACCGACATCCGTACCGTTCAGATCGCGGGCTCGTCCTACAGTATCAGGATTACGGGTGGCAATAGTCACCTCCGGGAGATTACTTGCGATCTCTTTTGCCTCGGGATAGAGTTCACGGATAAGACTATCGACAGTACGGTCGCCCTTGACTTCAATAACATGCCCTCCCACACTCTCGCTCATGGCGATAAACTGTACCAGCGGGTCTGGGTAGGTGATTGCCTTGATGTCACTTAGGTCAGGCATGTCAAACTGCTGACGGATGTTCGACTTGTATTTCTTCAGTATATCTTCTTTGCTACTCATAAGACTTCAATTTTTCTAATCGTTTCTTTAGTACGCTTTGCTTGCTAAGAATCTTTCAATCTTTCAATTCCTTAATCATTTCATGGAAGGGCTTCTTGGGGAATTTAAACATGTCGTGACCTTCTGCCCAAGGGTTCAGTCCACAGTTCATGATAGGCGAGGGGATGATGTTTGCCCAATGTGCCATACTGGTGCCCATATTGTAAAGTCCTGTGTTGCCATAGAGCACAGACATGGCACGACACATCAGTTTCTTCTGCGGATTTGCAGTACCAAACTCGTCTAACTGCTGACGCCAGAGATATATCTGATCACCGAGGTTGACCTTTACAGGACAAACCGTCTGACAGGAGTTACAGAGTGTACATGCTGAGACATTGCCACTGTGTTTCTGTACATCACGCAACATACCAAGATTGATGCCGATAGGACCAGGGATGAAGTAACTGTAACTGTAACCGCCACTACGACGATAAACAGGACAGGTGTTCATGCATGAGCCGCAACGGATACACTTCAGCGACTCCCAGTGCTCTGGATTGGCTATCCATTCGGAACGCCCATTGTCCACCAAGACGATATGCATCTTATGCGCTGTAGGACGTGCCTTGCGGAAATGACTGGTATAGGTGGTTGTCGGCTGACCCGTACCTGCCCGGCAGAGCATACGCTGGAACACGGCGAGACACTCGTAGTTGGGAATGACTTTCTCTAGTCCGATGGCTGCGATATGCAGTTTTGGACAGGAGGTCGACATATCGGCATTACCCTCATTGGTGCATACCACGATATCACCTGTAGAGGCAATTCCGAAGTTGGCACCTGTCATACCTGCGTCGGCTGTCAGGAACTCATTGCGCAAACTCAGTCGTGCACAGTATGTAAGATACGTAGGGTCGTGATTGCCTTTCTCACTGCCTAATTTCTCCTCAAACAGTTCTCCCACATCATCGTGATTCAGGTGAATGGCTGGCATCACGATATGGGAGGGCTTTTGCCCCTTCAATTGGATGATACGCTCGCCGAGGTCGGTTTCCACCACCTCAATGCCACGCTCCTCCAAATAGGGATTCATCTCACACTCCTCAGTGAGCATGGACTTCGACTTCACCATCTTCTTGACATTATGGTTCTTGAGGATGCCATATACAATCTCATTAAACTCCTGTGCGTCCTTGGCCCAGTGTACCTCCACACCGTTTTTCTCGGCATTGGTGGCAAACTGGTCGAGGTACTCGTCCAGATGGGTGATGGTGTGACGCTTGATGGCTGACGCTTTCTCACGGAGTTGTTCCCACTCGTCAAGACCATAAGCCATATTGTCGCGTTTGGTACGGACTGCCCAGAATGTGGCATCGTGCCATTTGGCGTATGTTTGGTTCTTTAAGAACTCCTTGGCTGCTTTACTATGTTGTGTACTCATAATCCTGCTGATAAAATCTCTACTACGTGTTTGAACTCAATCTTTTGTCCTTGCTTTTTTGCCACACCTGCCATGTGCATTAGACAAGAGCAGTCGGGACCTGTGATATATTCGGCTCCTGTCTTGATATGACGCTCTACCTTGTCCTTTCCCATTTGTGCCGATATGGCAGTCTCCTCGACAGAGAACATACCACCGAAACCGCAACACTCGTCAGGACGCTCAGGCTCTACGACGTTGATGCCGTCAACCAATTGCAGTAAGTCCTTGATTTTGTTGAAAGGGGTCACATGTTCCTCTGAGGGCGATGAGAGTCCTAACTCACGAACACCATGGCAGGAGTTGTGGAGACTGACCTTGTGGGGGAAAGTTCCTAAGCGACGGTCAACCTTCACGACATCATGAAGAAACTCCACCACGTCCATTGCTTTCTTGGCTGTCTGGCACTCATGGTTAAGCAGCCTTGGATAATTAAGTTTGATGAAAGCGGTACAAGAGACACTTGGAGCGACGACATAGTCGAAATCCTTGAAGAGATCCTCGAATTTCTCGGCAAGAGGGATGGCTTGTTTCTCAAAACCAGCGTTTGCCATGGGCTGTCCGCAACAGGTCTGCTTCTGCGGATAAGTCACGTCAATCCCAAGATGTCTCAGCAGTTTGTAGGTCGCTATACCCACTTCCGGGAATACGGCATCTACATAACAGGGAATGAATAATCCGATTTTCATAGAATAAGTATTTGTTTTAGGTTTTTATTTTTCGCAAATATAGTGAATTATTTTGTGATTTCCAACAATAGCGGCGGAAAGATTGGCGGGTTTTAAGATTTTTTGGGATAATAAGAGACTTAAACCTCGGAAAATGTTTGTATATTTGCAACAGTTATAACTAAAAATCTATTGCTATATGTCATTCTTGGTATCTATTATTCCTATTTTATTATTATTCGTGTTGATGTTGGGCTTTAAGATGGCTGGTCATAAGAGCGCACTTATCACACTGATAGTTACAATCCTTCTGGCGTTGTTTGCGGCTCCCTATCTTGACATGGTGCCGGAACGCTTTGCGGAGACGAGTATCTATGGGGTGGTATGGTGGGGATTTGTTGAAGGTGTGCTGAAGGCTATCTTCCCTATCCTGATTATCATCCTGATGGCCATCTATAGTTACAATATCTTAGTGGAGTCAAAGAAGATAGAGGTCGTGAAGGATCAGTTTACGTCCTTTACTGACGATAAAGGTATCTTAGTGCTGATGTTAGTATGGGGATTCGGTGGACTGTTAGAGGGAATGGCTGGCTTTGGGACAGCAGTCGCTATTCCTGCGGCAATCCTCATCGGATTGGGTTTCAAGCCGATGTTCTCTGCTTTGGTTGCCTTGATAGGTAATACTGTGGCAACAGGTTTTGGTGCCGTGGGTGTGCCAGTAACCACACTCTGTAACGAGGTGGCTCCTGGTGGCGCAGCTTCTGCCGAGGCTATTTGTGAGACATCAGCCTTTGCCGTGTTGCAGTTATCACCGTTGTTTGTCATCTTGCCATTCATCATTCTGATGTTGACAGATAAGAAGGCGATAGTGAAGAATATCGTGCTTGCCTTATGGACAGGTATTATCTCTGTCGTAGTACAGTATATCTGTGCCCGTTATTTGGGTGCGGAGACACCTGCCATCATAGGCTCTATCGCTGCTATCATCGCCATCATCGTCTATGCGAAATTATTCACGAAAGCACCAGAGAAGAAAGAGGGTGCGAAGAGTTATACCTTTGCGGAGACTTTCCGTGCATGGAGCGTCTATCTGTTTATCCTTGTCTTTATCCTTGTGAGTGGTGCCCTTTGTCCTCCTGTAAACGACTTCCTGAAGTCTAATCTGGTGACGAAATTGCCACTGCCAGTCATTGATACCACTTTCAAATTCGGTTGGATCAGTAATGCGGGATTGATGCTTTTCTTGGGTGCTACGATAGGAGGAATGATACAAGGGCTGTCGTTTAAGAAGTTGATGGTGATTCTTGCCAAGACAGTGGTGAACTTACGGAAGACCGTCATCACGATTATCTCGCTCATCTCGCTCGCCTCTGTGATGAACTATTGCGGAATGATAGCCGCTATCGCAGCAGGACTGGTGGCTGTCACGGGCTCGTTCTATCCGTTCTTCGCTCCATTGATTGGTGCTATCGGTACCTTTGTGACAGGATCGGATACGTCGAGCAATATCCTGTTTGCGAAACTGCAGGCTAATGTGGCTGGTCAGTTGGGTATGACAGGACATTCAACCTTCTTTGGCGTTGAGGGTTCAGAGACGAACTGGCTGGTGGCTGCCAACACAACAGGAGCCACTGGTGGTAAGATGATCTCTCCACAGAGTATCGCTATTGCCACAGCGGCTTGTGACATGCAAGGAAAGGATGGCGAAATCCTTCGTTCCGCCATTCCTTATGCGTTACTATATATTATAATAGGTGGATTAATGGTGTTCTTCGCAGTCTGACATCCTCAGAACGTGCAGGGCAGAGCACTCAGTTGATAATAGAGGGTACGGGCAATGCGCTCGTGCCCTTTATCATTGGGATGCAGACGGTCATTGGCTCCGTCCTTGAAATACTGTACGTGCTCGTCCATCAAAGGGAAGAGTCCGCAGAGGGCATTGAGGTCGATGACGGGTACTGCCCAAATATTGCCTGCCTCTTTAACAGCGTCGATATAACGTTGTAAGGGTTCTCCACAACGGTTATAATAGTCCTCGGTAGGTTGCCAGTTCTTGTCATTGGCATAGAAACCGGCACGATGGATAGGGGTGAGCAGGATGATCTGCTTGGTAGGGTAGGTGCGCTTCACCCTATCCAATGCGATATTGATACGTCCTTTATAGGTTGCCGTTGTCATGACGGGGTGCATCCGCTTCCTCGTCACGATATGCTTGGGCTCATGGATTCCCGCCATCACCTCCTCCTCTTGGATGTCATACCACTCTCCAAGGGGTACGCCATCATTATAGTCATTAGTACCAATGAAAATCAGAATGGCGTCAAAGTCATCCCCATGTTCTTTCATCAAATTGTCAGTCTGATTGGGAATGTCATTCCACTGTCTGCCACTGATGCCATAGACGTAGGGCGTGATGCCCAACCAGTCTTGCAGATAGTTCCAATACTTGAGTTTAGAACCGTTATTCTTGGGATCTGTGATGGAGTCACCGAAATAGGCAACACGCTTGTTCATCCAAGGATGCACGAAACTGGTCTGCGCCATCATGGGGAGCATGAGCAGCCAGCAGATGGCAAGGGCAATCATACGTTTTTTCATTGTCGTTATTTTTAAGTGATAGGGCAAAGGTACTTCTTTTTCTCCAGAACTAATACCCTTTTATTCTTTTTTAAGACAGATAATGAATCGTTGAGCGAAATAAATCACTATCTTTGCCCCGTGTTTTTAATCAAATGAGAAAAAGATGAATTACAACGATTATGAATTGAAAGAGTATGCTGCAGAAACTGAGAGACAATGGGAGGTATCTGCTGCGTTTCCTGTATTGATGCGTAAGGTGTATGTATGGATGACATTGGCTCTGGTGATTACAGGTATCACCGCCTATGGTGTGGCAAATAGTCCGGGTATTTTACAGGCTATCTATACCAATCAGATTCTGTTTTGGGGATTGATTATCGCTGAGTTTGCTCTGGTTATTGGTGTGAGTGCGGCAATCAATAAACTGTCATTACCAACGGCAACGTTGATGTTTGTGCTCTACTCGGTTATCAATGGCGCATTACTGTCATACATCTTCCTTGCCTATACCAGCAGTTCCATCGCTACGGTATTCTTTATCACGGCAGGAACATTCGCCGCAATGGCTGTTATTGGCTATACGACCAAGACAGACCTCTCGTCAATAGGTAAGTATCTGTTGATGGCGTTGATTGGTATCATCATTGCTACACTGGTGAATGTGTTCTTTGTCAAGAGTACAGGCTTTGACCTGATCATCAGTTATCTGGGTGTTCTGGTCTTTGTGGGACTCACTGCCTATGACTCCCAGAAAATCAAGCAGATGTTGCTACAGGCTCCAGATGCTGGCGAGGTGGCTCAGAAATACGCGCTGTTAGGAGCCCTCTCCCTCTATCTCGACTTTATCAACCTGTTTATCTATCTCCTCCGCATCTTCGGTAAGAGAGAGTAAACGGCAGGTTTTAAACAATTTCTTAAAAATCAGTCGGCATCTTCATGAGTTGAAGGTGCCGCTTTTAAATTTGCCGCATCTTGCATTCGATCATGAAGAAATTATGTGGGATGCCATTCAATTGGCATCTTTTGTATCTCTCACCCCTAGTAGCAATAATCTTAATGAATCACTGAGAATTGCATCCCCGATTTTCCACGATTTTCCATTCCTCCCATGAGTAACCCCTATAGTTTTACATCGCTTTCCTTAATCCTTTACACTGCTTTCGATAGGGTTTATACCCCCTAAAAGATAAGGGTTTTACCCCCTTAACCCTTATCGAAAGCAACGTAAACCCTATAGGTTTACTATTCTGGGCGTCAAGAGATGATTTAGGTGGAACAGTTGACAGTTTCTGATTTTCTATTTTCAGCATGATAGTGTTATATTTATTATATATATAATAAAAGTTTATGTCCATATACTTTCTCGATTTTTGAAACTGTCAACTGTCAACTGTTCCACCTATTTTAGTACAAGACACACTTTCCCGATTTTCTAGGAAGGCGTGAGTTAGTCGTAAGGATACTACTAGTTTGTCGTAAGGAAACTCCTGCTTAGTCGGTACCTGACTGCCGCTCGGGTCGTCTCACTCTTGACGTTTGCAAAGATAGGGCAAACTGAAAGAGTTACTGTGTGAATACCCTGCTGACTCTATCAACCTATTATTAAATAAGGTATAGGGAATCTCTTGTTTTGTCATGAAAGTGGAAAACTTTCGTTTTTTTGTGAAAAAAGTTTGTGAAAAGTTTTGTTGGTTTTGAAATTTGTTGTACCTTTGCATCCGCTTTCGCCCAAAAACTGGGTGTCGGCGAGAGAAGGAGTTCTTTGATGAGATTACATAAAACAGAGAAGAAGTAGTACAAGAGGCGAGTGCCCTTTAGAGGGCATTCGGGTAAAACTTTACGAACCGTCAATATATGATGACAGGTGCTTGTCAGACCCATACTTGTTCTACCGGATAGCGATGATATTAGAGAGCGTTTACCCTGACAGACAGATGATCCTGTCGGATTGAAGATATTTTATACAGTGGAGAGTTTGATCCTGGCTCAGGATGAA